>Ga0066710_100007898_pt1 | contig 10243 bp, 8 predicted proteins | sample GraSoiAngelo_159_FD_79666 | JGI IMG/M metagenome (GOLD analysis project Ga0066710, IMG submission 79666) | Grasslands soil microbial communities from the Angelo Coastal Reserve, California, USA - 14_1009_16_40cm | ecosystem: Environmental > Terrestrial > Soil > Grasslands | place: USA...
CGCTTCATCGGCCACGAATACCGGAGCAGTGAGCTGGTAGCAATCGGCGCCGAACGCATCGGCCAGCCGCCGTGCCACCGCCGATGGATTGATGGCGCGGGAATGAGTCATACCGCCGAGCAGTGAAATCACCGACAGGCGCTCAAAGGGTTGGGCACCGATCGCCCTGAGGCTCAGATTCAGCGTCGATCCCCAGCCCACGCCGATCGACATGCCGTCGCGGACTTGGTCGGCCATATACATTCCCGCAGCCTGGCCCACGACAGCGGCGACGGCATTCTCGTCTGCCGGCGCCGGGGCGACGATCGCCTCGGTCAGTTCGAAGCGGCGCATCAATTGCCGTTCCAGCGCCATCTGCTCGGTGCCCTTGGCCTCGATCCGAATGCGCACGACGCCGCTCTCGCGCGCGCCCGCGAGCAACCGGATGACCCTGGCGCGGCTGACCTTCAGAACCCGCGCAATTTCCTCCTGTGTCAGCCCTTCGACGTAGTACAGCCACGCCGCGCGGACGCCGAGGTCCGAAAGCAAAGGCTCGCGAGACAGGGCGGATTTGGCGGGCATGAAGAAGTTCTGAAGGCGCGGCGAGAGTGGCGCCGGACGACGGCGATGTCAATGCACAGTCACTCAACTGCACGATCAGACGTTCGACTGCCTCCGACGCCCTTGACGTCCGAGTGCAGTGGAGATATGTTCGATCCAATTTACAAAAGTCCGCAGCAGCCCCGCCCACTCGGTCGGTGCGCTGTCGTTGCAGGAGGAACCTATGTCTGCCAATTCGCTGAACCGGGGAGGTACTTCGATCGCCGAGGCGCTGGACCAATGCCAGCGCAAGGGACGCCCGGTGCGCGTGGGACTCATCGGCGCCGGGCAGATGGGCACCGACATCCTGGTGCAGACCGGCCTCATGCAAGGCATCGAGGTGGTCGTGGCCGCCGATGCCATCCGCGAAAACGTGTTCACCGCGTGCAAGATCGCCGGCGACGGCGGACGCGCACCCGAACTCGTCGACGATCTCGCTGCAACGACGCGGGCGATCGCCCGTGGCCGCCTTGCCGTCTGCGGATCATTTCGCGACGTATGCAACGTCGAAGGCGTCGACGTCGTCATCGATGCCACCGGCAACCCGAACGTCGGTGCCGAAGTCGCTCTGACAGCGATCGGCGCGGGCAAGCACATGGTGATGATGAACGTCGAGGCCGACGTCACAATCGGACCGTACCTCAGTGCGCAGGCAGAGGCAGCCGGTGTGGTCTATACCCTCGGCGCAGGCGATGAGCCGAGCTCCACCATGGAACTGGTCAATTTCCTGCGCGGACTCGGCTATCCCATCGTGGCCGCCGGCAAGGGCAAGAACAACGCCTTCAGGATTGATGCCACACCCGACGGCTACATTGAGGAAGCGAGCCGCCGCAACATGAATCCGCGCATGCTGGTCGAGTTCGTCGACGGCTCCAAGACAATGGTCGAAATGGTCGCCTTGGCGAACGCCACCGGGCTCACACCCGATGTCCCCGGCATGCACGGCCCCGACGCGCCGCTCGATTCGCTGCACGAGTCATTTTGCCCGCGCGAGGAAGGCGGACTGCTGTCGCGCAAAGGCGTGGTCGACTTTACGGTAGCGAAGGATGTCGCGCCGGGCGTTTTTGCCGTAGCCGAAATGCGCCACCCGCGGTTGCGCGAGCGCATGAACGATCTGCAGCTCGGTGAAGGACCCTACTACACCTTCTACCGTCCGTATCACTTGACCAGCCTCGAAGTGCCGTTGTCCGCGGCCGCCGCGGTGCTGTTCGGGCAAAGCCATATGCGTCCGTTGCCGGTGCCCGTCGCCGAAGTCGGCGCACGGGCAAAGCGCGATCTCGCGCCCGGGGAAACGCTCGACGCCATCGGCGAGTATTGCTATCGGGGTTTTGCGGTGTCCCGCGACGACGCACTTGCGCTGGGTGCATTGCCGCTGGGTCTCGCGCAGGGCGCACGTGTGACGCGCAAAATCGCCCGGGGCGACTACCTGACCTATGCCAATTGCGCGCCGGATGAGTCGCTGCGGATCGTGCAGGTGCGCAGGCAGCAGGATGCATTCGTGCGCCTCGCGGAGGCCGCCTGAGATGCAGATACCCGCCGCTGATTCCGCGACCGCTGCAGCTGTTCGCGAAAAGCCGGCGCCGCAACGCGGTGAGCTCAGCGCGCTCGACGACGCCACGCTCCGCGCGGCGCTCCGCCGAATGCACCTGATCCGCAAGTTCGAGGAAGTCGCCGAGCAGAGCTACATGCGCGGCCTGGTGCACGGCACCATGCATCTGTCGATCGGACAGGAAGCGAGCGCCGTGGGATCGACGCTGCATCTGCGTCCCGACGACTACATTCTGTCCACGCACCGCGGCCACGGCCACTGCATTGCGAAAGGAGCCGATCCCGCGCGTATGCTGGCCGAATTCTTCGGCAAGGAAACCGGCTATTGCCGCGGACGCGGCGGTTCCATGCACATAGCGGACCTCACGACCGGCAATCTCGGCGCGAACGGCATCGTCGCGGGCGGCCTGCCGATCGCGGTGGGCGTCGGCATGAGCATCAAGGCGCAGAAGCAGTCCCGCGTGTGCATGGTGTTCTTCGGCGACGGCGCGGCGAATGAAGGCGCCTTTCACGAGTCGCTCAACATGGCCGCGATCTGGAAGCTGCCGGTCGTGTTCCTGTGCGAGAACAACAAGTACGGCATGTCGATGGATATCGCCAACGCGATGGCGGTGGCAAACGTCGCCGACCGTGCAAGCGCGTACGGCACGCGCGGCATTACGGTTGACGGCAACGACTTGCCCGCTGTGGCCGCTGCGGCAAAGATCGCGATCGACCAGGCCCGTCAGGGCGATGGACCGACGCTGCTGGAATGCAAGACCTACCGGTTGCGCGGTCATTCCAAGAGCGATCGCAATCTCTACCGGACCAAGGACGAGATCGAGGCATGGCGCCAGCGCGATCCCATCCGGCGGCTGCAAGACGAACTGGTCGCGCAGCAACGCATCGAGGCACGCGAACTGGCGGCGATCGAACAGGGCGCGCAGCACGAAATCGAAGAGGCGCTGGAGTTCGCCAAGTCGAGCGCGGACCCCGATCCTGCGCAACTCACGCGGGACGTTTATGCCGGCTGAGGTGATCACGCAGGAGGCCGGCGTGCGGCAGTTGTCGTACGCGGAAGCGATTCGTGAAGGATTGGGACAGGCGATGGAAGCCGACCCACGCGTTTTCCTGTTCGGTGAGGATGTCGGCGTATACGGTGGAGCGTTCGGTGTTTCCGGCGATCTTTTGCGTCGCTTCGGCCCCGAGCGGGTGATCGATACGCCGATCAGCGAGCTAGGCCTGGCCGGAGCTGCAGTGGGCGCGGCGTTGACCGGGATGCGCCCGGTGCTCGAGATCCAGTTCTCGGACTTCGTGACGCTGGCGATGGAACAGATCGTCAACCAGGCGGCGAAAATCCGCTTCATGTTCGGCGGCAAGGCAAGCGTGCCGATGGTGGTGCGACTGCCGGGTGGGTCGGGCACCGGCGCCGCCGCACAGCACAGCCAGAGCCTTGAAGCGTGGTTTGCGCACGTGCCCGGTCTCAAAGTATTGCAACCGTCGACGCCGCACGATGCCAAGGGCCTGCTCCTCGCGGCCATCGACGATCCCAACCCCGTTCTGATCTTCGAGCACAAGCTGCTGTACAAGACCAAGGGGCCCGTACCGGCCGAGGCATACCGCGAACCGATCGGCAAGGCGGTCGTGCGTCGATCCGGTCGCGACATCACCATCGTCGGTGCGTCGATCATGACCTTGCGCGCCGCCGCCGCCGCGGAAAAACTTGCGGGCGAAGGCATCGATACGGAAATCATCGACCTGCGCTCGCTGCGTCCAATCGACTTTGCCACCATCGCGCAGAGCGTGCGCAAGACGGGTCGGCTGCTGATCGTCTATGAAGGCGTCAAAACGATGGGCATCGGCGCCGAGATTGCGGCCATGATCGCGGAAAGCGACGTTTTCGGCGCGCTTGTCGCACCCATCGCGCGGCTCGGTGGCGCGGATTCACCGATCCCGTATAACCCGGCGCTGGAGAAGGCTAGCGTGCCGCAGGAGGACGACATCCTGGCCGCCGCGCGGCGGTTGATGCACAAAAGAAAGCGCTGATGGCCGCAATCGAAGTGATTCTTCCGAAGGTCGACATGGACATGCAAACAGGTGTCATCGCGGCATGGAAAGTTGCGGAAGGCGACCACGTCAGCACAGGCGACATCCTGTTCGAAATGGAGACCGGCAAGGCGACCATGGAAGTTGAAGCGCCGGGCACCGGCGTGATTCGCGATCTAGCGAAGATCACGGGCGAGGAGGTACAAGTTGGCACCACCGTCGCGTGGATCGATCCGTGAGCTCGTCGTTCCAGCCCGTTCTCCAGAACATTCGCCCGCAAATTTAGTCCGCGAAGGGCGGCTTCTATCCGACGCGATATAAGATCGACCGCTCCGCACGCCCCACGTGACGCGGCGGCACATCATCGAGGAGCAGGCATGAACGTCGTTTCGCGTCGCACTTTCATCGTGGCCGCCGTGGCCGCATTCGTCTTCACCGCCGTTCCGGCCACCGCGCAAGTCCCGTCGGGCAAGCTCGTGTTGTATACGTCGCAGCCCGAGCGCGATGCCTCGCAGACGGTGGCCGCCTTCAAGAAGACATACCCCGGCGTCGACGTCGACGTGTTCCGTTCCGGTACGACCGAAGTGATGGGCAAGCTCGCGGCCGAATTCTCAGCCGGTCAGCCCAAGGCCGACGTGCTGCTGCTCGCCGATGCAGCGACCATGGAAGCGCTGAAAAAAGACGGCCGTCTCCTGCCGTACCCACAGGCCAGGCTTGATGGATTCGACTCGGGCGCCTACGACGCGGACCGCACCTATTTCGGGTCCAAGCTGATCACAACGGGCATCGCGGTCAACACTGCCGCGAAGAACCGTCCCGCATCCTGGGCAGATCTTGCCAAGCCGGAATACAAGGGCCAGATTGCAATGCCGAGCCCGCTGTATTCGGGCGCTGCGGCGATCATGCTCGGTACCATGACCGCGCGGCCGGATCTGGGCTGGAGTTATTTCGAAAAGCTGAAGGCCGCGGACGCCGTCGCAGTGCGTGGCAACGGCGCCGTCGTCACCGCTGTGGCAAACGGTGAAAAACCGTATGGCGTGCTGGTCGACTTCATGGCGTTCAACGCCAAGCTGAAGGGCTCCCCGATCGACTTCATCTTTCCCGCTGAAGGCAATCCGGCCGTGACCGAGCCGGTGGCGATCCTCAAAACTACGGCGAACCAGCCCGCAGCAAAAGCGTTCATCGATTTCATCCTGTCCGACGAAGGCCAGAAGCTCGCCGTATCGATGGGCTACATTCCCGCGAAGGCAACTGTCGGCATGCCATCCTGGTACCCGGCGGGCGCGAAGATCAAGCTGATGCCCACCGACATCTCCAAGGTCGTGGAGACGAACAGCGCCAATCTCAAGCGCTTCGCCGACCTGTTCGGCAACTGACGCCCGGCCAGCAGACGCGGGTGAGCGATCCGATCCAAATGATCGACGCAGGAGGACTGCGCGAGCGCGTCGAAGATTCCGCGCTCCTCTGGTCGCTGGTCCTCGTCGTGGCGGTGCTGTCCGTACTACCGCTCGCGCGACTCCTGCTCGAAGGTATCGCTCCAGCCGGCCACCTCTCGGCGGATGCGCTGCTGCGCGTGTTGGGCACCTCGTCGACCTGGACGGCAACGCAGCATAGTCTGGTCACGGCGTTCGGTGGGACGCTGCTCGCGGTAGTGGTCGGAACGCTGGTCGCGCTTACCGTTTCACTCACCGATATTCGCGGCGCCAACGCCTTCGTGTTCTGCTTCGTCGCACCGTTGCTGCTCGCGGCGCAGGTTGTCGCACTCGCGTGGTTGCAGGTTTTCGGCCCGTCGAGCACGCTGCTGAAGCTCATTGGCATTGCGCCCCCGATGGGTAGCCGCAATCCGCTCTACTCGGCGGGCGGAATAATTCTCGTGCTTGGCGTGCAATACGCGCCGCTGGTGTTTCTCACCCTGCGCGCCGGACTGCGTAGCTTGCCGCAGGAGTTGCTCGAGGCCGGCCTCGCGGGCGGCGCGGGGCCGATGAAAGTGGTGCGCACCATCGTGATGCCGTTGATGACACCGCCGCTGCTCGCCAGCGTTGCGTTGTGCTTCGTTTCCTGCCTGGGAAACTTCGGCATTCCCGCACTGCTGGGCATCCCGGGCAACTATCTGGTGTTGCCGACGCTCATCTACCAGCGTCTCGCGGGGCTCGGACCGGGAGTGTTGTCGGAGGTTGCTGTGCTGTCGGTCCTGATCGGAGCCATCGCCGTAATCGGCATCGTTTCGCAGGACCTGTTGCTGCGCGGTCGCGACTTTCGCACCGTGTCGGCGTCGGCTGTGGCCCGGCCCTTCGAATTGCAGCGCTGGCGGTTGCCGGTGGAGGTGGCACTGTGGACGCTGACTGCACTGCTGCTCGTGCTGCCGTTGACCGCGCTGGTGCTCACCTCGCTCGTGCCCGCTGTGGGGGTGCCGCTCAACTTCGAGTCGGCGACGGCCGACAACTACCACTTCGTATTGTTGGAGCACGCGGGGACGAGGCGGGCGTTGCGCAACAGCTTCGGTCTGTCGGCCACCGCAGCGATCGCGATCGTGGTGATCGCCGTGCCGCTCGCCTATTTCCTGGTGTGGCGCCGCAATCGCCTTTTGCGACTGGTGAATCTCGTCACGGAAGTGCCGTACGCGCTGCCCGGCGTGGTGCTTGCGATCGCAGCGATCCTGGTGTTTTTGAAGCCGCTCCCGCTGCTTGGCGTGTCGCTGTACAACACGATCTGGATCATCCTGTTCTGCTATCTCGCACGGTTCCTGGTGCTCGGCCTTCGGCCCATCATCAGCGGCTATCATCAGCTCGACCGCACGCTCGAGGAAGCGTCGCAGATCGCCGGCGCGCGGCTGTTGCGGCGCCTTGTCACGATCATCATGCCGCTGGTTGCGCCCGCGGCCGCCGCGGGTGCGCTGCTCATCTTTCTGACCGCGTTCAACGAGCTCACGGTGTCGGCGCTGCTCTGGTCGTCGGGTACCGAAACACTCGGCGTCGTATTCTTCTCCTTCCAGCAAGGCGGCGATTCGACCTACGCTGCAGCGCTGGGCGTGCTGACCGTTATGGTGAGCTTCGGCCTGATGCTCGCGACCCTGGCGCTGGCGAACAGGCTTCCCCGCGGCGTGCTGCCATGGCGCGACTGACGGTCGAGGGACTTACCAAGTCGTTCGGCTCCTTCCGTGCGCTGGACGATGTGTCATTGCAGGTCAATGACGGTGAATTCGTCGCGATCCTCGGACCATCGGGATGTGGCAAGACGACGTTGCTGCGGCAGATCGCGGGCTTCGACAAGTCGGAGGCCGGACGTATCCTCATCGGCAACAGCGTCGTGTCGAGCGCCGCGACGCACGTGCCGCCTGAGCGACGCCGCATCGGCATAGTGTTTCAGTCCTACGCGCTCTGGCCGCACATGAGCGTCGCCGAAAACGTCGCGTACGGTCTGACCGTCGCGGGGGTGAAGGAGCCAGAGCGATCGCGTCGCGTCGACGCGGCATTGAGCCTGGTCGATCTCGACGGCTTCGGGCAGCGCACTCCCGCGATGCTGTCCGGCGGACAACGCCAGCGCGTCGCACTGGCGCGCTGCCTTGTCACCGAGCCGGGGTTGGTGCTGCTCGACGAGCCGCTCGCGAATCTCGACGTGCATCTGCGCGCTTCGATGGAAGATGAATTCGTCCGCTTTCACGAGCGCACCGGCACCACGATGATCTACATCACCCACGATCAGGCTGAAGCGATGGCGCTCGCCGATCGCATCGGTGTCATGGATAGCGGGCGATTGCTGCAGCTGGCGAAGCCGTCGCAGCTCTATCGCGAGCCTGCGAATGCGAGAGTTGCCGGATTCGTCGGCGATGGCATGGTGCTGCCGGTGGCCATTCGATCGGTTGACGGCGACGGCACCTGCGCGGCGGATCTTTACGGACATGTCGTGCGGGTGCGTTGCGAGCCGACGCAGAAGGCGGTTAGCGCCGCACAGGTCTGTCTGCGGGCGCGTGATTTGACGATCGTTGCGCCTGACGCGGCCGGTGTGGCGGCGCGAGTCGACCGCGCTGTCTATCAGGGCGGTTTTTTTCGACTCGAAGCGCATGTCGAGGCGGCACCCGATAAATTGCTGCATCTGACAGTTCCCGAGCCGTTCATGCTGGCGCCCGGGGCCGCGGTCAAGCTAGACGTTGCGGACGGCTGGATTATTTCCGGAACGGGCAGGAATTGAAGATGCGATTGAGGCTGCACGGCGGCTTCGCCGAAAAAGGACGGACTTGTGTGGGTGTCGAGGTCGGTGGCTACCGCCTGTTGCTCGATGCCGGCGTCAAGACCAGCTCGCCGGGACGCGACTATTATCCTGCCATTCCCGCGGCCGCGCTCCGGGCCACCGACGCGATCGTCATCACCCATGCGCACGAGGACCACGTCGGCGCGCTCGGCTGGTGTGTTGCCGGCGGCTTTCGCGGCCGCATCTTCATCTCGCCCGAAAGTCAGCGCGAGGTCGCGCAATGTTTGACGGACTATGGCGAGCCCGCCCATGTCGAGCTCGTCCGGCGCTACCCCATCGAGCGCTTGCCGCTCGGCGAGCAAGCGCTGCGACTCGGCCCCCTGCAGATCTCGACCGGCCGTTCCGGTCACATTGCAGGCGGGCTGTGGTGCATGATCGACGACGGCAGCGTACGGTTCCATTACTGCGGCGACACGGCGCCGGCGAGCCGGATCTTCGCGATCGATCCGTTGCCGGCGAGCGACGCGATTGCGATCGACGCCTCCTATGGCGACGACGATGTCCCTGCCACCGAGCGCGTGGCGCAGATTACGCGTTGGATTGCCAGGAAGCCACTTGGCTGCGTTTTGCCAACACCGCTCTACGGCCGCTCTGCGGAACTGCTCGCAATCGTTCCCGGCCAAGTGGCGCTCGCCCCGGGCATGAGGAAGGCATTGCGCGCCCAGATCGACGATAGCGGCTGGCTCAGGGAGACCGGGGCCGCCGTGCTCGCGGCGCGTCTTGACGCGGCCACCGACTGGCGGGAAGGCACGCCGCTGCCGCCTGCAGCGCTGATCTGTCATGACGGGATGGGCATGTCCGGCCCCGCACGGGCCATCCTGGCGTCCGCGCGCGTGGCGGCGCACCCAACGCTGTTTACTGGTCATCTGCCGATGGGAAGCCCCGGTGAGCAGATGGTGGCCGAAGGACGTGCGGACTGGCTGCGTCTACCAACGCACCCGACGCTCATCGAAAACCGGGCGCTAATCGCAAGCAGTGGCGCGCGGATGGTGCTCGGCCACTCATGCGAGCCGCCTATCTTGGCGCGCCTGCACCAGCATCTCCCGACGTTGCGAGTCGATCTCGCAACCGGTGACTCGGTCGACCTCTGATTCACGGGCCTTCATGCGCATCCTAGTCTGCAATGACGACGGTATCGGCGCACCAGGCATCGGCGTGCTTGCCGACGCCGCCGTCGTCATTGGAACCGACGTCTGGATCGTCGCGCCCGAGCGCAAATGGACCGCCGCCAGTCATCAGCTTTCCTTCGACCACGACCTGATTCTCACCCGCATTCGCGAACGCACGTTTGCCTGTTCGGGTGCCCCCGCCGATTGCGTGGTGGCGGCCATGACGATCCTGTTCGCCCACGGACCGAAACCCGACCTCGTGCTCGCCGGCGTCAACGACAAACGCAATGTCGCCGAAGACCTCGCCTATTCGGGCACGATGGCCATCGCTCGCGAAGCGACGTTTTGGGGCGTGCCGGCAATCGCCGTCTCCCAAGTCGGCGGGTTCACCGACGTGCACGTCCTACTCGCGACATTGCGCCGCTTGTTGCACGCGCTATGGAACAGTCGCTTGGAATGGGTCGCGGACGGTCATTGGCTCAGCCTAAATTTGCCGGCGGTCGTACCCGCACCGGTGAGGCAGGCACGCGTGGGCCGCGACAAGCTCGCCAACAGCTGCGACGTGGTCACGTCGACACCCGAACGAATCACCTACCGCATCCGTCGAGGACGCCCGGGAACGCTAACGCCGGGCGATGAAAACAGCAGCCTCGACGCCGGCAACATCACTATCGTCCGCCATTGCTGGTTCGCCGATGCACCCATGCCCGAAACGGTTATCGCAGCGTGCGGTC
>Ga0066710_100007899_pt1 | contig 10243 bp, 7 predicted proteins | sample GraSoiAngelo_159_FD_79666 | JGI IMG/M metagenome (GOLD analysis project Ga0066710, IMG submission 79666) | Grasslands soil microbial communities from the Angelo Coastal Reserve, California, USA - 14_1009_16_40cm | ecosystem: Environmental > Terrestrial > Soil > Grasslands | place: USA...
CCAGATGCGTGCCGCTCGACTCCTGTGCGATCCGCTGTAGGATCGATTTCCCGTCACGGGTTCGGTGAACTCGTACACAGGACCGGCATGAAGCGCGATGCGCAAGCTCAACCCCCTAGGCAGACCGTGCCGTTCCCACCGCGTGGTCGTCACGAGATCGGATAGGTCGAGCGCGAAATCACCGGCTGCCTCGACATTCGAAAAAACGAGATACAGTCCGTCTCCCCAGGTGTTTTTCGCGACGATCCCGCGCGGCCGTTTGGAAATCATTCGCGCTATTGCGCCGAGAAAATATTGTACAAATTGCGGAACTTCCTGCTCAGAGAGCTTGCTAAAGCCGACCGCATCAGCAAAGAGCATCGACATGATCTGAGAACCGAATTGATGAAACTTTTGTCGCGCACCCGTCGAGCGGCGCTGCATTGAGCCGCTCGGACGTGTAGCGGACTTCGAGCTTTTCGCGAGTTCGCTTCGTACTTTGACCAGATCAATAATTTCGACGGGAAGATCGATATTGCGCCAGCGTTCGACTACACTCGCGGTGCCGCCCGGGCCATCGCCGTGACGTCCATCCCATACGGCCAAACCACTAAGCTCTGTTTCCAGTTGGGTGGCGCGAATCTTTGCCAAACCAATGAGAAGTTGGTTCGCGTAGTCAAGAGATACGCCGCCTATTTCAAGGCGTTGCGTTGAAGCGATGACGACGCGGGTCGCGTGCTTCAGCACGGACTCAAAACGGACACGCCATTTCCCGTCCGGAATCACACTTACACTATCGCGGATGAACTGTTCGTGTTCGTATGGCAGTACAACAACGATTTCTCCGCCACGGGCCAGCATTGCCTCCAGAAAAAGGATGTCGGAACCGCAAGCCGCAGACGCGTAACCCAGGCTGGCATCAGCCTTATCGAGATGCCGTCGAATAGCATCTGCCACAGCGGGCTCCAGCTCCTTTGGAAAACGCGGTTTGCCACGGCCTGGCTGATCGATCATGTGACCTGCAAAAACCAGAACTCGCGGAATGTGCAAATAACGTTCAATCTCCGAGGCATCGGCTTTCCAATGCCGGAGCAGCAGGCGCGCATTGCGACGGCTTGATTGAAGATCACCGAATCGATGGCGGCCAACCTGGCCGGCCTGTCGATACCAATTTGCCGCTCCCTCCCAATCACGCAGAACGAGTGCCGCTTCACCCAGCGTGGCGAGAAGCCAGTACTGGTCGCCATGCGCTCGTCGCAGGCGCAAACACAAAACAGTGACTTGTTTAGCCAGGCTCATCGCGCGCTTGGTTTTTCCGATGAGCAACGCGGTCGTTGCTGCGTTGATCCCGGTCCAATAACCGCCTTTGAGCTGATACGCGTGCGCGTAGATTTCCGCGGCACGAGAAAGAAACTTCCGCGTCTCGCGCAAAGTCTTTGAACGCGCGGCTCGGTCTTTGTAAGTGCGCGCCAGCATGCCGAGCGTTTCTTCGTCGATGTGTTTCTCGGCGCGAAGCTGTTCGAGAATGCGATTAGCGCGCTCGGTCGCGCCGCTGCGTGCAAGTGCCAGTCCCTGCAATTGTCGTAAGCGAACATCCTTCGGACAGTTTTTCAGTCCTTCACTGACGACATCGTAAGCGAGAAGCGGTTCGCCTTGCTTGAGAATTTTCTCTCCAACCAACCGATAAATTTCCGGAGACGAAGACCATTGCTGCGGGTCGCGTAAGCGCCACATCGTCATTAAATCAGCGAAATCGAGTCCCGCTGGAGAACGGAGGGCTTTAACTACCCTGTCAGCAGCACTAGCGGACGTGGGCTTCTTCTGTCGCCAGTCGCGGCGGTCCATGTAGAGATTAAACTTCACAGCTCCCCCGCCGACAAGTGCTGCGAGCAGTAGGATTGAGTTCATAAGGGCAGTTCATCCGATTTTCGACAGGGACGCTTTCTAAGCTTGTCGGCCAGTATTAAATTTGCTACCCACTAGCTCTGCGGTGTCGCTACGCCGCTTTGCGTTAACAACCTGATTTGGCGAAATGAAGTACTGGGCGTTTCTGAGCTACAGTCATACTGATAAAAAGTGGGGCGACTGGCTGCACAGGGCGCTGGAGACGTATCGAGTTCCGCGACGATTAGTCGGCAAGGATTCGCGCGACGGAAAAGTTCCAGAACGCGTTTATCCGATCTTTCGCGATCGGGAAGAACTTCCCGTTTCCGCTGATCTCGGTTCGAACATCAACGAAGCGCTACAGGAGTCTCGTTATCTGATCGTGATTTGCTCGCCGCGCTCCGCCCAATCGCGATGGGTTGGCGAAGAAATCAAAACATTCAAGAAACTTGGGCGCGAAGACCGGATCCTGGCGTTGATTGTGGATGGAGAACCAAACGCGAGCGAGGGGAAACCGGGATTCAAAGTTGAAGACGAATGCTTTCACGAAGCGATGCGCTACCGGATGGTCGATGGCGAACCTTCTGAAATTCGCAGTGAGCCGATCGCTGCCGACGCGCGTGAAGTCGGCGACGGCAAAACTAACGCGAAGCTAAAGCTGCTTGCCGGCTTGCTCGGCGTAAATTATGACGATCTCAAGCAGCGCGAGCAGGAACGGCGACTCAAAAGGGCGCGGATGATCGCCGCGGCGTCGGTCGCGCTGATCGCAATTTTCGCAGCTTTGTCCGTGGCGCTCTTTTTCAATGCGCGCGCCGCCACGCGCGCCCGCGATGAAGCGCGTGCGACACTCAGTCAATCGGATTTTCTCCAAGCCCTAACATCAATCAACGATGGGAAGGACCTTGATGCATTGGCCCGGCTGTCACGTAGTTTGAAATATAATCCAAAGAACCATGCCGCAGCGTGTCGATTAGCAACCCTTTTGGCCGGACGAAATTTCGCTATTCCCCGTTTCAGCTTAGAACAGCCTAACACCATTCGGTCCGCAGAATTTAGTCCGGACGGCAAGCGTATTGTTACCGCGACAGCGGAGTGGGACGTCGCCACATCGGGAGAAGCTCGAATTTGGGACGCCGAAACGGGTAGGCCGCTCATTGCACCGATGAAGCATGATCTGCCCGTGCGGTCGGCGAAGTTTAGCCCAAACGGTAGGCGAGTATTGACTATCTCAGCCTATAAACGTGCTAGGGCTGCGCGCCTTTGGGATGCAGCGACGGGTATTCCTCTAACCGAATCTTTAAGCGTTCGAGCACCTCAGTTTAGCCCGGATTCGATGCGACTGATTGCGCTAGGCACAGCCGTAGTACACCCAGAAGAATCCGAAGAGGAGATGATGCCCGACGAGTTTCGTGGGAATAGGGCGAGAATGTGGGATGCCGAAACCGGCAAGCGTCTGCCCGCAATACTGAAGGATGAGGACTATCTTCATTCGGTCCAATTCAGCCCCGATGGAAACTGGATCTTGACCCGATCAGACAATGCCGTCCGGGTTTGGAATGCAAATAGTGGCAGTGCAATGGAGACGCCGATTCGGCACAATAGCGGCATTCTGTCCGCAGAATTCAGTCCCGACGGAAAACGGATTCTAACGGTTTCGCAAGACAAAACTATGCGTGTCTGGGATGCGCAATCCTGCAAACAGGTCGTCGGGCCTATTGGCCTTTCGGGGGTATTCTTTCCTTCGTTCGCTCGATTTAGCAGGGATGGTACAAGAATTTTGACTTCCAGCGGAATCTGGAGTGCTGAAACAGGAGACGTCATTCGTCAAGAAGTAAGCGTGAAGTTCAGTTTCAGTCCGGACGAAAGCCAGCTGGTGGCTTTCACGGAAGAGGGGCAAGCGCAAATCTGGGACGCGGCTACAGGCAAGGAGTTGACCGAGCCGATGAAACACGACCTCGGGATCGTCTCTGCACTGTTTAGCCCAGACGGCAAATGCGTTGTAACCGCGTCTGGGGATAAAACGGCTCGGGTTTGGAAGGTAGCTACAGGTAACGCCGTAACCGAACCGATGAAACACGCTGAGACGGTTAACTCCGCGCAATTTAGTCCGGACGGTGCGCGTGTTTTGACAGTGTCCTCACACGTCGCACGAGTTTGGGATTTAATACCCGCTACGGCTATCGCTCAACCGATCCCGCATGACCGATCTGTGATCGCTGCTGAATTTAGCCCTGATGGGAAACGAATTGTAACAGCTTCGGAAGGCAAAAAGGTGCGGGTCTGGGATAGCTCAACAGGAAAAGCCGTCACAGAACCAATGGAGCACGACGGTGAAATAGCTCACGCACAGTTTAGCCGAGACGGAAGGAAGATTATCACTGCGTCGGAAGAAGACGTTTTGATTTGGGATTCGCAAACGGGGCAACGGCTGACACAGCCGATAAAACACACGAAACGCATAGCCTCCGTTGACATTAGTTCGGACTCGAAGCGGGTCGTTACAACAACGGGCGAAGACACAGCGCAAATTTGGGATACTGGAACAGGCAGGCTGTTGACCAAACTGATGCTGATTGGTCCACAGAAGGAATGTCATATTTTTTACGCCGAGTTTAGTCCCGACGGCAAACACATCGTAACCGCTGCGTATGGAGCAGGGAGTGTCCAAGGCCCGGGATACGCCCAAGTTTGGGATGCTGAAACCGGCAAAGCCACCACTCCGCAAATTCCATACGGTTCCCCTGTTGTGTCAGCTCGGTTTAGTCCGGATGGCAAGCAATTTGTAACCGTGTCCGGAGATTTACTTGGGGGTAATCCTATAGCGGAGGCACGGGTCTGGAGCACCGCGTCGGGTAGACCGATAACAGCACCAATGAAACACGATGGTGCTGTAGTTTGGGTCGATTTTAGTCACGATGGCAAACGGCTAGTGACTGCTTCATATGATAAGACCGCCCGACTTTGGGATGCGAAAACTGGAAGCCCCCTTACGGATCCAATGAAACATAATGGCCAAGTCCTATCGGTGGCTTTCAGCCAAGACGACCAAGAGATCCTAACGGTCGCATCGGATCACACAGCGCGAATTTGGGAAGCTCACTCCGGCGCGCCACTAACCGAACCAACGAGGTACGACGGCGCCTTCACGCGCCGTTCAGCGCAGTTCAGTGCTGGCGACAAACGAATATTGACAGTCTGGAATCACAACACTGTGCGAGTCATAGACGTGATGCCATCAGAGAAGAAATTGCCTTCGTGGGTGCCTGAGCTCACTGATGCGATGGCAGGGCAACGTCTGAGTAACCGCGGTTTCTTCGAGCCCTTAAGTAAAGATTCCACGCAGTTGTTCAGTGACGTCAGAGAACAATTGAGCCACGAGCCGGCCGAAGATGAGTGGGCGATCTGGGGACGGTGGTTTTTGGCAGATCGCTCCACGCGAACGATCTCACCATTCTCCAAAATAACGGTTCCCGAATACATCGAGGACCGAATCAAAGAAAATACAGCGGAGTCGTTGGATGAAGCCGAACAGCTTGCAGTCGGTAATCCGGAACTTCTCAGGCGTATCCGGCTTGCGAAAGAATCACTGCCGCCGAAGGCCGAACAAAAGGAGAAAGAGCAGCAAGAAAATCACTAGTTCCGCGGCTGTCTCTGGTTCTGAACGGGCTGCCGTGGCGTTTGAGTTTTGTGTTTTCCAATTCGCTCACGCGCAGAATTTTTCCACCGGCGCGTGATCGGATTTACATGTGACTACATTGGACAAACGCCGCTGGCCAAAGGTTATGCGACGTTGCCGATGTATCACGTCGCGGGGCGTTCTGGCGCTGCAAGCTTGCAAGGCTGCGCTACGTGCAAGTGGCTTCCATCGGCGCGGCGCGCCTTTTGCTACCGCTTGCAAAATAAAGCAGTCAAGTTTACGGCGCCGTACGTGTTGCAGCGATGGCCGTGGCTGCTTTCTTTTTCGCGGCGGCTTCGGCTGCTGCGACTAATTTTGAATCGACTTCGGCCGCTTCTGTCGGGCAGATTTTGTGATAATACTCGTTAGGCTTGACCAAATCTTCCGTGCGCAGGAGAAGATGGTTGAAGCGTTCGCGCTTACTAAGCTCAAATTCCTTGTCCATCTTGATCGCTTCGAACGGACAGACCTCGACGCAAATCTGGCAACTCATGCAAACCGAGATGTCAATATCGAAGACCTTCGGATAGAACTGCGGTTTGCCCATGTAATCGGGCTTTTTGTCGTCGCTTTTGATGATATAAATGCACTGCGGCGGACATTCTTTCTCGCAAATCTTGCACGCCACGCAGCGCAAGCCTGCCTGCGGATCGTCGCCGTCGTAAATGAGAAATGGAAAGTTGCGGTAGTTCTCTGGCAGCGGACTTCGCTCCTCCGGATATTGCACCGTGATCAGCCGCTCTTTGTAGAAATAACTTCCGACAAAGTTTCGCGCGGTAACCGCCATTCCCTTGAGTATGCCCGTGCCGATCATTTGATTATTACCGATCTACTTCTCCCATGACGATATCGATGCTGCCGAGAATTACCATCACGTCGGCAACGGTGTGGCCGAGACAGAGGTCTTCGAGAACGGTCAGATTGATGAAACTCGGCGGACGCACGCGGTAGCGATACGGATTCGGTCCGCCGTCGCTGATGAGATAAAACCCGAGCTCGCCTTTAGGCGCTTCAATGCGGCCGTACGCTTCGCCTACAGGCGGACGAAACGCGCGGATCTTCACTTTCGGATTCACGATCGGCCCGGGCTGAATTTGGGCGAGCGCTTGTTTCAAAATTTCGACGCTCTCGCGCATCTCCAGCGCGCGCATCATCAGTCGATCATAAGTGTCACCGTGTTCGCCTAACGGAATCCGGAATTTGAAACGTGGATAAAACCCGTAGCCGTCTACTTTGCGGATGTCGTAGTTCACGCCGCACGCGCGCAGCATTGGACCGGTAATTCCAGCGCTGATCGCGAGATCGGCCGAAAGTTTGCCCACGTTCTGCGTTCGTGCGATGACGATCTCGTTTCCGAGAATCAACCCGTCGAACTCGTCGAGAAACTTTGGGAATCGATCGACAATGTTTTTCGCACGGGCCAGCCAAACGTCGTCCGCATCCACTCGACAGCCGCCGAACCGCATGTAGTCGCACATCATCCGTGAACCGGAGAGCGATTCGAAGAGGTCGAGAATTTTTTCGCGCTCGCGGAACGCGTACATGAGCGGCGTGCCCCACGCTCCCATGTCGCTCAGTAAAAACCCGAGGAGCGACGCATGGTTTTGGAGCCGCGTCAATTCGGCGAGAATGACGCGCAAATATTCGGCGCGCTCGGGAACTTCGATGCCGGCGAGTTTCTCCACGCTGAGCGCGTAAGCCCAGTTGTTGGTCATCGAACAAAAGTAATCGAGACGATCGGTGTACGGCATTGAGCCGAGATAAGTTGTGTGTTCACCGATCTGCTCGTGGTTGCGGTGCAAATAACCGAAGACCGGTTTGAGCTTGCGCACAATCTCGCCTTCCAGCGCGACGTTCATTCGAAACACGCCATGTGTGGATGGATGCTGCGGCCCCATTGAGACCTCGAGCAAGTCGCCTTCGATTCGCGAAGCCATCGTGACCGGTGGCCGCTCCATTGCTTCGATTGTTTCAACGGTCGCGGTCATGTTCGCTTAACGAATTCAGTAAGGCCACGGATGAACACGGATTGACACGGATTTGCATTTCCGAAGCCTAAATCATTTCCGCATCTGTGTTTCATCCGTGTCAATCTGTGGCAGTAATCTCTTCTGCTCCGTCCAGCTGCGGACGGGGCGTGTAATGCTCCTTCGCTCGCGTCAGCACTTCATCGTGCGGCGTCGGTTCCCATTCAAAATCGTCTGGCTGCGCATAATCTTTGCGCATCGGATAATCTTCGAACTCGTCCCACATCAAAATCCGCCGTAAATCGGGATGGCCGTCGAAACGGATCCCGTAGAGATCAAAAATTTCGCGCTCCTGAAATTCCGCGCTGCGCCAGATCGCAGTAAGCGAGGGCAAGCGGGCGCCCTCTGCGCGATCGCGCGTACGCATTCGAATGATCACCGGACCGTGTTTATGCGTCATCGAGTACAGGTGATAGACCGCCTCGAGATAACCCGGAATTTTCTCCTCCGTCGTCTGATCGACCTCTTTCTCGACGCCATCCACGACCGTTTTTATTTTCGCTGTTTTCTTCGCCACGCGATCAAGCCAATCGACGCCGGTCACGTTAGAACAAAAATCGAGCAGCAGCGCCGGGTCATCACGGAGGAAGTGAGCGACTGCGAGCGCGTGCTCGTTATCAATCAAAAGCGATCGCTGATTTGCCGGACCGGGATTCGGCACAATGTCAATCCTGGCGCCGGGCACTGCCGCTTCTGCGCGCGTTTTGATTTGCTCCAGCGACTCCACGATCAGACCCGCTCAAGTTTCGGCGGTTGAAAGACATCACGATTTGCTGGCGGTTCCAGATCGTGTTCGCCGAATTTCGGGACCGGAAACTCGCTTGGTTGCTCAGGCCTGAGGTGCTCGGCTTTCTGCGCACCGGTTAATTTTTGTTCATCGATCTTGCGCTGCAGTTCCATGAACGCATGCAGCAACGCTTCCGGTCGCGGCGGACAGCCAGGAATGAAAACATCAACCGGGATGTAGCGGTCGATCCCCTTCAGCACGTTATACCCCTGCTTGAATGGTCCGCCCGAGATCGCGCATGCGCCCATGGCGATCACGTATTTCGGGTCAGCCATCTGGTTATAGAGACGCACAATTTGTGGCGCCATTTTCTTTGTCACCGTCCCCGCAACGATCATCAGGTCGGCCTGCCGCGGTGACGGTCTGAAAACTTCGCCGCCGAAGCGCGCGATATCATAGCGCGATGCGGCAGTGGCGATCATCTCGATGGCGCAGCATGCCAGCCCGAATTGCAGCGGCCAGATCGAGTTCTTGCGTCCCCAGTTGTAAAGGTCCTGCATGGAAGTCACCCAGACTCCCTGGCGTTGCAATTCGGCGCGTAGTTTTTCGTCGATCTCGCTCATTCGGTTTGTGAAACGTCAAAAAAAAGTTAAAACGTTGAATCGGACTGATTCATTGGCTGCCCGTCCGTTTCAACAGTTTAACCCTTTTAACCTTTTTAACCAGCGCGGAGGGCGCGTCAGCGCGCCCATTGCAAACAACCCTTGCCCCATGCCCAGGCGAGACCTTCAACTAAAAGAAGTAGAAAAATCAGAATGGCAACAAACGCACCAACCGGCAACCCGGTAAATGCCACCGCAAACGGCACAAGAAAAATCGCCTCGACGTCGAAGATCAAAAAGATGATGGCGTAGAGATAATACTGCGACCGGAACTGAATGTGCGCTTCACCAATGGACTCGACTCCGCACTCGTAGATCGCGTTTTTTTCCGCCCCGGGCTTTGGCGGCTGGAAAAATCGCCGCCACATCCATGCCAAAGCGAGCGGGACCAGTGGAAAGACCAGCGCCACACCAATGAAGATGACGATAAACAGATACGGATTCGGAGTCGTCATCGAAGGCTAAACCTTAATGCATCACGACGCTCTTTTGTCGATTCAACGCTGCCCGATCGACAACATCGCCGACGCCGGCTACTCGCTCGATTTTCTGCCGAACCAGCGACGCTTTTTCGGCTTTGGTTCGTCCGCTGGCGCCGGTGCCTCAGCGGGCTCTTCTTCTCTCTCGGCCAACTTCTCTTCCTCGCCCGCAGGCTCCTCTTCCATCGACTCTGCGCGCTCTGTTTCCGGTCGCTTTGGTTTTGGCTCGGCCTTTTTCCGTTTCGCCTTTTCTTCTTCTTCAGGCTTTGCCTCGACGATCTCTAGCATATCGACCCACTCAATGAACGCCATCGGAGCGGAGTCGCTCTTGCGCTGGCCAAGCTTCACGATGCGCGTGTATCCGCCATTACGCTCCGCCGATCTTGGCGCGATGTCGTCAAACAATTTCTTGACCGCATTCTTTTGACGCAACGTTGCGAAAGCAGTGCGGCGCGCGTGAATCGATCCGTTTTTCCCCAGAGTCACCATTCGCTCTGCGACCGGTCGAACGGCTTTCGCCTTGGCCAGCGTGGTCTTGATGCGTTGATGTTCAATCAAAGAACAAACCTGGTTCGCCAGGAGCGCCTTTCGGTGCTCAGCCGTGCGACCAAGCTTGATCGTCTTTTTTTGATGTCTCATGACCGGCTTCGCCTCGTTTACATTCGTGGTTTGACCGGAAGCTTATCTGGCAGCTGGAGCAGCGGTTTCGCCCGCGCCATCGCCGCTTACCGGCATGTCGATCAAGCCCGGCTCGAATTTCATGCCCAGACTCAAACCGAGTTGTTGCAGTTTGTCCTTGATTTCGTTTA
>Ga0066710_100007900_pt1 | contig 10242 bp, 9 predicted proteins | sample GraSoiAngelo_159_FD_79666 | JGI IMG/M metagenome (GOLD analysis project Ga0066710, IMG submission 79666) | Grasslands soil microbial communities from the Angelo Coastal Reserve, California, USA - 14_1009_16_40cm | ecosystem: Environmental > Terrestrial > Soil > Grasslands | place: USA...
ACCGGAGAGGTGCCCTACGGGGTCGGCTGGTGGGCGCCGCATCCCGGTACCTCTCGCCGTATTTTGATTTCCGATCACCTCTACGCTTGCACAGCCAGCGTCTCGACCAATCTGATCGAGGCGGGGATTCATCTATTGGAGCTGGCCGACGCCATTGAGCGCGAGGATGATTTCAACGCCGACGCGATTCACGTCGTGCGGGGGACGCCCACGGTGCGGCTCAGGCCGCGAACGACGCCGCTCGAGGCGCTCGGACCTGAGATCGTCCGCATACACGAGGCCGGCGTTGCGCGAGCGTTGTCCGGCGCGCTCGACTGTGCCGCTGGGTCGATCATCGGCGTCATGGCCTTGCCGAAGAACATCTTGCGGGCCGGTTTTATGGGCGTCGTGCTCTACCTACGCAACCGCAAGAACTGGCAACAGACCGAAGGCGACGACTACCAGCGCGCATTCCTCTCCGACCTGAACGCGATGATAGAGAACGCGGGTCCGGTCGGCTGGTTCGACTGGTTGCTCAATTTCCGAAACATGCTGGTACATCGCGGACGACGCATTGAGATTGGACAATTCCTGCCGCGTGAGCCCGTATTGCTCGATGGACGTGGCCGGCCTCTCCTCCGCGCTCGCATCGTTACACATTTGCCGCTGCAGCCCGAACGCTCGGACGTCGACATCTACCGCGAGCCGAACCTGCCGCCGGTGTTAACCGAGGATTCGCGCCAGACCCTCGAAGGCGCGATGAGCAGCGTACGCATTCTGTTGGCAGCCCTGGGCGAGCGGTTGACGGCCGCATGGGACTGGCGGAAGGCCAACCCCGCCGTTCTCAAGCAGCCGCAACAGCAATGGCCCGATGTGACGCCGCCGGCGGCCGGTCAGCCGCAGGGGTTTGCGGGATATGCGCCAGGGTCTCATCCGTACGAGCCGTCGCAGCTGACGAGCCATCCGCGTATTGGCCATCGCCTGTTGTCGGCCGCGCTCTACGACCACCAGCGCGGCGAGTGGGCAAACTTCGACTGAGATAGGGAGTCGGGTCGTAATTCGGCGGTCAACGACTCGACTCGCTTGCCGGAGGACTCCATCGCTCAATTGCAGCTGGAAGATCGTCGAGACGCCTCAAAATGATTGTTCCCATTCGCTCTCCGAGTCGAGCTGCTGTCAGCAGATGATGACAGCCTTTCTCGGTAACAACGATGTCGCAGTACGGTACGGCCAAGGATAGGGCGTCGATGTCGTAAATGTCGTTCGACGTCCATCGCCTGTTGCTGTTGCGGTGCCATGCGGTCTTGATCTCGATCGACACCCGGGTGCTCGGCATGCTGCGGACGAACGCCATCGCGGCCTTGGGGTTAGGTCCGATATGTTCGAGTCTTAGTGCTCTGATGGCAAGAGCGGGATTCAACATGTCCTGAAATTCAATCAGGAGTTCACGCGCAGCAATCAGGTCGCGGAGCCGACCGCGCCGCCAACGGCCTCCTTCTTGGTTCAGCCTTGCGCTCTGAGCATGTTCCTCCTCGGCGCGCTTAACCGCGACTGCAGCCGCCCCGTCAGGGTTCCAGCCGTACCGGTGGAGCTGGCCGACTTCATCGTCACTAGGGCCGCGAAGGACCGATCGCTCGAGCAACAGATTGGCCTTGGTGACAAACGCGTCAAACTCGGGGATCCTCATTTGTTGGCGGACGCGCTCCGTCTCATCCCCGTTTGGCCCCATGATCCTTAATCCGCTCTTGATTCCGAGCGCATGTCTCACGCCGCGTCCCATCAGCGCGACCGTCGGCAAGGGAGGCAACGCGACTACGAACCGGTTCAACGTCGCCTCGAGTTCGAATCTCATGACCACGACTCGGCTGACGATCGTTGCAAAGTCGGTGAATTCTTCCATCACATCAGCAATGCTCAGTCGTTGTGCTGGGTCACGGATTTTGACCATTTCCATGTAGTGCGACGCTGACAAGACGAAGTGCGCCCCTTTTGACTGAACGGCGTCTCTGCATGCGTGCAGAGCCCGTTCGAATCGTGCTCCAATGCTCAAGCCGGCCTTTGCCTGAGCGAGGTAAATCCAGTGATTCAGATCCAGGTAAACAAGGGGTTTTCCGCGGGCAGACCAGTCAGCGAAACGGGGCCAAACGAGTTCTGGGACGTCGTTGACCATTATTGCCAAGTGCTACTGATCGGTGGCCACCAGCGAGCGGTTTGACGGGCAGCTTGACCGTGGGATCGCGTCGAACGCACGACCCTCTATCCCTGATCTTCCAACGCCGCGCGTTACCAGGGTGACACAACTGACAGGGTGAGGTGGAGAGGTGATGGACCCAGGGGGACCATCACCCCTCAAACATGCTCACCGATTCGCCGAACTGGAAGCGTCTGTGCACAACGATCCCCGCGACGAGCCGGGACGTGAGCGACCCCACCTGCGAACCCGGACCCTGACCCCAGGGTCGGTTCGGGGTCGCTCACGTCCCGGCTGCCGGTGACCGGAACGACGCCGGAATTGGGGTCGAAAATCGCGGCCACATCGCTCATGATTGGTGCCGTGAAATGCGCACCACAACGCGGGTTGGAAGTGCGGTTGATATCATCCGACATTGTCGATGACTTCCAAGCCCGCGTTTCCGTCGTGGTGGAGCTGGGGACTCTCGTTCACGCCCCACGCCGAATTGCGCATGGAACAGCGCGGCGTGACGGAGATCGATGTCCGCGCTATGCTGGAGCGAGCGACCTCCTTCGAACCGAGCGTCGTCGACGGCCGATTCATGATCCATGTCGTCAGGAACAACCGACCGTGGATCGTGATCGTGGAGCCCGACACCGACGCCTCGCTCCTGGTCGTCGTCACCGTGTATGAGGTCTCCGAATGACTGAACGATCGCTTCAGGTCACGTACCGAAAAGGCAAGCCGTTTTCTGCGTACCTGCACCTGTCGCATCAAACCGGAGAAAAAAGCGCGAGAACGGTGCCATCGACGGATGGACTACTTGTCGTCGACTACGGGCAAAACGGCAACGCGATCGGAGTCGAAATCACGGCACCTTCGGCCGTGCCTTTGGATCGCCTGAATCGACTCCTCAGCGAGCTCGGGGAGACGCCGTTGACCGAGCACGACTACCTTCCGGTGCGAGCTGCGTAATCACGAGACCGCCATCCTCGTTGATCATGCCGCTGTGCTCGGCGCCGTCAAGGCCGCGTCGCTTCGCTCCGCCGGCGCGTGCCGCGCCGCTTCGGGCCTTGACCGCGCCTGCGCGCAGCGCGCGCATCGGGCGTATGCGGATGGCGGTTGTGTAGCAAGACTCCCCAAGGGCGTCATCTGGTGGCCGTTGGGCGCCGCAGCCCGTCGCAATGTCCTGGCGTTCTAATGATGGTTCGTCGCACAAGGACGCGATTGCGCGGGAATCCTTGGACATCTGGATCATGCCGGCGGATTATCGCGAGGGATTCTGGCCGCGCATCAACCTCCACGCGCCCGAACATCCGACGGAGGTGTCCTCTGGAAGTGCTGTGAAGGTTTTCGCGATGCCTTCTCACGCGTTAATCGATCAAACGCGCTTCAAAGATATCCTCGCGAGTGCCGCCGAAACGGACTGGCCCGATTCGCCTTCGCGGAGCAGAAAACTCTCGTGGACGACGTGGCGGACGACTTTGGCCGACGCGCTGGCTGCGGGAAGCTGAGCGTCGTTGCTCGGGCGAGCTGGCCAGTTGACCGCGCGAACGGCGCGGCGGTATTCTGCGGTCATCACTGCAATGCCCTCGGCACTGCCTCCGCTTTGCGCACTCTCCGCCTGCGGACTCCGTTTGGTCGTCGCTCCAGAGCCACGATTGGACATCCCAACTTAGAATCAACGAGCTGATTCACGTCGTCACACGTGATCACTATCGCGCGGACCATCCGCGCGACTCGATGACGGCAGAGAGCCCTCATCCGCGCAACTGAAACAGGACGTCTGCCGATCGCAGACGTCCTCAGCGCGAAGCCCACAACAACCGACGTCCGATGTGGAGCGCGTTGCGATGGACATGTGCTCGCGCGATTCCGCGAAGAAGGCGAGAGCGCGAAGACCGCCGATCGCACCGAGCTGGAAACTGCTGCAGTTCTGCCGCAAAAACAAGGGCACCGTCCTTTTCGTCGTTTTTTTTCAACCTGACGCGGTTCGCACGGGAGAAGTACGATCACTTTGCCCTGCGTGCGCACCTGAAGTCGCTCGGGATATCGCTGGCGCTCCGCCACCGAGCCGATTGACGACACATCGACGGGTAAGCTGATGGAAGGCGTGCTCGCCGCTTTCGCGCAGTTCGACAACGACGTGCGTTCCGAACGAACGCGCGGCGGCATGAAAGCGGCATTGGAGCTTGGTCGCTGGACGTTTCTCGCTCCCCTTGGTTAGCTCAAACGCGCCTCGTTCCACCGGCAGGAGCCTGGCGCCGTGAACATCAGCAAGACGAAGCTGGAAGACCTGTTCGTCGACGAGCTCACGCGTCTGCAGCCGACGCCTGGCTTCATGCGGCTCGTGAAGGACCGAGTCCTGAGGGCGTGGCGCGAGATGCAGGGAGACGCAAAGCAGCGCATCGCCGAGATCGAGCGTAGGCAGAAAGCGATTCGCGAGAAGCTGGACCGTTTGGATCAGGCGTTCCTGTTCGAGCGCTCGATCGACATCGAGACGTACGATCGCCACCGCGACACATTGCGCGAGGAGCTCACGCTCGCGCAGATGGACCGACACTCCGCAGAGCTCGAGGAAATGGACGTTGAGGGCATCCTGGCGTTCGCAGAACGCGTTCTACCGAGGGCGTCGAACCTGTGGGTCCAGTCCTCGCTCGCTCAGAAGCAGCAGCTGCAGCAGGTGTTTTTCCCGGACGGAATTCGCTTCGACCGGAAGAAGCTTGTTGGAACCGGCACAACCCTGCCGGTTTTCAACTACTTGAACCCGATTTCGGAGCAGAAAAAAGAATTGGTGGACCAGGCGCGAGCCAGTCGGAACCGTGTCGCAACATGGTTGGATCGAGTGGCGGCTCTGCGTAGTGTGGCCCGCTGACGTCACTGAAGCTTCGCGATAGCCGCCTTCGCCGCCTCTGACACAGTGACGAGCGCGCCGAAGCGGGACCTGCGATCGTCATTCACCAACGTCAGGAGACGCGGAACCGCTTCCGTTGCGTGCAGCGCCTCGAGCGCGTAAATCACCAGCACGCGCTTTGACGGATCGTCGGCGTCGAGCGCGGCGATCAGAGGCGGGATTGCGCGCTTGTCTCCGATTTGTCCGAGCGACCACGGCACGATTGATTGCGTCTCGGGATCGTCGAGAAGCCGCACGAGCAGCGCAACGCCGCGAGGATCCCGCAAATCACCGAGCAGATGCGCCGCGTAATAACGGTCTGCGGCAATTTGCCGCTCGAACCGATATCGGCCGTCGCTGGCTGCGCCGGGGATTCCTTGATCGCTCGCGTCGTGTTTGCTGACGATGGCCTTTGCGATGTCGATCTGTTTCCCGAAACCCTGTTCGTTCTTGAACTGTTCCACGAGCGCACTCGAAGTTTGCGTGTTGTCGACGGTCGGCTTCGGCGCCTCGCGCGGCGCAACAAAGACGACGACATCGTGATCGCCGTCTGCGAGCGCAATGCCTCCGGCCGCCAGGTACGATGTCCCATCGATGATGACGCGCGTTGCGACGAGCATCGGCGGCGGCCGATCCGATGACACGAAAAACTCGTACGAACCAGATAAGCCCGTCATCCTGAACGACCAGTCGCCGTTCACGGCCGCCGCGATCGGCAGTCCAGCTGCGAATCGTTCGTGAGCCTTGCTCGCGGTTACTCGTAATCCGATCGGCGTCGTGACGGCTCCCGACGGCTCGGCGACGACGTGACCGGTGAGGGACGCACCCGGCCCGACGGTGAGCGAGAGATCGAGGTCGTGGTCCGTCACATCGACCATCGTGTCGACAAATTCGCGACCCTCTTGACCAGGGCGCGAGGCGTGCGGCTCGATGGTCAGTCGGTACTCGCCGGGAGGCACCTGCGTGATCTCGAAGATGCCCTTCCAATATGGCATCACAGATCCGCGGGCCGGTCACGGGCTTCTGAATGGCTTCGATTCTCGCTTCGATGGCGTCGAGAATGCGCTTATCGTAGGATGCACCCACATATTCGGAAGTGGGCTCGAGGAGGAATCATGATTGCTCGCGTCGCATTCGGCGCCGCGTTGATGCTCACAGCCGCGGGGTACTCCGGAACTCCCGCACAGTCGCGCGCTGCATCCGACGCGCTGCTGGGCCGATGGGATCTCGTTGTACAACGCGGCACACAAACATCGCCATCGTGGCTCGAGGTGGAACGGTCCGGCAGGGCTACCCTGGTTGGGCAAGTCGTGGGATCCGGCGGCAGCGCGCGGCCGATCGCCAAGATCGAATTCACCGACGGCACGTTCCGCTTCGCCATCCCGCCACAGTGGGAAAGCAATCCCCGCGACATCACGTTCGAGGGACGGCTCGAGGGCGATCGCCTCACGGGTTCGATGACGATGGGTGATGGCGAGAAGATGACGTGGTCCGGCACGCGGGCGCCGTCGCTGCGGCGGGCCGGACAGCCGGCGTGGGGCGAACCCCTCACGCTCTTCAACGGCAAGTCACTCGACGGCTGGCAGCCGGTCGGGCGCCCGGACAACCAGTGGACCGCAGCCGGCGGCATTCTGCAGAACGCGAAGAGCGGCGCCAACCTCGTCACGGTGCAGAAATTTGACGAATTCAAGCTGCACGTGGAATTCCGCGTCCCCAAAGACGCGAACAGCGGTGTGTACCTACGGGGTCGCTACGAGCTGCAGATCGACGACGCCGCCGGCCTCGAGCCGTCGTCACATCATCTCGGCGGGGTCTACGGCTTCATTGCGCCGAGCGAGAACGTGGCCAGGGCTGCCGGGGAGTGGCAATCGATGGATGCGACACTCGTGGGCCGGATGCTCACTTACCAGCTAAACGGCACCACCGTCATCTGCAACCGTGAGATTCCGGGCATTACCGGCGGCGCGCTCGACAGCGTTGAAGCAGACCCCGGGCCGCTGCTGCTCCAAGGCGATCACGGTCCCGTGGACTACCGCAACATCGCGATCACGCCCGCGAAAGGCGCGCGATAGAGGGCTCTATCAGGATGTCAAATGAACTCTGACAGCATCGAGGCTGGAAATGAAGATTTGGCGGGCGACCGTGATCAACGCGTTGAAATAGCGCCTTCCGCGGCGCGCTCGCGCGCCGCGTCGACCACCTCCCGCACCGCATCGACGACGACGTCCGGACGATCAAGGGGAATCCAGTGGCCGCTCCCCTCGGCGACGATGTGCCGTCCCCGCGTCGAGCGCGCGGCGAGACGCGCCTGCCGCGCGAGCTGAGCCGCATCCGAATTCGTTTCTCCTGAAATGACCACGAGCGGCAACGACCCGAAGTCCTGATCGACCGGGACTTCCGTGGCGCTGACGGGCATCGACGCGATCTGGCTGCCGAGCGCCTGGAAGAACGACGGCCGGGTCCAGGGACGGACCGCGAGGATGCGCACGTCGGGCGGCAGCCTGAGCAGTGGCGCGAGCAGCTGCTCGTCTGCCTGGTGGAGGGCGCCGGCAGCGGCCGCGCGCGTGATGCGCCGCGCGAGCGGACGCGCGCCCGCTTGCGCGAGCGCCACGACGGCGTGGGCGACGCGCCAGCGCGCGGCGCGTTCGCCGTACCGGCACAGCCTCGCGCCGCGGGCGAGCCGTTCGCGCCGGCGCGGCGACGGGTCCCGCCAGTCCTCCGGATACGCGGGGTCGAGGAGCACCAGGCCCGCGACCTCGGCGGGATGGCGCGATGCAAACAGGCGCGCCGCGAGACCGCCGAACGAATGACCGACGATGACGTGCGGCGGCCGCACGCTCGCGGCCGCCAGCAACGTCCGGAGCTCGTCGACCACGCGCCCCGTCGTCCGCGGGAGCGGCCCCGCGTCGCTCGAGCCGAATCCCGCGCGATCGTACGCGCACGCCGCGGTGAACGCCGCGACCTGCGGCAGCACGAAAAACCAGCTGAACGACGAACCGCCGAGCGCCGCGTCAAAGACGACCGGCGGATTACCAGCCCCACGGCAGTCGAGATGAAGCCGATGCCCGCCGACGTCGATCAGACGGCCCGGCGGCGATCCTGTGCGCACAAGTCGGCAATCACGAGCCTCCGCCCTTGCGCTTGCCCCACGTCGGGGGCGGCGGCTCCTTCGTCAGCCGTTCGACCGGATGGTCCTTCAGCATGCGCAGCCCTTCCTGGACCGCGCGTTCGAGCTGCGGGTCGTGTCCCGCGATGACGTCTTTCGGCCAGTTCTCGACGTCGACGTCGGGGGCCACGCCTTCGTTCTCCACCGCCCACTTGCCGCTGCGATCGAAGAACCCGCCGCGCGGCGCGATCATCGATCCGCCGTCGACGAACGGCGGCGTGTCGGCGGTGTGGACGAGTCCGCCCCACGTGCGCTTGCCGACGAGCAGCCCGATCTTCCGGCGCTTGAACATGTAGGGCATCAGATCGCCGCCGGACCCGGCCATCTCGTTCACGATCATGACCTTCGGTCCCCAGATGCCCGCGGAGGGGCTCGTGAACGGATATCGATCGCCGGCGACGTTGTTGAAATAGCCGTCGAAGTCGCGCTGCAGCGCATCGACGATGTAGTCCGCGGCGGAGCCGCCGCCGTTGAACCGTTCGTCCACGACGACGCCCTGTTTGTCCTGCTGCGCGAAGTAGTAGCGATTGAAGCTCGAGTAGCCGGGCTGTCCCGTGTTCGGCAGATACACGTAGGCGAGCTTCCCGTCCGACAGCTTGTCGACCAGGCGGCGGTTCGCTTCGACCCACGCGCGCGTCCGCAGCGCCTGCTCGGTCGCGACGGGCACCACCGTCACCTGCCGCGCGCCCTCGAGCGACGGCTTGCTGTTGACGGCGAGCACCGTCTGCCGGTTCGCGGTGCCGTCGAGCAATCGATAGATGTTGTCGGGCGCCTTCAGCTCGACGCCGTCGATCGCGACGATGTAGTCGCCGACCGAGACGTCCACGCCGGGTGCGGAGAGCGGCGCGCGCAGCTCGGGGTTCCAGCTTTCGTTGTCGTAGATGCGCGCGATCTTGTAGCGCCCGTTGTCGATGGTGAAGTCCGCGCCGAGCAGGCCGCCGAGCGACGGCGGCACATCCGGCAGGTCGCCGCCGCGCACGTACGAGTGCCCGATCGCGATCTCCGATCCCATGTTGTCGAGGAGGTAGTTGAGATCCGCGCGGTGATTCACGTACGGCAGCAGCGTGCCGTACATCTCCTTGTCCTTCGCCCAGTCGGTGCCGTGCATGTTCGGGACGTAGAGATAGTCGCGCTGGTTGCGCCAGCCCTCGTTGAAGATCTGGCGGAACTCTTCCTTCGGCTCGAGATACATGCGCAGCCGCACGTCCAGCCGTCCCTGTCCCGCCTGCGGCGGATTGCGATCCGCGTCCACGAGAAACAGCGACGGCCCGGCGGGCGTCGCGCCAGGGGCGCCGCGTCCGCCGCGGCCGCCGGCGCCGCCGGTGCGATACAGCAGCTTGTGGCCGTCGGCGCTGACCGTGTAGTCCGCCGCGCCGCTGACGAACGTCGCCGCCCGCCGCTCGGTCAGCCGATACCGGTGCAGCACGGTGCCGGCCGCGCCGTCGTCTTCGCCGCCGCGTCCGCGTCCGGCGCCCGGCGCCCCGGCTTCGAGGTAATAAACGGTCCCCGCCACGCCGGCCAAGAGTTTCGAGTACTGACGCTCCGGAATGCCCTGCACGGTGATGATGCGGTGCTGGAGCCCGTCGAAATCAATCTGCACGTTGACGGGTGGTCGCGGCGCGCGATCCGGCGGGTTCGAAGTGCGCGACGGCTGCTGCGCCTCGCCGGTCCCCTCGGCACTCGTCTCGGGTGTCGTCTCGGGCGGCGTCGCGCCGCGGCCGCCGCCCCGCCCTGAGGCACTCGAAGGGCGGCCTCCCCCGAACTCGCCGCGCCCCGGCGCGAACGTGACGCCCGTGTCCTCGTCGCTCTCCGGCAGGAGCGGGCTCGGCTCGTCTTTTTTCAGGACCGCGAGGTACAGGCCGAACGTTTCGTTGTGGTCGTACGACGTCATGTCGAGCCACTGCGACTTCAGGCCGAAGTCGGTGGACGCGAGGAACCACAGATATTTGCCGCTCGCGTCCCACGCCGGCCAGACGGCATCGGCGAGGCCGTCGGTGACCTGCTTCGTCTCGCCTGTGTCGACGTTGCTGA
>Ga0066710_100007901_pt1 | contig 10242 bp, 11 predicted proteins | sample GraSoiAngelo_159_FD_79666 | JGI IMG/M metagenome (GOLD analysis project Ga0066710, IMG submission 79666) | Grasslands soil microbial communities from the Angelo Coastal Reserve, California, USA - 14_1009_16_40cm | ecosystem: Environmental > Terrestrial > Soil > Grasslands | place: USA...
ATCGATTGGTGACCCGGGACCAGGATCTTCATCTGTGTGGTGGCGGCTGCCACGTGTTCCGACATCCGGGGCGACGCCCCGTTCCCTCCTGCTCGAAGTGCGAAGGCCGTCCTGCGGACGGCCATCTCTATGCTACCCCCTGTCAGCCCGGTGGCCAGCCCATCGGACGGCCGCCGAGCAGGTGGAAGTGCAGGTGGAACACGGCCTGACCCGCATCGGGGCCGACGTTGGACACGAGTCGCCAGCCGCGCTCGTCGATGTCCTCGGTGTGCGCCAGGTGGGCCGCCGCCTGGACGATGTCCGCGAGCAGCGGGCCGTGTCCGTCCCGGATGTCATCCAGCGACTCGATGTGCTCCTTCGGGATCAGCAGGACGTGCGTGGGGGCCTGGGGGTTGACGTCGCGGAAGGCGATGACCCGATCCGACTCCCGCAGGATCTCCGCGGGCACCTCCCGTGCCGCGATCTTGCAGAACAGGCAGTTGGGATCGCTCATATCGTTCATCCGGAGCGAGCCTACCCCGCGCTCAGAACTCTGGGCGGCGGAGTTCCGCGGCGACCGCGCCGTTGCGCGGTTCGCCGCGGAGCTCCGCCAGTCGCGCGAGGAGCTCTCGCTCCTCGCGCGACAGCTCCCTGGGCGTCACCACGTGCAGCGTCACGAACAGGTCGCCCCTCCCCCGCCGGTTGAGGTTGGGCACGCCCTTGCCCTTGAGCCGGACGATCGTGCCGGAGTCGGTCCCGGGTTCGATGCGAACGGTCTCGCTCCCGTCGATCCCTTCGATCTGGATGTCGCCGCCGAGCGCTGCGTGCGTCACAGAGATATCCAGGACGCCGAACAGGTCCTGCCCGCGGCGCTCGAACCGCTCTGCCGGCTCGACCTCGAGACGGACGAACAGGTCGCCCGCCGGCCCTCCCGAGATCCCCGCGTGCCCGCTCCCGGTGACGCGGAGCTCCATCCCGTCCGACACGCCGGCCGGGATCTCGACCGCGACCGCCGACGGCTGGCGGATCCGACCCTGGCCCATGCACGTCTCGCACGGGTCGGGGATCTCCTGGCCGGTCCCCTCGCAGGTCCCGCACGGCGACGCGGTCATCAGGGTCCCGAAGACGCTGCGCCGCACGCTCTGGACCTCACCGGTCCCCCCGCAGGTCCGGCACGCGATCGGCGCCGTGCCGGGTTCGGCACCGTTGCCCAGACACCGATCGCAGACCACGAGCCGCTCAAGCTCGACGTCCTGGCGAACGCCGAACGCGGCTTCCTGGAACGACAGGTGGAGCCGGACGCCGAGGTCCTCGCCGCGGCGGGTCCGCGTCCGCGGCCCGCGACGGCGCGAACCGATGCCTCCGAACCCGGTTTGCCCGAAGAACATCTCGAAGATGTCGGAGATGTCGGCGAACGGCTGGCCCCCCGGGCCACCCGAGCCGAAGGCGTCGTAGCGGGCCCGCTTGTCGGGGTCCGAGAGGATCTCGTACGCCCCGGCCACCTCTTTGAAGCGCTCCTCGGACCGCGGCTCGGCATTCACATCCGGGTGGAGCTCACGCGCGAGCCGCCGGTACGCCTTGCGGATGTCCTCGTCGCTCGCACCGCGCTCGATGCCGAGGATCTCGTAGAGATCGCGTGCCGGAGCCATGACCTACTGGTCGAGCTCCGTCGCTGCCTCGGACAAGCGCTCGGCGACGGCTCGCACCGATGCCATGGCCGACAGGTAGTCCATCCTCGTGGGGCCCACGATCCCGATCGTGCCGAGGTTGACCTCGCCCGCTCGGAAGGGGGCCGTGACGATCGACGCTTCCCATTCGCCGGTCGTCGGATGTTCGGCGCCGATGGTCACGCTCACGTCGTCGGCCGCGACGTCGTGAAGCACCTGGAGCATCTCCTGTTCGCGCTCGAGGGTTTCGAACAAGCGCCGGAGGGTCTCTCGACGCCAGGTCTGCGCCTCGTCGGCGAGGTTGGCGACACCCCCGACCATGACGTGGGTCGCGTGCTCCCCGCGCGTCGCCAGGCGGAGGACGTCGGCGACCATCAACAGCAGATCGTGCTCATCGGCCGGAACGGTCGCCGCCAGCTCGAGCAGCTTCGCCTGCGAGCCCGAATAGGTCTTCCCCTGCAACGCGCGGAGCTTCCGTTCGGCCCCATGGAATGCCTCCGTGCTCCAGTGCTCGGGCCGGTCCAGGATCTGCTTGTCGACGCGCCCGTGCTGCCCGACCGCGAGCACCATCATCGTGGGGCCCATGTCGATCAGCTCGAGTCGCACGAGCTGCTCCTCGGCCGCGCCGGGCGGGACGGCCACCCCGGCGTACTGGGTCAGCCGGGACAGCAGCATCACCGAGCCCTTGAGCACCTCTTCGAGGTCGAGGATCGCTTCGGCGAAGTGCGAGGCGATCGCCTTGCGCTGAACGTCCTTCAGCCGGCCCCGGACCGGCAGCGTGTCGACGTAGTGCCGGTACCCCGCATCGGTCGGGATCCGTCCGGCCGAGGTATGCGGGTGGCTGAGGAACCCGAGCTCCTCGAGCGCGGCCATCTCGTTGCGGATCGTGGCACTCGACACGCCGAGGTCGGCGCGCTCGGCGATCGTCTCGGAGCCGACCGGCTCACCCGTCCGGACGTACTCCTCGACGATCGTGTGCAACACGGCAGCCTTGCGCTGCCCGAGCTCTCCGCGGTCGGCCATGCTCCCGATGATAGCTGGCACTCTCGTCCTCAGAGTGCTAAGGAGCGTGACAGCACACGCTCCCGACTCCCTAGCAGGGGATGTTGGGGTTGGAGAGGGCCTGGGCCATCGCGGCCGCGGCCGCTGTGTCATCGCCCCCCTGGGTCTTCAGCGCATCCCGGTACCCGATGACCGCCCGGCGAAGCACACGGACGGCATCCGCCAGTTGCGTGTTGCCGGCGGCTTCGATCGCATCGGCATCGGCGGCCAGCTCGGAAGCGGCGCGCGTGAACGCGCCGACCCGAGGGGTCTGCAGATCGCGAAGGTGCAGACACATCGCGGCCACGGGATCGAGGGCGGTGCTCGGGCTCTGACCGCCCGTGGTCTCGCCGCCCCCGGTGAGGAGGAACGATCCCAGCACGATCGCGCCGATCGCGACCAGCGCGATGATCCCCAGCCGGAGCCGCCGCCTCCGGTCCTCAGCGGAGGGCGCGGGCGCCGCCGTCGCCGTGGGCACGGCGGCCGGCGTCGTCGGTGTCGTCGGCGCCGTCGGCGTTAGGCGCGAGGGCGCGACGTGCCGGTGCCCGCAGTTCGGACAGGTCCAGGACGTGGTCCCGGGCGGCATATGGAACCGCTGGCCGCAGTTCTCGCACGTTGCGAACACCCACCGCGCACCGCACCGCACACACGTGTACCTCTCGACACCGGCCTCGATCGACTGGCGCGTCTCGCACCTCGGGCAGGTGACCTCGGGCATGACCGCCCACGATACCCGAGGGCCTGGAAGTTCCCGTCGCGTGTCAACCCATGGGACCCTTCGTGCGTCGAGAGGTCGTGGAGCGAACCCTGATGAGCCGAGATGTCGCGCCGTCGATCGACGAGACCACGATCCGCGCGTTCCTCAGCGGGCCCTTCCCGGGCATCGTCGCAGCCGTCACGTTGGTGGAAGGGAGCCGCGCGGCGGCGGAAGATTCGGTCGCCGAAGCGCTCGCCCGAGCATGGGAGCGAGCAGAACACGGCGAGCAGATCGAATCGCTCCCCGCCTGGGTTACGCGCGTCGCCCTCAATCTCTCGAAGAGTCGTCTGCGTCGGATGCGCGCCGAGGCGAAGGCGCGGGATCGGGCCGGTGCGACCACGTACCCGGCGCCGCCACCTGAGGATCGGCTCGACGTCGAGCGGGCGCTCGCGACGCTTCCGCGGCGGCAACGACAGGCGACCGTGCTGCGGTACTACCTCGGGTTCGACATCGCGGAGATCGCCGTGGCGCTCGGGGTGTTCGAAGGAACGATCAAGACAACGTTGCACCGAGCCCGTCATGCGATGGCGGCCGCGCTCGGCGAGGAGGAGTGAGGACGATGCCACCGATCGACGAACGGCTCCAGCGTGACCTCGACAGAGCGGCCCGGCCCTCCGCCCCGGACTCGGGCGCGCGGTTCGAGGACGTCGAGCGACGCCGGGCGCGGCGCACCCTCACGCGCAAGGTCCAGACCGCAGCGCTCGTGACGGTCGTTCTCGTGGGGACGGCAGCCGGCTTCTTGGCGCTCCTGAGGAACTTCAGCGGAGCCGAAACACCGGCGACCCGAGCGACGACTTCCCCACCGACGGCGACAGCAACGCGGTCGCCGGTCGTCCTCCAGGAGATCGTGCTCCCCGACGATCCGACGAAGGTGATCTCCGTTGACGGACTCGGATCCCCGGTCTGCCGCGGGAGCGAGATCCAGGGCAACTTCTTCGGAGGAGGCACCACCTACGCGTACGTGTTCACCGAGGCGAGCGGCGCCGGGTGCCCGCCGGCCGGCGGCGGCCTCCAGGTCCTCGTGGTCGTCGTCCCCGACGCCACCGGGCACTCGAGCTCCCTCGTCGTGACCGGGCCACTCGATTGCCACACCGCTGACGGCGTCTGCTACGTCTGGGCCGATCCGGATATCGACGGCGACGGGAAGAACGAGATCGCGGTGGTCACGACCCAGGGTGCCTCGACCATGTTCTTCCAGCTGTACGAGGTCGTCACCACCCCGAACGGCTGGGCCGTCTCTCCTATCGTAGCCCCCGACGGGGCTCCCGTCTCCGTAGCGGAAGGCGGCTCGGTCACGCATCAGGACGGCGTGAACTGTTCCGGACCTTCGAACTCATTCATCGAGTGGAGCGCGTCGCTGAACGCCGATCAGACCAAGTATCTGATCCACTCGCAGCCGTATCGATTGGATGGCGACTACGAGTCGGGTCCGGGGGTTTTTACAACCTCTCGTGTCCTGCAACCACTCACGCCGAGCGACTCAACCGTTGACCTGAACACGGATCGACCCATGCCGGCCGACGACATCACGAGCTGTGGAGGCTCGATCCCGAACCCTCCGAGCCCTTGAGGCAACCTCGCCCCTCCCCCGAGCGTCCTAGGCTCGGTCGAGGGGGGCAGGGTGGACGAGGTCGAGCTCCGGGAGTTCCTGCGCGAGCGATACCCGCGCCTCGTCGGCGCGGTCGCTCTGGTGACGGGGGACGCCGCCTCGGCAGAGGACGCCGTCCAGGAGGCGATCGTGCGGGCATGGGAGCGGACCGAGCGCGGTGAGCAGATCGTGGCACTCGACCGATGGGTCGCCGCGGTTGCCATGAACCTGTCGCGGAGCCGCCTGCGACGCCTCCGCGTCGAGCGGCTCGCGCGCCCCAGGCTGGTGGCCGCGCCACCGGTCCAGCCAAGCGGGGATCGGATCGATGTCGCCCGCGCGTTGGCGGATCTTCCCCGCCGCCAGCGCGAGGTGGCCGTCCTCCGCTACCTCGTCGATCTCAGCACCGAGGAGATCGCGAAGCAGATGCACACGAGCGAGGGCACGGTGAAGAGCCAGCTCTCCAAAGCCCGCGCGCATCTGGCGGAGACCCTGTCGCTCGTTGAGGACAACGATGAGGAGAACAGTCATGCCGAGCATCGATGACCAGCTCAGAACCAGGATGCGGGAGGCGGCGCCGCGGCCCGCCGGCGCCGGCGACCTCGTCCAGCGCCTAGGCGCTCGCAAGCGCCGGCGGGCCAGCCTCAGGAGGGCGGGAACGGTCGGGTTGGTCGTCGTGGTGCTCTTCGGGACCGCCGGTGTGTTCCTCGCGCTCGGTCGAGCCTTCAACACCGGGCGGACGCCCGCAGAAACACCGACCGTTCGGAACGGTGCACTCGTCGTGAGCATCGCGAACGAGGACAGCTACTGGCTCTACGTTTTGCCTCCAGGGAAGCAGGACCTGTCCTCGCCGGACGGTGCGGCCGCAGCGAACCAAGAGGCGATGCAACATCTGATCGGTAGAGGAGCCGACCGCGACGTGCAGCCGGCAGTGAGCCCAGATGGAACCACCGTGGCCTTCGTGCACCACGATCTCAACGGACCTGGGTCACTTTGGCTGGTGAACATCGACGGCTCGGACCCACGTCAGATCGTGGGATCGTCCATCGACATCGCATCCCCCACTTGGTCACCTGACGGGGCCTGGATCGCGTTCAGCGCGAGTCGAGTCGAGACCACGCCGCTGGGGGTCGTCCGGCCCGATGGGACGGATCTCCACTACATCTTGTTCCGGTCTCCGGGTATCGAGGGTCCCTCGATGACCCCGGCATGGTCACCCGACGGCTCGTCCATCGTCTTCTCGAGCGCGCCGTCCTCGGGCGACGCCCTCGCCGACCTCTGGCTCGCGTCGCCCGACGGCACTGGACTTCGGGACCTCACGCAAACACCGACCGTCGACGAGACGGATCCGACATGGTCGCCGGACGGAACGTCGATCGCCTTCGTGACCGCCGATGGAATCGAACGGATCCCTGCCGAAGGAGGTTCGGCGCAGGTCTTGGTGCCGACCTCCCCCACCGGAGACGGCCGCGTGCCGACAAGCCCTGCCTGGTCGCCCGACGGGGCCTATCTAACCTTCGTCCTCCAGGCCCCGCTGCTCGCGGCCACCGTGTACGTACTGCCGACGGGCAGTTCAGATGTCTTCCCGCTGGCGCAAGGCTTCGGCTTCGCGTGGCAGCCCGTCCCTGCAACCGGCAGGGCGGCGACTCCTTCGCCGACACAGGCTGATCTCGGGCTCGGTTACCCCGTCTGTCGGGTCTCGTCGATGCCCATCACCATCGCCGCGTCATCAGGGACCGCGTACGTCTTCACGAAGGAGATCAATGAAACGTGTCCGAAGGCGAGTGACGGTACGAACCTGGTCGGGGTCGACGTGACGGGAGACGGCAACATCGACGCGACCAGCGGACCGCTCCCCGATTGCTTCTCTCCGGTCAGGTGCGAGGCCTTCGCGGCGCCGGACGTCAACGGAGACGGAACGTCGGAGATCGCGATCTCCACCGCCGGCGCCGACGGGTACGGAGTCTGGCTCTTCGCGGTGAGTGCGTCGCCGCCGGCGCTCGAGCCGATCACCGTGGTCGATCCGCAGGGCCTCGGTTCCATCCCGCCAGGACCCCTTCGATTCGGATGGGCGGATGTCGTCGGACACGCCGAAGGGGCGCGATGCGGCACCAGTGCGGACGGTGGCACGTTCACCCTCTTCGGGGTGGACAAGTTGGATCCTAACGCCGACGTTCAGCTCACGGATCTCCGGATCGCCGGAGCCACCGCAACCGTCGTGGGTGCCTCGCACGAACGGGTGCCGATCGCAGAGGCCCCCGCTCCGGGGAGCGAGCTCTGCGGAGCGCCGCTGCATGGATCGGCGGCGAACTTCCCCGACGCGGCCGTCGCGAAGTAGCCGAAGCTCCCCCGCGACCGGCTGAGTGGTGAGGGCGCCGTCGCGCCGCCCGGCATACGCTCCGGGGACAACGGAGAGCGCCGTTCATGCGTCTCAGGTCGGAGTCAGTGCGTGCTGGACGACACGACGATCCGGGAGTTCCTGCGTGACGACTATCCGCGACTCGTGAACGCTGTTGCCCTGCTGACCGGCGACGTGCCAAGCGCGGAAGATGCGGTGCAAGATGCCCTCATGCGCGCCTGGATCCGGAGCGATCGAGGAGACGACATCGAGTCGCTTCCGGCCTGGGTCGCGGTGGTAGCCATGAACCTGACCCGCAGCGGGTGGCGGCGTGTGACGGCCGAGCGGCGGGCCCGGGCTCGGCTTGCATCCGCGGTCGCGAGCGATGACGTCCGAAGTGTTGAGCGAGTAGATGTCGAACGCGCGCTCGGTGGACTTCCGAGACGCCAACGCCAGATCGCGGTCCTTCGCTACTTCCTGCAGCTCGACACGCGTGAGGTCGCGGAGGCACTCGGGGTGAGCGAAGGGACGGTCAAGAACTCGCTGTCCAAGGCGAGAGCGGCGCTCGCGGCAAGCCTGCAGATCGACGAGCAGGAGGAGAACGATGTCGAAGCTTGACGAGGATCTGACTGAGCGGTTCGCGAAGGCTGAGAGGCAGCTTTCTTTCGATCCGAACCTGTTCGCCGGACTTGTGCGGAGGCGGGTCCGACACGAATGGATGAAGCGAGCGAGCGCCGTCGGTCTCGTGCTCGCCATCGGTCTGGCAGGAACGATCACCTATCTCCTCGCGGAACGTGGTGCCACGGTGCGACCCGCAGCGACGGCGACGACCTCGCCTGCCATGCCGTCCCAGGCGACCGTGGGCGCCACGATCCCCGGCGTCCCGTTCCCAGCCTGTCACGCGACGAGCCTTACCTATTTCTCGAAGTATTCCGAGGCTGGGTCCATCTATCTCTTCGGGCGCGGCAAGGCCGGGGCTGCCTGCCCGGAGCTCGACAGCCAGAACGCTTACCTCGGTCTCAACGTTGGGAATCTCGGCCCGGGGCCGAAGCCCCAGATCTTCGGTCCGATCGACTGCTCCAAGGGATGTCGGATCTTCGGGGCGCCGGACATCAACGGTGACGGTCATGTCGAGCTTGCGATCGTCGTGGTCGACGGTACGGGAGCAGACTCGATCGAGTTGTATCGGATACAGCGAGCCGCCGACCCGCCGTTCACGCAGATGACGACTGTACTCCGAGGACGACGCACCCCGCTGTACTTCGACTGGGGCAGTACGCCGAACTATCGAGCTGGTGCGAACTGCGTGACCGCCCGGAAGCAGATCTCAGGACTCCAGCACGAGCTAGACATCTGGTATGCGCACCTGCGGGGAGGGAGCTGGCATCTCGTCGAACGGTTCATGGCGATCGACGGTGCCCAGGCCCACCTAGATCACATCGTACGGTCGACCGTGGGAGCCGATGGGCTGCCAGATGGAGGTGGAACGAACTTCTGCGGATGGGGCGTCACGCCTTGAACGAAATCACCCAGCCGTCAGACCGAGCACTAACTCGTTCAACAGGAGCATCCCGCGTTCGGTCGGGACCAGCTGACCGAAGTCGTCCACCAGCAGACCGCTCTGCAGGTACGGCTCGTACCGCCCGGCATCGAACCAGGACGCCGGCACACCCTGGAGGATCCGGAGCTTGAGGAAGACCTCCTCGAGGTAGGCGTCGGATGGATCGAGCGATTCCGAGCCGCCGATCGGGAGCTCACCGGACTCGACCTTCTCCATGTACGTCTCCGGCGGTCGCACGTTCCACCAGCGGACGTCGTCGCGGTAGGCGTGCGCGCCGGCGCCCAGCCCGACGTACGGCCTCCGCTCCCAATAGCCCAGGTTGTGCACGCACTCGAAGCCCGGGCGGGCCCAGTTCGAGATCTCGTAGTGGGCGTAGCCGGCGTCGCCGAGCACCTCGCATGCCAGCAGGAACATGTCGGCCTGCAGATCGGGATCCGGCCCGGGCACCTGACCTGCTGCGACCTGCCGTCCGAGCGCGGTCGCGGGCTCGATCGTGAGCGCGTACGCGGAGACGTGCTCGGGTCCGAGCGCGAGCGTCTCGTCGAGGGTGCGCCGCCAGGACCCGAGCGACTCTCCGTTCGCGCCGTAGATCAGGTCGAGGCTCAGGTTGGGGAACCCTGCTCGCCGTGCAGCGGCAACCGCGGCGCGGACGGACATGGGCTGATGGATCCGTTCCAGCGACCGGAGGACCGCCGGATCGAAGGACTGCGCCCCGATCGACAACCGTGCGAAGCCCGCCTCGAGCAACCGGGACAGTGACGCTTCGGTCACGGTGTCGGGGTTCGCCTCGATCGTGACTTCCGTGTCGGGGACCATCTCGAATCGCTCGCGCAGGTGCGAGAGCAGGGCCCGCAGGTCCGCCGGTTCCATCGTCGTCGGCGTCCCGCCACCCAGGAACACGCTCACGAACTCGGTTCCCACCCAGGCCGGCGCAGCGAGGTCGGCTTCGCGGAACAGGGCCGCGAGGTACCGGGGCCTCAGCCCTTCCAGCCCGGCATACGCGTTGAAGTCGCAGTACCCGCATCGCGTGAGGCAGAACGGGATGTGGACGTAGATCCCTCCAGGCGCACTCACTTCTTCTTCGCCCCTTCGTCAACCCTGAGTGCGGCGATGAACGCGTCCTGCGGGACGTCCACCTTGCCGACGCGCCGCATCCGTTCCTTGCCTTTCTTCTGGGTCTCGAGGAGCTTCCGCTTCCGCGTGATGTCGCCCCCGTAGCACTTGGCGAGGACGTCCTTGCGCTTGGCCTTCACCGTCTCGCGCGCGATCACCTTCGAGCCGATCGATGCCTGGATCGCGACGTCGAAGAGCTGC
>Ga0066710_100007902_pt1 | contig 10242 bp, 6 predicted proteins | sample GraSoiAngelo_159_FD_79666 | JGI IMG/M metagenome (GOLD analysis project Ga0066710, IMG submission 79666) | Grasslands soil microbial communities from the Angelo Coastal Reserve, California, USA - 14_1009_16_40cm | ecosystem: Environmental > Terrestrial > Soil > Grasslands | place: USA...
CGGGCAAGGAGGCCGAAGTGGCGGAGGCCGACGACGCGCTGCTCCTCACCCCGGAGGGCTGGGTCGCGGAGGGGACCGTCTGGACTGTGTTCTGGTGGGATGGAGATGCGCTGCGCACGCCGGCGCTCGAGCTCGGTATCCTGCCCGGGGTCGGGCGGGCGCGCGTACTCGAGCTCGTGAAGCGCGTGGTGCAAGGCCGTTACCCGGCGCAGGAGCTGGCAGGAAAGAGCCTGTTTCTCACGAACGCGGTGCGGGGCATCGTGCCGATCGCGTCGCTCGATGGAGTACCCGTGCCGGCCGATCCGCGCACCGCCGAGCTTTCCCGGCGTTTCTGGCCCGAGAGCTGACCGCTTAACGTTTGGTGCGCCTGTGCGTCCCGGCCAACTAGTTCATCCAAGCCCCGACCAAAGCGGGCTGCAAAGATCAGTGCTTCTTGTCCGTGTCACACTGTACAAAGGTTAAGGCCGCAAGTAGCGGCCGTGACCACACCGGTTAGACCGGTGGTTCGTTCCATCGCTCTCAAGACGCGAGTACCGTGTCATGGCCTCGCCCGCAAACCACCCGATCCCAAGCGCCGTTCGCCCTCCATTTTCACGCGACCGTCAACAGAGGTCCACGACCGGCATCCACTACCTGGTCACGGGAGGCGCCGGCTTCATCGGCTCTCACCTCGTAGAGGCGCTCGTCACCGCTGGCCACAACGTGGTTGTGCTGGACGACCTGTCCACCGGCAAGCTGCGAAACCTAGCGCTGGTCCGCGATCGGATCCGGTTCATCCGCGGAAGCGTCACTGATCGCGCGGCGTGTCGGCGCGCGATGGAGCGCGTGGACTACGTGCTTCATCAGGCGGCGCTGACGTCGGTGCCGCGCTCCGTAAACGAACCCGTCGCGGCGCACGAAATCAACACGGCCGGCACGCTCGCGCTGTTACTCGAGGCGCAGCGCGCGGGCGTCCGCCGCTTCGTGTACGCCAGCTCCACCGCAGCTTACGGGGACGCTAACGAACTCCCGAACCACGAGCACACGCTGCCGCGGCCGCTCTCGCCCTACGCGGCGACGAAGCTCGCGGGCGAGGAGTACTGCAAGGCGTTCTCGGCCACCTACGGCGTGGAGACGGTGATATTGCGCTACTTCAACGTGTTCGGGCCGCGCCAGGACCCGGCCTCGCCCTACGCCGCGGTGATCCCGCGGTTCATCCGCGCTGCGCTGTGCGGCGAGCCGCCCGTCATCTACGGCGACGGCGCACAGACGCGGGACTTCGTGTATGTCGCCAACGTGGTGCATGCCAATCTGGTGGCCTGCCCGGCCCGGGCGGAGGATGTCGTGGGCCAGGTCTTCAACGTGGGGAGCGGCACCGCCGTCAGCGTCAACGCGCTGTGGGAGCGCATCCAGGCGATCGTAGGGACGCGTCTCGCGCCGACCTTTGCGCCCGCTCCGGTGGGCGAGGTCCGCCACTCGCAGGCGTCCCTCGAGCGTGTTCGCCGCGCACTCAATTACGCGCCGGTAGCGGGGCTCGACGAGGGGCTGCGACTGACGGTCGCATATCATCGCGGGCTACGAGCCCGGCGCCGCAGCCATCCGATCGGCCGGCCTCGAGGTGTTTCCGGAGCGCAGTCGCATTAGGTGGCACCTAACCTGAAACCAGGCAATCTGTTGCAGCTGTGCGTGGAATGTCGTGAGGAGCCTGGGCGCCAAGCTGGGGTCCTTCGCTCTACAATCCTCACGACCCACGCGGGCAGCAGCTGCAAGATCTGCACTTGTTGTCCGTGTCACAGTTTACAGGTAAAGGCCGCAAGTAGCGGATCTATAAGTAGCGGATCTATCGTAAGTAGCGGACCTACGGTCCAATAGCGTACAGCGGCGGGTAACCCCGATCGCTCGGTCAGGAGTCCCCCGGGTGGTTTGTTGCGTGGTTGATCCGGCAGACACCCTAGGCCACCCCAGTTCTACGAAGTCCCGGCATGCAAGCGGCGCCGAGGTCGCAGGGGGGAGGCCGAACCTGAGAGACGGGTACCAAGACTCGCCGGCATTTCGTCCCGCCTCATCGCTGACCAAGCCAGCGACCTCAGCTGCTCGATCAGTGGTGGAGTGGGTGCCAGGGCAGTACGCGAGGACGCAGCGGGAACAGCATGCTACAGCTGGCAAGGCGCCAATGGAGGCAAGGCGGCTGCCCCCTGAATCTCCTACACTGGTCCAGCCCTGTTGATGCCGAGCCTCCCCACGTGGCAGGCGCCTTACGGCCCACTCGAACTGAAGAAGCGGGAGGTCCACCTGTGGCGGGCTGATCTGGATCGTAACATGAACGCTGTCTCGGCCCTCACGCAAACGCTGGGGCCGGAAGAGTTGGCGAAAGCCGGTCAGTTTCGCTTCGAGCTGGACCGCAATCGTTACATCATTGCGCACGGAGCCCTAAGAAACATCCTTGCGCGGTACCGGAAAACGATGCCCGGTGAGCCGGTGTTCCGATACGGACCTGCGGGGAAGCCCGAGCTCGCGAGTGGCGCGGTGCGCTTCAACATGTCTCACGCGGACGATCTTTTCCTATGCGCGATCAGTCTCGCGCGCGCCGTGGGGATCGACGTCGAACGGGTGCGTCCGGGCGTCGATCAAGTCGTAGCTAGGTGGCTGAGTTCGCCGAGAGCGCGGTGCTTTCTGGAAGCGCTTCCCCAACCGGCACGACGGCGCGCCTTCTTTCAAGGCTGGACCCGGCTGGAGGCATACGGCAAGGCTCGGGGCGAGGGGCCGATCTTGGACCAGGAGACCTTCGATACCTGCCTGGACCTGCGCAGTCCGGTACTCCCGTCTCCCCGTGGGCATGATGGACAACACGAGCGCTGGTGGCTCCACGAGTTCACTCCACGCAAGGGGTATGTCGCTACGCTCGCAGCACCGATCCCCAAGCCGAGGCTCAGATACTGGGAATGGCAGGCAGACGACCTCGACAACGCGATCCAATTCGCTCCGAGCCAGGATCAGCAGGATCAGTCTGGATCGGGACCACAACGCCCTACGACTTCGACTCTCTAGGGGTGGAAGATGGCAGTCCTACACCGTAAGCGCGTTGCTGCTGCTGTCAGCCCGCCCGCTCCAGGAGGGGCCTGCATCCCGGACCTGGTGACGGCACGGGCGGCGGAGAGCCCCGCTGCGCTCGCTCTGACAGCAGGGTCTGACGTTCTCACCTACCACGACCTCGATTGCCGAGCCAACCGCCTTGCGAGCTATCTGGGCTCGCTTGGCGTGGGGCCGGACGTCCTCGTCGGACTCTGTCTGCCTCGGTCGCTGGACTTCGTGGTTGGCGCACTGGGAATCTTGAAGGCGGGCGGCGCGTACGTCCCTATGGATCCCGCCTATCCTCCTGAGCGCCTCGCCTTCATGCTGGATGATGCGCGAGCCCCCGTGCTGATAAGCAGCCCCAGTATTGCCCAGCGGCTCCCGGTCGCCAAGCGGGAGCACGTGTACCTCGACGCTCCGAAGATCGCGGACCATCCGGCGGAGCCGCCGCCCCTCCGAATCGGACCAGACGACCTGGCTTACGTCATTTATACCTCGGGCTCCACTGGCCGGCCAAAGGGCGTCGAGATTTCTCACCGGAGCCTGGCCAACCTCGTGTCATGGCACACGCAGGCATTCTCGGTGACCGCTCTCGACCGGGCCAGCCACGTAGCCGGTTTGGGCTTCGATGCAGCCGTCTGGGAACTATGGCCTTACCTCGCAGTCGGCGCGAGCGTCCACCTCGCCGACGAGGATACTCGCAATTCGGCCGAACTTCTCTGGGACTGGCTGCTGGACCAGAGAATCTCCATCAGCTTCATCCCGACACCGCTGGCTGACCGTCTACTCGGGCTGAGTCTGAAGTGGCCGCGGAAAACCGCGCTGCGTGTCCTGTTGACTGGCGGTGATACGCTCCACCGCTATCCACCCACAGGCCTGCCTTTTCTGGTGGTCAATAATTACGGACCGACCGAGTGCACGGTTGTCGCCACATCGGGCCCTGTGCTGCCCAACGAGTCGCCGACAATGCTGCCGGCGATCGGGCGTCCCATTGCCAACACCGAGATTCATCTGCTCGATGACGATCTGCGGCCCGTGCCACCGGGCGCGAGCGGTCAGATCTACATCGGAGGGACCGGCGTCGCTCGTGGGTATCACAATCGTCCAGACTTGACGGCCGACAGGTTCCTGCCAACCCCCTTCTCGGGGAAGCCGGGCGACAGGCTGTACAAGACTGGCGATCTCGCCCGCCTGCTGCCGGACGGCCAGATCGCCTTTCTGGGTCGGATCGACGATCAGATCAAGATCCGAGGCTACCGGATCGAACCGCACGAAGTCGTGAGCGTGCTGCACCGGCACCCGGACATTCATGCCAGCGTCGTTGTCGCGCGCGAGGACACTCCCGGGGAAAGGCGGCTGGTAGCGTACGTCGTGCCGAAGGCGGAGTTCGACCTCACGTGTTCTGGTCTGCGTGATTTCCTGCGTCACTTCTTGCCGGAGTACATGATTCCGGCCGGGTTCGTTCGGATCGACGCGCTCCCGTTGACGCCTCACGGCAAGATCGATCGCGCCGCGCTTCCGGAGCCAACGCCTGCGAACATGCTGCAGGACGACGGCTCGACCGAGCCGCGCACGGGCACCGAACAGCGCGTCGCCGAGATCGTGGGGGAGCTGTTGAAGCTGGAGTCGGTCGGTCGGGAGGACAACTTCTTCCTCCTTGGCGGTCATTCGCTGCTGGGCGCCCAACTCATTGCCCGCCTGCGCGACGCCTTCGGGGTGGAAATTTCCTTGCGAGGTCTCTTCGATGGGCCCACGGTGGCGGTTCTATCGGCCGAGCTCGACCGCCTACGTGGGAACAGGGAGCAATTGGAGTCGCACAGTCAGGCGCCGTCTTGCATGGCGTAGAAAACCTGGTTGGACACACGTCTGTGAACGCAATGTCGAAACGTTGGCCTGTGGTGGCGGGGTCGGACCCGAGCCTGAGCCTTTACCATCTGCTCGATCCCGACGTTCTCGCCAATCCGTATCCTCTCTACCGCCGGCTCCAGACAGAGGATCCCGTGCATTGGGATCCCTATCTGCACGCCTGGGTCGTGAGCCGCTACGCAGACGTGGTGACGGTGTTGCAACGCTTCTCGGCCGCCCGCACACCTTCTCCCGAGCAACTCACCGCACTCGACCTTCCCGACCTCAACCCCATCGCGCAGGTACTGGTGCGGCAGATGCTCTTCATGGACGCGCCCTCCCACACCAGGTTGCGGGCGCTGGCAGCTGCGGCTTTCACGCCTTCCCGCGCGGAAGCGCTCCGCTCGCACATCCAGGACATCGTGGACGGCCTGATCGACGCCGTCCTGCCCAGGGGCCGGATGGAGGTCATCTCCGACCTGGCGGACCTGCTGCCCGCCACCGTGACTGCCGAGCTGATGGGCGTGCCGGTGGCCGACCGCGACCAGCTGAAGGTTTGGTCGAAGGACTTCTCCGAAATGCTGGGAAACTTCCAACATAACCCGGGCCGGGGCGCGTTGATGTTGAAGACCATCGAAGAGATGACGGCGTATTTCCGCGTTAGGCTGCGCGAGCAGGAGCGCCAGCCACGGGAAGGTGTCATACAGGCGCTGATGAGTGCCGAGATCGACGGCGACCGGCTCAGCGAGGAAGAAGTCATCGCGAACTCGATAATCACGATGACCGGGGGGCAGGAGACCACCACCAACCTAATCGGGAATGGCCTATTGTCGCTCTTACGAAATCCGGAGGAACTGGAGCTGCTCCGAGCGGACTCAGCCTTGCTGCCGTCGGCCATCGAGGAACTGCTTCGCTTTGAGAGCCCGATTCAGTATACCACGCGCCTTGCGCCAGGTGATGTTGAGTTGGGGGGCAAACCAGTCCGCAAGCGCCAGGCGGTGGTGGCGCTGATGGGCGCCGCAAACCGCGATCCGGAGCACTTTCCCGATCCGGACCGTCTGGATATCAGGCGCCGGGACAATCGCCATGTGGCGTTCGGCTGGGCAGCCCACTATTGCTTTGGCGCGCCGCTGGCACGGATCGAGGGACAGATCGCCTTTTCAACCGTCTTGTCCCGGGTTCCGGATCTGGCCCTGGAGCCCGGTCCCCTGGTCTGGCGACGGAACATGGCCTTTCGAGGTCTGGAGGCGCTGCCGGTCGCATGGGACCGTGCCCATACAGTCTAGACCGACGTAGGGAGAACCTCGGTGGACAGGACGGCAGAAGGCCTAAAATCGGGCGAGTCGAGGCGGAAACGCGGGCGCGGCCCTACGCTTCGCGAGGCCTCCTTCAAGGACTATGATCGGATTGCTCGGCTTGAATTCCGTTACGGATTCAGGGCCAAGAGCTACGAAGCATGGAGCCACCTGTGGCTGGGCAACCCCCTCTATCGAGAGGTGCGAGCAGGCTGGAGCATCGGGTGGGTGCTGGAGGACGACAGCAATCAAATTGTTGCCTCGATTGGAAACATCCCTTTGTTGTACGAATTCGAGGGAAGGAGAATCCTGGCGACTTCGGGCCGCGGCTGGGTGGCCGAACCCGCGTACCGGAGCGCCTCGCTGTTGCTCCTGGATTACGTTATCAACCAGCGACATGTGGATCTGTACTTGGACAACACAGTCAATGTCGCGAGCACGGCGCCACTCAGTTTCTTCCAGTGCCCACGCGTGCCGGTGGGCGTCTGGAGCGAGTCCGCCTTTTGGATCACGCATTACCAGGGTTTTCTCGAAGCTTTTCTGACGCTAAAGAACTCTCCACTGGCCAAATCGCTAAGCTATCCGCTTTCCGCCGCGGTCTTTCTCAAGGAACGCCTCACGAACAGGGCTTTTCCCGCGGACGACGTCGAGGTCAAGGCCTGCCCGGCGTTCGACGACCGCTTTGACGATTTCTGGGTGGACTTGAAAAGCGCGAGTCCGCACTTGCTTCTTGCTGTCCGCACGCGCGAAGTGTTGGAATGGCACTACAAGTATTCGCTGCTGAACAACTGGCTCTGGATCGCGACCATTGTCGATGGCCCTCGCTTGGTCGCCTACGCCATTTTCGATAGAATAGATAGACCCAGACTTGGTTTGAAGCAGGTGCGACTCGTGGACTTTCAGTCGCTCGATGGAGGCACCGCTCTACTTTCCCCTTTGCTCGCTTGGGCCCTGAGAAAGTGCAAAGACGAAGGCATCCACATGCTGGAAAACGTCGGTCGCTGGCTGGAGAAGGGAGAATTGCTCGACAAGATCGCCCCTTATAGGCGCAGGCTGCCCATTTGGACATACGTTTACCGCGCAAACGACCCCGGATTAGCCGAGAGCCTGAGAGATCGACGGGCGTGGGCTCCTACGCTGTTTGACGGCGACGCCAGTCTGGTGGGTTAGTTACTGTCGCCCGACACGGTGGGACTCGACGTCTCAAAAGATGCCTAGATACGGCCAGGCCCGACACAACCTCCCGCTTCTCATCGGGCTCTCTGCCACGGCCGTCCTGACGGGGGCGGGCATGTCCACGCTGTCCGAGAGCGGCGTGGTTCCCGTGGTTGCCGTCGCCCTCGCCACGATCTTGTTCGTCGTTCTTGCAGCTTCGGTGGCACCCGGCGCGCTCGCCAAGATCAGGAACTTGGCCGCGGGTTTCCGCTGGTGGCACGGGCTCTGGTTTCTCCTTTTTGTGTCGGGCCTCACATTCCGAGGGCGGGACATCGATACGATTCGTGAGGCGCCGGTCGACTTTTGGGCAGGATGGCGGATTGGCCTCATCGGGCTAGTCGCCATGGTCCTCCTGGGTCGGCTCGCCAAACGGACGTCCGACTGGGTTCCCGCCCTCCTTCGTGGTCTACCAGCCGGCGTCTTTCTGTACGGCCTGGCATCGCTCGTATCGACGCTCTGGTCCGTCTACCCAATGTGGACGCTATACAAGTCGCTTGAATACCTGGTCGATGTGGCCTTGCTAGTGGCCGTCGTCGGGGCGGTGCGCAACGTCGAGGAGATCAAATCGCTCTTCGACTGGACCTGGCTCTTGTCCGGCCTCCTCCTCCTCACGGTCTGGCTCGGCGTCCTCCTCCGCCCTGAGGCGGCGGTATTGACAGGGGTCGGGCTCATCGGGATTCAGATCCAGGGCGTTCTACCCTCGATCGCCTCGAACGGAGTCGGTGACCTGGGGGCGATTCTCCTGCTGGTGGCGGCTACTCGCCTGCTCTTTCGCAGCCACCACCGGAGCTTTTATTGGCTGGTCTGCCTAGCCGCGCTCCCCACGTTGGTCCTTGCACAGAGCCGTTCGCCGTTCACAGGCGCGCTCCTCGGGCTGCTTGCGGTTTTCGTCCTTGCGCGTCGGTTCGGACTCCTCGCGTTCGTCGGACTCGCGGGTGCCGCGCTGATCGCGCTACCGAACGTCTTGGGGATTGTGCAGGAGGCCTTCCTACGGGGCGAAAGCCCGGAGCTAGTCCGGTCACTTTCGGGAAGGGTCGACTTCTGGACTTTCGGCTGGGGACTGTTGCGGGAGAATCCCTTGCTAGGTCTCGGCGGCTACGCCGCCGGCCGTTTTGCAGTGCTCGGCCCGTTGGGGGACCCCGGAAACTCCAGCGTCCACAACGCCTGGCTTGAGCTCCTTCTTGGCGTCGGCGTGATCGGGCTCCTCCCGTTCCTAGCCACGTTCCTTGGAATTTGGACCAACCTGCTCCGGGTGCTTGACACCGGATCCACACCATCCATCGCGCGGGAGCTGCGAATCGAAGCCGTAGGCATCTTCGTCCTGCTATGCTTCCGGTCCATCTTCACGGTCGAGTTCATTTGGCATCCACCACTCACGTTTTTTCTCGTGCTCGGCTATACGGAACTCCTTCGGAGAATCCGACCTAAAGGCCACGAATGGGGCTTGCATAAACTTCGTTCCCTATCCGGGCCCGGTCTAAGCCGCGGCTAGCTAAGGTCCCCCGAGCGCGCTCACGGCGAGGAGGTAGTGCACCCGATTTCCTCGGACAGTGATTGATGAGCCTGCGGCTCCTCCACCACTGCCACAGCGTGAACATTCGGGGCAACAGCTACCGGATGCGGGAGCACCCGCCCCTAGCCACCTCTGCCGCGAAACCTGCGGGACCCCATTGCTGGGCTGCCCGCCCCCCGAGTGTGCAATTCTGGTCGGAGAGAGTGTCTTGCAGCCGCCGCTCCGGTGGTGCGGGAGCATGGTGAAACGAGGGACCCGCAGGTCGGTGTCGCCGATCACAGATTGCCTGGCTTCACGTTAGCTGGCAAAACTCTTGCGCCGGTCAGTTCCGGTAGTTACCTAACTGCTCATAGTTTGATCTTTAGGGAGGCGCCGCTGCCGGCAGACTGGCTGCGCGCGCCCCGATCGCAGCGCCCTCACGAGGGCCCGCGACAAAGGCAAAGCCGACGAAAGTCGGTGGCGCAAAGCTTCGAGGCTAACGCGCGGCTGTCGCCGCGCTAAGCTGGTCGAGCCGCCGAACGGACGCATCGTGCAGGGCGCTGACGTTGGTCTCTGCCCTGATCGGTCCCGCCGGGTTGGCTCCGAGCCTTGCACCAGAATGAAGGCGCGCCGAGCGCGCGCCATCCGCTGCTCAGAGCAAACCATCCGAAAGGGTGGGACGCAGAACCACGGGACTACAGCGAGACAGACTCGCCAAGTCCGCCGGGCCGCCAGCGAACCGACCTGAGTCGGGGCTGGCGGCTCTGTTTGTAAGAATGGCGATTGCGGGACCGGAACACGGGGAGAGGCCATGACGTTCAAGCACAAGCTGTCGTGCCGATTGGCGTTGCTGAAAGATCGACGTGTGGTCGTGGCGATGGCGGCACTCGCCGTCGCGACGATCATCGGCTGCGAGAAGCCCGTCCGCTTGACGGATCCAGTGACGAGCTCCCTAGCGCGAGTCGTAGTCTCCCCCAAAGTCCTCACACTACAGCAGAATCAAGCGGCCGACTTGATGGCCGTCGGCTTCACGAGCAGCGGTGACACGGCCAACGTGGCCGTGAGCTGGAGCGTCAGCAGCGGCAGCGTCACCGACACGAGCACGACCCGTGGCCGGCACTACGGTCGCTACAAGACCGGCTCGGACACGGGGAAGGTCAAGGTCGTCGCGACGGGGAGTCCGGGAGGAAGCTCCGACACGGCGGTCGTGACCGTGACGCCGGCCCCCGTGGCGTCGGTCACCCTGAACCCGACGTCCACGACCGTGCTGGTGGGCCAGACGGCGCAGCTTTCGGCGACGACGACGGACTCGGCGGGCAACGTGCTGAGCGGCCGCACGGTCAC
>Ga0066710_100007903_pt1 | contig 10242 bp, 9 predicted proteins | sample GraSoiAngelo_159_FD_79666 | JGI IMG/M metagenome (GOLD analysis project Ga0066710, IMG submission 79666) | Grasslands soil microbial communities from the Angelo Coastal Reserve, California, USA - 14_1009_16_40cm | ecosystem: Environmental > Terrestrial > Soil > Grasslands | place: USA...
ATGAGCAAAAAAACCCTCTACGCCTCGTTCCCGAGCAAGCTCGATCTGCTGCGTGCCGTCCTTCTCGATAAATTCCGCAGCGTCGAAGCCGATCTCGATCGGGTCATGTCGGCGGCATCGAAAGATGTTCTTGCCGCGCTGCATCAACTTTTGGCTTGCATGCAGCACCACACCGAAGAGATTCAGCCCCCGTTCGTGCGCGACATCCGCCGAGAAGCGCCGGAAATATTCCAGGTGGTGCAGAGTCGGCGACGCGACGTGATTCAGCGTTATTTTGGAAAACTTTTTGAGGACGGTCGAAGGTCCGGAATCATTCGCAAAGACGTGTCCACGCGCTTGATGATCGAGATGTTCGTCGGCGTGACCGAAGCGATTATGAATCCGACGAAGATGGCGGAGTTAGGGCTCACGCCGACAACTGGATACATCAACATCATCAAGGTTATGCTTGAGGGATTGCTCACTGAAAAGGGGAGATCCAAATGATTGGCTCCATAGGTTTATGCAGCGCGGCTGATTTATGAAACGAACCGTGCTGGTTGTGGCGTTAATCGGGGGTTTGGTCTTGGCGGGCGGTTTGATCTGGTGGCTCTCACAGCGCGCTCATGAGGCTCCGGAGCTCGTGCTCCATGGAAACGTGGACCTGCGACAAGTGGATCTCGCGTTCAACAACAGCGAGCGGATTGCCGCCGTTCTCGTTCAAGAAGGAGACCGGGTGCGCCAAGGCCAGGTTTTGGCCCGTTTAGATACGAGCAGATTGGAGCCGCAACTGGCGCAGGTCGAAGCCCAAGCCGCTGCGCAACGACAAGTGGTTCAAAGACTGCGCGCTGGCAGCCGCCCTGAAGAAATCGCCCAGGCGCGCGCGAATGTCGAGGCAGGCAAAGCTGACGTCGTGAATGCGCGGGCCCAGTATGAGCGGTTGCAAAGCGCCGCGGCGGTCTCGGGTGGACGAGCAGTGCGATTGCAGGACGTGGATAACGCGAAGACTGCCTTGCAAGTCGCCGCAGCCAAGCTCGTGGTCAATCAAAGAGCGCTCGACTTGGCGCTCGCCGGCCCGCGTAAGGAAGAAATCGCGGAGAACGAGGCGCGTTTGCGCGCCAACCAGGCTCAAGCGGCGCTGTTGCGCCAGCAATTGGCGGACTCGCAGTTGATTGCTCCGATGGATGCGGTGGTGCGCACGAGAGTCATGGAGCCCGGTGAGATGGCTTCGCCGCAGAAGCCGGTGTTCTCTCTGGCGATCACCGATCCCAAATGGGCTCGTGTCTATGTTTCCGAGCCAGACCTGGGAAAAGTGCGCCCCGGCATGGGCGCGACGGTCATGGTTGATAGTTTTCCCAAGCGACGCTTTGAAGGGTGGGTTGGGTTTATCTCACCGGTTGCCGAGTTTACTCCCAAGTCGGTGCAGACCGAGGAGTTGCGGACCAGCCTGGTCTATGAAGTGCGCGTGTTCGTCAAAGACCAGGCGGACGAGTTGCGTCTCGGCATGCCGGCGAGTGCTCATGTGTCGCTTCAACAAAAGGCGCCGAACGCGACAGCGGCGGATGCACACACAACAAAAGAGCCGGCGGCGAATAATCGATGAATGAAGTGTCGGAAAGTTCCATCGCGCTGCGAGCACGAGAGATCCGCAAGTCGTTTCTCCGCGAAAGCGGCGAAAAGGTAACGGCGCTCGACGGCGTGTCTTTGGAAGTCGCGCATGGAAGTCTAACAGCCCTCGTGGGACCGGATGGCGCCGGTAAGACTACGCTGATTCGCTTGGCCGCAGGTTTGATGACTGCCGATAGCGGCGAGCTGACAGTTTTGGGCATTGACGTGAGCGCCGAGCCGCAGCAGGTGCAAGACCGCATCGGCTATATGCCGCAGAAGTTCGGGCTGTATGAAGATCTTTCGGTACAGGAAAATTTGGATCTGTACGCCGATCTGCACGGGGTGAGTTTGCAGGAGCGCAGCGAACGCTATCCGCGACTGATGGAGATGACTGCGCTCGGTCCATTCACCAGGCGATTGGCGGGACGGCTTTCCGGCGGCATGAAGCAAAAGCTCGGGCTTGGCTGCACGCTGGTGCGCGCCCCGGACTTGTTAATCTTGGATGAACCGACGGTGGGAGTCGATCCGCTTTCGCGCCGTGAGCTGTGGCAGATCATTTTCCAACTGGTCAACGACCAGCGGCTTACGGTGCTGCTCAGTACTTCCTATCTGGACGAAGCTGAGCGTTGCGGCCATGTCGTGGTTTTACACCAGGGAGGTGTTTTGGCCCGGGGGCGGCCGAGCGACATCAGTAGATTGGCTGAAGGGCGCACGTATGTGGTCGAACCTCCGGCGGGGCAGAAAACGGGCGGATTTCAGGCACGCCTGCTGGATCATCCGGCAATCCTCGACGCGGTACCGGAAGGGGGTCGCGTGAGGTTCGTGACCCATAATAGCATTCGCAGGATTGATGACGCGGCGACCAACGATTCGCTGGTTGGCGACGCCACAATTTTCCCGGTGCCGCCGCGCTTCGAAGACGGATTCATGATCTTGTTGCGGCAAACCACAGACAAGGAGAAAAGGGGACAAGGGGACAGCGAGCGCTCCGTGTCGCCGCGTCTCCCCGTCTCCTTGTCTGCTAATTTTCAAGGCGGTGAAGCCGCCGTGCAAGTGCGTGATCTGGTGCGGCGCTTCGGAACCTTTACCGCGGTCGATCATGTCAGCTTTGAAGTGCGGCGCGGCGAGATTTTCGGCTTACTCGGACCGAATGGCGCCGGCAAGACCACTACCTTTCGCATGCTCTGCGGACTGTTGCCGGCTTCAGGCGGTATGCTCCGTGTTGCCGGCATGGATCTCCGGCGAGCCCGCGCCTCGGCGCGTCAGCGCATCGGTTATGTCGCCCAAAAGTTTTCTCTCTATAGCCAGCTTTCGGTCAGTGAAAACCTAGAATTTTTTGCCAGCGCGTATAGCCTGCGTGGCGAGCGCAAACAGCAGCGCATCGCTTGGGCATTGGAGCGGTTCGAGCTTAGCTCGCTCGCCGACCTGCCGAGCGGACAGTTGCCAGGAGGATTCAAACAGCGCTTGGCGATGGCGACGGCGCTGGTACATGAGCCCGAGATACTCTTTCTCGACGAGCCGACCAGCGGCGCCGATCCGCTGGCGCGCCGCGAGTTCTGGCGACGCATCGTAGCGCTGGCCGAGCAAGGCGTGACCATTATCGTGACCACTCACTTCATGGGAGAAGCCGAATACTGTGATCGGATCGCAATTATGGATGCCGGGCGTGTGCTGGCTCAGGGCACGCCCGCCGAGATTCGCCGACGCGCGCGGCTCGAAGGCGGCGAGCCGAGCATGGAAGATGCGTTTATCGCCATCGTCGAAGACGCGCGCGAGTCGGCAGAGCCGGGCGCGAGTGGAGTGGCGGCATGAGCGCGGCAAGCTCTCCGAGCGCGAGTTGGCTTTCGGCGAACAAGACCCGGCGCGTCTGGTCGCTGGTAAAAAAAGAAGCGCGCCAAGTCGCGCGCGATCCCAGCAGCATCGCCATCGGCATCGTTTTGCCGGTCATTCTGATTCTTCTGTTCGGCTACGGATTGTCGCTCGACGTGACGAACACTCCCGTGGCGGTGGTCTTAGAAGATCCTTCGCCCGCGGCCACCGATCTGGCGGCGAGCTTTCGGTTGTCGCCCTATTTCGACGCACGATTGATGATCTCCATGCGCGAGGCGCAAGAGTTAATGCTCGCACGAAAAGTGGACGGCATCGTGCGTATTCGGCCGGATTTCGGCAGGCGGCTGAGCTTGGGAGACGCAGAAGTCCAAGTGCTCGTCCACGGCGTGGACGCCAATCACGCGCGCATCGTCCAGAGCTACGCGCAGGGCGCCGTCGGCCAGTGGGCCGCTCGCCGTGGCGCCGAAGGAAAAGAGATTTTGACCGGTCCGGTGGTTGTGCAAAGTCGCCTCTGGTTCAACGAAACCAATGAAAGCCGCTATTTCCTGGTTCCCGGCCTTATTGTCTTGATCATGACGCTGATCGGCGCGTTGCTGACCTCGCTGGTGATGGCACGCGAATGGGAACGCGGGACGCTGGAAGCTTTGTTTGTCACTCCCGTCCGGCCGGAAGAAATTCTACTCGGCAAAACGATTCCCTACTTCATTCTCGGCATGATCGGTTTCGCGCTCTGTCTGCTCGCCGCCAAATTTCTTTTCGACGTGCCGTTTCGTGGTTCCGTCATTGTGCTGACCGGAGCGTCGACGCTCTATCTATTAGTGGCTTTGGCGATCGGGCTGCTGATCTCATCGGCATTCAAAAGCCAGTTCGTGGCTAGCCAGATCACGCTGCTCGTGACGTTTCTTCCCGCCGTTATGCTGTCGGGTTTCCTTTTCGACCTGCGCAGCATGCCGGCCGCGGTGCGAATGATTACTTATCTACTGCCGGCTCGGTACTACGTCACATTGCTGCAGACGATCTTTCTCGCCGGCGATATCTGGGCCGTCATCTTCCCAAACGCCGCGGTGCTCGCAGGCATGATGATCGTGCTGCTATGGCTCACGCGCCGTGTCACCCAGAAGAAATTGGCTTGAGGCGATATGCTCGACTCGATTGTTCGTATTATCGCGCTCACGCGCAAGGAGCTCTTGGCGATTCTCAAAGACCCGCGCAGCCGCTACAGTTTGCTGCTGCCACCGATTCTGCAATGTCTGATTTACGGTTATGTGGCGACCTATGATCTGAATGACGTTCCTTACGCGGTGCTCGATCAAGATCGCAGCGCCGCTTCCGGCCAATTGCTGGCGCGTTTGGACGGATCAAGAGTGTTTCGCCGCGTCGCCGATCTCAACCGCGCGGCCGATATCAGCCGAGTGATCAACGAGCAGCGCGCGCTGTTGGTGATCCAGATCAATCAGGATTTCGAGCGGAGGCTGCTTAACGGCTCGCAAGCCGATATCCAGATCATCGCCGACGGCCGCAACTCCAACACCGCGGGAACGGCAATGGGATACGTCAACGCCATGGTCGAAGCGTTCAATGCCGAGTGGCGCGCGGCGCACGGCCAAGGCGCGCCGCCAGTTAGACTCACGACGCGGGCTTGGTACAATCCTAATCTAGAGACGCGGTGGCATATGATTCCGGCGTTGATCGGCACGCTCACAATGCTACAGACGATCCTTCTTACGGGCTTGTCGGTAGCTCGCGAGCGTGAGCAGGGCACCTTCGACCAATTACTCGTGACGCCGTTTCGGCCCCCCGAGATCATGGTGGGTAAAGCGGTGCCGTCGATGCTAGTGGGGATCGTTCAGGCGACTTTAGTCTTGTTAGTCGCGCAGCTCTGGTTTCGCATCCCGTTCGCGGGATCGTTCTTTACGCTCTACGCGGGACTGAGTTTGTTCTTGCTTGCCTCTGCCGGCATCGGCCTGCTGCTTTCGTCGGTGGCGGCTACCATGCAACAGGCGATGCTGTATTCTTTCATGTTGATCATGCCGTTTTCGCTACTCTCAGGACTCACCACGCCGGTCAGCAGCATGCCGGCGCTGCTGCAATATTTTACCTGGATCAATCCGTTACGTTACGCGATCGACATGGCGCATCGAGTGTATCTCGAGGGGGTCGGTCTCCAATTACTCATACCGGAGCTTTGGCCGCTGGCGATCATCGCCGCGGTTACGCTCTCGGCGTCGTCGTGGATGTTTCGCCATCGGCTAACCTAGGAAGGCGCCGCGATGTTTTCGGTTGTAAAAGAAAGGGGCAATAATGGTACGCAAAGCATTAACTGACAAATTAATTGCCGCAGCGCCGGCTCTGGTTTTGCTCGCCGGATGCGCCGTCGGACCCGACTATCGGGAACCGAAGCTCGCCATGCCCACATCTTGGCAGGAGGCGCAACAAAAAGGTATCGAAATCCGTCCGGTGGAGATGACGCGCTGGTGGACGACATTCAACGATCCGCTGCTCAACTCGCTGGTCGAGCGCGCGGTAAAATCTAACTTCGATGTTCGTATCGCTGAAGCGCGCATCCGTGAGGCCCGCGCATCGCGCGCGGTCGTCGCGGCCGGCGCGTGGCCGACCGTCGATGTTTCGGCTTCCTACAGGCGTAATCGGACCAGCGAAAACGCGTTGGGGCTGGGCTCAACGGCTCCACAAGGTGGTGGCACACTGGAACAGGATCTGTTCAAACTGGAACAGGAACTGTTCAAAACCGGTTTCGACGCCAGTTGGGAGATCGATGTGTTCGGCGGTGTGCGCCGCGGCGTTGAAGCCGCCGACGCGACCATTGCCGCCTCGGTGGAAAGCCGGCGCGATGTGCTCGTGACGCTTTTAGGGGACGTGGCGAAAAATTACATCGATTTGCGCGGCTTTCAGCGCCGGCTCGCGGTAGCGCGCGCAAATCTCAAGGCGCAGCAGGATACATGGGAACTAACCCGCATACGTTTCCAGGCTGGACTCACCAGCGATCTGGAAGTGGCGCAGGCAGAAGCGCAGGTCAATACGACGGCGGCGCAAATTCCGACGCTGGAAAGCGCTTTGAAGCAAGCAGTCTACAGCCTCGATCTCTTGTTGGGACTTTCGCCGGGTGCACTGTGGAATGATCTCGCGAACGAAACTACGATTCCCAGCCTGCCGCCGGAGGTGCTCGTTGGATTGCCATCGGACTTGCTCCGGCGCCGTCCGGACATCCGGTTTGCCGAGCGTGAGCTCGCCGCGTCGACGGCGCAGATTGGGGCGGCGATGGCCGATCTGTTCCCGAAATTTTTCCTGACGGGCGCGGCCGGCCTGCAAAGCATCAGTGCCAGCGATTGGTTCACTGGGCGCAGCCGCTATTGGTCGATTGGACCGACCATTAGTTGGCCGATTTTCGACGCCGGACGCATTCGGGCAAATATCGAGATCCGCAACGCGCAGCAGGAGCAAGCTCTGAATCGGTATGAAAAGACGGTGCTTGCGGCCTTCGGCGACGTCGAAAAATCGCTCGTCAACTATTCGCGCGAGCAAGCGCGCCAGCGCTCTCTTACGGACGCAGTAGCGGCCAACCGGCGGGCAGTAGAAATGGCCAATGAATTATACGTGCGCGGGCTCAACGATTTTCTTAATGTACTGGATACGCAACGCTCACTCTATGCAGCAGAAAACGATCTGGCCCAGAGCGAGGCGACCATGGCTGCCAATTTGGTCGCACTCTATAAAGCCCTAGGCGGCGGCTGGGAAACGAATTGACTCAGTCCGTGGCGGAGCGGCGAGCGGCACGGAGTGAGGCACCCTGAGCCCTTCGGTTATACTCAGGATAAACTTCGCGAAGCGTCTAGAATTTTCGGTCGAGATTCTTCGGCTTAGCCTCGGAATGACACGCGTGATGGCAATCCACCCCGCTTGTGTCTCCTGCAGCTCACCGTAGGGGCAGGTTTCAAACCTGCCCCTACTATCTAAATAACGGCTCGACATTGTCTAGACTAAAATTTCAATTGAAGGTTGTGCGGTCATGGAAAAAATTCTCGCTGGCTACGCGCCGCAAAGGCCGATCGAACATGACGGCGAACTGGCGGTGCTTTATGTCTCGTATTTCTGTATATGGCGACGCGCGGCTCCGGGATTTGGAGCGTCGACGCGGCGCGAACGGGCGAAACAGCATGAGCCATCTCATTCGCGGACGCCAATTTCTCCACTGAAGTCGCCCGATGCTTAGGACGCGATCAGGCCAACGTGAGCCTAATGTAGCCTCCCGTGATACAAGTACCGTTAGGTGAATCGCAATGAAGGCTGTTCGAGTTCACAGATTTGGTCCGCCCGAAGTCATCTCCGTTGAAGACGTGTCCAAGCCCGAGCCCGCCGACGGCGAAGTCGTCGTGCAGGTCAAAGCCGCCGGTGTTGGACCATGGGACGCCTTGATCCGCAGCGGTAAGAGCGCCCTGCCGCAACCGCTTCCATTAACTTTAGGATCGGACTTATCGGGTGTGGTTCATTCGATCGGTCCCGGCGTGGAAGGACTTAAAATCGACGACGAAGTTTTCGGCGTGACCAACGAGCGCTTCACTGGGGCCTGCGCGGAATACGCCGTCGCCAAAGCAACGATGATCGCTCACAAACCGAAAACTCTCAATCACACGCATGCGGCATCCGTTCCGGTCGTGGCGGTGACCGCGTGGCAGATGGTGTTCGAATTGGCGCGGCTCTCGTCGGGGCAGTCCGTGCTCATCCATGGGGGCGCCGGCAATGTCGGCGGGTATTTGGTGCAACTGGCGAAGCGGGCGGGGGCTGTGGTGATCACCACGGCATCCGTTAAGGATACTTCCTACGCGCGCAGCCTCGGCGCCTATGGTGTCATCGATTATCGGGCGAGGCGATTCGAAGAGCAAGTGAAGGAGATCGATGCCGTGCTGGATACAGTCGGCGGAGACACAGTCGATCGCTCTTATGGAGTTCTTAAGCGCGGCGGTATTATCGTATCTTCGGCGGCCCAGCCCTCCAAGGAAAAAGCAGAGGAGTACGGCGTTCGGGCGCTGTTTTTCCTCGTCCGGGTAACGACGGAGCGATTGAAAAGGGTCGCTGAGCTGATCGACGCCGAGGAGCTAAACACCGAAGTCGGCGAAGTGCTGTGGCTCGATGAGGCTCGTCAAGGACATCAAATGCTCGAAGGCGCACCGCACCGGCGCGGCAAAATTGTCATAAAGGTCGCCGACTAATCGGGGTCCGACCCGACGATAGATGCAAACTACGCAACTCACGCAAGTCTGACAGCAACGCCATCCAAATTTCCTTTCAGAACTTTCAGCAACGATCTGTCAATTTAAGAATCAAGTGCCCTGACCCTCCAACGGTGTCTTTCCAACTGCGCCTCCAGTCGTGCCTCACAACGGGCGCCGTGTTTTTTGCACGCTAGAGCAGGTCATATTTCCGGCGGGGCTAAATAGCTAAGACAACTTCTCGATAACTTCTGGCTGGATTGGAATGTATGTGCGGTGGCCCAGCGGGCATTCGTAGACTTCTGTTGCGGTTTCGATCTCCCGCTCGACCACACTGAGCGCGAGGCCGCATGCTTTACCGTCGATGAGGGCCGAGCACTTTCTTTTTTCAATCTCGCCGATCATGACATTTTTGCGGTGACCCCGCGGACATTCATAAATTTCTGTTTCGGCGTCAATATCTCGCTCGACTAGAATTAGTGCGAGGCCGCATTCTTTACCATCGACGAGCACGGGACACTTTCTGTTTTCCATATTGCCCCCTCGGTATGCAGGCTGGTTTTCTCTATTTCAGAGTGGCGCGCTGCGTATGTGGAGTCAAGTAAGCTCACGAATGCTTGCCAAGAAAACAAAAAATTCGGGCGTAACGCTTTCGGAATCAGTTCTGATGAAGCTTTTAGTTGCGAAGCGGCGACTGCAAGGGCTTGCCGCCAGAATCCGTTTGATCTATGACTTAGACAGCCAAAGATGATGAAGGCGCGAATTTCAAACTGATCGCGGGAGGAGAGAGCCATGAAAGATGGATTTAAAGTCATCGATGCCGATCGGCATATCTTAGAGCCGACGGATTTGTATCAGAACTACTTACCGGAAAAATTCAAAAACCGCGTTCGTCTTGCCGGTCCGAACCAGACGGTTCGCGAAGTCGACGGTAAACCGGTTTCCGATTCGTCCCAGCGGCCCGGCCGAGTCATGGAAGACTACGGTTACATTTTTTCTTCATCGAAGCGCTGGCGCGAATGTTTCGCCGACGCCTATGCGAACAAATTCGATCCCGCGTCGAATGTACGCGACATGGAGCGCGAAGGTATCGATGTTTCCGTGCTCTTTCCCACGATCGGCCTCTACATCATGTGGCGGGACGATATCGATCCGGAGCTGAGCGCGGCGATCTGTCGGGCTTACAACACGTGGCTCGCCGACTACTGCGATTACGATCGCAAACGGCTCTACGGCGTGATGTTGATTCCGTTGCAGGATCCAGTGCGGGCGGTTGAAGAATTAAAATACGCACGCGAGAAACTCGGTTTGGTTGGGATCTTTTGGCGCCCCAATAAGTTCTGTGGCCGCACGTTCACGAGCTCTGATTATTACCCGATTTATGACGTCGCATCGGAATTGGGAGTGACGGTTTGCGTTCACGAAGGCGCGCGGACGGTCCTGGCGCAAGCGGGCTCCGACCGCTACAGCGAATTCGGCCGCCATGTCGCTTGCCATCCGTTGGAGCAGATGCTCGCATGCCTCAACTTCTGCGCCGATGGCGTGCTCGAAAAATTTCCCAAACTCAAAGTCGCCCATCTCGAGTCCGGCTGTGGCTGGG
>Ga0066710_100007904_pt1 | contig 10242 bp, 8 predicted proteins | sample GraSoiAngelo_159_FD_79666 | JGI IMG/M metagenome (GOLD analysis project Ga0066710, IMG submission 79666) | Grasslands soil microbial communities from the Angelo Coastal Reserve, California, USA - 14_1009_16_40cm | ecosystem: Environmental > Terrestrial > Soil > Grasslands | place: USA...
TCGGGCGCGCAGATGCCGTTCATCGCCTCCGCCTCCGCCATCATGTTGCAGATCGTGTTGCGAAACGCGATCGGCAGCTGCTTCGCCGCGTCCACGAACTCCACCGACATCCCCTGCGACTGCTTCGCGCCCCAGCGCTTTAGCAGCGCCAGCACGATGTCCTTGCCCGTCACCCACGGCTGGAGCTCGCCCGCGAACACCACGCGCCGCTGCTTGGGCAGCGTGAAGTAGACGTAGCCGGTCGCCCAGCCGAACCCGAGCGTGGTCGAGCCCACACCGATGCCGGCCGCGCCATAGGCGCCGTAGGCGCGGCTGTGGGAGTCGGCCCCGGGGATGAACTGCCCCGGCATCACGAGACCCTGTTCCGGAAAGTAGAAGTGGAAGATGCCGTCGCCGGGCGTGGCGTAGTAGGGCCGCTCGATGCCGTGGAGGGCGGCGAACGCGCGGCCGATCGAGGTCTGCTTCTCGTCGGCGGGGGCACCGGTGAACACGAAGTGGTCGTTCGCGATCGCCGCCTGCCGCGGGAAGATGCCGGCGCCGCCCGTGATCTGGTTGAAGGTGTGGATCGCGAACGGCGCCGTGCCGTCGGAGGCGGGCAGCAGGTCGGCGAACACGCGCAGCGTCGCACCGGGCTCGAGCGCCGCCTGCTTGTCGACCCGGTGCGCCCACACGATCTGCTCGGTCGTCGTCATGCGGCGGGCGGTATCGGGATCAGGCCACACGATCTCGGGCCTGCGCGCCGCCGATTCCCGCAGCTCCCGGCGGCCGACCGCGAAGATGCCGCCGCCGCTCCGGATCTCCTCCTCCTTGGACGTGAGCGGGATCGGGGCGTAGGTCTTGCCCTGCGACTCGTTCACAAGCGTGCGGGTCACGGGATCGAAGCGGAACCGGTCGCCGTCCCGGGCGTCCGCGACCGCCTCCGGACTCTGCACGACGTGCAGGCCGAGGTTGAACGCGTTGCGGCGGAAGATGTCGCCCATGTTGTTGCCGGCGACGACGACCAGCTCGAGGCCCGCCTCCTCCGCCACGCCCTTGAGTCCCGCCGGGCTCATCTCGCGCGAGCTGCCGATCGCGAACCGGTCGCCGGCGACGAGGAACGTCTCGCCGCGGTGGACGCGCGCGCGAAAGTCCGGCATCAGGTAGCGGAACGAGCCTGCCTTCCAGCGCTCGTCCAGCGTCTCCAGGCTTTCCGAGACGCAATCGGACGCAGGCGTGATCTGATCGGTGTCGATCGCGTCGAGCTTGTGACCGGGGCGCTTGGGATCCCAGAAGATCAGCGCCATCCCGCGGATGACGCCGTGCTCCATGCCCGACGCCGCGTCCGCGGCGCGCGGGCCCGGGAGCGAATCGAGCGTCACGCCGGGCTTGAGTCGCCCGGGCTGGATCGTGTGCATGGGCCTGCGTTGTCCTCGGGGTCGAACGCGGACGCGACGCCGCGGACCGCGGCGGACGCGTGCGGCGGAAGCCGGCGGAGGCGGGCTGCTCCGCACCCGGACAAGTTAGCCCCCCGATTCCGGATGCCGCAACTGTGGCCGGCGGGAGAGTCGTGGCCGAGTCCGGGGCGTGGAGAGCAATGGAGATCGGAGATCGGGGCCGGGGGCCCGTGGATCGAGAGTCGGGCGTGAAGACTCAGTGTTCCTTGCCGGAACACTGGGCCTAGATCGAGACGGGCTTGGGCGAAGGCTGGGTGACGCGGATGTCTCGGACGTGGGTCTTGTTCACCATGACGATGCCGAGCCGCGTGCGCAGCGCGAAGAATTCTTCGGGCGCGTTGAGGAAATCCGACACGCGGTTCTTGTCCGCGGGCAGCTCCATCTGGATGAGGCCGTCGATCGCAGCGCCGTCGGCCAGCGTGACGTGCACCGTCTCCTCACGCGTCACGAGGAACGTCCGGGGCCCGACGAGCTCGCTGTCCACGCCGTGGCCGGCCATCACCCAGTTGATGTTGAGCCGGTTGACGAGCAACACGCTGTCGTCCGACCCGAGCATGAGCGGGATCACGTGATGGGGCGAGTTGAGCAGCTCGAGGATGGTCTCGGGCCCGGACCCGATCGGCGAGACCGGAGCCAGCGCGAACTCGCCGTCCAGAGGGTCCTGCCCCGGCATGCTGAGGCGCACCGCAGCACGCAGCTTGTGGATGTATTGCGCCACGCGATCTCCTGATGACTGAGGGTCCGCGCCCGTTATCGGCCATGGAGATACCGGGGTTGAGCGGTTTGGCCCAGTCGTGAACGGAGTCGCGAGCCCACGCTGGAGCCGGGCCGGCCGGCCTCCTAGACCGGGCTTGAGCCGCGTCCTCGAACGGCCGAAGACTTAGGCGAACTAGGCCCAAGCCTGGCGGCCGGGTACCCGGGTCGAACATGCCCGCTGGCACCTTCGCACCGAGAACCTCATGGCCCGTATCGACGCCATCCTCAAGCTGGTCAAGGAGCAGGGCGCCTCCGATCTCCACATGAGCGCCGGCTCGCCGCCGATGGTCCGCATCAACGGCGAGATCACCCCGATCCCCTACGAGCGCCTGACGCCCGAGGTCTCGGAGCTGTTGCTGTTCGAGATCATGGACGCGCAGGTGCGGGGGCGCTACGACCAGGCGAAGGACGTGGACTTCTCCTACGAGGTGCCGGGCGTGGTGCGGGTGCGCTGCAACATCTACGAGCAGAGCAAGGGCGTGGCGGGGGCGTTCCGGATCCTGCCGAACCGCGTCCCCACGCTCGAGGAGCTGGGGTTGCCCGAGAACGTGCTGCGCCTGACCGAGCTGCAGCGCGGTCTGGTCGTGGTCACGGGACCGCCCGGGACCGGGAAGTCGAGCACGCTGGCGGCGATGATCGACCACATCAATCGCACGATGAAGAAGCACGTCCTCACCATCGAGGATCCGATCGAGTTCCGTCACCAGAACCAGCAATCGCTCGTGACCCAGCGCGAGATCGGGCGCAACACCCCCACGTTCGTCCAGGGTCTGCACGGCGCCCTGCGCGAGGATCCGGACGTGATCATGGTGGGCGAGATGCGCGACCCGGAGACGATGGCGCTCGCGCTCACGGCTGCGGCGACCGGCCAGCTCGTGTTCGGCACGCTGCACACGATGAGCGCGGCCCAGACCATCGACCGCATCCTGGATTCGTTCGACGGCGAGCGCCAGGTCCAGGTGCGACTGATGCTGTCGGAGTCGCTCAAGGCAGTGCTGGCGCAGCGGCTGATCAAGCGCAAGGACGGGAAGGGCCGCTCGCTCGCGCTCGAGATCCTGATCGGCACACCGGCAGTGGCGTCGCTGGTCCGCGAGAAGAAGACGTTCCAGCTCGGATCGGTGATCCAGACCGGAAGAAAAGAAGGCATGCAGTCGATCGACGAGAGCATCCTGAATCTGGCGCGCAATGGCGTCATATCGCCGGAAGATGCGGCTCCGCATCTTTCGAACCGGGAGCTGCTGGGCTCGATGCTCAAGACGAACCCGGCGCCTGCCCCGTCCACCAAGATCGCGGCCTAGTGTTCCGTACCGGAACACTAGTGTCGTCGATCGGCCCGGGCCGACCATGAGTGAAGCTCCCGGCATCCTGTCCGGCGAGCTCGGGCTCGTCGGGCTGTTCGACCTCGGACAGCTGTTGATGCTGAACCGCGCGTCGGGCGTGCTCACCGTGATGCACTCCGGCCAGCGCGGAACCCTGGTGTTCCGCCAGGGCCAGCTCGTCAATGCGGTCGACGACCAGCGCAAGCAGGGCGAGGACGCCGCCTACCGCGTGTTCACGTGGAAGCACGGCCATTTCGAGTTCCATGCCGGTGAGACGGAGGGTGCCGCGGTCATTGCCGGCGGCACCGAATCGATCATGCTCGAGGCCGCGCGCCGCATCGACGAGGCGTCGCAGGCGGGCGGCGAGAACACGGGCGAGACCGCGAGGCTGGTCGAACGCCAGAGCCAGTTCGATTTGCTGCGCGACGAGTTCTCGCGCCTGGCCCGCGAGGTGGCCTCCGAAACGCGCCGCGCTCCGGACTGGATCGATCCGTGGCTCGAGATGCTGCACATGCCGACGGACCGCCTGCTGGCGCGCCCCGGCGCCGTCCCGCGCATCTTCGTGCACGGCGCCTGGCATCCCGCCGGCGAGGGCGACGCGCCGATCGACGCCGTCGTGTTCGACGAACTGAAAGCCCGCATGCTGGAGGGCGGTCCGGCCGACGATCAGAGCGCCCCCACCCTGCGCCGCGTCATGCGCCACCGCGGGCGGTCGTTCGCAATCACGCTGGTGCGCGGCAGCCGCGAATGTCTGTGGGTTGGCCCGGCCGTCGGGGCCACGGTGTCGGGCGAGCCGGTGCGGGGGCCGTTCGAGGCGCTCGATCAGCTGTTCGCGCAGCCTTCCGCCATGCTGCTCGTCGCGGCGTCGAACCTCGACACGCTGCACATGCTGCTGCGGGCGCTCGTGGTGCGGCTGTGCGAGAGCCGCGGCGTGGCCGTGATCGTCGTGACGGAAGATCCGCTGCTCGCGCCTCCCGAGAGCACCGGCGTGGTGCTGTCCACCCCTGCCCACGAGGTCGAGTCCATGATCCAGGCAGCGCGCCCCGGGGCGATCGCGGTGGATGCCTTGAGCCGGCTGGGCGCCCCCGTGGTCACGGCGCTCGCGACCACACCGATCGTCATCGGCGCCGTCGTGGCGGCGCAGCCGGAGGCGATCGTCCCGCGATGGCTCATGCGGTTCGACGCCTCCGATCTCGCCCGCGCGCAATCGCTCGTGGAATCGAGCCCGGTGGCGGTGGCGCTCGCCGGACCCGCATCGGCGGGCGGCATGTTGACGTTCACGGTGCATCGTGTCGCGCGCGACGGCAACTCCCCGGCCTCGCTGCGCGACCCGTTCTCCCCCGTCGATCTGCTGCGCTGATCCCCCGCTTGGCGCCGGCGCCGGGTCCCGCCCGGCGCGGTTTCTCCTGTCACCGACTTGTCCGATCCGCGCTCGGGAGTGGCGCATCGAACTTCCGTTGCAGCGGCCGGGCCGCTACTCGGGCGCTCCGCTTCGATCCCATCCAAACAGGGCCGGCAGCGCCCGGCCCCAGACCCGCGAGTTGCGAGGAACCGCCTGATGCCGCCTTCTGTACGCCGCCTATCGTCCAGCGATTTCGCGGCTCACCCGTCGCCCCCGCCGGCACCCGCTCCCGACGACGCCCTGCTCGACGCCTACTCCCGCGCCGTCACGCGCGTGGTGGAGCAGGTCGGCCCTTCGGTCGTCAAGATCGACGTCCATCACGCGCCCCACAGCGGGGGACCGGGGGCGGGCCCCAACATGCCGCGCGGCGGCAGCGGATCCGGGTTCGTGTTCACGAACGACGGGCTCATCCTCACGAACAGCCATGTCGTCCACCACGCGTCGAAGATCGACGTGACCACGCAGGACGGAGGCGTGCTGCCGGCCGACCTCATCGGTGACGATCCCGACACCGATCTGGCGGTGGTGCGGGTGTCGGCCGGGGATCTGGTGCCGGCGGCGCTGGGCGATTCCCAGGCGCTCAAGCCAGGCCAGCTCGTGGTCGCGATCGGAAACCCGTTCGGCTTCCAGACCTCGGTGACCGCGGGCGTCGTGAGCGCGCTGGGGCGCACGCTGCGATCCAGCTCCGGCCGCCTGATGGACAACATCATCCAGACCGACGCCGCGCTCAATCCCGGCAACTCGGGAGGGCCGCTCGTGGACACGCGCGGCCAGGTGGTGGGCGTGAACACCGCGGTGATCCTGCCCGCCCAGGGCCTGTGCTTCGCGATCCCCGCGAATACCGTGCGCTGGATCGCGAGCGCCCTGATCCGCGACGGGCGCATTCGGCGCGCCTACCTGGGCATCGGGGGCCAGCACGTGCGACTGCAGCGCCGCACGATGCGCGTGCACGGCATCAAGTCCGAGAGCGCACTGATGGTGGTGCACGTAGAAGCCGCGGGGCCGGCACACGCTGCGGGGCTCATGGACGGCGACATCGTCGTCGCGTTCGACGGCCGGCCGATCACGGGCGTCGATGATCTGCACCGCCTGCTGGACGAGCGCAAGATCGGCGTGCGCACGACGCTCACGATCCTGCGGCGCGGCGAGAAGCGCGACATCGTGGTGGTGCCGGCGGAAGGCGCGGGGACGAACTGACCGTCCGCCCGGACGCGCGTGAGCGTCGAGGATCCGCCCACCCGGACGCCCGCCACCGCCGTCAAGCGCCCGCTCGCGCGCGCCGATAACGCCCTTAGCCCGGACGCTTCACAGGGTCGGGCGAGAGAGCGGGAGGTGCTCGCATGCCGGTCTGGTTCTGGTCGATCATCGCGGCGATCCTCGTGGTGGACGGCGTCGTGCTGTCGTCGGCGGTGCGTCGCCGGCTCGCCAAGCAAGGGCTCGATTTCACGAAGCTCCGCGCCGTCTCGAAGCTCGTCCACGAGCGGGTCGGCGATTACATGCGGGCGAATTACGGCGGCAACCTCGACCAGCTCCCGCAGGCGCTGAGCGGCCTGTTGCCGATCGCGGACGACGTCGCGCGCAGCAACGGCTGCACACTCGACCGCCACACGCTCGAGCTGCTGGTGAAGACCTCGGTCGCCAGCCATCGCTTCGCCACGCGCGCCCAGGTGGAAGCGGCGCTGGAGCGCGTGCCCCGCGAGGCGCCGCAGCAGGCGGCCTGAGCGGACCCCTGCGCCCGAGTTCTTAGGGCGCGCCCCGTCCCCCGCTAGCGGGACACCATCTTCATCCCCTGCAGCACGCCCATGAGGTGGCTCTTCATGACGGTGTCCTGCACCGCGAGATTGAGCACGCCGTCCACCATGGTCTGACTCGCGGCGACGCGACCCAGCACTCCCTGCACCGCTGCTCCGTTCGACATCAGCTTGTCGAGCAGCACCGTGCGGGTGGAATCGCTCGCCAGCAGCTTTTCGACCATGCGACCCGCCATCGCGCCGTTCTGCGAGATCAGGTCCATCACCTTCGCTTGCATCTCCGGGTTGCTCATGAGCTGCCGGCTCATGTCGCCGCTGCAGCCGGCCAGCACCACGGCCGCGCCCGCCACGGCCAGGGCGCGCAACGTCACGCGCTTCACGCGGGACCTCCTTGGAATGGGTCGGACTGGACTCCGATGAACGTGCGCTACGTCCCCGGCGGCGTCCGCGTGTGCCAGTCGGTGCGAGACTGGAGCGCGCGCCCCAGGTCGATGAGGTCGCGTTCCGACATCGCCGGGCCCATGAACGCGATCGACGTGGGCAGGCCGCTCTGGCCGAAGCCGTTCGGGACGCACACCGCGGGCAGGCCGCACAGGTTGCCGGCCGCGATCAGCGGCGGCCCGCCGCTGATGTCGGGGTACGCGTCTTCGAAGTTCTTGTCGATCGGGTACGCCACGCTCGCGCGCGTGGGAGACACGACGGCGTCGAACTTCTCGAACACCGCTCGCACCGCGCGCTTCATCGGCCCCCGCAGCCGCATGGCGTGCAGGTAGTCGACCGCGGGGATCAGTGTGGCGCCGTAGCCGCCGTGCCGGTCCTTGGGACACTTGAGGTCCCGCAGCCGCCCGGATTCGATCAGGTCGATGAACGCGGAAGCGCCTTCGGCCCCGACGATCGCCGACACCGCCGGGCCCCACGGCTGGTCGGGCCACGCGACGTCGCGCGTGATGTCCGCCACATCCTTGAGCACCTCGAGCGACGCCTCGAAGTTCCGCCGCACCTCGGGCTGCACCTTCTCCACGACACCCTTGGGCACGGCGAGCCTGAATCGCTTGCCGGCCGGCGCGGCGTCGGCTTCCTGGTAGCCGCCGTCCAGCGAGCTCGGATCCTTGGGGTCGCGGCCCGCGATCGCGGCCAGCACCAAGCCGCAGTCGTCGGCGGTGCGGCCCATCGGGCCGAGCTTGTCCAGCGTCCAGCACAGCGCCATCGCGCCGTGGCGGCTCACGCGTCCGTAGGTCGGCCGGAGCCCGGTGACGCCGGAGAACGCGGAAGGCGTCAGGATCGAGCCCGAGGTCTCGGAGCCGATCGCGAACGGGACGAGGCCGGCGGCGACTGCAGCACCGGGGCCGCTCGACGAGCCCCCGCTCCAGAACTTCGTGTTCCACGGCGCAAGCCCCGGGCCCGTGAACGAGGCGTCGGCGTTGTTGTAGCCCATGCCGCCCGCGAGCTCGACCATTGCGAGCTTCGCGACCAGGACCGCGCCCGCGTCGTGCAGCTTCTCGACGACGGTGGCATCGTAGTCGAACACCTGGTTCCGGTAGGGTGCCGCTCCCCACGTGGTGGGCACGCCGTTCGTGGCGATCAGGTCCTTCACGCCGTAGGGAATGCCGTGCAGCGGCCCGCGGATGGCGCCGGATCGGATCTCGCGATCGGCGGTGCGGGCGGCGCGGAGCGCGGAGTCGCGCATCAGCGTCACGACCGCATTGAGGCGGGGGCCGAGCGTCTGGAGCCGCGTGAGACTCAGCTCGGTGAGCGCAAGCGACGACAGCGAGCCGTCGCGGAGCATCGCCGCCAGCTCGCGAACGGGCAGGAACGTCGCCGCGATGTCGCGGCCTCCCCGCCGCACGGTCCCGGTCTGCGGCGGCGGCGCGGCGCGCTGCGCCGGCGAGCCCGCCCGGGGAGGCGATCCCGCGCGCTCAGGCACGGAACGTGAACTCCGGCTCGTCGCTGTTCGCGAGCGCGGCAGCGCGCAGCGCCTTGCCTCCCTGCATGCGCCCGTCGAGTTCGTCGGTGATCGCCTGGAGCTGCTTCGCGTCGAGGTACTTCCCGTGGCGGCGCTGGATCACGGCCGCAAGCGCCTTCGCATCGTCGGCGAACTCCGACGGCTTCTGGGCCTTGGTCGTGTCGGGCGCGGCGGGTGGGGCTCCCGGATGTGGCGGCGCCTTGGGCTCGCCGGAGCCGGCGGACGATGCGGCGCGCTGCGCGAGCGCCACGACCGGCGATGCCAGCGCCGCCGACAAGCCGGCCGCCCCCGCGACCTTGAGAAAGCGCCGGCGGGTGGTCGGGCGGAAGGACGAGGAACGGGCCATGAGCACCTCGGACTCGCGACGGGCTTGCTTTCACGACGGGTGAGCGATCGCCCGGTACTCTCGCCGAAGCAGGGGAGCGAGATCAAATCGGCGGCAGGGGCCACGTTGACGCGCGATCCGAGATTCACGACCGTCGGCGGGTGGATTCCCGCTTGATGGCCCCACGGGAGCGCGTGCCGCTCAAGAGCCTCGCGTGGGTGTTCCTGAAGCTCGGAACGGTGGCGTTCGGAGGCCCCGCCGCGCACATTGCGATGATGGAGCATGAGGCCGTCCGCCGCCGCGGTTGGCTTTCGCGGCAGGAGTTCCTCGACTTGGCCGGCGCCGCGAACCTCCTGCCGGGGCCCAGCTCCACGGAGCTCGCGATCTACATCGGGTACTCGCGTGCGGGCTGGCGCGGCCTCGTGCTGGCGGGCACCTGCTTCATCCTTCCCGCCATGGTCATGGTCGGCACGCTCGCCGCACTCTACGTGCGATTCGGCTCGTTACCCGAGGTGACGGGAGTCCTGTACGGCGTCAAGCCGGTCGTGATCGCGGTCGTGCTGCAGGCCCTCTGGGGACTGGGCCGCGCTTCGATCAAGTCCTGGGTGCTGGCGGCGGTCGGGATCGCGGCTGCGGGTGCCACGATCATCGGAGCATCTCAGCTGCTCGTGCTCGCATCGGCGGGGCTCGCGGTGATGACGTACCGGAGCGTTGCGCGGGCGGGAGGTGTCCTGGCCGCATGGCACCTCTTCGTCCCAAGGTCGGCGGAGCGGGCGAGCCGGATGGTGGCGAGCGGCGCCGTTGCGGCGCGCGCCGCGACCGCCGGTGCGTTCGGTCTCTGGCCGCTGTTCCTGGTGTTCCTCAAGGTGGGAGCGGTGCTCTTCGGGAGTGGTTATGTTCTGCTGGCTTTCCTGCGCGCGGACTTCGTCCAGCGCCTGGGGTGGCTCACCGAGCGACAGCTCCTCGACGCGGTGGCGGTCGGCCAGATCACCCCGGGTCCGGTCTTCACGACTGCGACTTTCATCGGTTACGTGCTCGGCGGCACGCCGGGCGCGCTGGTCGCAACCGCCGGGATCTTTCTCCCATCCTTTCTGCTCGTGGCCGTGAGCGGCCCGCTACTGCCGCGTCTACGGAGCCCGGCGATGGCGGGGGCGTTTCTCGACGGTGTGATCGCCGCCTCGCTCGCCCTGATGGCCGTCGTGACCTGGCACTTGGGGCGGGCGGCGCTGATCGACCCGCTCACGGTCGCGCTCGCCGGGACGAGCCTGACGCTGCTGCTCCGCTATCGTGTCA
>Ga0066710_100007905_pt1 | contig 10241 bp, 7 predicted proteins | sample GraSoiAngelo_159_FD_79666 | JGI IMG/M metagenome (GOLD analysis project Ga0066710, IMG submission 79666) | Grasslands soil microbial communities from the Angelo Coastal Reserve, California, USA - 14_1009_16_40cm | ecosystem: Environmental > Terrestrial > Soil > Grasslands | place: USA...
CCGCAAGACTCGAGCTTCTGGGGTATCGAGCCCGACGCCTTCGGCGACGAGGCCAAGCCGCCGACCTTTGTCGTCGACGTTCGCGACTGGGTCGCGCGCAAGCTCGCGGCGCTTCGTTGTCACCAGACGCAGATGGGCGCCCGCAACCCCTTCGCGCAGATCGACGAAACCGTCGCACGACGCTGTTTGGGCATCGAGCAGTTCCGCCGCGCGCCCATCGAGACTGCCGGCGATCCGGTGCTCGAACAACTCGGCGAGCCCGTCACCAGCTCATGAGCTCCTGCCCGGGAAATCACGGTCAACGCAGCCGCCTTCGCGCCGGAGGCGCTTCGGCGAGCCTCGCCGAAGCTCGGAAACCACGCCGAGCGGAGGCGGGAGACCGCGGAGACCGCCGAGAAAACACTTCAAGAGAACGCCCTGCGGGCTCGGCGTGCTCCGCGTTGAACGTCTGAGCATTATGCGCTTCGAGACACTCGGCATCCTTCGCTGCCCGTATTGCGGCGGACGCTTGGAGCTCGTGACTTCGTCGTACCATCGCCAGGACGACGACGAAATTTATGACGGCATCCTGGGCTGCCACTGCTGCGTCTTCCCGGTCATCGCCGGCATACCGGTCCTGCACTTGCTGGCGGGAACATCGACCGCGCGCGAGCACATCGAAGCGGGCGCACCCGACCGCGCGCTGCGGGCCATGTTCAATCTCGACGATGATGAGCAGGCGGCGCGCTTCGACGCGGTCGCCTCGTCCGACAGCGCCACCTACCGGGATCTCGTCGACGCACTGGGCCCGAATTTCGAGGGCGGCTACTTCCTGTACCGTTTCTCGGATCCCACCTACGTCGTCGCCCAGGCGGTCGTGCGGGCGGTCGCCGGAACGGTGCTCGGCGGCGGCGGCCGCGCGATCGACCTCTGCGGCGGCTCGGGGCACCTGACCCGGTCGCTGTTGGAACTGTCATCGGCGGCGCCGGTTCTCGCCGATCTGTATTTCGCGAAGATCTGGCTGGCGCGCCGCTTCACGGCGCCCGGATGCGAGCCCGTCTGCTGTGACGGCAACGCGCCGCTGCCCTTCGCCCGCGGCGCCTTCCGGTACGCGATGTGCTCCGACGCGTTTCAGTACATCTGGACCAAGCGCCAGTTTGTCGCGGAGATGGTTCGCCTCATCGACGACGACAGAGCTGGCGCCGTGGTCATCAACCACACGCACAACCAACGCACGTGGAGCCCCTCACACGGCCAGCCGTTGACCCCTGAGGGGTACCGCGATCTCTTCGAAACGCTCGAACCGCGGCTATTCGGCGAAACGGGACTGCTCGCAGACGTTGTCAAGGGGGGGCCGCTCGATCTCGGACGCCGCGACTCGGGAGAGACGCTAGACGCCGACCCGGCGCTGACGATCGTCGGCACCCGGCATCCTGGCGTGTTCGCCCCTCATCGCCTCGCGCCGCCGCCTTCAGACGCACGCGGCGAGTTTCGCGTCAATCCGCTGTATGTCCTCGACCGCGACGCCGATCCCGTGGGGTACCGCCTGCGCTTTCCGTCCGAGGACTACGAGCAGGAGTACGGCGCCTGCCGCCAGTATCTGCCCGACGGCGTGACGATCGATCGGGCGTCGCTGACGGCGCTCCAAGCGGGCCGGCTCCCGAGCGGCCTGCTCGATCTGGCGCGCCGGCGCGTGATCGTCGATCTGCCTAAGAACTACTACTGAGTCCGGCCTGGCCGAGCTATCATGTCCCGCCCCTGCGAGACGCTTGATGGCTCTCCCGACTTCGATCCATCGCCAGACCCGGCAGCGGATCCGCGAGCACTTTGCCAATCCGACCGAGCGCCGCGGTCTGCTCATCGCCTTTGAGGGCCCGGACGGCTCCGGCAAGACGACGCAGCGTAAGCTGTTCAAGACGTGGTTGAAATCGGAGGGCCACGACGTCGTCACGACGAAGTGGAACTCGTCGGATCTGATCAAGCCGATCATCAAGAGCCGAAAAACGGTTCGCGCACTCAGTCCCGAAGAATTCTCGCTGCTCCACGCCGCCGATTTCAGGCATCGGGTGGAGCACGTCATCCTTCCCGCCATGTGGGAAGGCCAGTTCGTGATCGCGGACCGGTTTCTCTTCACCGCGCTCGCGAGAGACGTGGCGCGAGGCCTCGATCTCGATTGGGTGCTGAAGCTGTATCAGCCGTTGCTCTGGCCCGACCTGGTGTTCTACTTCTCGGTCTCGCCCGCCACGTCGGGCCGCCGGGTCACGGCGACGCGAACGCCGAACTTCTACGAGGCGGGCCAGGACGTCACCGAGGTCGAGGATCCCGTCGAAAGCTATCTGCGATTCATCCGGCGCGTGATTCGCGAGTACGACTCGCTCGCGCTCATTTTCAACTTCATCACGGTCGACGCCGAGCAGTCGATCGGCGAGCAGCATCACCGCATTCGCGAGCTGTTCCGCGAGGGCGAGCGCCGTCCGTTTTCGGAGTGGAACATCGACGCGGTCGCCGAATGGCTGGCGCTCGACGGGGGCCGGAGGTGAGCGCGCACAAGGGGACGCTGGTCTCGGTGGATGGCGTCAACGGCGCTGCTGTCGCCGCAAGCGCTCGCGCCGCACTTGGCGCGGCCGTGCGGGCGCGCCGCGGCGGCATCAGCGCGTGGGACGCGTCCGGCGTCTTCGAGGAGCTCGCCGTGGCTGGTGAAGAGGCAGGAACCCCTTCAGCGCGGACCCTGCTCCTTTTGTACGCGGCCGATCTCGCGTTTCGTCTTCGATGGGAGATCCGCCCGGCGCTCGCCGAAGGCCGCGTCGTCGTGACGGCGCCATACGTCGACACGGCGATCGCGTTCGGGCGCGCCGCGGGGCTGCGCGGCGGATGGCTGAACGATCTGTTTCGGTTTGCTCCTCGCCCAGCCGAATCGCGCTACGTCGACTCGATGACGGCGCGCTCTGTCGCCCGACGCGTCGGCTTCGTCGAATTTGGATGCCAGCGCGTCGCCGGCCGGGCGCGGGGCCTGACCCGGCAGCAGCTCGTCGAACGGGCCCGGGCTCATCTGCAAGTCCGGGCTCGCCGCCGCTCGGGCCGCACGCCGCGATCCTGAGGCGCCTGGCGCTCGAAGCAGAGCACTCTGCTAAAGCGCCCCGCGGGCCTTCGCGACCTCGTTCTTCACGAAGTCGCCGCGCTGGCGGGCAAAATTCCTCAAGTTCTCGACTTCGTTCTCGAAATCCGCGTTCGTATACGGCTTGTCCGGATCGGCGAGCACGCCGTCTTTGATTTGGTCGTGCTCTTTCTCGATCTCACGCTCCATCCAGCCCCGCGTGTCGGCCGGCGTCGTCGGATCGACCTGGCTCAGCGACTTCGCGCACTCGAGAAGCGTGTCGAGAAAGAGGGTTCTCAAATCATCGTATCCGAGCGCGCGTATGGTCAACCGGTTTCTGTTCGCCTCGGGCACGTCGTAGATGTTGTGCCAGATCGGGTACTCGGGACCGTCGATGAATGCGTTGCTCTTGTCCCACGCAATGAAGGTGAACAGGTTCTTGTTCTCGAACCGGTACAAATAGAAGTTATTCGTCCCGTAGTTCCCGTTGAACCCGTCGTTGTCGCCCAGGAACATCTCGACGGCGATGTGCTTGATGAATTTCTGGAGATCGAGGTACTGCGCGATGGTCGACCGAAAGATCGCGGCGCTCTCCTGATTGATGATGCGGATCATTTCCGCGATCGCTTGCGGCGGCGGATCCGATTCGCGTGTTTCGGGCTTGAACGGGCTCGGCACGTACTGCGCGGGATCGGAACCACGATACTCGAGGTAGTACGGCTTGTCGTCGGCATTGTAGTCGTACTTGAACAGATACCCGTCGTTCTCGTTGTACGCCTTCTTCAAGAACGGCTTGTCCACCGACTCGACGATCGTGTACATCCCGGCGTAGGCGTTATTGACGAACAGCTTGGTGTGGGCTTCGCGGGACACCGCCAGCTCCATGCGCCGAAAGAACAGCATGCTGATCCGCTCGTGCATGTTCGACGCATCCTGCGTATTGTTCCGCAACACGAAGGACTTCAGCCCGAGAAACTTCTGATCCGTGGTGTAGCGATCGAAATCAACACGCAGGCCGGGCTTGACGCCGCTGCGGCTGCCCGTTCCGCGTGAACGGACGCCGATGTTCCGGGCGACCTGGTCGCGCCACCGGAAGTCGGCCGGGTAATACGTGTTTTCCAGATAGTGAATCTTCAGCGACTGCCAGTCCTTGGAGTTGATCGTGAGGCGAATTTCATGAAGGACTGTGTCGTCGAAGAACTGGTCGGCCGGGTCTGGCGGGATCGTCGGGGTCGGAGACGTCTGGGCGACCGCCAGTCCGGGAACGGCCATGACGAGCGCAGCGACCGCCAGAAAGGCCCGCACGCGGTTTCGATTCATGGCTTTTCTCCCCGCAGCCGCCTAGAGAACGAACTGGAGACGAAGGACCCGGCTCCAGAACGCGCCGTTCGGGACAGGACTACGTTCAGGGTCCGTGACATGTTCCCGGATGGCATTGAGCTGCAGTTTGAGGAACCGGTTGAGCGTCCAGTTGACGCCCAGCGTGAGGGCCCGCTCACTGCTAGGTAAGATATTCTCGGCGCGGGGGTTACGGAACGCTTCTCCAGTACCGCCTGCGCTGTCGAACCACATCCGTTCGTATCGGCCGACCAGCTCTACGGCGCCAATGCCTCCCCGCAGGAAGTCGTGCGCCGGATGAACGGGGCGGGTCTTCTCCTCGCCGGTCAGCAGCCACGTGCCGGAGACATACCAGGATCTCGCCCGAGCGTCAGGCAGATCCTCGTTACCGATGCCTTGCTGCAGCCGGTCCTCGGTCACCCACGTGTACTCGGCGCGCGCCGACGCTGGGCCGAAAATCCAATCGACGTCGCCTTCCCAGCGACGCCGGCGGCCCTGGACGTAGACCGACCTATAAAACGTGTCCTGTGTCATCACGGTGCGGCCTCGAAGCCCGTTGGCCTCGAACGAAGGATTGGACAACGCGCTCACTGTGAACGCGGTACCCAGATCCAGACCGTCGATGCCCGCGACGTCCAGCGCGCGGAACGGCGTGCCGGTGACGCGCGCGGCGAACGTTCGGTCGGCGCCTGTTTGCTTCTGCGTACGAGAGTTCTCGCCATCGTGCCTGAACACGCCGGCCCAGTAGTTCAGGCCGCGCGTGAGGAACCGGCCGTGAACCATCGCGCCGATGTCGCGGGCGGGCGCCAGATAGTTCGCGCCCTCGGATCGATACGCGAAGTCGTTGTGCGTGACGCCCGTGAGCTGGTCGAGACCAAAAGGAATCTTGAACTTGCCCACCTGGATCTGGGCGTTCTTGATGTAGGTGACGTTCACATCCACGTCTTTCCAGTGCGATTTCGGCTGTTTGCCCGCTTGCAACTCTTTCTCGGTCAACTCGCGTTCGGTCAGCTCGCGCTCGATCTCATATTCGATGTGCTTAAAAAAGTTGCCCTGGATCCCGACACGATTTCGGTGCAGCTCGAACGTATTGAGGCTCTGCGCTATCAGGGCACCAGGATACGAGGCGTGCGCGTCCTCCTGAAACTTCGCCTCGATATCGGCACGGAAGACCTTTCCAAAGCGGAACGACGGGTGCTGCTTCCACTCGAGGCGGGCACCGCCTTTACCCGTGGCGACCGTGTCGATGGTCTCGTCGGTGTCCTGGGTGTCGTCGGGATCCTGGATCTCGTCCGGTGCCGGATTCTCGGCTTTCGCCGCCTTATCTTTGTTCTTCTTCTTTGGCTTCTTGCCGGGTTTGTTCCGGCCCGCTGGATCCTGCTGAAGGCTCGGCGCGGCAGGCCTGAACGCCCGAACGATTTCTGCAGTGGCGAACGTCTTCAGACCTGCTGTGGCGTCGCCGGCCGGTACGCCCGACGCCGCAGCCAGCGCTCCGGCAAGCGAGAGAATCAGCACGACGCCTCACCCGCGGCAATTCGACCGGCCGTCGGAAGCGCGCCGATTGTACGGAACAGCTCGACGACCTCCGCCACCGCCGGCGGATGGTCGACGATGATCGCGACCTCGCGCCGGAAATCGAGGCTCAGCGCGGCAAGCGCCAGGCTGCCGACGACCGCAATCCGATCGTCGATGAGCATGATCTTGCCGTGCGATTTCAGCGCGCCCAGCCGCTTCGAGCCGAACACCTCCACGGTCAGGCCGGCGGCACGCCGCGCGTTGAGCAGGGTCACGAGATCGGGATCCGACAACTTCGCATCGACGAGGCGGATGCTCGATTGGGCTTGCTCGACGAGCGACGTGAACTGTTGCCGCGCTCGCTCGGGGCCCACAATCAGGCGCGGCGTCAGGTTCGGCGGCATCGGCAGCCCGGCGCGATCGGCAGCCATCAGCTGCCGCAGCCCCGAGGCGACGTCGGGATCGTAGGTCACGACCAGCGCGTCGCACGTCCGCTCGAAGCATTTGCGCGTGAAGTTCAGCGACGCCAGAACTGCAGGGCCGTCGTCGGCCACGAGGTACTTGGCGTGATACTTCACCACCGGATCGGTGTAGGCGTGCAAAGACGCGCCGGTCTGCTCCAGGGCGTTCCACAGCTTCCTGATACGCTTCTGGCCGCCTTTCGCGCGCGACGTGACCAGGACATGGATCGCAACGCCGCGGGCCCCGGCCTGCGCCAGTTCGCTGAACACGTCCTCGTCGTTGCAACGGAACAGCGACAACGTGATGTCGCGGCGCGCACCCCGGATCACGTCGAGGATCGTGCCCCGCCGCTCCGCGATTGACAAGACGATGCGATCGGGCGCAAGACGCCGCGCCTTGGACATGGTCGTCATACGCGCTCGCGCTTGGGATGTTCCCAGACCACCGATTTTACGCCGGCACCGACACTCATCAGCTGCCCGCTCAGATCATCGAGCGATGTGCGCGGATCGAGCCACGTATGGTACTTCACCGTCACATCGTCGGACTGCGAGATCTCGCGGGGCTCGAACACAATCTGGTTCCGCGCGAACACGCCTTCGACGTGTGTCGTTGGAAACTGACGTCCGCCCGCAAGTATTTCGACCGACATGATGCGCGCTTTCTGGTCCGACACCTGGTCGAGCGCGAGGAGCGCCGTGCACAGGAACGCTGTCCCGAGCCCGGTGACGGCAAACGCACCCAGCCCGGCCGACATCCCGAGGCCCATCAGCAGGAACAGAATCGTGACGTCCTTCGGGTCGTCCACAGGCGTGCGAAACCTGATGATGCTGGCCGCGCCGGCGATGCCGAACGCGCGGGCGAGCGAGTTGCCGATGATGATCATCATCATCGCGCCCGACACGCAGAGCAGCGTTTGCGCCTGCTCCATCGAGCGCGGACGATCGCGCGATGCCGGTTGATGAATCGCCGTGACCAGCAGGCCGACCAGCGCCGCCACGACGAGCTTGACGAGCTCGATGAATGGCTGGAACTGGTGGAGCGGGATCGCGCCGCCCGCCTTCTTGCCGCTCGTCAACGCCTCTTCGGCGGCTTCGCCGATGCCGGTCAGCTCCACCGGCCATCGCAGCCCGGCCCAGACCAGGGCGGTGCAGAGAACTGCGCCGGCCGTGGCGATGCGGATCGTGCGCCACGGCCAGGCGGCGATCCGCGCCCCGTCGACCGACGGGTAGATCTCGAACACGCCCGTCAGATGCGTGAGATCGAAGACGCGCGAGACCGCCGGCTCCGGAGCGGCCAGCCGCAGGCTGCCGCCAAGGCGCTGGGCGCTGCTATGTCCGCGGACCAGCGCGCGGATTCCCGCGCTGTCCATCGAGGGGACGCCGCGCAGATCGACGACCAGATGCCGATAGCCGCTGCGAAACAGCTGCTGGATATGCCGCTCGAAGGCCTCCGCCGCGCCACCAGCGACCAGGGCCTCCTGCGGCGACAGAACAAAGCGATCACCAACGGGCCGTCTCGGAGCAGGCATGGCGCACCATCCCCTGAATAGCTCGGGGTGGAAGTCTAATTGTTACGCTGATACCCGGCACTATACACCAACTGTCATGAAGGGAACCCTTTGGAAGATAATGGCCGCGCGAGCGCTTGTTATGCAGGCTTTCGTCGTCGCAGTTCTGCTGAACATTGCCACGCTGGTTCAGTCGCCGGAGCCGATCTCCGGCACAGTCGTGGATACGCAGGGGGGGGCGGTGCCGAACGCAAGCGTCCGGCTTGAGTTCGCCGGCCGGCCCCTCTTCGAAATCCAAACGGCGACCGACGGCGGCTTCGAGTTCAGAACGGACCTCACCGGTGACGTCCGTCTCATCGTCACGGCACCCGGCTTCACGCAGGCTGTTATGACGCTGTCGGCCGGCGCAGCCCGCACGGTGCGGATCACGCTGCAGCCGGCGCCGTTCTTCGAAGTGGTCCAGGTCACCTCGTCGCGCAGCGACGTGGCACGGACGGACCCCACCGTCAGCATGACGGTGTTCTCGTCTTCGGAGCTGCTGACGAGCGGTCCCCTGACCGTCGACGACGCGCTGAAAATGGTTCCGGGGATCACCCTCTTCCCCCCGTCGCGCGTGTCGAATCCGGCCTTGCAAACGATGACGCTGCGCGGGCTCGGTGGATCGGGCGTGAGCCGGTCGTTGGTGCTCACCGATGGCGTGCCGCTCAACGACGCCTTCGGCGGCTGGGTCTATTGGGACAAGGTGCCGCACGCAGCCATCGATCGCATCGAGGTGCTCCGCGGCGGCGGCAGCGATCTCTACGGCGCCGACGCGGTCGGCGGCGTCGTGCAGATTCTGACCTTCCGTCCAGGCCGCGCGACGGCGCGCGCGCTCGTCGAGGGCGGCAATCTCCACACGGCTCGCGTGTCGCTGTTCGGCGGCGGCCGCCATCGCGGCTGGAGCTACAGCGGCGCCGGTCAGTGGTTCACGACCGAGGGCTACATCGTCGTCGCTGAAGACGAGCGCGGGGCCATCGAGACGCCGGCCGGATCGAAGCACCGGTCGGCCCTGGCGTCGGTCGGCTATCAGGCCACGAACGGCTGGCGGTTCGACGTGCGCGGCAATGTGTTCTCGGAAGACCGCAAGAACGGCACGCCGGCGCAAGCGAACGACACCGACGCCCGGCAGGCATCGGCCGAGGTGGCCGGCGGTGTCGGCGGCGGGATGCTGTCGGCACACCTCTTCGGCGGCACGCAGAGTTACCACGAAACGTTCTCGGAGGTGTCGGCGGAACCCCCGCGCATGAGTGAGGATCTCAACCGCCTTCAGCGCGTGCCGACCAGAACCGCGGGCGTGGCGGCGCAGTGGGTCCGGTCCTGGACGCGCCACAGCTTGCTGGTCGGCGCCGAAGCGCGGCTGATCAAGGGCAACACGGTGGAAACGCAGCTCACCGGTGGCCGCGTGCTCGGGACGTCGGACACTGGCGGCAGCCAGCGCGTCGGATCGGCGTTCGTGCGGGCGACCTTCGCGGTCAACGATCGGCTCACGGTGGTGGCCGGTACTCGCGGCGACGACTGGTACTCGGCGTCGCAGAACACGTCGTTCTCGCAGACCGTCGGCTCGTTCAATCCAAGAGCATCGTTGTCGTACCGCCTTGGCGACGGCGGGGTGTCGGTGCGCGCTTCGGTCTACCAGGGTTTCCGCGCGCCCACGCTGAACGAGCTCTATCGAGGCTTCCGCGTCGGCAACAACGTGACCGACCCCAATGAGGCGCTCAAGCCGGAGAAGCTGACGGCGGGCGACGGCGGGCTGCTCTTCAGCCGCGGGCGCGCGTCGGCCCGTGTCACGGGATTCTGGGCCGTGCTCGATGACACAGTCACCAACGTCACCATCTCGACTTCGCCGTCGCTGAACATTCGGCAGCGGCAGAACGCGGACAAGATGCGCTCGCGCGGCGTCGAGTTCGAGGGCGACGTGCGTCTGCCGCGCTCGGTCTCACTGGGCTTCACGAGCGCCATCACCAACTCGCGGTTCTCGGGCGACACCGGCCTCAAGAACTATCGCGTGCCGCAAGTGGCGAAGTACAACGTCGGCCTCAACCTTCGTTACGACAATCGCGTGTGGATCGGATCTGGCCAGCTTCGCGTCACGGGGCCGCAGTTCGAGGACGACGTCAATGCGCTGGCCCTGCGTCGGGCGACGGTGTTCGATGTGTTCGGCGGCCGGACGCTCGCGCGCAGGCTGAACGCGTTCGTGGCGATCGAGAACGTGTTCGATAACAAGTACGACGTCGGCCGCCTGCCCACGCGTATGCTCGGCCTGCCGCGCGCGGTCCGCGCCGGGGTCCAGGTGATCTTTCCTTA
>Ga0066710_100007906_pt1 | contig 10240 bp, 7 predicted proteins | sample GraSoiAngelo_159_FD_79666 | JGI IMG/M metagenome (GOLD analysis project Ga0066710, IMG submission 79666) | Grasslands soil microbial communities from the Angelo Coastal Reserve, California, USA - 14_1009_16_40cm | ecosystem: Environmental > Terrestrial > Soil > Grasslands | place: USA...
TGCCGGGTTTATTTGGAGGGTTAACAATCTCGGCGTTCCCTCCTTGGTAAAAAGCGTCGGTGAGGATACGGAAGGCGTAGATATCGCCACCAGCGCCTGGGGACCTTTCGCCGGCGACTTGCTGGTTAGCTCCGAAGGCAGTAGTCAGATTCGGCTAATCAGCCCGGGCGGCGTAATCACCCCAGTCCTGGGCCCCGGAGCGTTTCCTGGCGCCGAGACGGTCAGTTTTGTACCGCTCAGTCTGGATGCAAGCGATCCCTTGCAGGGCTTCTATGTGGCCGATTTCCCTACCGATATACAATTCGCTGCTGCGAGCAACTTCACGAGTCAGGGTCTGCTCGGAGATGCCATTGTTACTTCCGAATTCGATGGAACGCCTAAGTTCGCTTGGGACGTACGCTACGACAGCGGCACGGGGACCTTCTCCAAAACCCTATTCACGCAAACCGGCAATGGAATCACTCAATTTGAGGATGGCATCTTTGTGACTCCGCAGCGTATCAGTGAAACCAGCGTACCTGAGCCGTCAAGCCTGCTCCTGCTAGGTGCTGGCATCCTTGGGTTCGTTGGAAGCTTGAGACGCAAATACTTTTAGCAGGGCCACCGACCGTCAGCTCTGGGTTAGTGGGTCATGGGTTCAGCCCGTGTGCGAGAGCCCCCTTATCCTCCGTACCGCTTGGTGGCGTTCTTCATCGCTTGGCGCCCACGTCGGCACCTTTTCCCCGCTTAGCCCGCACAAGTCCAGCTAATTCGATTGGCCTGTTCTGGCTTATCTCCGCGCCGGGGGACGTGATAGAAGTGGACCCCGGTGCTGGAACCGCGTCGCTTCGCATGACCAACGTGCCGGTAATGGATGCACACGATCTTGCGAACGCGCCTACCGGCGGGAAGGGTTTTTCAAACCCGCCGATACCGCAGATCGCTCCGGTGCCAGCGACGGTTTCGTTCGATATTAAATGGAGCGGTGTCATTGAACAGGCGATCGTCACCAACGAAGATGAAGATTTCACCGGCCAGTTCGTTCGCACCGGCGCGACCATCGTTTGGTCGTCGAGCGAAGCGGGGTTTCAATTCCATATCGGAGCCACCCAACCCTGCCAGGAAGTGTACTCAGTGGTTGGACGCGAACGTAAGGGGGTGTTCTTCCACGGCAGGCACTAGAAAGCCGTACTGCTGCTGGCGCGCCTTAGGGGACGATTTTATAGCTCTCGCGACAGGCTGGATTGGCACAGACATTCCCCAACTGGCATAGATTTCGGTTTCACACGAGCCCCTTGGAAATCTCGCCAACAGCGGCGAGATTCCCACATTTCCACAGCTCCGGCGACGACGGCGGATGGAAACGTGCAAAACCAAAAGCAGGTTTTTCACGTTCCCACCGCCACGGATCCTCTTTCACTCAACGCAAAAAAAACAGGACCGCGGACGGGCTTCGCCCTCCGCGGCGGCGGGCGCTCCGCGCCACGCCTAAGAGCTAAAAGGTAGTTGTCGTTGATAGGGAGAAATAGTTGTTGTCAACCAAAAAGAATAGTTGACGTCAGTCACCTCAGAGCCGAATCTCCGGATTTTGTATTGCTTGTGTGCCGATATGTTCCTTCATTGCCAAGCGACGATCTCGATGGGGTGTGTTGCGCGGTTGGCCAGTGCTGAGTTCACATTTTTCACCCGGCTTTGCTCCACAGGTGGGACAGCGGGGCATCGGTCTTACGCGGGTCCTCCCCATTCCGACAGTGTGCCACGTTAAACGGTCGGAAACTGTTCCATTGTGCTCACTCCGGCTGGAAACGTCCTTCGCATTAGCCGTGGCCATTGCTAAGCGACGGGTTTGGGGGGCTGAACCATTACCGAAAAAAGTGCATAGTTTGCATCCGCACGGCGCAGTCAAGGCTCCCGCAACCGAGCCTTCTTGTAGACCGTGTCCACTTTCAGGCCAAACGCATGTTGACTTTATTAAACACATATTTGAAGCTAATGTTTAATGCAGGCATCAATTAAGGCGCGGCGCCGGACAATCGATGTGAATAAGCGAGCGCCGGACGCTACGCGAGCCAAGTTGCTAAGCGCAGCAGGACGCATGTTCGCTGAGCGCGGCTACCACGCCACAACGGTGCGCGACATCTGCTCCCGCGCCGGTGCGAACGTCGCGCTGGTCAATTATTATTTCGGCGGCAAGCAAGGGCTGTACATGGCCGTCTTGCACCAATTGATGGCACGATCCGCTCACCTTGAAGAAGTTCGAGGCGCTTTTGACCAGGACGCGCCTCCCGAAGACACTCTACGCGCGGTCATCAAAGCTAGACTGCGCGGTTTGTGCCCGGGCGTTTTGGCGGACGAGAAGTCTCGGATCTTGATGCACGAACTTGCGCAGCCGACGCCGGCTCTGACGCGAGTGATCAATGACATATCGCGACCGCTTTACGAACGAATGCTCGCACTGGTCGGAGGCATCATGGGTCGGCGGCCCCATGATGAGAAGACGCGCCTTTGCGTACACAGCGTCATGGGGCAAATGATCGTCTATGCTCTAGCCCGTCCCTTTCTTGTTCGACTCTGGCCGGAACTGAAGATGACGCCCGCGCAACTCGACCGCATTGCGGATCACATTGCCGACTTTTCTCTCACGTATCTGAGGCAGGCGGGAAACAAACGCAGGAAAGCGGCGGCAAAGCCAGGAGTATCCAAATGACGCAGCAGGAGACCCGGGAAAAAAGAGACGCCGGTCCCGAGACAATCGAGCCGCAACCGCAGCGTCAGAATCCATCAACTCCAGTGCTCGGCGCGCCCCGGTCTCGCCGCAGGATCGTCTTGCTGGCCGTGGTCGTCGTCATCGCCGCTGGTGCCTACTTCGTCTGGCGGGCCTTCTTCGCATCGCCGAAACTGCCGGAGAGTATCGTGGCCCTGAGCGGCCGCATCGAGGGCGATTATTCCGCCATTGCCCCCAAGACAAGCGGGCGAATTCTCGAGATTCGGTTCCGGGAAGGCGACAGCGTAAAGGCTGGTGAGATCATCGCCGTCTTGAGCGATGAACAAGTCCGGGCGCGCGAGGAACAGGCACGCGCCGCAGTGTCTGTTGCGGCTGCCAGGGGCAAAGCCGCGCGCGATCAGATCGCCGTATTGGAACAACAGCTCCAGCAGAATCAGCTTCAAACCGCACAGTCGAAAATCGACGCGGACGGCCGCGTTCGCCAGGCGGAGGGTGAACTGGCAGCGGCTGAGGCCACCTTGGCCCAGCAGGAGGCCTCCTACCAAATCGCATCCTTCGACAGAGATGCTTATTCAAAGCTGGCCCAGACGGGAGCGGCTTCCGAGCGCCAGGCAAAACAGGCTGCTTCAACGGCCGGTCAACAAGAGGCAGCCGTGGCGGCTGCCAAGCGCCGGGTCGAATCCGCACGCGGCGCGCTGACCACCGCCAAAGCGAATCTGGACAATCCCATCATTCGCGAAGCTCAGGTCTCTATCGTCCGCAAGCAGATTGCGCAACAGCAGGCGGAAGTGGCGAGCGCCGACGCCACTACCGAACAGGCCCGCGGACAATTGCGGGAGGCACAGGCGAACCGGCAGGATCTTGTGATTCTGGCGCCCTTCAGCGGCGTCGTGGCGACGCGGACAGCCGAGCCGGGCGAGGTCGTCACGGCAGGAACTGCTCTGGTGACACTCATCGACCTGGGGAAGGTCTACCTGCGAGGCTTCGTTCCGGAAGGGCAAATCGGCAAGGTCAAGCTGGGGCAGCCCGCGCACGTGTATCTCGATTCCAACCCCAATCAACCCATCGACGCCTATGTGTCTCGCATCGATCCCCAGGCTACGTTCACCCCTGAGAATACGTATTTCCGCGACGAACGAGTCAAACAGGTGGTGGGTGTCAAATTGCAATTGAAGGGCGGTATCGGGTTCGCTAAACCGGGCATGCCGGCCGACGGAGAGATCCTCACGCAAGGCAATGCCTGGCCGCAAGCCAGGCGCGCAAGATGACGGTTGCGAATCGCGAATTAGCCACGGTGAATGACCAGCAGCGCGATGGGCACGGGCGCACCGCCATCCGAGTCGCTCGCCTGTTCAAGCGCTATGTCGCCATTGAAGCTGTCCGCGGTATTGAGTTCGAGATTGAAACTGGCGAGATTTTCGGCCTGATCGGTCCCGATGGGGCCGGCAAGACATCTACATTCCAGATCCTCGCCGGCGTTATGGAACCCACCGCCGGCGTGGCCGAAGTTTTTGGCCGGCCGGCGCCCCAGTCACGTTCACAGACCGGCTACCTCACCCAGGCGTTCAGTCTCTATCCGGATCTCACGGTCGCCGAGAATCTTCGGTATGTTGGCGATCTTCGCGGTGTGCCTCCGGATGAAATCACCACTCGTGGCCTCCGCTATCTGCGGCTGTTCGATATGGACCGCTTCGCGGACAGGCTGGCCGGCAAGCTGAGCGGCGGCATGAAGCAGAAACTTGCGCTTGCGTGCGCCCTGGTGCCGGAGCCTCGCGCGTTGTTACTGGACGAGCCCACAACGGGCGTCGATCCGGTTTCGCGCCGCGAATTCTGGGACACACTCGCTCACCTGGCGGCCGGCGGCCTGACGATTCTCGTCGCGACGCCTTATTTGGACGAGGCCGAGCGATGTCATCGCGTGGCGTTAATGCATCAAGGCCTGATCCAACAGATGGGTACGCCCTCCGAGTTGCGAGCCAGTCTGGGCGCCCGACGTCTGGAACTCCGCACTCCGAAGCTGGGCGAAGCCGAGCGGGTGATTTCCAGCTTCAGCGGTCCTCGAGAAGAAATTCTCGACGTGCAGCGTTTCGGTGACCGCCTGGACTTGCTGGTGCACAAACCGGACCAGGCCAAACGCCTTCTGAACGAAAAGCTGGGTGCCGCGGGCGTTCCCACGCCCGAGATACATGAGGATGAACCGACACTGGAAAACGTGTTTGTCGCGAAACTCCGTAGCCTGGGCCAAGTCGTCCACGAAGAGCCGTTTCCTGGCCGTCACCCGCATCACGACCTGCAGGGACGGGTAGCTATCGGCGCAACCAACCTCACCCGGCGGTTCGGCGATTTCACGGCTGTCACGAACGTGAACTTGCAAGTTCGATATGGCGAGATCTATGGCCTGCTCGGAGCCAACGGCGCAGGCAAGACGACCACCATAAAAATGCTTTGCGGCCTCCTCCCGCCAACGGAAGGCGAGGTACAACTGGCGGGCGAGCGTGGCGTGCGATCTGGAGTTGTGCGGCAACGCGTCGGATACATGTCCCAGAAGTTCTCGTTGTACGACGACCTTTCCATTAAAGACAACCTGGACTTTTTTGCCGGCGTATACGGTGTTCCCGACCATGAACGCACAGAAAAAATCCGGTGGGTACTGGCGTTTTCGGGTCTCGAAGGCAAGCAGGACCAGATCACCGGCAGTTTGCCGGGAGGATGGAAGCAGCGCGTGGCCTTCGGCGCCGCCATTATGCATGAGCCGAGTGTGCTCTTTCTCGACGAACCAACTTCAGGCGTGGACCCTCTGGCGAGGCGTTCCTTCTGGACCATGATCAACCGTCTAGCCGACGCGGGCACCGCCATTCTGGTGACCACTCATTACCTCGAGGAATCCGAGCAGTGTAATCGCCTCGGCTTGATGGTTGCCGGCGAACTTGTCGTGGAGGGGACGCCGACCGGCATCAAGAGTAAACAACGCGGTCATCTGTTGGAGCTCGTGGTCGACCAGCCCCAGCGAGCGGCCGATGTGCTCAAGCGCGATATGGAACGATGGCGCGTCTCCTTGTTTGGCAATCGCCTCCACGTTATTTCCGATGACGACCTGGCAAGCGCTGAGCGATCTATAACGGAAAACCTTCTGGCAAACGGAATTCGAGTACTCCAGGCGCGGGAGGATCGCTTCTCGATGGAGGATGTCTTCATCAGCGTTGTCGAAAGGGCCCGCCAGGAGGGCAAAGTAGCCGCTGAGGAATGAGGAAAACAAATGAGACGCATTTTCGCGCAGACCCGCAAAGAACTGATCCAGCTGGTTCGCGACTGGCGAACCTTCGCGCTGGCGCTTGTGCTTCCTTTAGTCCTTCTGGTGCTTATGTCCACGGCAATTTCGCTTACCGTCAGCCATTTGCCCATCGTCGTTCAGGATCTCGATGGCTCGCCGGCTTCTCGGGATCTCATCAACTCTTTCCGCGCGTCCCTCATTTTCCATGTCGTGGCATGGGCCACGGATAAGCAGCCGGAACTCGCATTCACGTCGAACGTGGCCCACGCGGCGCTCATCATACCGGGGCATTTTGGCCGGGACATCGCGCGTGGGGTTGACTCGCCTTTGCAACTGCTCATCGATGCCTCCGACGCCAATACCGCCAAGCTGATTGCCGGCTATGCGGGACAGATTACAAGGGCCTACGACCGCCTGAACGCGGGGCCGTCACAGGTGGAACCGGTGCAGGCCGCCATTCGGCTGTGGTACAACCCCGGGCGCTCGTCGCCCAAGTTTTTCGGGCCGGGAATTTTCGTGCTCGGGCTGTCCCTTTTTCCACCGCTGCTCGCGTCGCTGGCCATGGCCAAGGAGGGCGAACAGAAGACGATCCTGCAGGTGTACGTCTCCAACATCCCGGCGCATGAGTTCCTGCTCGGAAAAATCTTCGCGTTCATGGCTGTGACGCTTGCGGAATTCGTACTCGGACTCACTCTGCTGCTCACCTTCTTCGGCCTGCACATCGCCGGAGATCCGACCCCATTCATCGTCGGCACCATTCTTTACGCTTTTTGTGTCGCTTCCTTTGGAACCATGGTTGGAGCCGCCATTCCGAACCAGGCGGCCGCGATTCAAGCCGTGGCCTTCGGAGGTTTCATCCTTGTATTCCTGCTATCCGGCCTGATGTTTCCCATCGAGAACATCCCCGCCGGGCTGCGTTGGATTTCAAATTTCATTTGGGGCAGGTATTACATCGAGATCGTGCGCGACGCCCTTTTGCAAGGCGGCGGCTGGCCCGCGACCTGGTACAAAGTCGCCATCACCGGGGTAATTGGCTCCGTGTTTTACGGGCTGGCATGGCGCAAGATGCGGCACATGCAGCTTGAGGCGTGAAGCCATGATCCTTTCAATTTCACGACCCTTCAACTATCGTATCCGCGCTCTTATCCGCAAAGAAGTGGCCCAGATCCGGCGCGACCGCCGCCTGGCGTTCTCTCTGATTCTGCCGCCCACGCTGCAACTGCTCCTCCTGGGATTCGCTCTGAGCGCCACCGTAACCGATATCAAACTCGGAGCGGTAGACGACAGTCGAACGCCTGACAGCCGGGAGTTGATCGCCACGCTGGCCGAGAGCAAGAGCTTTCGGCTGGTCAGCTACTATGCTTCGGTCGGCCAGCTTGGCGATGCCCTCAGTCGCGGCAGTATCGACGCTGGTGTTGTCGTTCCGTACGACTACACCCGCGATCTGCAGCGGGGCCGCCCCGTCACCGTACAGTTCCTTTTAAACGCCATGAACGCAAACACGGCGGCGATCAGCCAGGGCTATGCGGAGGGTGTGCTTCAGTCCTATAACACCGGGCTCCGAAGCGCGGGCCTTCATGCTGCCTTTCAACAAATCAGCGCCCATGATGTGAGTCGCCGTGGCAGGGTGCAATTGCAGTCGACCTTTTTATACAACCCCGGACTTAAGGACTCTTGGTTTATTGTGACGGGTGTATTTGGACTGCTGCTCATCCTGAATAGTTCGCTGGTTGCATCGGGAGCGATGGTCAGGGAGCGTGAGGCCGGCACCATCGAGCAGTTGCTGATGTCCCCGGCAACCACGTCCGAAATCGTGATCGCCAAAATTGCACCCTTGTTCGTCCTTCTGTTCATCATGGCCCTGTTAGCCATCGCGATCATGAAAATCGCTTTCGGCGTGCCGTTCCACGGCAAGCTTCCCGTTGTCCTGTCCGGCGCCGCGCTGTGTATTTTGTCGGGAATTAGCCTGGGGACGGTAAACGCCACGTTCGCCAAATCGGCGCTACAGGCGCAACTGATGGTCTTCTTCATCAACCCTCCCCTCAATTCGACGGCTGGGGCGCTGAATCCCGTGGAAGCGATGCCGCGCTGGTTGCAGCGGTTCACGGTGATCAATCCAATTCACCACTTTGCGATGATCGCACGCGGGAGCCTGCTCAAAGGTAGCGGCTTTATAGACCTCTGGCCGAATTTCCTTGGCCTGTTCGCCTTTACCCTCATCCTCGGCGCGTTAAGTGTATGGCGTTTTCGAAAGCAGCTCAGCTAACTGGAAAGGTCGTCTGAATCAAATCTGGAAAGGTCGTCTGAATCAAATGCAAACAGTGAATCGATTCATCGTTTGGATCGCCGTGCCCGTCTCGATGCTTATGATAGTGACCTGCGCATTTGGACAGATCGGAGCGCCCGCTCGCCAGGGACAGGCGGCGAGTGCCACTCAACTTCCGTTATCCGGCCGAACCGGACAGAACGGATCAGTCACCGCAACAGAATTACCTGTGCCCGGGACCACGACCAGCGTGAACACCCTCAACCCGGGCGTGCAGGTGCAGGGTCCCTATGCAGGAAGCGCCAAAGGCAAGGAGCCGTTCTCCGGGAAGCTCTCGTTGCGGGAAGCCGTCGAGCGGGCTCTCCGGTACAATCTGGGTGCGGTGAGCCTCTTCGATGCCGTCCGCCAGGCGCAGGGTCAGAGCAGAGTGGCTCGCAGCGCTTTGCTCCCTAATCTGACCGGTAGCCTCTCCGAATCTGTCCAACAACTGAACCTCCGGGCGAACGGCTTGCGCTTCAATGTTCCCCGGTTTGCCGGTTTTTCGATTCCCAGCGTTGTCGGCCCGTTCAACTACTTTGATTTGCGCGCGGCGTTGTCGCAGACGGTCGTGGATGCGACGGCATGGAACAACCGCCGTTCCGCCGCGGAGAATCTTCGCGCCAGCGAGTTCTCGGCGCGCGACGCGCGTGATCTAGTCGTTCTCGCGGTCGGAGGCGCTTATCTTCAGGTGATTGCCGCGGCAGCCAAGGTGCAGTCAGCGCATGCACAACTAGACACCGCTAACGCCTTATATCGACAAACATCGGAGCAGCGTGCCGTCGGTCTGGTCGCGCAGATCGACGTGAACCGAAGCCGGGTCCAGGTGCTGACGCAAGAGCAGCGCGTGGCGTCGCTCGAGAATGATCTCGCGAAACAGAAGATCAACTTGGCGCGAATGACAGGCCTGCCGCCGACCGACCAATATGACATCGCCGACGACGTCCCCTTCGAAGCCGTGCCTGCCATCAACATGGAAGACGCTCTCAAGCAGGCTTCTGGACAACGTGCGGATTTGCAAGCGGCCGAAGCGCAAGTTCGGGCTGCCGAGCGGGCCCGCGCAGCTGCGCGCGCGGAACGCCTTCCCGCCCTTTCGCTCAGCGCCGATTATGGCGCTATCGGAATCAACCCGGCGCAGGCTCACGGAACGTTCTCGATAGTCGGCAGCCTCAAGTTTCCAATCTGGCAGGGCGGCCGGATCGAAGGGGACATCGAGCAGGCTGAGGCTGCCTTGGCGCAGCGTCAGGCTGAGTTCGAAGACCTTCGCGCGCAGGTCGAGGCTGACGTGCGAAGGGCCCTGCTGGACCTTCAGGCAGCCAGGAACCAAGTGGAAGTAGCTCGCGAGAATGTTCAGGTGACGCGGGAAAATCTCAAATTGACGCGCCAGCGCTTCGACGCCGGGGTTAGCGACAACGTCGAAGTAGTGCAGTCACAGGAGTCAGTGGCCAACGCGGAGCTGGACTACATTAACAGCATATTCGCCCACAACCTCGCGAAACTCAGCCTGGCGCGCGCCATGGGGCAGGCAGCCGAGAACCTGGGCCAAGTTCTGATGGTTCGACAACGTTGAAGGCGGACTGGGGCGTGTGCGCCCATCCGAGTTAGAAACGGGGATCGAGGACTCCAACCCTTTATTTCGTTGCTTGACGCGCTGTTCTGCTGACCGACGTGGCGGTCATTGGTTTGTGGCAGTGAAACGCTTAAAGTAAACCGTCGCAGTGCATATGGCGGTATGGCGAAGAATCGTCGTGCTTCAATTGCCCGCGGCACTGGGAGCCGGATGTTGCGGCGCCTTTTGTGCCAGGCCGACCGGATCGACCTTGAGCCCTTCGCGCGCGACATCGCCAGGGTTCGGGATGATCGTATCCCCTTCCTTAAGGCCGCCACTCACCTCAAGGCGGTCGCCGTAGTCGCGGCCAATTTGGATCTTCTGGAGATGCACGGTGTGATCCGGGCGGACCAA
>Ga0066710_100007909_pt1 | contig 10240 bp, 8 predicted proteins | sample GraSoiAngelo_159_FD_79666 | JGI IMG/M metagenome (GOLD analysis project Ga0066710, IMG submission 79666) | Grasslands soil microbial communities from the Angelo Coastal Reserve, California, USA - 14_1009_16_40cm | ecosystem: Environmental > Terrestrial > Soil > Grasslands | place: USA...
TTCCGACGCCAGGGTCTTGTGCGAATGTGGTGGTGGGACTCCTACCGGATACTCTACGAGATGACAGCGGACACAGCAGACCTGGATCTTGAGGATCTATTCCTGAAACAGGTCTTCGGAGTTGACGAGCCGGTACTTGGAGGCGCATGTCATGGTGTCTTGCACCGGCACTTTCCCTGGGAGTTGCAGATGAAGCAGATCGCTGAGAGGTTCGGGGCGTTGAGCCGTGGACGACTCATGTATGGTGGCGCAATGAAAGAGCTACAGATCCGGTTCCGGCTAACCCCAATCTACGACGAGACGATTCGTGAGGCTCAAGTCGAACGGGCAGACTTTGAAGGAGTCAAGAAGATCTTCAAGCAGATCAAAGAACAAAACATGGAAGTCAGATTCTTCCGGTCAAAGGACAAGCCGACACCACTGGCCTACCACATTCTCTATCGACATGTTGACATTCCGGAGCTGATCGCTCCGGAGAATGTTGCGGCCGACAATATGGCGCGGCTTCGCATCTCAATTGAAGGACGAGCTATCGACCTGCTCTGCTTCGAATGCGCGAACCTCGCCACTGACATTACCATCGCTGGTCTACCCGACCATCCTTCTTGTCCCAAGTGTGATTCCAAACTCCTAGCTCCTGTTTTCTGGTCTAGTGGCTATGTGACAAGCGTTCTCCAGAAAAAACGAAACAAGGAGACACTGGACGAGAACGAGCAGAAGGCGTTGACAAGGGCGCGACGCTCTGCCGACCTCGTTATCGCCTATGGGAGGAGAGCGGTTATTGCTCAGTCTGTCTATGGGATTGGGCCGCAGACGGCCAGCAGGGTCCTGTCAAAGATGCATGAGAGCGATGATGAATTCTACAAGGACCTCTTAGAGGCCAAGTTGCAGTTCATAACGACAAGACCATACTGGAACAATTGAACCCCTATCATACGCGCTGAGCCAGCTATCTTGCGATAGTCCGAGACGGGCTCCTCATTCTTCCCCGCGCCAATCTACGAAACTTATTCGTGTCGCTTCTGAAGAGAAACTCAATCTTCGAGCCCGACTGGCGGTTACTAGCGAGTTTCAGCTTGATGATCTTTTCCAATCCGCGATCTATCTCGAAACCCCAGCAGCTACGCCCAAGTTCCTCGGCAACCTTCATGGTGGTTCCCGATCCCAGGAACGGGTCCAGAACTGTTTCGCCGTGAAAGCTGAAGAGTCTGATTAGCCGTTTCGGAATCTCTTCTGGGAATGCTGCTATGCCCTTCTCCAAACGCCGGCCCATAGGCAGAACGTTTGTAATGTTCCACACAGTCAGAGCCCACTCCTCACCATTGTAGGCGTCTATCGGAATTCTCGACTTCTCGAGCTCCTTTGCAGGAAGGCCTCGTACGTATGAGTAGTCGAACTTACCCTTCTGGAAGACAAGAATGCTTTCCTGAATATTGTCCGGATAATAGTACATAGGATATGGGTGCTGGATTACAACACCACTACGACGGCTTATTCGAACGTAGCCCTTCGGTTTAACCCATACGATCCTGTCTCTGTACCGAAAGCCTGCATCTAGCATAAGCCTCGTGGTATCAGCGACAACAGGATACTTCTGACCCTTCACGAGCATATCGTCTGTGACGAAACATGCGACTCGCCCAGGAGCCATCACGCGATACAGATCTTTGGCGAGATCCTGTACAAGATGCAGGAAATCTGCGTAGTCTTTGAATAGGTCAGGATAGTCGAAAGGTGCATTGTAGTATGGCGGGCTCGTGACCATAAGGTGGATTGTGCCATCAGGAATCTCCCTCATCGCTCTGCAGTCACCGAAGACAACCCGATGGATCGTGTTCAATCGAAAGCAGCGGGCTGATGTGGAGTCCCAGTTTAAAGATTGATGAGAGTTTCCTGGAGGCTCTCCTCTTGTACGGCGCCTACCCTCCTCACGTTGGCCGATGGTTACATCAACCGCATATGTTCTGCTGGTAATATCAAATCTGTTCAAAAGTGGGATCGGTTCCTAGCTCAGGCAGTAAATGGCGAAAGCGTCTTCCACTAGTGATTGTGGCAGTTGTCGCAGTTGCGCTGGTAGCACCGGCTGTTGCTTACGGTGGATTCATGGTCAACGTAGCCACTGTCACATTCAATGAGGCCACTGGGTCCTTAACAGCCACCACTCCCCAATCCTCAGTTGCCTCGGTCACCGTCTACAACTACATGGCCATGAAGGCTGGAGGTACCTTCCAGACGAGCAGTCAGAGCATATCCAACACGGGAACGAACGTGACTGTCACCAACACCAACATTCAAGGTGGGATAGGGACGAGGAGTCACACTGTGGTGCTTGGACCCGGCGAAGGGGTCCGGCAATCGGGCAAGTTTCTCCTGACGATAAACATCAGCGTCGACATAACTACTCCAGCAGGGGTCCAGGTCTCGTCGCTATCTCTGACAATGACGAAATCGTTCACAGTCTCTTGAGCTTCCAAACTACCCGGGGAATGCTCCAGTCGGCATATCGACATTAGCGCTGGCATCGAACAGCCCGAGCGAGCGTCGGACTGACAGAGACAGTAGAGGGAGACTCTATTCCCATTGTTCAAGGTCTTTTAGTTCCTGTCCAAAGACGTTGGCTAAAGTTGAGGTTCTTCTCTGTGCTCCTCTAGCTGACAGCTTGAGACCGTGTGAGAAGAAATGGGAGTCTTCCTTGCTATCTTCTGTCTCGGTCGAGAGGTACCCAATCCGGTCTCTGACTTGTGTAACCGAGGCCGGTTCTAAACATCGTTTGCAGATTTCTCGTTTCGCAGGCGGTTTCTGTACAGACTGGAACGAAGTAACCTGATGTCGCTCCCAGATAGAACAACAGAATGATGGGTGCTTTCGACATCACGTATGGCTGGATACGGCTTTGAGGGGTGGGACCGAGCAGGTTTCGCGGAAATCCCGTGAACCTGAAGATATTTTCCGCTCTCCCGTCTTCGGACGGGGAAGCCGTGTCCTATCCATTGCCTATTTGGCTGTCATCACGTCACTCTACGTCTTCCTAGTCAGTCTTCTGAAGTGGAGTGATGTTACAGTTCTTCCTGTTTCACTCCTCTACCTGGGCTGCATAAGTCTGAGCTACTTCTGGAACATGGGCTACGGGGTTACCTTGTATAGGCGTTGCTCCTTTTCGAAGATCAACGATACCGGCCGTGTCGAAGAAGCTGGCTATTCATGGCCGTCCGTCTCAATAATCGTACCGACGTACAAGGAGTCGAGAGATTCAATCAAGAGTATGATAGATCATTTCGAGCTGATCGGTTACCCGCGAGAGAAGATCCATCTGTACGTTTGTGATGACGTTCCAGATCCATTTGACAAGGTCGAGGTAGAGGGTATGTGTCGGGCCTCGGAAAACGTGATCTATGTGAGCCGCTATAGCAGGAGAGGATACAAGGCTGGCGCGGTCAACAACGTTCTTCGGAGAATTACCAGCCAGTACGTGATCTGTCTCGACGCAGACCATCTCCCGACCAAGAGCATGGTCAAACGGCTAGTGGAGGGTATTCAGGATTCAGGTAAGGATTTTCTCATGTTTCCCCAGTACTTCCGGAACGAGAACGAGAACAACATAGCGCGCACTACCGCGCTCATGCAGAAAGTGGACTACGTGTTCGACAGGTTCGCAAGAACCGTGACCAACTCTGCTTTCTGCGTTACCACTAACTGGATTGCAAAAACCGAAACTCTCCGTACTATTGGAGGCCTCGACGAGACCACCATAACAGAAGACCTAGCCACGGGCATAGTAGCTCATGCCAATGGTTTCAAGATTGGGGTCATCGAAGATGCTCTCGCGTTCGGACTTACTCCAAACAAGCTCGACGCTTGGAGGAAGCAGCAGTACCGGTGGTCATACGGAACATTCCACGTGGCCCGAACGGTATTCAGAGGCTACTGGCGCTACCTGTCCTTCAGCCAAGTGTTCGACTATCTGCAGTGCATTTCCTGGTACCTCGTCGGCCCCTTGAGCTTCATACTCTATCTGTTTCCGATCCTTAGCGCGTTTGGGATTGGTTTCTTAACAATAACCAATCCATGGCTGTTCGTGTCTGCGACCCTTGGGATTATCACGTTCAGCTGGTTTGCCTCGAACATTGCAACGCTGAGAGTCGCTCGGTCTCTCAAGCGCGTGATAATGAAGCAGGCCATCGGGCTCTGCGTCAGCGACGTTTACGTAAAGGCGCTATTGGACAATCTGCGGAGAAAGAGACCGGAGTTTCATGTTACAGACAAGACCAGGGCCGACCATGAGAGTATCAAGTCCGTTTTGAAATCTATGAAATACCACATCGCGTTCTTCTCTGCAGGAATAGCGGCTAATCTCTACTTGTTGAGCCATGCTCTGAGCCTGGTCTCAGGTGTTGATCTCGGATGGATCTGGTACAACAATATTTGGGTGCTAATTGGTTTCGTCTTGACCCGAAGATAGGTCTATCACAGGTCGAGTAACCAAGCGACGAACTCTATCGTAAATTACCCATAGCCAGTCTGGAGAACAATCTCTCGAATCGATCCTAGGGGAAGTGTTGATAACTCGGAAAGGGCTAGTTATGCCTGTTTCGATCTCTGGGTCGGCAATTGGCGGCTCTCGTTCGACAAAAGCGCAAGTATATCGTCTTGGTGGCAGCTATTGCAGTCGGCCTAATTGTAGGGATAATCGTCGCAGTTCCAAGTCTCCTGAGCCAGCGACCCGTCGCCGCTTCTCCATTGTCAGCAAGCTTCATATTCGATCCCTATCCACCTGATGCTGGACAGACTGTATCTTTCGTAGGAACAGCCTCAGGAGGCACCCTGCCATATGGTTACTCTTGGAGCTTCGGCGATGGCTCAAGCAGAACAGGCTCGTCCGTGACTCACGCTTACTCCTCAGCCGGTACTTTCACGGTCGTCCTGACTGTCAATGATAGCGGTTCGCCTAGCCAGTCAGCCGTGTCCAAGCAAAGTGTCGTTGTTGTCACTTCCCCCCCTCCTCCATCGTCCTCACCCGAGATCAAAATATCATACTCGAGCACTTACAACAATAGCCTCGAGCCGTCAGGGTTCCAGCCCGCGAGCGGCAGCACGTTCCTAGTTGTACATCTCACCGTAGAGAATATTGGATACCAGAATTTCTCGGCTAACCCTTTCACAAACATGCAGGTCGTAATAGGAGTGGATTCCTACAATGTCAGCGCTGCCTACCTCTTCCTGCGTTACCCGTTTCCACCAACAAACATGACTAACGCCCAAACCGCAAATGGGGATGTCGTGTTTGAGGTTCCGGTAGGATCTGCCAGTTTTATTCCATCGTGGAGATTAGGGGCGAACGAGCAGATCACAGTGGACTGGGTAAAGAATTGAATCTACGGAAGAATATCTTGAGCATACTATAGACGGAACGAGGATTCTTCAGAATCCTAAAACTTATTAGGGGTCTTTCCAATCTGGGACGCAGAAAGAACTTGAGACCAGTTCTCCTGACCTTGGCGATGCTTGCGGCGCTCAGTGTCGCATTGACAGCCCCCGCGGCACACGCGACAGGCCATGTAACGCTCTACCACCTCACCATAACGGTCAGCGCGAATGGGCAGACATCCACGAGCACCATCCTCGTGCCAGACGTGAGTGGAACAGGCGTCATCACTGTTCCCGTAAGTAGCGGCACATTATCCCAGATCAATGGAGCGTTTGGCACCACGACCTTCGTCTTCCCAGGCACCTACACGGGCACCTTCACATTCAATGGCACGACGTTCACTGTGACACTTTCAAGCACCGACTCTTTCACGATACAATTCGTACAGGCCAAATAGAACAGAATTTACACCCTCCCTCAACCCCTTTCTTTTTCATCGCGGCTAGTAGGTAGTGGATAAGACAAGTCTTGGGCAAACCTTTGTCCATAATGCTCCTCGCGCTGCTGTCGATACTACTACTCCCGATTGCGCATTCCACAAGTTGGAACACCCCTGCGCAACTGACGACAGGTTCCATAACTCACGTCCAGCCCAGAATTAGCCAAGATGGGACGAGAATCACCTACATGGCCAATCCTGGCCCCTTCAAGACTTGGCAGATTTTTATAATAAACTCGAACGGCACAGGAATCAGGCAGCTGACGAATAATACCGGTTCCAACCTGGTCCCGTCCATAAACGGGAATGGAACCCTGATCGTTTTCTACTCGAACGTGGGCGGAACCTACCAAATATGTAAGATCAAATCCGATGGGACTGGACTTACCGCATTAACCTCCACAACACAGGCGGTCAACACCTTCCCCGTAATAAGCTCGGACGGCTCAAGAATCGCGTTTGAGTCCCATCGGACAGGAACCATGGAGTTATACTCCATGGACTCTGACGGATCAAGACTCACCGAACTGACTAGCAACAACGGAATCCACGAACACGCCTCGATAAGTTCAGACGGTAAACTAATCGCGTTTGACTCGAACGCGACCACGGCTGGAAATCGTGAGATATTCCTAGTATACTCAAACGCGACAGGGCTGCAGCAGCTTACGTCAAACTCTGGCGAAAACACCAACCCAGTTATCAGTGGAAACGGAAAGTACGTTGCTTTCCAGTCCAACTCGACGGGGCATTCAGAGATATGGCTGATAGGGACTGACGGTACGGGGCTCAGACAGCTAACCTTTGACACCGTCGAAGATCTACTACCATCAATCAACTACGACGAGTCCCTGATCGCCTACCAGACCACTATCAACGGCTACGGCCAAATAATGGTCATAAACTCCAATACCGGAGAGATTAACCAACTAACCAACAACCAAGACAACAACTTCTCTCCATCCATCGATGGCACAGGAGCACATGTCGCATTCCAGGGCAACATTGCCGGATTCACTCAACTCTTCATAGCGAGTCAGGTGTCAGGCACCGTCGGTGGGGCCACTGTTCCGGTGAACAGGCTTGCCTTGCTCGCTCCGTTTGTGGTCAGCGTAGCGGTTGCAGTGTCGATATGTGGAGCCCTCCTATACACTCGGCGCAGGAGTAAGACCAACTCACAAGCGTCTAAGCGGAGGAACAATTCGACTCTGTGATACTGGCTTGGCAAGAAGGTCAAAGTATTATTTTTGCGCTGCTATTCTTCTCATACTTTGCTTTTCCGTTGCACACCTCACTGTAGGTCACGCGTCTAAGAATCAAGTTGTTCGAAGTGGGCCTCTGGCCGCATCTGTCGGAGATCCATCATTCAGTTATGCATCGCAGTGGGGCTCGTACGGCGGCCCGATAATGCCCAACGGCGTTACGTTGGACCCCTCAGGCAATGTGTACATCGCAGACGCCAAGAACTATGCCATAGTCAAGCTGGCGAGAGACGGGTCATTCGTCTCCTCATGGGGATCATACGGCACAGGACCCGGACAGTTCCGCAATCCAGAAGGGGTTGCTCTTGACGCTTCGGGAAACGTCTACGTAACAGACTCTGTCAACAACAACGTTGAGAAGTTTACTAACGCAGGCATTTACATCACGTCCTGGAGCATTTGGAATAAGACAAACGTTCTCATGAATCCTATAGGTCTGAGCGTCAATGCCACCGGGTTTGTGTATGTTGCGGACGAGGGAAACCAGCGGGTAGAGATATTCAGAGGCGACGGAACCTACGTAAGTTCGTTTGGCGGGCTAGGCTCGAACCTAGTTGGAAAGTTCCAGAGTCCTTTTGGGGTGGCTGTAGGGCCCGCCTACGTCTACGTGAGTGACGCTTCCTTTCAGTCAGGTAATATTACTGAATTCACGAAAACGGGCGGTTTCGTCTGCGCATGGGGGAGCAGTTCATTGTTGCAGCCTGCGATGGTTGCAACGGACAACGCGTCCAACGTGTACGTTGCCGACAATCTTGGGGACGACGTTGTGAAGTTTAGCGCATGCAACGATAGGGCTGTCTGGATTTCAGGCTCAATGGGCGCTTCCCCGGGACAGTTCAACGGTCCGGTTGGTGTAGCCGTCGACAGTCAGATGAACGTCCTTGTCGGAGATTTAAACAACTTCAGGATTCAGAAACTATCCGCTGGGACAGGAGGCTACCTCTCGAGTCTCACATATCCGAGACCGGGCCTGTTTTCTAGTCCCTATGATGACGCACTTGATGGCCTAGGCCATGTCTATGTCGCGGATGAGGGAAACAACCGGGTTCAGATGTTCTCACTCGCTGGAGTTTTTGTGATGGCTTGGGGAACGACGGGATCCGGAAACGGCCAATTCAACGCTCCAGTCGGAATCGCGCTCGACCACGCTGGGAGCGTCTATGTGGCCGACTCCGCCAATAATCGAGTAGAGAAATTCTCTCCAAACGGCGCCTTCATCGGAACGTGGGGTACGTTTGGGACGGGCGATGGACAGTTCATTAGCCCGTTCGGCGTTGGGGTCGACAGCTCAAACAATGTGTACGTGACGGATTACTCCAACGACAGGGTTGAAAAGTTCGACAGTTCAGGAAACTTACTCACAAAATGGGGGTCGTCCGGCGCGGGCAACGGCCAGTTCAGCGGTCCCATAGGGATTGCAGTGGACGCCTTGAACAATGTGTACGTCAGCGACTCGTCCAACAATCGTATCGAGAAGTTCACTAGTTCTGGTACTTTCATGACGACTTGGGGAAGTTTTGGTTCTGGAAGTGGACAGTTGAATATTCCGGGGGACGTGTCTTTGGATTCAGCTGGAAACGTCTACGTGGCCGACACTTACAACGACCGGGTCCAAGAGTTCACCAGTAGCGGCACGTTTCTCACATCCTTCGGAACAGTGGGCTCGGGAAACGGCCAATTAGTCTATCCTGAGGGCCTAGCGGTCGACAATTCGGGAAATGTCTACGTCTCCGATACAGGCAACCCATCGGGAACTAGCAATAACCGGATTGAAGTCTTCGCCCCTGCATCGGGGAGCGTTGGCGGAGTCACAGTGCCAGTGGACAAATTTGTTTTGCTGGCTACTTATCTAGGCCCTGTGCTGGCAGGCTTGGGGGCTGTGATCACACTGATCATTTTTGCCAACAGGTACAGATACCTGAAACGAGTGACAGCGGGTGGAAATTGTACAACGATTCCGCCGTTCCGAACTCGGCATTGAATTAGCCCGGAGCCTAAGTGGATCAAAGGCAGAGTTTACCATGCTATTCTTGGGCGTTTTTTACAAAAAGAGGGTTGGGGAGGGTCGTCCTCCCGTGTCTTCACCTTAGTCTATGCTGCTGCTAGGTCAACGATCAGCTGGTCCACGATGGGAGTGCCGATGCCAGAGGCTAGGTCGTAGCCTGTGCCAGCTGAGTAACCGACGGTCGAACCTGAGACGATGTCGTTGCCCACGGTGATGTCATGGAAGTCTGTCGCGTAGCGGGCGCTGTGGTAGATGTTGTAGAGCGTCGGGTTTAGGTTGCCCCCTATCAGACTCTTACCCAGGTTCGCACGGGCCTGGTTGGCTAGGGCAATGATGCCTGCCCATTGTGGAGAACCAGCGCTGGTACCTCCGACAATGAACAAAGCTGGGGTTCCACCTGTTATGGCACTGTTGACTACCAGGACTCCGCCATCGACCGCTCCGTCGTAGTCGACGTCAGCGCCTCTAGACGTTATGCCTAGTCCTGCTTGGTATGATGGGACACCGAAGATCAGGCTCTGCTCTCCACCGGTAGCCGCGCCGAATTGAGGCTCGTTCCAGACCTGCTCGCCGCCTTAGCCATCGGGCACACAGTTAGGCGGTATAGTCCGGCCGATCACGCAGGGTCCGTGGTATGTGGATAGTCCTGAGGTGCAAGAGCCGGGTGTTGAGGTTGGGCAGGGCATGAGGGTTCCGGTTGCGTTGTAGGGCAGTCCCATGGTTCCAGTTACGCCGGTATTGTATGGACTGGATTCTGGGAAGTTTGCCTGGGCAGTGCCGGTACCGAAGTCTGCGCCGGTGTCTCCTGCTGAAGCGAGGAACGTGTCACCAACGGCCACTCCGTTTGCATAGTTCGTCTGTGCCTGACTTACCTGGCCGTTGTTTCCCATCAGGAAGATTTCCGGAATGCCGAAGCTCTGGGAGAAGACGGCGCCTGGAAAGGCTGCAATGGCCGAAGCTTCAGCGGCATTGATGGCATTGCCAGAGGAGCTTGAGGCTACATCGAGGACAATGTTTGCTCCGGGAGCCATTGCGTGGGCGTACTCTACGTCTAGGGTTGTCTCGACGGACCAGCCAATCTGATCGTGAAACGCGTTGTGCGAGTTAAA
>Ga0066710_100007910_pt1 | contig 10239 bp, 10 predicted proteins | sample GraSoiAngelo_159_FD_79666 | JGI IMG/M metagenome (GOLD analysis project Ga0066710, IMG submission 79666) | Grasslands soil microbial communities from the Angelo Coastal Reserve, California, USA - 14_1009_16_40cm | ecosystem: Environmental > Terrestrial > Soil > Grasslands | place: USA...
AGATCGGCCCTGTGACGTCGTTTGCTAGACCGTACTTGAGAAAGGCCCAGCCTGGGATAAGGGGGATTACCATGCCAGCGCCTAGAGCAATTACGATCCCGTAGGCAGCGTATCGAAAGACTACGCCGCGGCTCTTTCTCGGAAGAATGTGGAATCCAGATTCTCGGTTCGTTTCTAGCCTAGACTCGGAGACCCTGAGGTAGACGATCATCGGACCGATGAGGCTGATGGCAGCGACGCTGATGAACAGATATCGATTGCCAGTAACGAGGTCAACTTGGTAGACAGATTTCAGTAGGTCGAGAAGACTGGTGCTGAAGCCCCCTAGAGCCGAGGCGATCGTAGCTACGAAGAATGAAAGGCCAAAGGCACTTGTCCGTTTCAGGTTTCCTGCTTTGTCTGCTAGCATGGCGCTCCAGGAGGACGCGTACATAGCCTCGGAAAGTCCGGCTAGAACAGCTGCTCCGAACAAGTGAGAGATATTCGAGTCGACCGCAAAGATGGCTAACGCTAGGCTTCCCAATACTCCCCCAACGACTACCAGCTTCTTTTTGCCATAACGATCGGCAAGGCCGCCGAATACAAGGGTGGAGGAGGCGCTGACGATCCCGAAGGTTCCTAGAATGAGGCTGCTGGTGGCGAACGAGATGCCTTCGAGTACGAGAAAGACCTGTAGGGAGATGAACAGTAATCCTGCGGCCGCCCAAGTGAAGAAGCTCGAATAGATCAGGAGATTGGCTTCATGCGGTATGCCCTTGTACTCTTCGAAGATGGAACTTATTCGCTGGAATAATGAAAAGCAACTATCCCCTCTAGCTAGTTTTGCTGAGAGAAGTCGTACTGGCTCTAAAGGATTAGTCTCGGAACGGGCGACTTCGCAACGCTCCTCTGTTGGCGAATCTTGGTTTGGAGCGTTTTTCTGAGCCTTCTAGCTCCTTCTCTATCTTCGGTAACGAAATTTTCTCCTGCAAGTTTCTTTCTGATGACTCGCTTGAGCTCGAGGTCAATTTCGTATCCGATTCCTTCTCTTCCCAGTTCCTTGGCAACCTTCAATGTCGTCCCGGATCCTGCGAAAGGGTCGAACACGGTTTCTCCAATCATAGTGAAGAGCTTGATCAATCGCCTGGGAATTTCGTCGGGGAAGGCCGCGATCCCTTCCTCCACACGGCCAGCCATTGGGAGAACGTTGGTGATGTTCCAGACTGTCAGGTTCCATCTCTCCTTGTTGAGTTTGATAGTATCTATTTTTGATGATTCTAGAATCTTCCTTGGTGCGTCCTTCAACTGGGCGTAGTCGAATTCGCCGTTCTGGAATAGGAGGATGGATTCCTGAATATTGTCCGGGTAAAAATACATCGGGTATGGATGCTGGAGGACAACGCCGCTTCGCCTGCTGATTCTAGTGTAGCCAGCTGGCTTTACCCAGGTTATCTTGTCGCGATAAAGAAAACCCTCGTCTAGGAAGATTCTGGTCGTATCCGCGACAAGGGGATATTTCCGCCCACGACTGCCTCCCTCTTCTTTCACCAGCATATCATCGGTGACTATCGAGCAGATTCTGCCTTTTCCTAGGACTCTTTTGCTCTGGGCGGCGAAAGATCTGATCAGGTCCAGATAATCATCGTAGGTTGGGAAAAGGTCCGGATAGTCGAAAGGGGCGTTGTAGTAGGGTGGAGAGGTAACGATCAGAGAAACCTCGCCATCAGCGATTTCCCTCGAGGTCATCTTTCTGAGATCCCCAAAGAAAACCAGGATACTAGGGTGATCCTTGGAACTCTCGCGCTCAGGACTCATTGCACCGCACCGCTATTCTGGAACTAATTCCGCGAATCTGCGGCAGTGAGTATATACGATGTCGTCGCGATAGCTAGAAGCATGTTGGACCCGAAGAAGGTTCCTGTTGAACAGTCGGCTTTGCTAGTGATCGATGCGCAGGACTCGTTCAAAGTCGGCCCACGATGGGCAAAACGTAACAACCCGGCATTTGAAAAGAACGTCAGCACTCTCATAGAAGCCTACCGTGCTGCTCACTTACCGGTCGTGTTTTTCCTTCACGCTGACAGCGACGAAGCATTCTCTAAAGACAGCCCGTCGTTCAAGCTGATGGACTTCCTTAAGCCAAGAAAAAATGAGCCTGTAATGATCAAGAACACGAGAAACTGCTTCACCAGTACGACTCTGCAACCATACCTGATAGAGAAAGGCGTGAGACGCGTCAGTATTACCGGCATCCAGATGGAGCAGTGCTGCGAGACGACCGCAAGGATCGCGGCAGACCTCGGCTACGCGGTAGACTTTGTCACCGAAGCGACAATGACTTTTCCAATTCCAAACTGGGACAAACCAGGCGAAGAACTAGGAGTTGACGCCATACGCGAACGCACAGAATACGCCCTACGACGACGCTTCGCACGCATCACAACGGTCGCCCAGCTAGAAAGAGAACTGCGAAAGACCCAACCCTGAATTATTCAGCGACCTGAGGTCCAGGGAGGAATCCTTTGTGAAGGTATCGGTGGTCAGCTTTGCATATGTATTTTTGTCAAGTTTAGGGTCTAGGTGAACAACTCAACTACGAAACTCAAGCTTAGATGACTTGGGCTTGAGGTCATGCCGCTGAATATTGATTCCGCAAAGTGAAGGGACGGGATCCATTGTTGAGTTCTCGCGATATGTCCTTAATTTATGTCAGATGAGGAGGCTAAGCCCCTGTTGGCTTGCCACTTCCAGCGTTATCGCGCTAAGTCAGCACTTTGGCGCAGAGATAGTGCAAAGCTTATATCTCCTAAAGGAGAGTGTATTGTGAACTAAATGCAAACGAAACCTACTGGTTCCTGGCTCGCGAAGTATGTACAGACGTACGGCAAGCTCAAGCACGAGAAGCAAGAGCAACTGCTGTTGGTTTCTTATCGATTTCCTGAGAAGCCAAGTCGGATGTTTTACTACAAACTTGAGGATCTGTTGATGGCGGTCAATGGCCGGCGCCTCCAAAAATCTGTAATTATCATTCCTGAGCGGGCGCTCGCGCCTGTACGGTCGTTGTGCCAAGAATACCGAGGTACTGTCTTCGCCGCAAAGTATGGAGGAGAGCCAATTGCCGATTGAGAGGACCTCTAAGGGAGCATTTGGACCAACTACCCACTTGGCAATGACATCTGACATTGCTCTTGCTGCCACTTGCGGCTGGAAGTATCGCCTGCTACGAATCTTCGGTGTTCCCTACAAAGGCTCATTCGGAGGTTTGGTTGGCATTGTCGTTCATGACATTCTAGCCAGAAGTGGAGGTGCAATTCACGAGACTTGGCAACGCGCTCCTAGCGGAAGCTACCTAACGTGGCTGAGTGAGAAGACCGCGCTCATAAAGGCGGAGGTATTCTCGGAATGGACCGAGAAATTCGAGCAAGGATCCCATACCATCGAAGAACTATTCGAACTAGCTGAGAGGCGCTTTGACTCAATGCTTGAAGGGATCTCGCGTCTGATGGTCGAGAAGAAAGCTCCTTCACGGTTCCTTACAGAGCTGCAAATCAGTAATCCCGGGACTGGCCACGAAGGTAGGCTTGACGCCCTAGCGGAGTGGGACGACGGAAGATACGCCACAATCGACTACAAGACAAACACTGACGAAGCTCCCCAAAGTCACGGATACGATCATTACCAGATAGTAGCAAACGGAATGTTGGCCAATTATCGGAATAATCTCCCCGAGGACGATTTCAATAGAAACGAATTGTTGATACTCTATCCTGGAGGCTGTTATCACCCACACCCCACGCCAAAAGTGCAAACAATCGTAAGAGAAGCTCGGGATTACGTATTGTCCGCAGTATCCTCGGCGTCAGCTGCTGCGGCCGATGCCATTCGCGAACTTTCCGTACCTAAGGCTTGTTGGATATGCCAGCGGCCGGAAGAATGCGGCTACTATCGGTCCCTAGAGGGGATGCATCGAGAAGGCACGCTTCCTTCTGATCAAGAAGAACTTCGCCGATTAGTGTGGCAACGACGATACAAGGTCCTCGACTACCGACAGATTTCTCACAGATGGAAGTTCATGGTAGCGGCGAACTCTCTAGAAGAACTGGAGCGTCTGCGAATAGTCGAGACCGGCTACACGATCCAAGGTATGGACAAAAAGGGAGGCTTGGCTGTCCTTTCTAGACGAGGTGGAACTAGAGTGTTCCTGAAAGGCGATCCGGTCCAGATTGTTGCTCTCGAGAAGGGACGGCCGATTTTATCATGCATGAATTTCCGTGGTGCGATTCATGGAGTAATCACAGATGGAATCGAGGTAAAAATCGGGAGTCACAACCTGGCAGAGGTTGGACGACTCGCTGGCGATCAATCTCTAATGGCGATGCGATCAGAAGTGGATTTGACAAAGAGGGAACTCCAATCCCTGGACTTTATCCAACGCCGGGCATCCCCCGCAGTTATCCAAATGGCTCGTGCTTTCTTAGGCGTCACATAATGAGTGAATTCCTCGACTTAGATGAAGTTCAGCGCAGAATATTGCAGCTGAGACTGTCGAGCTCGGGGATTGGAGGCGTCCAAGGACCTCCAGGGACCGGAAAATCGTTGGGCATGGCCTGTGAGGCCTTAAGGTCTGTCGATAACGGCCAAGCGCCCGTAGTTATCGCTGCATTTGGAAACAAAACAGTGGATCATGTGGTTCGATACGCACGATCGCTTCATATCCAAGCAGGAGGAACCGATGAAAGTTTCAAGACAATAGCTTGCCGCGCAGGATACACCCCCGCAATATCTGACGACTTGCTCACAATCCACTCGAATGATATGTTAAGGATCAGCCGAGCCAAACTCGTTTTCAGCACGCTTCACTCATCTTGGAGAGCTGCGCATGCCGTATCCGCTGAACGAATAATTCTTGATGAAACCGCGCAGGCTCGCCCGGAACAAGGCTTCGAAGTCCTGGAAAACACGACAATTGACCTGACTCAGAACATTCCTGTAACCGTGGTCGGGGATGACATGCAGGCTCGACCTATTAGTCCAGGTGGGAACGAGTTCGGAATCCTTTCACGGCTCAAGAGAAGTATGCCCAATTCAGTGCATATGCTCACAACTTCTTACAGGCTTCCAGAGCCAAATGTCGACATGACCTCAAGTGTATTCTACGAGGGAAAACTGGATTCTCCCCCAGAGGTCCGCAACCGGAGACTCGAGCTGCGTAACCTTCCTCTTGGGCTTGTCAGGCAAATAATAGACCCCGACGAACCTCTCACCTTCGTGGACGTTAAGGGTGGTGAAGTTGAAGGTTGGGGATATCAGAACCCCTCACAAGTGCAATTGACACATCTTATCGTGCGTGCGCTTCGGGATTCGGGACTTGACACGACGGATCCTGAAAAGCTGTTGGTCCTAGCCCCTCAAAAAGCGCAGGTAATTGAGACCCTGAGGACTCTTTCTGCAGACCAGCTAGCTGGAGAGAACGTGACCACAGTCACTAGGAGTTTGGGATCTGAAGCTGATGTGGTAATTTTCCAGACAGTGCGCTCAAACAAGAGGGGATATCTCGGAATGACAGGCCTGAGGGAGGTGTTGAATGTAGCAACGTCTAGGAGCAGGAGGAAACTCATCATTGTCGGAGACTGGTCAACGTTTGCCGATGGATTTGGTTTCACTGAAAGCTTTGGTCTTTTTCCAAGCCGTTCCCGGCGCATGGCTGATTTCATAGAACGTCAAGGGTCAATCGTCGAGGCTCAGCCCATTCTCCAATAGCTAGCGTCTGGCGGTCAGGATATACTCTCTCAGAGTCTTTGAATGACGTCGGCCCGATTTCCTTTGCCGCAAGAAGTGCAGCTTGACAGAATGAAAGCCTGCCGCCTTCGCGAGTCTGGCTAACATCAGCGGGGTGTTTACGTGAACCCCCTGCATCCACGAGTCTCCTATTACGTAAACAAGCCTGCCGTTCTTTCTAATCACGTCATTCAAAGTCGAGAAATGAGATGCCATTCCAGAGAAGTATTGTGATACAACGTAATGGAACCTCCTGTCGGATATTTTCATAAGCGCGGTGGCAGTCTGTTTTATTTTCGGGTCGTCAATCTTACTTGCTTTCTCCGCATAAGCCATAGCCTCACACGAGGTGACCGACGCTTTGCGAATCAATCTCAGGTCTTTTGCATCGCGGCAATAGTCTAGCCAATAGAGCGGAAGTTGACTATGTCGCACAAAATCAACATTATTGCAGTACGGAGGAGAAGTAAGGACTAGGCCGAAATTTCGGCCGTGAATACTGTTAAGATTCTTCGAATCGGCTCTTAATACCTCTACTTCACCGGTGGGAGGGGATCGGCTCAAATCATCTATCATCATTCCAACGGTCTGACCAAACAGTTTGAGAATCGGCCTGCAACGTTCTCTTTTGTGAAGTCTCAAGGAAGGGCTCATTCTAATGTCCCCGTACCTAAGTGAGGCCCTCACGAAGGCAAGTTTGAGGAAGTTCTTTTCATCCGAATCGGTCAGGCGAGAGATCGCGTGTCTTAAGCGCAACAGATTGCCCAGTCTGCGCGAGGAATAATATGTACGAAGGGTTGCAGGACAATCGGTTGAAGAATCTCGATGAGACCCGATCTCCAACCCGCGAAGAAAATCAGTAATGACATCCTTGTCGACACGATGGAAACCGGTTTTTACGGAACTAGTGAAACACATGAATGGATTGACGTCAATTCCAATAGCATGCAACCCAACCGCCCCAGCCTCCACTAAGACAGTTCCACACCCTAGGAAGGGGTCGAGCACGTCTCCGGGTGACGACCTTAGGAAAGACCTCACGATACTTATCGGAAGCCCCTCCGTAATGAAGTACCAGCGATGAATGGGTTCCTTTCGCCAATTCCATTCATTAAGGACTGATCGTTGTATCGGCGCCTCTGGTACTCGGTTCGTCGGATTATCCCTCATCGAAAAAAGTCTTCATCACAGAACAACCTTGGCCCGCGAGGCCAAGACCCTCAATGGTCGACTTTCCTTCCAACTCGCGGAATTTCCGATAGCTTAAGAAAAATTCTCAGACCATGTTCTTTTGCCCATTTTCTCTCCTTGCTAGCCCCGATTGACGATCCGATGAAGAACAGGGCGTTACAGTAGCGTAGCCATGTAAGATCATATCTTCTATAGAAGGAAGCGGATAGAGGGCTGTCGGTTTCTAAATGAATGTAGTGGGTTAGATGAGGGATGAAGGGGACGTGTCCCTTTCGAATTATCTGAATGCCGATCCTGATCGCCCTTATAGTGTTCTTATGGGCAAGCCAGGCAGCGTCGTGGAGGCTAACGCGGGTAGGCGTGTATGGGCCTGCAACGTAGATCCTCATCGAGCTCTGTCTTTGCATCGGGACTGGGCAATTCTGAATAGCAATATAACCCTAGGATAAGGTCTCTAATCGTACCTGAGAAATTGTCTGATCAACGAGCGCCGCAACCATCCCCGGGTCTTAGCACAGTCCAGATTTTGGCCTACCTCTACAGTGTAGTCGTCGCTTTAGCCTTGACCTCATCGGTACAGACTATCGTGAACCCCGGAGGAATACCCGCGCGTAACTTATTCGAAATCCCGGTTGAAGAATTATTGTTGTTCGGCTCATTTGTCCTCGTAATAGTACCTTTCTACCATGGAGCGATTCGTGCGCTTGTTACTGTCTTTCGGGAAGACATTACTCAGACGAAGGGCGGGACGATGTTAATCACATATGGAGCAATGTTACTTGAGGCTCTTGTCTTCTACGCAATGGCCACAAGTATTCGTTCGCTCTTTAGTTTCATCTTCTGGTTTGCATTTCTGATGGTGATAGATACAATCTGGGTAGGGTTAGCCCACGCTTCAGGGGCAACAAACCAGGACGCACCAGTAAAGTGGGGAATTCTGAATGGCGGAGTGGCGGTCTTTCTGGTTCTCTTCTGGAACATTGCAACTGACCAAAGCCTCTCCCGCTATGCACTCATCCTTACAGCCTCTATCGTCAGAACGTCGCTAGACTACTACCTTACCAGAGATTATTACTTTCCAACGGCTAGAAGCGTAGCTACCAACCCATAGAGAGGATTAGAAATGCAGGATTTCCTCCCTTCTTTGTGTGGGGGTGATTCTCCAGCTCCTTAAGGACTCTATACGGCGTGATCGTACTATCTCGCGGGCTCTTGGAGTTGTTCCCAAGGGAACGTTTTGTGTTTCTTGTAGTACTCAACCAAGCCTCCTTCGCGCATCAAGCCTCGGAGAAAATCTGGAACTGGCAGTGCGTGGAACATTTTTCCATCTTTGACCTTTTTGACGGTCCAGTCTTGGATGTTGATCTCTAGCTCATCCCACTGGGAGACCTGTTTGGTTATTCCTGGGACTTCTAGTGCTGGTAGGCCGATGGCGAAGCTGTTTCTGTAGAATATTCTTGCGAAGCTTTCTGCGACTACTGCTGCTACTCCCGAGTATTTGATGGCTACAGGTGCTTGTTCGCGGCTGGATCCTCCTCCGAAGTTTCTTCCCGCAACAAAAAGGTCGCCGGGTTTGACTTTCTTGTAGAATTCGGGGTCGAACCCGTACATGGCGTATTTCGCCATCTCGATAGGGTCGTTGGTGCGGGCCTTGAACCGGAACGGTATGATAATGTCTGTGTTCACATCGTCTGGCCAGACCCAGGTTCTCCCCCGGATAATCGTGGACGGTGCTGGGAGGCTCATAGGTATCTCCTCGGATCCGCAATATGCCCTTCCAAGGCTGATGCCGCAGCCGTCGCCGGAGATGAGAGGTAGATTTTGGCGTTTGTGGCGCCCATTCGTCCCACATAGTTCCGCGGAGATGTGGACAGACAGGTTTCATTCTCACCGAGAACGCCGAGATGCGTGCCAACGCATGCACCGCACGTAGCGTTGGTGAACACTGCTCCTGACTCAAGAAACGTTTCCACTAGGCCATCTTGGATTGCTTTCTCGAACACGTTTCTGGAGGCGGGAGTGATTATGCAACGGGTCCCAGCTTTGACCTTGTGACCCTTCAGTATCTTGCCGACGACCTGTAGGTCTTCGTATCTTCCGTTTGTCGATGAGCCGATGAAAACCTCGTCCAAATGATCATCCCCGAATTCGCTGGCAACACGGACTTTGCTCTCGTTCCCCGGACCCCAGACCTGGGGCTCAAGAGTTCCTAGATCGATTTCGTATTCTTCTTTGTAGTGGGCTTTCGGTCCCGCGTGGATCTCGAACATCGCTTTCCGATTTGCCGTTTTGAAATAGTCTTGGGTTATGGGGTCTACTTCGAAGATGGAGAGTTTGCAGCCGCACTCCATCGAGTTGTTGCTTATGCAAGCCCGTGACGCGATAGAGAGGTTCTTGACCGCCGGACCCTTCCATTCCAACGACTTGTAATTGCCCCCATCTTCTCCTACCATTCCGATGAAGTGGGTTATGATGTCCCGGGCATAGACGCCCTTCTTGAGCTGGCCAGTAAGATTGATCTTGATGGATTCTGGGACGCGGACCCAGAGCTTGCCGCTCGCCCAGACAGCAGCCATCTCCGAACTACCAATACCAGTGGCAAAAGCGCCTATCGCACCGGCCTGACATGTGTGCGAATCAGCACCGAAGAGAACCATACCTGGCACCACATGATTTTCGAGAAGGTGCTGATGTGAGATACTTCCCTCGACAAGCCGGACGCCTTGCTGCTTGACGAACTCTCGAATCAGAATATGGAGATTAGCCACCTTCTCGTCAGGAGCAGGAAAACTGTGGTCTATCACAAGATGGATTTTCTTTGGGTCCCAGACCTTCTGAACACCCATCTCACGGAAGACCTTGATCGCCAAGGGTCCAGTACTATCTTGGGCCATGGCCATGTCTGCAGGCAAAACGGCAATCTCTCCCGCATGGTGAACTTTCCGACCTCCGTCAGCCTTGACGCTAATGATCTTCTCCGCGAAAGTAAGCGAGTCGTCGTTAAGAATCGTTTGAGACAACTAGGTCGCGACGCGGGACGAAAACTGTCGTTATTAAAGATGAAACCGAAAAGGCACGAATGTAAGCTCGTACCTACGTCCCGCCGAGTCCAATGGGGAATCTCCCGGGGATCAGCTTGATCCTGGGAGCGGAAAACTCGACTGCAGGTCAAGTGTCCTACCGAGAAAATGGTTCTCGACCACTTTGCCTCCTACTGCGAGATTGAGAGCAGGCTTTCCACTCACGGCTGGCGGGTTGAAAACGTAAACGGTGAAGGTCCAGGTGCCACCT
>Ga0066710_100007911_pt1 | contig 10238 bp, 12 predicted proteins | sample GraSoiAngelo_159_FD_79666 | JGI IMG/M metagenome (GOLD analysis project Ga0066710, IMG submission 79666) | Grasslands soil microbial communities from the Angelo Coastal Reserve, California, USA - 14_1009_16_40cm | ecosystem: Environmental > Terrestrial > Soil > Grasslands | place: USA...
TGAAGCTCGCGATCGAGGCGGCCGCCACCCGCGAAGGCGTTTCCGTCAATGCGTGGCTCGTTCGCTCGCTCGCCCGTGCTGTCAGCTCGGCCGGCGGCGGGCGCCGGAGCTCAGGGAATCGACTCACCGGCTTCGGCCGGAGCTAAAGGAGGAGAGATGTTCTTCCATCTGCCGTTCGGACATGCCGAGGTGGGCGTCGACTCGCGCGATCCGCACAAGATCCGCGCTACCCCGGCCCTCGAGGTCATTCGCCGCGTGCGGGCCCGCCGGTCATGAGGCGCGAGGCGTTCGACACTCCGGGCGAGGTCGTGCTCGACCTTCGGGTCGCGCAGGGCCGCGTCGAGCTCGAGGCCGTGCCGGGCGGCACGACGACCGAGGTCGAGCTCGATGCCCGCGGCAACGACGAGGAAGTGAGCGAGCTGCTCGAGGAAGCCCGGATCGAGGCCCGCGAGCGGCGAGGGGGCCACGAGGTGGTCGTGCACATCGAAGACAGGCGACGGTTCGGATTTGGTTTCTGGCGGAAGATCGAGATCCGCCTGAAGATGAAGGTGCCCGAAGGCACGAAGGTGCAATTCGAGGGCGCGTCCGCAGACCTGCGCGGGCGCGGCCACTTCGGCGCGCTCGAGGCCGACAGCGCATCGGGCGACGTCGAGTTCGACGACGTTGGAGGCGATGCGACCGTCAACGCTGCCAGCGGCGACGTGGCCGTACGCTCGATCGACGGCGCCGCCGAAGTCAACACCGCCTCGGGCGACGTCGAGCTCGGACGGGTCGGAGGCGACCTCGTTGCCAAGGCCGCCTCCGGCGATGTGAACGTCGACGACGCCGGCGCGAGCGTCAAGATCAGAACGGCTTCCGGCGACCAGCGCGTCGGCGGGGTCACCGCCGGCAGGGTCGAGCTTCAGTCGATGTCCGGCGACATCACCGTCGGCATTCGCCAGGGATCGAACGTCTGGGTCGATGCTCGCGCGATGAGCGGCGACCTTAGCTCGGAGCTCGAGCTCGGCGACGAGCAGCCGCCCGAAGACGCTCCGCTCGTGGAGCTGCGGGCGGCCTCGATGAGCGGCAACGTCGAAGTCGTTCGCGCGTGAGTCAGGCGGGGCTGATCTCCGCGTCTTCGAGGCGCCTGGTCAGGCTGCCGGCGGCGCTCCAGCTGCGCGACTTCCGCCGCTTCTGGATCGGCGAGACGGTCTCGCTCTTCGGCGACCAGATTACGCTGATCGCGCTGCCGCTCGTCGGGGTGCTCGCGCTGCACGCGAGCCCCGCGCAGATGGGCTTCCTCGGCGCTGCAGAGCTGTTCCCGAACCTGCTCTTCTCGCTGCATGCGGGCGCCCTGGTCGACCGCCGCGGCCGGCGGCGCCAGACGATGATCTTCGCGGCTCTCGGCCGCGCCGCGCTACTCCTGACGATCCCGGTCGCGTATGCCTTCGGGGGCCTGACACTGACACAGCTCTACGTCGTCGGTTTCCTGGTCGGGACGCTGAGCGTGCTCTTCTACGTTTCGTACATGACGCTGTTCGTCTCGCTTGTTCCCCGCGAGCGCTACCTCGAGGCGAACTCGCTCTTGAACGGCAGCCGCGCGTTCTCTTTCGTCGGCGGCCCAAGCGTGGGCGGGCTGCTGGTACAGATCCTCTCCGCGCCGGCGGCGCTCGTCGCGGACGCGGTCTCGTTCCTCGCCTCCGCGCTCGCGATGAAGTCGATCGATCCCGCCGAGCCTCCGACCGAGGAGGCCGAGCGCGGGCACCTCAAGGCGGGGATGAAGTACCTCTGGAGCTCGAGTGTGATCCGCGCCTCGCTGCTCGCGACCGCGACGATCAACTTCTTCAACTTCGTCTTCTGGGCGCTTTTCATTCTCTACGCGACGCGGGCCCTCGGTGTGCACCCCGGCGCCCTGGGGCTCGTTCTCGGAGCGGCTTCCGTAGGCGGCGTGCTCGGCTCGATCTTCGCGGGCCGGATCAGCCGGCGGATGGGCGTCGGCCCCGCGTTCGTCCTGGGCTGCGTCTTGTTCCCGACTCCGCTCGTGCTCGTTCCGCTCGCGGGCGGCGCCCATTGGCAGATCCTCGCGTTCCTGTTCGCCGCCGAGTTCTTGTCGGGCTTCGGGGTGATGATCCTCGACATCACGGCCGGCTCGATCAAGGCGGCGCTCGTCCCCGACCGTCTGCGGGCGCGCGTGTCGGGTGCCTACATGGTCGTGAACTACGGTGTCCGCCCGCTCGGCGCGCTCGTTGGCGGGGCGCTCGGGACCTGGATCGGGCTGCGGCCGACGCTCTGGATCGCCTCGGTCGGGGCGATCGCCGGGGTCCTCTGGTTGCTCCCGTCGCCGTTGCTACGGCTCCGCGATCTGCCTGACGTCGAAGAGTGAGCCAGAAGACGGTTCTCGGTGGCGGCTCAGTCCGCTCGAAGCTCGTTCGCCTTAGCAGTCAGCGCCGCGAAGCCGCCCTGAAGGAAGTCGTTGGCCGCGGCAGCGCCCAGCGACCAGGTCAGTAGCCGCCCGAACCGCGGCGCCAGCATCTGGGTCGACGCCAGCCCGGCCGCGACCCAGGTTCCGATGCAGCGCGTGCAGGTGACAAGCTCGCCGATCGCCTGCTCCATGCCGCCGCTGACCGGCTCCTCGCCTCCGCCGTGGGCGTGTCCACGCACGAAGGGCTGGCGGATGAAGCTCGTCACCTCGTCGTGCGAGAGCGTTCGGGCCGCCTTGAACGAGGCCGCCGCGAGCACGGCGAAGTCGAGCGCAGTCTGACACTGAGGATCGCGGTCGAGCAGCCGCCCGAGCGCCCCGGCGGCCGCGAGCAAACCCGCGAAGGTGCCCATGATTTTGGCGTAGGAGCGGTAGGGCGGGCGTTCTTCAAACGCGGACATCGCAGCTAGCCTGTTCTTGATGGCCGAGTTCAAAACCTCCGACGCCTACCAGCCCACCGGCGACCAGCCGAAGGCGATCGCAACCCTGTCCGAGGGGTTGAGGGTGGGCGAGCGCTACCAGACGCTGCTGGGGGCAACGGGCACCGGGAAGACGGCGACGATGGCATGGATCATCGAGGAGGTCGGCAAGCCGGCGCTCCTGATCGCTCACAACAAGACGCTCGCGGCGCAGCTCTGCAACGAGCTTCGCGAGTTCTTCCCGAACAACGCCGTCGAGTACTTCGTCTCCTACTACGACTACTACCAGCCCGAGGCCTACGTGCCCCAGGCCGACCTCTACATCGAGAAGGATTCTTCGCAGAACGATGACATCGCGCGGCTGCGGCTCGCGGCGACCTCGGCCCTGTTCACGCGCCGCGACGTGATCGTCGTGGCCTCCGTCTCGTGCATCTACGGTCTTGGCTCGCCGGAGGAGTGGCGCGAGCGGGTGCTGATCCTGACCGTCGGCGAGGAGCACGATCGGGATCTCGCGCTGCGGAAGCTGATCGACAGCCAGTACGTCCGCAACGACTCGGTGCTCGGCAGAGGCCGCTTCCGGGTCAAGGGTGACCTCGTCGAGGTGCAGCCCGCGAACTCCGAGACCGCTTACAGGATCTCCTTCTTCGGGGACGAGGTCGAGCAGATCAGCCACTTCGACCCGCTGACCGGTGAGGTCTACGCCCACCTCGACAACGTGGCCATCTGGCCGGCGACCGAGTACGTGACCTCCAAGCCCACGATCGAGCGCGCCGTCGACGAGATTCGCCACGAGCTCGAGCAGCAGGTGAGGCACTTCGAGTCCGAGAATCGGCTGCTAGAGGCGCATCGGATCCGCCAGCGCACCGAATACGACCTCGAGATGCTGAAGGAGCTCGGCTTCTGCAACGGGATCGAGAACTACTCGCGGATCTTGGAAGGCCGGTCACCCGGAACGCACCCCTTCACGCTCCTCGACTACTTCCCCTCGGACTTCGCGGTCTTCGTCGACGAGTCGCATCAGACGGTGCCGCAGCTCGGCGGCATGTACGAGGGCGACCGCTCGCGCAAGCAGACGCTGGTCGATTACGGCTTCCGGCTGCCCTCGGCGCTCGACAACCGGCCGCTTCGCTTCGACGAGTTCCTGGAGAAGGTACCGCAGCTCGTGTTCGTCTCGGCGACCCCAGGACCCTTCGAGCTCCGTCACTCGACGCGCATCGCCGAACAGCTGATCCGCCCGACCGGGATCGTCGACCCCGAGGTCGAGCTGCGCGCGACGAAGAACCAGATCGACGATCTGCTCAACGAGGTCCGCCGTCGCGAAGAGGTCGGCGAGCGCGTGCTCGTGACCACCCTGACCAAGAAGATGGCGGAGGACCTGACCGACTACCTGCTCGAGTCGGGTGTGAAGGCGCGTTACCTCCACTCGGAGATCGACACGCTCGAGCGGATCCAGATCATCCGGGAGCTGCGGCTCGGCGAGTACGACGTGCTCGTCGGGGTCAATCTCCTGCGCGAGGGTCTCGACCTGCCCGAGGTCTCGCTCGTCGCCGTGCTCGACGCCGACAAGGAGGGCTTCCTGCGCGGCAAGACAGCACTCGTTCAGACGATCGGCCGCGCCGCGCGGAACACCAACGGCAAGGTCTTGATGTACGCGGACAAGCTGACCGAGGCGATCAAGGGGGCGCTCGACGAGACGAACCGCCGCCGCGCCAAGCAGCTCGCGTACAACGAGGAACACGGGATCACGCCGGAATCGATCCAGAAAGGCGTTTCGGACATCGCCGAATTCCTCTCGCTCGAGTCTCCGACCGTGCCGGGCCGGCGCCGCCGCGACGGCCGCAAGGTCGAGGGCATGAGCCCGGAGGAGCTCGAGAAGCTCGTGATCACGCTCGAGGAGGAGATGTTCACCGCCGCGGAGGAGCTGCGCTTCGAGTATGCGGCCAAGCTCCGCGATGAGATCAAGGATCTGCGCCGCGAGCTGCTCGCAGCGGCGCCGAGCTAGCAATGACACTCGCCTTCATCGTCGCGATCCTGGTCTGGGGCTTTGTCATCGGCGCGCTTGCGCGGCTTGCCATCCCAGGGCCCGATCCGATGCCGATCTGGATGACGATGGCGATCGGGATCGGCGGTTCGCTGATCGGCGGCGTCGTCTCCCGGCTTCTGTTCGGGACGGCGACGAGCTTCTTCTTCGCCTTCCTCGGTGCCGTCCTGCTCGTGATCCTGTACCGGAAGTACGTCCAGCATCGGGCGATCTGGGGCCCGGGCGCGCGCCGGCCGCCGCCGGCCTAGAGCTACGCAGGCTCGGTTTCGAGAGGCTCGGGACCGCGCGGAAATCTTCGTATTCCGGTGAGGCCCCAGTCCGCCTCGCGCCAGACGTAGGTCTCGATGATCAACTCGCGCCCGTGTACCTCGTAGACGTGCAGGCCGCGCGCCTCGCCGCGGCGGTCGGGGCGTGGCTGGCCGAGCCCGGGCGCGATCGAGACCGTCGCCCCCCGCAGGTTGCCGGGGGCCACTTCGAACTCGTGCCGCTCGGAAACGGCCGCCTGGTGGATATGACCGGCAAGGATCAGCTCGGCGCCGGCGTCGACGAGCGAGGCGAGCACGTGGCTGCGCCGTGCGACCGGCTTCTTCCGCGAGCGCCAGGGCGCCCCGATCAGGTGGTGATGGAGCGCGACGACGCGGAGCGCGCCGTCGGGCGCTCCGGCGAGCAGCCCGGCGGCCCGTTGGAGCTGTCCCGAGCGGACGCCGCCCGACTGGTGGCGCCAGGGCCGCACCGAGTTGAGGCCGACGACGAAGAGGGCCTCCGAGCTGTGGACGGGCTCCGTTGTCTCCCACCGACGCTCGAACTCCCGGAACGGGTGCGTGAACCGGGCGGGAAAGGCCCACGGAATGTCGTGGTTCCCGGGAACCACGAGCAGCGGCCGTCCAAGCCGCTTCAAGAACGCCGCCGCGCGGTCGTGCTCGCCCGGCCGTCCTCGGTGTGTGAGATCGCCGCTCGCGACGATCAATTCGGGTCTGACGCGCCCGATCAGAGCGCCCAGCGCACGTTCGACTAGCGGTTCTTCCGACGTTCCTACGTGAAGATCAGAGATGTGGAGGAGGCGAACTGCCACAGGAGATCAACCTTAGATTTAGAAGGAGGGGACTCATGGGGAACCGTGGGTTTCCCCATGCCCAGGCGTACCGGCACCGGCGAAGGAGGCTAGTACACTGAATTACGTGCCTGACGAATCGACGGAGATCTTCGACGATCTCTACCTCGGCTTGCGCGCCGGCGGCGCCATGCGGAAGCAGCGCCGGGGCGAGCCCTTGACGGATGAGGAGCAGGAAGCGCTCGGCCGCTGGCAACGCCTCTCCACGTGGCGGAAGGCCGCTGCGGTCGGCGCGTTCGGAGTTGGGACGTTCGGCCTGGGCTTCACGCTCGGCGGCCTCGTCTTCGGCCGCTGGCGCAAGGCCTAACTAGGACCTCACGCTTCCGCGTCCTTGGCAGGGAACAGGAGAGTCGGCACCTCCTCCTCCGCTGGATCCTTGTCGCGGACGATCACGTCTACGAGCGTGACGAGCACCGCGGCGATCGGCACCGCGAGCAGCACGTAGACGCCGCCGAGCAGCAGCCCGATCGCCGTCACCGAGACGAGCACGACCAGCGGCGAGAGGCCGACCGCGTGGCCGAGCACCTTCGGGACGACGATGTAATCCTCGAGCAGCCGCACGCCGAGAACGGCGAGTCCTGCCCCAAGGGCGACCGGCCAGGACACCGTGAGCCCGACGCCGATCGCCAGAGCACCCGCAGCCAGCGGGCCCACGATCGGGACGATCTCGACGACGCCCGCGAAGATTCCGAGCAAGAGCCAGAACGGCACCCCGATCGCCCAGAACGCGAGCGAGAGCACCGTCCCCACGAAGACGATCAGGAGCAGCTGGCCGCGAACGAAGGCACCCAGCTTCGCGTCGATCAAGTCCCAGGTGTCCCGCACGGTCTTCCGTTGATCGTGCGCAACGACGGATAAGAGCAACCGTCTGGCCCGGTCTCGCTCGAAGATCCAGTACGCCGCGACGGCGAAGGTGAAAAAGATTCCGATCAAGACTTCGAACGCGGCTTTCGTCACGCCCACCGAGGCGTGCAGGACCGAGCCCGCGGTTGGAAGCTTCTTCAAGCGTTTCTGCAACGCGCTCAGAATCGTGTGCTTGATCCCAGTCGAGTGCTTCGTCGCCTTGCTCAGTTCGCTGGTGGACGTCGGCACGGTCCCGAGTGCGTCGCCCACCTGGTTGACAGCACGTGGGACAACCTGCCAGAGGAAGAGCGCGATCACGCCTGCGAGGGCCAGGTAGTGGATCGCGAGGCCGGCGCTGCGCGGCACGCGTCTCGCCTGCAGCCACTCGATTCCCGGCCGCATCGCAGCTGCGATCACGAGGCCGAGGAAGAACAGCGAGACCAAGACGCGGAGCTTCCAAAGTGCAAGCGCGAGCGCGACAATGCCGACGACGACCAGTGTCGCAACGGCAGCCTTGCGAGCAGTCACGCCCATGGTTTAGGTCATCCCCTTCGTCGGAGGTCGCCGAAACTCCGGCAGGACCGGGCTCGTTCATGGCGAAGCCGCGCGCGTGCGTCACGATCCCCACGAGCGGATCTACCTCGACTCCCGCCGTCACGGGGTCGTTCTCGTGCCTGCGCTGCTACGCGCCTTCCTGATCGCAGGCGCTGGCGGCTTTCTCTTCTCGCTGGCGTGGCCGGTCCCGCTTGCCGGCGCCGCCCTCGTCGTGGTCGCGGCGCTGCTCGCGCTCCGGGCCGTGTGGAGATGGGAGCGAACCCACGTGATCATGACCGATGATCGGCTCGCCCTCGTGAGAGGCACGCTTCGGCGGCGCACCGCGGCAGTGCGGCTCGAGCGCGTCGGGGCGGTCGAGGTCGACCAGAGCCTGTTCGGCAGGGCGTTGGGGTACGGCACGCTGATCGCCGGGCCGCTCGAGATCACGTACGTGCCTCAACCGCGCAGCGTCTACGGACTCGTCGAGAGCCGCTCTCCGTAGGCTCAAAACGGCGGGCGTTCAGGCAAAACCGTGATCGAAGTCGAGCATCTCACCAAGCGCTTTCGTCACGCGACGGCTGTCGACGATCTCAGCTTCAGCGTCCCGCGCGGTCGGATCACCGGCTTTCTCGGCCCGAACGGCGCCGGCAAGACGACGACGCTGCGTGTGCTACTCGGCCTCGCACTGCCGACGAGCGGACATGCGACCCTTGCCGGACGCCGCTACCGCGAGCTCGCTGCGCCGCTGCGAACCGTCGGCGCGGTGCTCGAGGCCTCCAACTACCACCCGGCGCGCAGCGGGCGTAGCCACCTCCGAGTCCTCGCTGCGGCGGCCGGGATCCCGCAGGCGCGTGTCGATCAGGTTCTGGCCGAGGTCGAGCTGTCGGGTGCGGCGAAGCGCAAGGTCGGCGGTTATTCGCTTGGCATGCGACAGCGCTTGAGCGTGGCCGCCGCTCTGCTCGGTGAGCCTGAGCTGCTGGTGCTGGACGAGCCTGCGAACGGTCTTGATCCCGAAGGGATCCGCTGGTTGCGTAACTTCCTGCGCTCTTTCGCCGGCCGGGGCGGGACGGTCTTCGTCTCGAGCCACGTGCTTGGCGAGATGTCCCAGCTCGCGGACGAGGTCGTGATCATCCACCGCGGCAAGCTGGTCGCGCATCAATCGGTCGCGGAGCTGACGCTCCAGGCCACCGGTGCGACCCGGGTGCGCTCGCCGCGTGCCGAAGACCTGCTGGCGCGGCTGCGCGCCGGGGGGATCGACGCGGAGCCGACCGAAGCGGGGACTCTCGCTGTGCACGCGCCGCCCGAGCGGGTCGGCGACCTGGCCGCCGAAGCCGGTATTCCGCTGCACGAGCTCGTTGCCGAAAAGGGCTCGCTCGAAGAGGCTTTCCTCGAGCTGACGGCGGAGCCCCAGCCATGAACGCGCTGCGGGCCGAGCTCCTCAAGGCTGTGACGACGCGGCTACTGCTCTGGTTCGGACTCGGGCTGCTGGCGTTCCTGCTGCTCGTCCTCTCGATCCACATCGGCTCCCACGACCTGCTGAGCCTCAGCCAGCGCTCAACCCAGCGTTCGACGCTCGCGTTCGGCGGCCTGGCGGCGATCGTCGGCGTCCTGATCGGCTCGCTGCTCGTGACCGCCGAGTATGCGCACGGGACGATCAACCAGAGCCTGCTCGCCGTGCCGGTGCGCGAAAAGTTGCTCACGGCCAAGCTTGCCGCAGCGGTGCTCATCGTTTTCGCGATCGCCGTCCTCGCCGACGCGGCTACGTTGCTGATCGCCGAGGTCTGGTATCACGGGCGTGGGGTGAACCTGCACCTCGGCAGCGACACGCTGGCGCCCTTCCTCGGCGCTGTGGGCGGCTCGATGATCGCCGCAGGAATCGGGGTTGGAGTCGGCGCGCTCCTCCGCAGACAGACGGGCGCGATCATCGCAATCCTCCTTTGGCTTCTGATCGGGGAGGGCGTGATCAGCGCCGCCGGCGACTCGGCCCGGTTCGCACCCGGCCACGCCCTGGGAGCCGTCGTTGCTGCGCACGAGGTTGGCGCGAGGGACATGCTGGGGGTCTGGGCCGCCGTGGTCGTCGGGCTCCTCTACGCCGCCATCTTCTGCACAGCGGGTTTTCTGGTCGTGCTCAACTCCGACGCTCCGACCAGCGGCGACTAACCGTAGCGCGAAGCCGCAAATACGAACACTTGTTCGATCGGCCGTCCACGGCTAAACTGGCTTGTTCATGGCTGCTGCAGACGAGCTGGTCGTCCACGGCGCCCGCGAGCACAACCTCAAAGACATCACCGTCCGGTTGCCGCGGAACGCGCTGATTTGCGTCACCGGGCTTTCCGGCTCCGGGAAATCGAGTCTTGCGTTCGACACGATCTACGCCGAGGGACAGCGCCGGTACGTCGAGAGCCTGAGCGCCTACGCGCGCCAGTTCCTGCAGATGATGGAGAAGCCGGACGTCGACTCGATCGACGGCCTCAGCCCGGCGATCTCGATCGACCAGAAGACGACCTCGCGGAACCCGCGCTCGACCGTCGGCACCGTCACCGAGATCTACGACTACCTGCGGCTGCTCTACGCGCGAATCGGCAAGCCGCACTGCCCGATCTGTGGCCGGCCGATCTCCGGCCAGAGCCAGGAGTCGATCGTCGACCAGATCCTCCAACTCGAGCCCGGCACTCGCTTCACCGTCAATGCGCCGGTCGTCCGCGACCGCAAGGGCGAGTACAAGGACGTCTTCGAGCACCTCCAAGCCGAGGGCTTCAGCCGCGTCAAGGTCGACGGCGAGCAGCGTCTGCTCGAGGAGGGCGTGCCGGAGCTGGACAAGAAGTTCAAGCA
>Ga0066710_100007912_pt1 | contig 10238 bp, 6 predicted proteins | sample GraSoiAngelo_159_FD_79666 | JGI IMG/M metagenome (GOLD analysis project Ga0066710, IMG submission 79666) | Grasslands soil microbial communities from the Angelo Coastal Reserve, California, USA - 14_1009_16_40cm | ecosystem: Environmental > Terrestrial > Soil > Grasslands | place: USA...
GGCCTCAAGACGCGGCCCACGCTACGCTGCTAACTATCGAATCCTCAGGGCGTCTCGGTCGGCTTGGCCACTTGCTCCGGCCGGGCCTCATCGGACTCGGGAACCCCCAAGTCGAAGTTTTCCACGAAGTTTCTCGCCTGGACGGCTTTGCGTTTGAAGTTCTCCACGGAATACAGGTTGATCACACTTACCTGGTTCGTGGCCTGTTCCTCAGTGATCCCGAAAAAGACCCCGGTGTATTTACCCGCATCCGTGAAGAACCGGTGCTCGTGACCGATGGCGTTCGGCACGAGCGCGAAGAACGGCTTGCCCTTTGGGTAGCTAAGGCGTACGACCAGGCAGTTTTCCTTCTGTTTTTTTTCGCCGGCACGGCTTTCCACCTCGCGACCTTGATGCTGGACGCTCTCGACCACGACCGTGTCCTGGTCTTCTCCTTCGATCACGACACAGGGGACCCTGGTGCGCGGAATCGCCAAGGCATTGGTGAAATCACCACTCTCTCGCCGCAGTCTGCCGGCGATGGTCGGCTCCTGGTCCGACCACCAAGTGGTTGCCGTGACTGGCCCCTTCTGCGGCCAGCCGACGACCCGAATGCCCCAGGCTGGCGCGGGGTACCGGGCCAAGGGGCCGTACTCCAGACGCCGCCAGCCCGCTTGCTTTTCCCCGGGGCTCGTCAAGGAGAACCAGACCATCCGCGGCTTGCTCTATTGAATCGTCCCGCCCCGCGGGACGATCCGGTTGCGAAGGTCCTCCAGCGTGACCATCGCCTCCAGTTCAGATTTCTTCGTGTAGCGGTTTTGGTGGAAGGCGAGCAGCCAGTCGTTCTTTTTCTGCGAGCGGATGTTCCAGGGCGCTTTCACTTTCGATTTCACGCCGGGATCGCCGAAAAGCTCGCGCTCGAAGACGAACCCATTTCCCTCGGGGACGATGTTGAGGAGAAGATGCTCGCCGCGGCCGAGCCTTATTTGGCGCTCGATGGAGCGGTTAAGCTTCACTCGCGCCGTATATAGGTCTTCCTTCAGTCCGGGCGACCATTGTGGATTGGAGTCCTCGCCGCTGATATCGAGGCCCTCCTCCGGCATACCCGATAGCGGCCTGCCGTCGGCGTCGATGAGATAGCGCAGCCGGCGGACCATGGACTTCTCCAGCAAGCCGCCGAGTTGCTTGACATTCTCCGCGGAGAAATACTTGCCTGGCACGGGTAAGCCTTCAAGGGCTCTCCTGAACTTATCGGCCTCATCGGCCTCGTCGGGACTTACTTGGAATCCGATGACGTTCACGAGTACGTCGGACTTCTCGTCAAACCGCGATCGCAACAACGGCACGTAGTCTTTCCCCCCGGCCAATTGTTGCAGTTGCCGATCGTCACGGAAGTGCGTGTCTAGTCCGTCGGTCAAGACCAGCATCGTCTTGAACCCTTCGAACTTTGGAGAGAAGTCCTCCTTGGCTCGATACATCGTCCGGATCAGAGGCGTCGCCCACCGCGGAATTAGGTTGCGCAACTCGGCCCGCAGCTCGGGCAGCTGACTGTGGTCCCACTTGCGGGGCTTGCGCAATTGCTCGATGATGGTATTGACGTCGTCGGTTTGTTCAGGTTTCTCGTGCCCATAAACCCACAGGCTTATGGTCGTGCCTTCAAGGAACGGGTTCGCCAAGACATTTTCCAGCGCGTCCAACGCGTCGGTGAAGCGGCTGCGCGCGCCCTTGACGAACTTCTTGTTCGGTGTGTTCATGCTCTCGGAGGCGTCCAGGACAATGACCAGCTGACCCATGCTGGCCAAGAACTTGCTGTGCAGCCGTCTGTCTGCTTGCACCGCCACCCGTCCCAACTCCGGCATCTGCGGCTGGGTGACGATGATGTCCGGCTGGTCGTACAAGGAGATGTCTGTCTTCACCTCGAAGACCTGTCCTCGGAACACGCCCCGCAGCACATGTTGCGTTTGCACCTTCTTGGACACGGAGCCGGTTTCGAGCGTGGCCTTGAAGCCGTACGACGTGTCAACGGCGCTGCGGCCGGCATCGACCTTGGCCAGCACGCGGCGGCCCCGGTCGTCGCCGATCGACTTGAGCAACTTCTCGTCGCGGCTGGTCCACACGACCGGATAGCCTTCGACGCCTGCGGGTGCTTCAAACTGGTAGGTGCGCTCCAGAGAGCCCTCATCAGTCCAGTTGACGCGCGACGGGCCGTCCACGTATTTTTTCTGCGTCGCATCGTACCATCTTGCGGTGGCTTCTGCCGGCTTCAGCATTTCGGCCTTTGCCACAGCGCGGCTGAGACGTTGCTCCTTCTGTTGCTTGCTGAGGTCGCGCTTTTCCCCCGCGAGGTTGCGGGCGTCGTCAACTAAAAGCTTGCCCGCGGTGCTGTAGTACTCGAACCAGTGGTCGTGATAGGTCCGTTCCGCCTGGGCGAGCAGTAAGTCGTGCATTTGCAGGCGGCGAAGCTCGTCGACAGGATTGCCACTCACGAGGGTGCCGGCCGCACCGTCGAGTTGGCGGACGAGCCGCGCTGCTTCGACCAGATGGTCCGACGCCGTCTTCAGCGGTTCTTTAGCGCTCTCCTTACTGAGCGTGTTGACGCGGCTGAGCATGCCGCTCCAGCGCTTCCCGATTTGATCGCCCGCCTTGAGCGGGTCGTCCAGGTCGAGAGCACGCTGGGTCTTGTCTTCCCCCAGTACCGCCAGCAGCAGACGACCATGCCGTTGCGCCTGGTCACGGACGAGCGCAGCGTTTTGCTCCGGCGCCATCTCCGGCGTCGCCCCGGCTTTGGCGGTTCCCTGATTCAGGTCGCTGGAGATTCTTTGACTGTATTGCAACAGCTGCGCTCGCAGCCCCGGCGGGATGAACGGCACCGCCAAAGCCGCCTCGATATCGTGCCTGCTCTGTTGCAAGGCGGCCGGGCTCAACTCCTTGCAGTGTGAATCGAACACCGCCACAACGTTGCGGAAGCCTTTGTTGACAACAGTGGTTTGCTGGATGAGGTTGGTCGGCCCCGCTTCGCCCGCCGGCGCGTCCTTGCGAATCCGGTCCGGATTCTGCGGCTGGAGCAACTGCACGAGTTGGTGGACGTCTTTCCAAAGCGCTTCGACTTGCTTAACTCGATCATCGGCGAGGCGACGTTGCGATTCTTCGCGGAGCCGCTGCCGGGCTAGCCACTGCGAGTAGTAAGGCAGCTCGGCGAGAATCTGGTCGCGGGCCTTGAGCGCTTGCCGCACGTCCTGGGCGTCTTTTTGGGCGTCCGCGTAGAGATTCTGTGCAGCATCTAGGTGTTTCTTCGCGGCGGACCAGCTCTCCTTGTCGTCCGAGGCGAAAAGCAGGTCTTCGCCCAGCCGCCGCTCGTGATCGGCGTCGGTCACTTTTTTCTGAATCCAGGGATGGACCTGTTCCGTGTAGGCTGGCAAGGGCTCGGTGTCGCCTCTGCTGCCGAGGCCGACCGCGGCCTCCTCCGCGAGCCGGCGGACAGACAGAGCCTGGACGATGAGATCGGCCGGCGCGGTTACCTTGCCGGTAGCCTTGTCGTCGACGCGGTACAGATCGCGATTCAACATCACCAGGAAATGGCTCTCCGCTGGCGGGTCCTGGATGCTCAGAATGGCGTTGCTCGCCTTGGCCAGGTTCTGGACTGGATCTTTCAAAACCTCGTCGAGCAACAGGCTGCCGAGCTGGACGCGGCGGAGTTGCGTTTTGAGCGCGTCGGACTTCACTTCGATGAGATTGCGGAAGGCGTCCGGCTGGGGCTCCTTGTCGTTCCACGTCTTGTCGAAGTGCTGCCTGAGTGTGGCGATCTCTTTCGCGTCCGGCACAAAGCCGAGTGCCGCCGGCATGGTCAGCGTCACCTGGAGGGATTCCGGCTTAGCGCCGGAGTCCAGGTGCAATTGCGCGGCCTCAACGATCTTCTTGTGGAGGGCTTCGGCCTCGTCTTTCATCTGCTTCGCCGCGCCATCCCCCGCACCGAGCCCTGCACGGAGCAGTTGCTCGTAGCGGAGTAACGTTTCTAGATACTGCCGGTACAAATGCGGTGCGTAGGCGGCAGGCAAGAGGGCCGATTTCCGCAAGTCGTCGCACTTTGTCCAGGCCGTCCTGAGTTCGTCAGGCAGCTTTGCCGCCTCATTGTTGACCTTAGCCGGCTGGTAATCATTCGGCACGGGCCCCGACAGTTCCATCTGGGCAGCCAGGTTGGTCCCACCCAGCAGGATGGGCTTCTGTAGGGCATCCCGGTTCGAGTGCGACCACTGCGTCACCTGTTCTTGAACATAGCTGTAGAGTTCCCCCGCCATTACGCGCCCATTGGTGTCCTTGTCCGCCGCACCCTTGAGTCCCTCCACCACAAAGTGGCCAAAAATCGTGGCGCCGTCCTCGGATTCCCAGGAACGCTGATCCGCATCACTAGCGCAGATGACGACGAGATTGTCGATTTGGTTGATGACCGGCTCCAGCTTCTTGAGACCGCTGGCGAAGTCGTTGTGCAGGATGCCGAGCGACCAGTCCGCCGGGAGTTGCGTGACACCCAGGATCAAGACTTTCGGCATCTTCTTGTCCAGTCTCTTCAACTGGTCCAGCAGCGCGCTGACGCGAATCACCTTGCGGTTTTCGACGCTGACGTCGTTAGGAATGAGATAGGGTCCCTCGGCGTCGGCAGCGCCGTGGGCGGCCACGAAGAGGATGACTTTCTTCGGGTCGGCCTTGCTCACTTTTTGCTCCAGCCAATCGGAGCTGTCGGCGTTGTCAGAAAACAACGGGTGTTCGTCGAAGTTGGCACCGGCCCATTCTTTCAAATCATTCGCGGTTCGTCGCGCAGACACATTGGCAGGGACTGCGAGGTTCGTCTCGTAGCCAGCGGTAATCGCCAGGACGTAAACCGGCTTGGCCGGCCGTAGCAACAAGATTACGGCCACAAAGGCGCCGACCACCAGCAGCGAGCCAACAAGACCCAAGGCGATCTTAGTCTTCTTCGACCATCCCTTCCTCGCCTGCCCCGGGACGGCCGCTTCCTTCTGCCAGGCGCGCTGCGCGCCGCTGGGGCGGCCGGCGGTCGCGGGCAGGTCTTTGCGCCAGCCGCGGCTTGGAGATTGTTCTGCCATGGGGGGGAAACCTCGGTGCGGGGGTCTAGAATTGGCTTGTCGAACAAACGTTGCTTTATACACGTTGCGGGGAGGCAAAGCAAGCACGCGGTGTCCGCTGCAGCCGCGTGCAGCTCCCTACTCAAATCTATGCACATGGCGTCAGGCCGCCGGACACCAATCGTCCGCTCTCTGCTCTGAAAACGCATACATCTTCGGAAGGCTTGTTTTGGCCTTGGGGCTGTGGCAGAATTGCCCCGGCCTTTTCGGCTTACGGGGACCGCTGATGGCCGGCAAACCGCTGGAGAAAGCTCGACAGGTGCGCAACGTGGTCGATGCGTTCTACCGGGCGTTCATCGAGGCCCGGAACACCTGCCTCGGCTCTCCGCGCGTGGAACGGGACAGGACGAAGGAACGGCACGACGCCGGCTTCGACTCGGCGGTGCTCTGCTGCTGGCAGAAGGACGGTGACATCCCGCAGATCGTTTGCTCCTGGGCCGGCATGAGCATGATCAGTGAAATCTGCCAGAAGCGGCAGAAATTGCAGGACACCAAGTTCAGCACGGCGAAGAAACGAAAGGAATTCAACGAGATGTGGGACCGGTTTCAGTCCGACGTCCTGCGGCGAATTCCCGATGCGGCCATGACAAGGATCGGCGACCGCCTGATCTTCCGGGAAAACCCTCACATCCAGCAAGTGAGAGAGGCAATGGTGGTGCTCGAACAACGCATACTTCAGTGCGTCACTCAGCTGCGCGGCAACCACGAGCTGCTGAGCCCCCGGCCCGGCGACCACGTCGGCGAGCAGATTGCTCGAGACCTGCGAGGCCAGCCGCAGATGGGCCGAGACCCGCAGGGCCACGAGATCGACGCGGGCCGGCCCCGGACGTTCAGCCCGAGCGAGGCCGAGGCCTTCATGGCCACGACGCTGATGTGCGACCGCAGGGCGGGCGTCATCCATTTTTACGGGCGGTGGAGCCCTTGCTGCACCTGCTCGCCGTCCTTGAAATGGCTGTCGTACTCTTACGGCCCGCATGCTCCCAAGAACTTGCCGCCCCCGCCGGACATGCAGTGGCGGATCGGCTGGGTCTTCTATGGGGAGATTTACGAGCACGACCGCAACATTCAACGGGCATGTGCCAACCAATTGGATTGGGCCACGCGGTTGGGCGGCATCGCAGGTCACGAAATGCTGACGGGTTGATGCGCTGAACGACGCCGGCGCAGTGTTGCCAGCCGGCAGGAATGCGAATTCTCGATCTTTCACTGATTGATGGGTGAACCATGGCGCTGACACAGGACGGCCGACTTCTGTCGATCACGACCCCATTGGGGAAAGACGTGTTGTTGCTGGAGACCCTCGAAGGCGCCGAGGAAATATCTGGGTTGTTTCGCCTCAACCTCGTGCTTCTCTCGGACAAGCCGTCGCTCGGGTTTGCCGACCTGGTGGGGCAGCGCGTCACGATCAATATCCAGCTGGCCAACAACCAAACGCGCTCTATCAACGGCTTCGTCAGCCGATTTTCCCAGGGGGGCTTTGCCGACGGGCTGGCGCACTACTACGCTGAAGTCGTGCCGTGGCTGTGGTTCCTGACGCGGACAGTCGACTGCCGCATCTTCCAAAAAAAGACCGTGCCCGACATCATCCAGCAGATCTTCAAGGACTTGGGCTTCACGGACTTCAAGCTCCAGTTGCAAGGCACTTTCGAGCCGCGCGAATTCTGTCTCCAGTACCGCGAATCGGACTTCAGCTTCATCTCCCGGCTCATGGAGGAAGAGGGCATTTTCTATTTCTTCGAGCACACGCCGAGCAAGCACACGATGGTGATCGGTAATAACCCCGGCGTGCACCAGGCGTGCCCGAACGCCGCCAAGATCAAGTACCGCACCGCATCCGGCGGTGCGCAGGAAGAGGAATCCGTCTTTCACTGGCACCTGCAGCAAGAGTTCCATCCCGGCAAGTCCACGCTCAGCGACTATTACTTCCAGACGCCGAGCAGCGATCTCAAGGTGACGGCGGCCAGCGCCGTCTCGGTGGGGGGCAACAGCAAATTCGAGATGTACGAGTACCCCGGCTATTTCGCCAAGCGCTTCGACGGCGACGACAAGGCGTCCAAGGTGCGGCCCGACGGCGAGCGGACCGTCAAGCTCCGCATGCAGGCCGAGGAGGCCCAGCACAAGGTCGCCACCGGGGCGAGCAATTGCCGAGCCCTCATCCCCGGCTACAAGACCGAGTTGACGAACCACTACCGCGGCGACATGAACGGGCCCTACACGATCACCGGCGTGACGCACAGCGGCAACAACAACATCGCCAGCGGCCGGCCAGCGGACTATTCAAACTCCTTTAATTGCATCCCGCACGCCGTCCCGTACCGGCCATCGCGCTCGACGCCAAAGCCGGTGATGCAGGGCTGCCAGACGGCCGTCGTCGTCGGCATCTCCGGCGAGGAGATCGACACCGACAAATACGGCCGCGTCAAGATTCAGTTCCACTGGGACCGCGAGGGCAAGAAGGACCAGAATAGCTCCTGCTGGGTCCGCGTGGCGACGCCCTGGGCCGGCAAGAATTGGGGGATAGTCCACATTCCGCGCATCGGGCATGAGGTCATCGTTGATTTCCTCGAAGGCGATCCCGATCAGCCCATCATCGTCGGTAGCGTCTACAATGCCGAGAACATGCCGCCGTGGAAGCTGCCCGACAACAAGACGCAGAGCGGCGTCAAGAGCCGCAGCAGCCTCAAAGGCGGTGATGAGAATTTCAACGAATTCCGCCTCGAGGACAAGAAGGGCGAGGAGTACATCTACCTCCGCGCCGAGAAGGACAACATCATTACTGTCGAGAATGACGAGATCGTTTGGATCGGCCACGACAACTGGATCGAGGTGGACAACGACGAGACGACCACCATCAAGAAAAACCGCACGGAAACGATCGAGGAAGGCGACGAGAAGCTCACCATCAAGAAGGGCAAACGCGAAGTCAAGATCGAGACCGGCAACGACTCGCTCCAGGTCGCCAAGGGCAACCTGACGATCAAGGTCGACATGGGCAAGATCGAGATCGAAGCCATGCAATCAATCGAGCTGAAAGTGGGCTCGAACAGCATCAAGCTGGAGCAGTCGGGCATTACTATCAAGGGCATCCAAGTGAAAGTCCAAGCTGACGCCATGGCCGAGTTCAAGGCGCCCATGAACACGTTCAAGGGTGACGGCATGTGCACTGTCAAGGGCGGCGTGACCATGATCAACTAATGAGGAGCACTCATGAGCACTGCGGGCCTGGCGAAGGTGACGGCAAAGACCGCCGCCGAGATTTGCAAGCAGTTCGAGCTCGGCGACGAGGCCCAAGCGCTGCTGCGCGACAATTTGACGCCGAAGCAGTTCCTCGACGTCCTCATGGAAAAGGGGGCGCACATTGATGCGATTCGCTATTTCACATTCGCTCTGCCGAAGCGGGAAGCGATCTGGTGGGCCTGCCAGTGCGCTCGGCTGGGATACGGCGCGAACATTCCGCCGAAGGCCGCTGCCGCACTTCAGGCCGCGGAGAAGTGGGTCTCCGACCAAAAAGACGAAAGCCGCTGGGCCGCCAAGAAAACCGGTGAGGCGGCGGGCAACGAACAGCCCGCCGGACTGGCCGCCCTGGCGACGTTTTTCTCCGGTGGAAACATCGCCCCGCCCGGCAGCGACCATAAAGTCCCGGCCCCGGAACATTTGACGGGTCTGATCGGCGGCGCTGCGGTGATGCTCGCCGGCGTCTACTCCGAAGCGGAGAAATCGGCCGAGAAGTACAAGAAATTCCTCGCCTTAGGCATCGACGTGGCCAACAGCACGAACAAATGGAAAGAATGAACCCAACCCCGCAGACGAGTCTTCGAGCCTGCGGGGTTTAAGCCAGGGAGCAACCCAAGGGCATGCCAGCCGGACGTCTCACCGACAATCACGTCTGCCCGATGGTCACCGGCGTGGTCCCGCACGTCGGCGGTCCTGTCGTCAAGTTCTGCCCCACCGTGATGATCTGCAACATGCTCTCGGGTCGCTTGACCGACATGGCCGTCTGCGTCGGGCCGCCCGACCTCGTCATTAAGGGCTCCGCCACCTGCCTCATCGGCAGTATGCCGGCGGCCAGGCTGCTGGACAATTGCGCGCACGGCGGCATGATCGTGGTCGGATCGCCAACGGTCCTGATCGGCGGCTGATGCTCAACTGCCAAACTGCAGGCGAGTCCTCGAGTGTATCGCACCTTCTCTCCAACTGCCCGCGCTTATCTCCCAGTTGTCGTAGTCCTCGGACGCCTCTTCGCGATATAAAGGGGACAGGAGAGCCCGATGCCGCGGACTGCGACTGCGGGTAAGCTCGATAGCCTCAAAGATTTGACGCGCCTGATCCAGCGGGCCGAGGGGTTTCATCCTCTGGTGGCCGCGCTGAAGAACGGCCACGGAGCCACGGTGGACGGCGCGTGGGGCTCAGCGAGCGCGCTGGCGGCGGCGGCGCTCGGCCTGCACGCCCCGAGCACGCTATTAATCGTCGTGGCCCATCCGCGCGACCTCGACGCCTGGCTGGAGGACGTCGCCGGTTTCGCGGGAGTCCGGCCGGCCGTCTTTCCGGCCTGGGACGCTCTGCCGGCCGGTAGCGTAGCGCCCGACGAAATCTCCGGCCAGCGGTTACGATTGCTCAAGACATTTGAGGGCGAAGAACCGCCCCGCTTCGTGCTTACCACGATGCAGGCGCTGATGCAGCCGGTCCCAAGCCGGGCGCAGCTGGCGCAGCGCCGCCGCCGGCTCACGGCAGGCGAGCAAGTCGATCTGGAGGAGCTAGCGGCCTGGCTGGTGGACCACGGTTTTGAGCGGGCAGATGCCGTCCATCTGCCGGGCGAGTTCACGCGCCGTGGCGGCATTCTCGATGTCTTCTCGCCGGACGCCGAGGCGCCCTATCGTTTGGAATTCTTCGGCGACGAGCTGGAATCGATCCGCCAGTTCTCCCCCGAAACGCAGCGCAGCCTGGCCGGCTTTGACGCAGTCGAACTGGTAGGTGGCAAACGCGGCGCTCCAGACAACGGCGAGCAGCTCCGTGATACGGGCCATTTCTGTGAGTATCTCCAGGCCGACGCCTGGACCGTGCTGGTCGAGCCGGACGACCTCGACGAGCAGGGCCGGCATTATCTGGAGCGGATCGCCGACC
>Ga0066710_100007914_pt1 | contig 10235 bp, 7 predicted proteins | sample GraSoiAngelo_159_FD_79666 | JGI IMG/M metagenome (GOLD analysis project Ga0066710, IMG submission 79666) | Grasslands soil microbial communities from the Angelo Coastal Reserve, California, USA - 14_1009_16_40cm | ecosystem: Environmental > Terrestrial > Soil > Grasslands | place: USA...
AGGAGGCCGCGCGCATCGACGGCGCGTCCCGGCTGTCGATCCTGGCCCGCATCGTCATCCCGCTGTCCCTGCCGGCGCTGGCGACGCTGGCCGTGATCCAGTTCATGTGGACGTGGAACGACTTCCTCTGGCCGCTCGTGACCATCCTGACGAACCAGAACGCGTTCACCCTGCAGCTCGGGCTGGCCACGTTCCAGGGCGCGCACCAGACCCAATGGCACACCGTCGCCGCGGCGAACATCATGTCGATGCTCCCGGTGCTGGTGCTGTTCGTGGCGGCCCAGCGCTTCTTCGTCCGGGGCATCGCCACCCAGGGGCTGAAGGGCTAGCGGTGGCTCGGGTCGCCTTCCGCGACGTCACCAAGGTCTACCCCGGGCCGGTCGTCGCCCTGGAGGGCCTGACGCTGGACGTGGCCGACGGGGAGTTCCTGATCCTGGTCGGCCCGTCCGGATGCGGGAAGTCCACGGCCCTCAGGATGGTGGCCGGCCTCGAGCGGATCAGCCGCGGCTCGATCGCCATCGGCGATCGCGTCGTCAACGACGTGCCGCCGAAGGACCGGGACGTCGCCATGGTGTTCCAGAACTACGCCCTCTACCCGCACATGACCGTGGACAAGAACCTCGCCTTCGGTCTCCGCCAGCGCCGGATCGCCAAGCAGGAAGCGCGGCGGCGGGTCGAGGAGATCAGCCGCATGCTGGGGATCGAGGAGCTCCGAAAGCGGCGGCCGGGCCAGCTCTCGGGCGGCCAACGGCAGCGGGTGGCCATGGGCCGGGCCCTGGTGCGGGAGCCGGAGGTGTTTCTCCTGGACGAACCACTCTCCAACCTGGACGCGAAGCTCCGGGTCGAGATGCGGGCCGAGCTCAAGCGGCTACAGGACCGCGTGGGCGTCACCACGATCTACGTGACGCACGACCAGGTCGAGGCGATGACCCTGGGCGATCGCATCGTGGTCCTCTCCGACGGGATCCTGCAACAGACGGGGCGGCCGCAGGACGTCTACGACGATCCGGCCAACCTGTTCGTGGCCGGGTTCATCGGTTCCCCGCCGATGAACCTGATGAAGGGCAGGGCGACCGGCGGGAGCATCGCCGCCGGTGACCTCGAGCTGCCGGACATGCGCGTGCGGGATGGCGATGTGGTCGTGGGCATGCGACCGGAGGCGCTCCATCCCGTCGGCGAGGATCATCCCGGTCCGGGCTTCGCGGTCTTGGTCGATGTGATCGAACCCCTCGGCGACGAAGTCCTGGTCCACGGCTCGGTGGACGCCGCCCCGGCCCGAGCCGGCCTGGGCCCCGACGCCGACGAAGCGAAGCTCCTGGCCGGAACCGACGGGGATCGGGCCAGCGTCACCCTCCGGCTGCCGCCGCAGGAACGGCCCAGGTCGGGATCGCGATTGCAGGTCTCCGTCGCCCCGCGGGACGTGCGGCTCTTCGACATCGGGAGCGGCCTGGCCATCCGCCCCGAATGAGTGCCTGAACCGAGGCGCCGCCGGCGTCGAGTCAGCTCGAGCCGGCCGGCTGGCCGGCGATCGTGCTCCGGGCCTCGTCCAGCGTGGGCTGTCCGTCGACCCCGCCCAGGGAACGGGTCGAGAGCGCCCCGCAGACCGCGCCCATGGCCAGGGCCCGATCGAGCGGGTCGCCCGCCAGCCAGGAGGCCAGGAAACCCGCGTCGAATGCGTCGCCGGCTCCCGTTGTGTCGAGGGGTTCGACGGGAACAGCGCCGACGCGCACCAGGCTGGTTCCCTGGACGGCGAGCGCTCCCTGCGACCCGAGCTTGACGACGACCAGCGCGGCCAGGCCGGCGAGGCTCACCGCGGCTCGATCGACATCCTCTTGATAAGCGATCCTGACCGCTTCGATGGCGTTCGGAAGGAAGACGTCGGTTCCCCTCAGGACGTCGGTGAGCCCACCGTTCCAGTTCTCCGCAGGGTCCCAGTTCGGATCGACCGATGTCGTCGCCCCCGCCGAGTGGGCCTCGTCGAGGAGCGCGGGAACATCCGGCGCCAGGCCACGCTGCAGGAAGTACGAGCTGACGTGCACGTGCCGCGTCTCCCTGAGGAGACGGCGATCGACGGTTGCCGAGCGCAGGTCGGCGATCGTTCCCGGGAAGGTGAGGATGGCTCGATCCCCCGGCTTGGAGAGCACGATGGTCAGGCCGGTACGGCGCCCCGGATCGACGACCAGCCCCCGGACGTCGACGCCCCGAGCGTCCAGCTGCTCGCGCATCCACCGCCCGAACAGGTCGTCCCCGACGACCGCACACAGCGCGACGCGCACGCCGAGCCTCGCCGCCCCGCACGCCGCGATGGCGCCCGAGCCACCGATGGTGAGGTTTGCATCTTCCGCCAGCCGCTCGGCCTGTCCGAACGCCGGCTCGACCTCACCGCTCAGGACGATGTCGGGGTTGGCGTCGCCCACCACGAGCAGGTCGAACCGGGTCATCACACGGCCACCATACCGGCCCCCGTTCTCTGCCAGGCCAGTTCCCCGCCCCAGCGTTCTTCCAGGGGTGTCCCGGACCCACTTCCAGGGGTGGCCCCCATGTCACCCGAGTCCTCCGGGACGCACCATCGGGGCATGATGCACACCCCAGGAGGTGCGAGATGAACACCCGTTTCCGCTGGATGGCAGCGTGGTTCGTCTGGATCCTGACCGTGGCCCTGGCCGGGTTCACCATCCGGCTGGCCGCCCTGAACGGCACCCGGCTGGCCGGGCAGCGCCTGCCGGCCGTTGAGGACGTCGCGCAGGCCGTCGCCAGCCTCGGGTTCGCCACCGTGGGGGCCCTGATCGCTTCCCGCCGGGCCAACGCCGTGGGATGGCTCCTCTCGATCATCGGCCTCGGCATGGCCCTGTTCCCCTTCTCCGAGGAGTACACCCTGCGCGGGCTGGTCACCGGAGTCGGCTCGCTGCCGGCCGTGGAGTGGGCCGCCTGGGCTCACTCGTGGGCGCCCTTCCTCAGTCTGGGCGCGGTCCCCCTGCTCTTCCTGCTGTTCCCGGACGGCCATCCCCCCAGCCGCAGGTGGCGCCCGTTCGGGTGGGTCCTGGGCGGCGGCGCGGTGTTCCTCCTGATCGGAGCGCTGCTGGGGAGCGACGAGCTCCAGGGCTACTACACGCACTTCACCGCCCCGCTGGAAAACCCCGTGGGGATCATCGGCGACCAGGGCCCGTGGGCAGTGTTCATCGTGATCGGGCTGGCCATGATCGTGGCCGCCCTGGGGTGCGTGGGGGCCCTCGTCACGCGGTACTCCCAAGCGACCGGCGAGCAGCGGCAGCAGCTCAAGTGGGTCGCCTACGCCGCCCTCGTGATGGCCGCCCTGGGACTCGCCACCTTCCCCATCGCCGGGTTCGGCGGAGACTCGATCTTGACCAAGGTCGTCGTGATCTCCTTCCTCATCTCGGTCGGGTTCGGGATCCCGGCGTCCATCGCGGTGGCCGTGTTCAAGTACCGTCTCTACGAGCTCGATTTCGTGGTCAAGAAGACGGTCATGCTGGGCACGCTCGCCGCGTTCATCTCCCTGGTCTACGTGGGGATCGTGGTGTGGCTCGGCTCGAGCCTCCACGGGCAGAGCGACAACAACCTGCTCGTCTATTCGGCTGCAGCGGTTGTCGCGGTCGGCTTCCAACCGGTCCGCTCGAGGGCGGGCCGCCTGGCCGACCGCGTGGTCTACGGGAAGCGCGCGACTCCGTACGACGTCCTGTCGGACCTCGCCCACCGCATGTCGGACGCCTACTCCGTCGAGGACGTCCTCCCGAAGATGGTCGAGGCGATGGCCTCGGCGACCGGGGCGACCAAGATCGGGGTGTGGCTCCGGTTCGACGATGAGTTCCGGCCGGCCGCGACGTGGCCGGCCGGGCTGCTTCCCGAGCTCCTGCCGATCGTTTGGAAGGGCGAGGGCCTTCCGCCGTTCAACGGCTGGGATCGCGTATACCCCGTCATCCAGCAGGGTGAGCTGCTCGGGGCGATCACGCTGGTCGAACGATCCAGCGACCCGATGCTCCCGACGAAGGAGCGGCTGATCGGGGCGCTCGCCGCGCAGGCCGGGCTGGTGCTGCGCAACGTCCGCCTCTTCGAAGAGCTCAAGGCCTCCCGGCAGCGCCTGGTCAGCGCGCAGGACGAGGAGCGCCGGCGGCTGGAACGCAACATCCACGACGGAGCGCAGCAGCGCCTGCTCACCCTCGCCATCGCCGTCGGGCTGACCCGCGACCGGGTGGCGGATCCGGCACTTGGCGACGAGCTTGACCGAGTCGGCGAGGAGCTTCGCGTGACGCTGAACGAGCTGCGCGAGCTGGCCCGCGGGACCTATCCCGCCATCCTCACCGAGGCGGGACTCGGGCCAGCCCTCGAGTCCGTGGTCCAGCGGGCCAGCGTCCCCGCTAGACTCGCGGCCGCACCAGAGGGGAGGCTGCCCGCGCCGGTGGAATCGACCGCTTACTTCATCGTCTCGGAGGCACTGGCCAACGCCTCGAAGCACGCCGACGCGTCATCGGTCACAGTCGCCGCGAGGCTCGACGATGGCCGCTTGCTCGTCGAGGTCGCCGACGACGGGATCGGCGGCGCCGACGCGTCCAAGGGGTCGGGGCTGACCGGCCTGGCGGACCGGGTGGCCGCCTTGGGAGGAAGGCTTCGCCTGGAGAGCCCTCGCGGGGCGGGGACGCGGGTCGTAGCGGAGATCCCCGTGCCGTGACGGCGGCCTCGGGCCCGGCGGTCAGGACCTTCCTGATCGCGGACGTGCGCGGCTACACCAGCTTCACCGAGCAGCGCGGCGACGAGGCGGCCGGACGGCTCGTGTCGGCCTTCGCCTCGCTGACGCGCGAGATCGCCTCCGCGCACCACGGCGCCATGGTGGAGCTCCGGGGCGACGAGGCCCTGGTCGTATTCGACTCGGTGCGCGACGGCATCCGGACCGCGATGGAGATGCAGGCTCGCTTCGCCGGCGACGCCACGTTCGAGGGAACGGGGCCGCTCCCAGTCGGCATCGGGATCGACGCCGGCGAGGCCGTGGCGGTCGAGGACAACTATCGAGGGAACGCGGTGAACGTCGCGGCCAGGCTGTGCGGGCTGGCGGGGCCGGGCGAGGTGCTGGCCAGCCGGGAGGTCTGCCATCTCGCCGGCCGGATGGAAGGCCTGGAGTATCAGGACCGGGGCGCCATCCGGCTGAAGAACCTCGCGGACCCCGTTCGGGTTATCCGCATCGCCCCCGTGGAGGACGATCCCGCGGCGCGGTTCGCCTCGCTCGGTCCAGCCGCGGAAGAAGCCGAATCGGGGGGCACGCTCCGGGTGGTGGTGGCCGACGACTCGGTGTTGTTCCGGGAAGGCGTGGTCCGAGTGCTGACCGAGGCCGGGCTCGATGTGGTCGGCCAGGTCGGGGACGCCGAGGAGCTGCTGGAACGGGTCCGGGCTGATCCTCCCGACCTGGTGGTCACGGACATCCGCATGCCCCCGACCAACACGGACGAGGGGTTGGTGGCAGCGGCGCGGCTGCGCCAGGAATTCCCGTCGATCGGCGTCCTGGTCCTGTCCCAGTACGTGGAGACACATCACGCGATGAACCTGCTGGCGGAGAGCCCGGCCGGGATCGGCTACGTGCTCAAGGATCGGGTCGCGAACGTGGCCGATTTCGCGGATTCGGTCCGCCGCGTGTCGAAGGGCCAGTCGGTGATCGATCCGGAGGTGGTGGGCCAGTTGCTGCGCCGCCGACGCGACGTCGGGGAGATGGATGACCTGACCGAGCGGGAGCGGCAGGTCCTCCAGCTGATGGCCGAGGGCCGGTCGAACCAGGCGATCTGCGAGCGCTTGTTCCTCAGCCCGAAGACCGTCGAGGGCCACATCGGCAACATCTTTACGAAGCTGGGCCTCCTGCCCCAGGACGACGACCACCGTCGAGTGCTCGCCGTCCTCGCGTACCTTCGGCAGCCCTAGTTTCGGGCATCATCCGGCGGAAGCGTTCACGCCGGCTCGATGCGCAGCAGCTTCGCGGCGCGTTCGAGCTGCTCGGTTCCCCAGGTGAGGTTCCCGGCCAGCAGGATCTGGTCGGCCCCGGCTTCCTCGAACGCCTTCAGCCCCTCGAGCACCTGGTCGTCCGATCCCACGACGACACCTCCGGGGAGCGATTCGTCGCCCTGGAAGCGCTGATGGGCTTCCTCCTCGTCGCGCATGACCGCCACGTGCGCGGATCTCCGGATCGTCGCCGGGTCACGGCCGATCTCCTCGCACGCTCGCTCCAGCACCTCGACCTTGTGGGCGAACTCCGCGGCCGACGGCGAAAGCGGCGCGTCCCACCCGTCGGCATATCGGGCGGCCATCGGCAGGGTCCGTTTCTCCCCCATGCCCCCGATCCATACGGGCACCCGAGCCTGGACGGGCCGGACCCCCAGCGCCGCGTTGCTGAGCTGGAAGTATTCGCCCTCAAACGAGAACCGCTCCTCGTGGAGCAGACCGGCCAGGCACTGCACGCCCTCCTCCAGCTGGTCCAGGCGGGTTCCCGCGCTCTCGAACGGCAGCCCGTACGCCCGGTACTCGGGCTCGTGCCATCCGGCGCCCATCGCCACCTCGGCCCGGCCGGCCGACAGGTGATCGATCGTCGAGATGGCGTTGGCCATGACGGCTGGATGGCGGTAGGCCACGGAGTACACGAGCACGCCGATACGCGGCCGGGTGGTCATGCAGGCCAGCGCTGTGTGAGAGGCCAGCGCGTCGAAGGACCCGCGACCGCCGGTGTCACCCGCCAGCGGGTAGAAGTGGTCCCACACCGAGAGCCACTCGTACCCGAGCCCCTCCACCCGTCGCCAGAACTCGACGCAGTCCTGGATGCCGGCGCCCTCGGTCCCCGCGTGCACACCGTACCGAACCGTCACGCTTTCCCCCTTCCGCCGGCTGCCGGATCATAGGCTGGCATGTCCATGAGCGCCCCCCCAAAGACCCGCCGTTTGCCCGGCCATCCGTACGCCGGCGTCCTCGCCAACAAGCACGTCCGACGCCTGTACCTCGGATTCTTCATCGCCTCGCTCGGCGCGGGGCTCTCGGTCGTGGCCGTTCCGTGGCTCGCCCTGGAGATCGCCGGCTCGGTCAACCGCGCCTTCGCCGTCGCGGCGGCCGGCACCGCGGCCTTCCTTCCCGGGATCCCGGTCTCGCTCGTGGCCGGACTTCGGCGATGGCGGATCCCGAGCAAGACGGTCCTTCTGGTCGACGCCGCCCTCCGCGTCGTCTGCTTCGGCGTCATCGGCGGCCTCGCCCTGACCCATCAGCTCGCGCTGGGCCCGTATCTCCTGATCCTCGCCGTCTCATCGCTCACCCGTTCCCTCGCCGCCGGGGCCAGGCGCACCGCCATCGACGAACTGATCCGGCCCGAGCAGCGCCTGGCCGCCAACTCCCTCCTGGGCTTCTCCATCCAGCTCGGCATCGACGTCCTCGGTCCCGTGACCGGGGGTCTGCTCGTCGCCGGGCCCGGGGCCGGGGTCACCCTTCTCGCCTACGCCGGCTCCTCCGGCGTCCTGTACGTCCTGGCGCTGACCTTGCCTGCCGCGGCGCGACCCGATCGGGAACCCGAGGCCGCGAAGCTCTCCCTCCTCCGCTCCGTCCCCTCTATCGTCCTGTGGCTGATGGCCGTGACGTTCCTGTTCAACCTTCTCTACGGTCCCATCGACGTCGGCCTGCCGATCTTCGTCCAGAACTCGCTCGGCCATGGGTCGAAGCTCTACGGGCAGCTGTTCGCCGTGTTCGGGGTGGGGTCGCTGGTCGGGGGCCTCGCCGTGGGCGCGCTGCGCCACGAACGGGTCACCCAGTGGGTGACCGTTCTCTCGATCATCGGATGGGGAGGGGCCGCGCTGCTCCTGTCGGTGGCTCACTCGCCCGCGGTGGCCCTCATCGCGTTCGGTTTCGGGGGCCTGTTGTACGGCCCCTTCATCGCCGCGTCGGTCAGCGCGATCCAGGGCGCCACCCCTCCGTCCGAACAGGGCCCGGTCATGGCCCTCTGGGCGACCCTGACCCTGGGCGCGCTCCCCTTTGGCACCCTCGTGGGTGGACCGATGGTCGCCGGCCTCGGAACGCGCGGGACGTTCGCTCTGTGCGGAATCCTGACGCTCGCGCTGGGAGTCGTCACCCTGGGGAAGGTCGTGACGTCCGAACGCTCGAAGCGCGTAGCGCCTTCCGCCTGATCAGGCCCCGGTCATCCGACAGGGGGCGGACTCAGGTGCTCGACGAGCGTCTGGTTGCGTCCTTCCCGGATCGAACTGATCGGTGCCGGGGGCCGTCGCGGAGGTCCACTCCCGGCCGTTCCACTCGAGGATGAGTGGCGCGTTGGCGGCGTTCCCGGCGGCCCAGGCCCGAGGCGATCCCGACGGGACCGCGGCGGCACCGAGCAGGTAGTGGCTGCCGACGTACGGGTTGGGTGTGGGCACGATCTTCCACCGGGACCCGGTCCATCGCATCGCCAGCGTGCGGAACGGCTCGGCGTCGGAGGACTGGCCGATGGCCCACACTTGGTTGCCCGCGGCCGCGGCCGCGTACAGGAAGCTGTCGCCGGCCGCGTTCGGGCTCTTCACGATGCTCCACTCGACCCCGTTCCAGTGCATGGCCAGCGTCTTGAAGGTGCCCAAATCCGGACGATGCGTGCCGACCGCCCACACGTCGTCCGTCGAGAGCGCCGCCACTCCGTACAGGACGTTGTGCCCGGACGCGTTGGGGCTTGGGACATTCGTCCACTCCGTACCGTCCCAGTGCTCGATGAGGGTCTGCTGGAGCCCGGTGCTCGAGTACATCCCCACGGCCCACGCGTCGGTGGCCGAGATCCCCGTGACCGCGTAGAGGTAGTTCTCGATCGTTCCGAGACTCGGGCTGGCCACGACCGTCCAGGTGGGGCCACAGGCCGCTGCCGGCCGGGCGTTCGTCTCGGCCGGCGACGCGGGCGGGGTGAGGAGGGTGACGGTTGCCGTCACCGCCAGCGCGGCCGGGAGGAAGCGGGATGCTCTGATCGGCCACCTCCAGGTCGGGTGGAGAACCGTATGGATACAGGGAGTGGTCGGTCAAGCGGCGGATGGGCGGCCAAACACCATTTCCTCGAGGCGATGGCGCGGTGACGAACCGGTGAGCGGTTCGACCCGTCTACTGACGGACGATGAGCGCGGAGACGAATTGGAGGGACGAGGACCCCGGACTTCCAATCAAGTTCGGGCCGTGCTCCAACGGCGAATACGAGCCAGAGCCTCTCTCGGAAGTCCTGACCGAGACCATTCGCCGGGCCCGCGAGGAGTGCGAGCGGGGGGCCCGCCGTTTGGGGATGTCCCGGCGGGAGTTCCTGCTCTCGGTGTGCGGCGCAGCAACGACGCTGCTCGTCCTGGACGCATGCACGCGCGAGTCCTTTCGTGCCTCCGCACACTCCCCGACCGCGTCGCCTGGAGGTGGCTATCGCATCTCACCGGAGGCAACCACGGAGCCTGAGGCCGCTCGGGAAGCCATCGGCGGCGAGGAGTTCGTGTTCGACATCCAGGGGCATCTGCTCGAGTACGACCTGAACCCCATCGCGCACGGCCAGGGCTTCTGGACGAACTTCCCCCAGCAGAACTGCGGTGAGTCCGACCCGCGGACCTGTTTCTCCATCGAGCACTTCATGACCGAGATGTTCCTGCGCAGCGACACCACGATGCTCTCGCTCTCCGCTCTGCCCATCTATCCCGAGGGCAGCCCGCTCTCGATCGAGATCATGGACGAGACGCGCAAGGCGGCCGAGATCCTATGCCGGGACGAGCGGGTCCTGCTGCATGGCCAGGCCCTGCCCAACGTAGGGCGTCTGGAAGCCAACCTCGAGGCGATGGAGGACGTGTCCGCCCGTTACCCGATCGTCGCGTGGAAGACCTTCACCCACTTCCCCGACCTGTACGAGCACTCCGGCAACGGGTGGTGGCTGGACGACCATGAGCGGGGCGTTCCGCACGTGGGCGAGGCGTTCATCCGGAAGGCCGGCGAGGTCGGCGTTCCCATCGTGTGCGTCCACAAGGGCCTCTCGTGGGGGAGCCGCTTCGCCAGCCCCATCGACGTCGGTCCGGCGGCCAGGAAGCACCCGAAGGTCAACTTCGTCGTGTACCACTCCGGCTTCGAGGCCCGCCTGCCCGAGGGCCCGTACACCGCGGCCACCGCCGACGTCGGGGTGAACCGTTTGATCACCTCGCTCCGGAGGGCGGGCATCGGCCCGAGCGTGAACGTCTACGCCGAGCTCGATTCGACGTCGTGGTACGTGATGC
>Ga0066710_100007915_pt1 | contig 10235 bp, 6 predicted proteins | sample GraSoiAngelo_159_FD_79666 | JGI IMG/M metagenome (GOLD analysis project Ga0066710, IMG submission 79666) | Grasslands soil microbial communities from the Angelo Coastal Reserve, California, USA - 14_1009_16_40cm | ecosystem: Environmental > Terrestrial > Soil > Grasslands | place: USA...
CTCCACGCCGCAGGAAGCGCGGCAGTTCGGCACCAATGACCACGGTCCGAAGAACATCCTTCATGTTTACGACATGACCAAACGCGAAGACAAGGTGGTGCTCGAGGGCATCGACGGCTACGACCTCGACAAGGAAGGCAAGAAAGTGATCTACAAAGCCGGCTCTGTCTACGGCATCGTCGAAGCCGTCCCCGGCAAGGCCAAAGTCGGCGAAGGCAAGCTCAATCTCAGCGAACTGCAGCTGAAGATCGACCCGCGCGAAGAGTGGCGCGAAGTGTTCCACGAAGCATGGCGCGTCGAGCGCGACTTCTATTGGGACCCCAACATGACGGGTCACAATTGGAAGAAAATTGGCGAGCGCTACAAAGCACTGCTCCCCTGGGTCGCACATCGCAGCGATCTGAATTACATCATCGGCGAAATGATCGCCGAACTGAGCACCTCGCACACGTATGTGGGCGGCGGCGACCAGCCCGCGAAGCCGCACGTCAGCGTCGGCATGCTCGGCGCCGATTTCGAGCCGGACGGCGGCTATTTCCGCATCACTAAAATCTATCCCGGCGAAAACTGGAACGACGCCACGCGCTCGCCGCTAACCGAACCGGGATTGAAAGTGCAAGCGGGCGACTACCTGATCGCCGTTGACGGCCAGGAAACGCATTCGAATCGGGACGTCTATTCCTACTTCCAGGACCTCGCCGGAAAACTGGTCGTGCTGAAAATCAATTCCAAATCCACGCCCGAAGGCGCCTGGGAAATCACCGTGAAGCCCGCTAACGGAGAAAACGGCGTCCGTTATCTCGATTGGACCGACGCCAACCGCCGAAAAGTCGAGGAAGCCAGCGGCGGCCGCATCGGCTACATGCACGTTCCGGACACGTCCTTCCCAGGCATCATCGCCTTTGACAAACAGTTCACCGCGCAACTCGACAAGGACGGCATCATCGTCGACGAGCGTTACAATTCCGGCGGCCAGATCCCCGATTTTTACACCGAGAAACTCAAACGCGAGCTGCTCGCTGCGCTCGCCCCCCGCGAAGGAAAAGATGTCCCGTGGCCGCCGGTGGCGATCTACGGGCCAAAAGTCATGATCGTCAACGAACTCGCGGGTTCCGGCGGCGACGCCTTCCCCTGGTTCTTCCATCGCCAGAAAATCGGCCCCATCGTCGGCACGCGCACCTGGGGCGGGCTCGTCGGGATCTCCCGCGCGATTCCTTTGCACGACGGCGGCAACGTTACCGCGCCGGAATTTGCGTTTTGGTCGTCGGACAACGGCGGCGAATGGATCGTCGAAAACCACGGCGTGGATCCGGACTACGTCGTTCCGCAGCGGCCCGACCTCGTCGTCAGCGGCCAGGACCCGCAACTCGAAAAGGCCATCGAGCTCGCCAAGGAAGCACTGAAAAGTTACCACGGCCTTCCTCCGAGGCCAAAGTATCCGGTGGCGAAGGAATAGAGACCTTCTCTTCTTGAATTTCTGACCGCTAGCCGAGTGGCGCGAAACGCGTCGCCGGCGGGAGGGTAATCTCTGGCTAAAAGGGCTAAGCGCGGCGGTGCTTGCCTTTGTGCTCGTTGACCGCTTGGCGGTCACCAAGGCCAAAGTCTTTCCTCCTTTCCTGCTTCGCGTCCCGGGCCACCCACAGGGGTATTGGCTAGCGGAGCCCGGTAGCACAGGTTTTGACCTGTGCAAATCCCTTTCTACTGCATCACCGCCGGCGCGGCTGCTTGCGCTGCGCCGCTGCCGTTGCGGTCGCCGTTGGTGCCCGGTCATCCGGATTCTCGTCCGAACTTCCGCTGTCCTTGCCGCCGGTCACGCCAGAAAACGCCGACCGCATCACGTCATTCGCAAAAAAATTCTTCCCATCCATCGGCACCATCATGATTTGCAGCTTGTCCGACAGTCGCTCGGCGATAATCTTCTGAATCAGCATGGGGTTCTGCTTCAGCACGGACGCTTCGAACTTCATCCTTTCGGCGTCTGCCGCAGCCGTCACCCGAATGCGGTTGGCCTCGGCGTCGGCCAAGTTTTTCTGCCGCTCCACCTCCGCTTTGCTGTCGATGATTTTTGCTTGCGCCGCGGCTTCTGCGTTTTGCAGTGTGGATTCCTTGCGCGCTTGCGCTTCCAGCTTGGTCTGCTCGATCTGTTTCTGTTTCAGAGGCAGTGTGTACTGCATCGCGTCCGCTTCCGCTTTGGCCTGCAGCACGCGGACTTGCGCCTGAGCTTCCGCCCCCTTTACGTCACGTGCTTTTTGAGCCTCCGCCTCCAGTTCGGCGATCTTTACCTGCTTTTGTTTGATCTCCTGTTCGGTGCCAAGCCGCTCGTTCTCTTGTTCCTTGAGCAGCAGCCCTTCAAGCCCCTTGGCGTATTCCGCAGGGAGCTGCAGATCGCGCAGCAACACTTCCCTCACGATGATCCCGTCGCTCGCCAGCCGCGCGGCAATCGCTTCGGCCGCTTTTGTCCGCAATTCTTCGCGCTTCGTGGCAAAGATCTCCCGCGTCACGTAGTTTGGCGCAAGCTGCCGGTAAATCGTGGAGATGACCGGCGCCACCACCTGCTCGCCGACCGGCTGCGGCAGATTCGTGTGAATCGAGTCCAGCCGTTTGGGATCCAGCCGGTATCGCACGGAAACCGCCAGGCCGATGTTCAGCCCCTCCCGCGCCTGCACCGTCAGCACATCACCCTTTTGCTTCGGATTTTCGGCCGCCAGCATTGAATACACCTGCTCGCGCGTATCGTAGATCGCCATGGAATCCACCAGCGGCATTACCAAATGCACGCCGGGATACAACGTACCGGGCCGCGCCCCCCAGATCTCGCTGACGCGCACGCCTGCCGCTCCATCGGGAATCACTGCAAAGCTTTCCGTGAGCAAGAGCGCCAGGGCGCTCGCCGCCGTCAGTTGCAGCGCCAGCCGCCAGCGCACCGACCGGAAAGGGCGGCGAGCCAGCGCCTCCACCTCCGCACCGGATTCGTCCGTTTTGTTGCGTGACAAAAGCCGCCGCAGTTGTTCCGAGAGAAAAATATCGTAGGCCACCAGAGCCCCTGCGCTTCCAAAGAGTCCGGCACCCAGAATCATCAACAGATACTTCAAAGCCAGCATCGATTTACTCCCTTCTCTCCATTTCCCGGAGCGCCGCGGCGGAGCGGTGACGGCCGTCTCCGCCGCTCACGTTGGGTCGGGGAATCCCGCTGGCACAGGTTCCATTCACCCTGATGGAAGCGCGCGTTTCGCGCTCCGGACGGGTTGCCGGTGCTCTTCGGATTGTGCCCGTTCAGCGCTTTGCCGAATATGCCCGCGCCAGTTGCGCCTTCCCACGCACCAGTTCGGTGCGCACGGGAATCCTTCGCGCCGTCGCCGGCCGCATTATCAAGAACGTCGCCTTCAGGCACAACCAATGCAGCCCAGCGGCAGCGGCCACCGCAAACATCGTGGTGATAACCAGCGTTGCGAATTGCAGCAGGACGAACATGACGTGCCTCCTCGTTGCGATTTGAGCTATCGCACCGTCATGACCAATCTCAATGTGTTGATAGAAAGGGACTTACAGGAGGACAAGCCCGATCAATTCGTGTACACGACTACACATCGTGTCGCGCCAGACGCGCCTGTCTTCCTGGATCTTTTGGATCTCCTGTCCTTTCACATTCTGGCGCACTCTTTTGCACCCACCAAAAACTCAACTCTTTTATTTTCAATCGATTCCGCACTCTTTGCCAAAAACACCGGGGGGTGGTGGACTCTCAATATTTCCTACCATCCCGCTCCTCCCCTCTTCTACCGATGTCTTGTGCTAGGCTAACTGTGACCACTCCCATGAACCGCGGATCAGGTTTGCGCATCGGCAAAATTCTCGGAATCCCCATCTACCTCCACTCGACCTGGGTCTTCATATTTGCGGCCATCACCTACATCATTGCCTCGCAGTACAAGCAGGAGCATCCGCTTTGGACGGACACACAGCATTGGACCGTTGGCGTCCTGACAAGCCTCCTGTTCTTCGCATCCGTCCTGTTCCACGAACTCTCCCATAGCGTGGTGGCCCAGCATTACAAAATTCGCGTCGTTTCCATCACTCTCTTTCTCTTCGGAGGCCTGGCGCGCATCGAGCGGGAACCTTCCAAGGCCATTCAAGAATTCAACATCGCGATTGCCGGACCGCTGGCCAGCGGCTTGCTCGCCGCTGGCTTTCTTGGATTAGCGCGTCTCTTCCCTTACAGCCAGTCGGTCGGAGCACTGGCTAAATGGCTGTGGTGGACCAATCTCATGCTCGCCGTTTTCAATCTCTTACCCGGGTTTCCTCTGGACGGAGGAAGAATTTTCCGTGCCATCGTTTGGGGAGCGACCAAGAATTTCGAGAAGGCCACTCGCGTCGCGGGCGCCAGCGGAAAGTTGATCGCCTACGCGATGATTCTTTCGGGCGCGTGGGGTGCCTTCCATGGATTTGTTCAAAATGGCATCTGGCTGGCGTTCATCGGTTGGTTCATTTTGAACGCCGCGCAGGAGAGCGTCGCGCAAGTCGCCATCCGGCAAACCCTCGCTGGCCTAAGCGCCGCTGACGTTATGAGCAAGGAAGTGCCTACAGTTCCGGGTCACATCACTCTCGAAGAATACGGCGCCGAAGTGCTCCGCACCGGCCGACGCTGCCATCTCGTGGTCAGCGACGATCGCCTCGTTGGCATGATGAATGTTCACACTCTCAACTCCATCCCGCGCGACGAGTGGGCCCACAACTCTGTTCAAGCCGCCATGATTCCGCGGGAAAAAATCCTATGGACATCGCCGGAGGAACCCCTCTTGCGTTTGCTGGAGCGGCTGCTCAGCGCCGATGTCAATCAGATGCCCGTCGTGAGCGGCACTAGTGACGGCGCGCCACAAATCGTTGGCATCGTCACGCGCGACTCCATCCTCCGCGTGATGCAAACGCGCTCTGAACTTGGTCTGATGACGGCAGGCAAGTAGGCGACTAATCCGCAACGGCAGCTTGTCTGACGTTTGACGGGGCGGCTTCTTTTTTCTGGCGCGACTCCAGCGTGGCACGCACTCCGTGTCGCGGACGAAGCGTGATGGACGCCAGCGGCACCACCGGATGATTGGCCGCCAGCCGCAACCGAAATTTCCGCGCGATCGTTGCCAGAACCAGCACAGCTTCCATCAACGCAAACACATTTCCGATGCATTGGCGCGGCCCGCCACCGAACGGAAAATATGCGAACCGCGGTAATCGTTTCAATAAATCATCTTCCCAACGTTCCGGCCGGAATTCTTCCGGCGCGTCATACCATCGCGGATCTCGATGCACCACCCATTGCGCCATGGCCACGCCCATTCCTTTTCTCACCGCGTAGCCCGCAATTTCATGGTCCTCGACGGCCAGGCGCGCCATTCCCCAGGCTGGCGGATACAGCCGCAGCGATTCCGTGACGATGTGTCCCGTATAAGCAAGTTTTGGCAGATCATCGAGAGAAGGAGCGCGATCGCCGAGCACGGCATCGAGTTCCGCATGCAGCTTTGCTTCCACGGCGGGATTCTGCGCCAGCAGCCACCACGTCCAGGAAAGTGTGCTGGCGGTGGTCTCATGCCCGGCTAGGAATAAAGTGATGGCCTCATCACGGAGCTGCCGGTCCGCCATGCGCGAGCCGTCTTCGTCTTGCGCGTGAAGCAGCATTGACAACAAATCGCCGGCGTCGCGGCCCGAAGCGCGGCGCTCTCCGATGATTCGGTAAAGAATTTTGTCGATCTGCGCAATTTCCTTCTTCACTCGCAGGTTCGTGGCGGTCGGCAGCCAATGCGGCACAAAAATAGTGCGCCGGAAATTGGCGCCGATTTCCAGCAGCAGTTCCAGCGATTTCCCCACCTCTTGCGCGTCGCGTTCGACATCGGCATCGAACAGCGTTTTTCCCACGATCTGCAGCGTCAGCCGCATCATTTCTTGATGCACGTCACGCTCTTGCCCGCCCCGCCAGTCATGCAACATTCGCTGTGTGTACTCCACCATCGTCGCCGCATACGAAGCGATTCGCGTGCGGTGAAATGCCGGTTGCGCCAGCCGCCGCTGCCGCAGCCAAAAATCTCCTTCGCTGGTCAGCAAACCTTCGCCAAATACGTGCCGGTTCGCCCGCAGCACTCTTCCTTTCGAATACTTGCGCGCGTTGGTGACCAGCACTTCTTCTATTAAATCGGGATGGTTGAGGAAAATCGTTCTGAAATTCAGGACGCGCAGCCCCGCGACGTCGCCATACTCGCGCGCAATCTTGGCGAAATATTCCAGAGGATTGTTATTGAGCGGACCGAGCGACCATCGTTTGAGCCCTTCGGCGGGGCCGGCGGGAAATTCCTTGTGAATCGAGCGCCACATCGAATGATGCTATGCCCGCGTTCGCGCTGCGTCAACGCGCCGCGCGTGTGAAGCACTCAGATTTCTCTCGCGCGGAGCGCCCGGATTCGAAAGCCTCCGCGCCGGAAATCGACAGTCACCTTTGAAAATCCTGCGGTTGTCAATCTCGCGAACGCCGAAGCTGGCGTCACCGGCACAAAGGTGCTCCGAATGTGCCCGACTCTGTGCGGCCACCCATCCTGAATCTCAAACGCCAGAAACACTCCACCAGGCCGAAGCACCCTCCAAATTTCCGCGAACGCGCGATCCTGCAAATCTTTCGAACGCAGATGATGAAGCATGAGGATCGCGATGGCCGAGGAAAATGTGCCCTCCGCAAACGGCAAAGTCGCCGCATCGCCTTGAATCACCGCCGCATTCGAACCATTGACCCGCGTCCCAGCTTCGCGGCAAACGAGTGGTCATACTCAAGACTCGTCACGCGTGTAACGCGCTGCCCCAACTCCCCCGTTGCCGCTCCCAGCCCCGCGCCTAGCTCCAGCACGTGCTCACCCAGCTCCGAGCCTTCGAGCATCCACGGCAGAAGCTGCCGCCGCGTCACATAACGCCAGAACGGCGACCCGCAAAACCATGTTTCGAATCCATTCATCGATAGCTCGGAAGACTTCGAGGGCTCTCAACTCTACCGTGAGCCCGGCGGCTCAGTGAAGCAAAGGGTGCATTCGGCGGAGCGAAGAAGCGAATTGATCGGCGTTATAAGCCGATGGATTCTCGAGCTGCTGAAAGAGTCCATTGATGGCCGCACGGACTTCGGCGGCATTGCCCGGCTTGGCGTCCTTACTATAGGCAATGTAGAAAGAATCGAGCGCCATGGCGGCCTGTTCCGCCGCGCGCTCGTCCGCCAGCGCGATACTCTCCGCGTCATCCGAGATACGTTGCAGCATGCGCAGTGCAACGGCCTGATCGTATTGCATCGTTGCCAATCGCTCCGCAATCCGCTGCGCGAGCGGCGCTGCCGCGGATGCCGCCGACGCGACTGCGTTACGATCGGGATTGAGCTTGCTCATCTCGCCGGAAACCGCGAGCAGTTGACGGTCCAGTTCCTGCGCGTTCCCTGAGTCCATCTGCTTCGCGAGCAACCGGAATACCGCATAACGCGAGCTGTTCCATGGCGGATCGCCGGGACGCCGCCCAGCGTAGCTATGTTCCTGCCGCCAGCTGTCTTTAGCCGGTCCTAGCGCGTGGTGACAAGCAAAGCAGGAAAGCTCCGAATATTCCGGCCACACATCCTTTTTATCGAAGCGTTCGCCTTTCGCCAGCCAAGTCAGCCGCTCCATCGCCGCGCGCAGTTGCACCGCTTGTCCGGTGCTCCACTCGCGCACGCCTACCCATGCGGCATCCTCTGCGGCCTTTCCCAGCTCCGATTCGCGCGGAACCTTCCAGTGCCGTGGCATTACCGCCGAAAACGAATCCAGCTCGAAATACAAATCCGGGTGCCCTGCGGCGATCATCTCGTGGTCCACAAACTTGTTTCTCGTTCCCAGATGGCATTCCAGGCATTTCTCGGTGCGATGGATCACATCGCGCGTGTCATGCATTCCCAGCGCCACCGACTTCCCATGCGGCCACAATTTTGTCGTGTGCGGCCCCAGCCAGGCCGAAGCCGACCCATGGCAGTTCTCGCAAGATACGCCTTCCGAAATTTCAAACGCGCGTCCGCGCTGCTCCGGCGGTGGATTCAGCGCGTGGCACGCCAGGCACTTGGCCGCTTCTTCCGCCTTCGTGCCCAGTTTCAGGAGGCGCGCCATGCGTTCACCGACTTCTCCGGTCAACGCCTGGTAGGCGCGGCTATGCTTATCCTTGATGATCCACGTCGAATATTCGTTCTGCAAAATCCGGCTGCCAGCGATGGGCTTCACGCTTCCGTGGCAGCTCGTCGCTGCACAAGAACCCGGGCCGATGTATTTGATGGATTCATTCTGTGCGGAAAGCAGCGCCGGAAGCGTCATGAACCACGCGCATAAGACCATGCGGAGCATGCAGGAGTTGGAGGCTTTGCGCATTCGGTGTGCCGGTGAGCCTGTTTGCTTATATCGTTTGCGCCGCGCGGAAGTCAACGGGCCGCGTTGTCTTTTTCGCGCCGCGCCGCGAAAAGCCAAACTCATTCTATTTACAGCGGACTTCCCTGCCAGTAGTATGCAGAGGATTCTCGACACCACTTCGCGCGAGACGGGGCGCCGTGATCTTCGACGACCTTCGGGCCATCCAGCTTCGCTACGGCTTCCTGCCCAAAGCGGAACTCGAGGGTCTTTCACATCGCACCCAGACGCCGCTCTACCAAATCCACAGCGTCGCGAGTTTCTATCCCCATTTTCATCTCGTACCGCCGCCCAAAGTGGAGATTCGCGTTTGCGCTGACATGAGCTGCCATCTCAACGGCGCTTGCGAGTTGCGCACCGATCTCGAGCGCCGCCTCGTCAATTCGCGGCCCGAAGATGTGCAGATTCGCGATGTCTCCTGTCTCGGCCGCTGCGATCACGCTCCCGCAATTTCCATCAACGATCACATCTTCGCAGATGTCACCGCCGCTCACGCCGAACAGATTGCCCGCGGGGCCATGCGCGGCGACGACATCCACGAGCCGCATCTCGAGCAGGCGCGCATCGCCTGCAAAGCCGATCCGTATGGCGAGAGCGAAAAGTACGACCTCGTGCGGAAGCTCGTTCCATCCAAGGCCTGGGGCGAGGTCCTAGCACAACTCAAAGCCGCCGAGCTGAAAGGCATGGGCGGGGCCGGATTTCCCACCAGCATGAAATGGGACCTCGTTCGTAAACAGCCCAATCCCGTGAAATACGTTGTCTGCAACGCCGATGAAAGCGAGCCAGGCACGATCAAGGACCGCTTCATTATGACTAACCTGCCTCATCTTCTCATCGAAGGCATGATCATCGCCGGCCTGGTGACCGGCGCGAAGCGCGGCATTCTCTATATCCGCCACGAATATCATCTCCAGGAAGAAATCCTTGGCGAGGAGATTCGCCGCTGCTACCGCGCTGGCCTCCTCGGAAAAAAGATCCTCGGCAGCGACCTGGACTACGATCTCGAAGTTTTTGTCAGCCCTGGCGGCTACATATGCGGCGAGGAAAGCGCGCTCATAGAAGCCATCGAAGGCCATCGCGCCGAGCCGCGCAACAAACCTCCCTTCCCCGGTCAAATCGGCCTCTGGCAAAAGCCTACGGTCATCAACAATGTTGAAACCTTCATCAACGTTCCACAAATTCTTGCCCGCGGGATCGATTGGTTCGTGGCACAAGGCGCCGGCGGCTCGCGCGGCCTGAAATTTGTAGGAGTGAGCGGCCAGGTCGTCCGCCCCGGCGTTTTCGAAGTCCCCATGGGCGTGCCGATGCGCGACGTTATCTTCAATCATGCCGGCGGCGTTCGCGGCGGCCGTCAATTGAAAGCCTTCGCTCCGTCCGGCCCGTCGTCCGGCTATCTTCCCGCTTCGATGGTCGACGTGCGGCTCGATTTCAAAGCCCTCGCCGAAGCCGGCTCCATGCTGGGGTCTGGCGCCATCGTCGTCTGCGACGACACCACCTGCATGCTGGACATGGCCCTCAACGCCGTGCGCTTCTATCGCAACGAGTCCTGCGGCAAGTGTGTTCCCTGCCGCGTTGGCTCGCAAAAGATGGCCGACATGCTCGGGCGCTGGACGCAAGGCGGCGTGCCCGAATCTCAATATCGCGCCGACCTCGCGCTCCTCGACGAACTCTCGCAAGCCATGAGTCTCACTTCGATCTGCGGCCTCGGCCAGATCGCGCCTGCGCCGATTCAATCCGTTCTGAAATACTTTCGCGCCGAAGTTGACGCCCACGTTTTGCACGGCCAATGCCCTAGCGGCA
>Ga0066710_100007916_pt1 | contig 10234 bp, 9 predicted proteins | sample GraSoiAngelo_159_FD_79666 | JGI IMG/M metagenome (GOLD analysis project Ga0066710, IMG submission 79666) | Grasslands soil microbial communities from the Angelo Coastal Reserve, California, USA - 14_1009_16_40cm | ecosystem: Environmental > Terrestrial > Soil > Grasslands | place: USA...
GCGGTGGCGCGCGGACTCGCCGCCTTCTCGCAGGACGAAGCCCGGCGCCTCGGCGTCGCGTGGCTCGATCTGGTACGCGACCGGAAGCTCGTCGATGCGCTCGGCCCGATCGCCGAGAGCTTCGAGCGCCGCGCGTACGTGCCCGAGGCGCTTCGAGGGCTCGTCACCGTCGAGCAGGCCCGGCAGCGCTGGGCGGCGCTCCGGCGCTTCCGCCGCGCGCACGGCCACTGGTTCGTGACGAGCGGGCCCTACCGTCTGCAGAAGTGGTCGGCCGACTCCGCGGCGCTCGCCGTGTTCCGCGACCTCTCGTACCCGAACGTCGTCGGGTCGTTCGACCGCTACGCGCGGCCCCTGCGCGCGTGGGTCGTCGGCGTCGATCGGCGAGGCGACCGCCTCGAGCTCGTGCTCGAGGGGCAAACGCTCACGAAATTCGAGCGATCGTATAAGATCGTGCGGGAGCCGATGCGCTTGGCGCCCACCGGCGAGAGAGTACGCGACACGGTGGTGGCGCGCTGGGTGGTCGTCGGCGCCGGTGACGAGGTCGTGGCGACGGGCCAGGCCCAGGACGTGGAGGGAGGCCGGTTGATCGTGGATCTCCGAGGCATGCTGCCACCGGGCGCGTATCGCGTTCTGCTGGCGGTCGCAATCAACGGAAACTCGACGAACGCTGAGGTGAAGGTGGTCCCGTACCGCGTGGCCGAGTAGTGGACGTCCTCCTCATCCATCTCCTCAACTCACTGCTCTACGCCTCGGTCCTGTTCCTGATCGCCGGCGGGCTGAGCCTCATCTACGGCGTCATGCGCATCGTGAACCTGGCGCACGGCAACCTCTATGCCTTCGGCGCGTACGTGACGGCCTGGGCGGTCGGCAGCGTGGCGGCCGGGGCGTCGGTGCCGGTCTGGCTCGTGCTGCTGCCGGCGGGCGCGCTCGCCGCGGCGATGCTCGGCGCGATTCTCGAGCCGACACTGCTCCGGCCTTTCTACCGGCGCGCCGAGGAATACCAGCTGCTCTGCACCTTCGGTCTGCTCATGATCCTCGAGGACGTCCTGCGCTTCATCTGGGGACCCTATCCGCTCTCGGCGAGCACGCTCTTCGAGAGCTTCGGAAGCCTCTCGGTGGGCGAGTCGATCTACCCGACCTACAACTTCCTCGTGATCGGCGTGGGCGCCGCCGCCGCCGTCTTCCTCTGGGCCTTCATCTACCGGACGAAGTTCGGCGTGGTGCTCCGCGCCACCTCGCAGAACATGCGCATGGCCGCGGCGCTCGGCGTGAACGTCAACCGCGTCTACATCCAGGCCTTCACGCTCGGGTGCTTCATGGCGGGGCTGGGCGGCGCGATCATCGTGCCGAGCCAGTCGGCGGTGCTCGGCATGGGCGTGGACGCGCTGGTGCTCGCGTTCATCGTGGTCGTCATCGGTGGGCTCGGCAGCCTCGAGGGCGCGCTGGTCGGCGCGCTCATCGTCGGCTTCGTGCGCGAGGCCGGGATCACGTGGTTCGCGGAGATCGAGCTGGCGGTGCTCTACCTGATCGCGGCGCTCGTGCTGCTCGTGCGGCCGGCCGGGCTCTTCGGGCGTCCATGAGCGTGCCGGCTCCGGCGCCCCGACCGGCGGCCCCGAACAGCCGGCCCCTGCGTATCGCCGTGCCGATCGCGGTGCTGCTGGCGCTCGTCCCGCTGGTCCTGCCGCCGTACAGCGCGATCCTCCTGGCCTACGGCCTCGTCATGGCGATCGGCGCGCTCGGCTTCAACCTGCTCCTGGGCTACACGGGGCTCCTCTCCTTCGGCCACTCGGCGTACTTCGGCGTGGGCGCGTACGCGGTGGCGCTCATGGTCAAGTACCTGAAAATCACCTCGATGGAGCTCTTCCTGGTGGGCGCCGTCGTGGCCTCGGTCCTCATCACCGCGCTCTTCGGCGTCGTCTGCGTACGCTACACGAGGATCTTCTTCGGCATCCTCACCCTGGCGCTCTCGCAGGTGCTCTGGTCGCTCGCCTTCAAGTTCTTCTGGGTCACCGGCGGCACGGACGGTCTGCGCGTGCCGACGCCGTCCCTGTTCGGCGGGTTGGTGACCGGCGCCGGCGACAAGATCGCGTTCATGTCCCACGCGTACTACTACTACGTGCTCATCATGTTCTGTGCGTGCGTCGCGCTCATGTGGGTGATCGTGAACTCGCCCTTCGGCATGGCGCTCCAAGCCATCCGCGACAACGAGACGCGCGCCGAGTTCGTCGGCGTGCGGATCTGGCGGTATCGCTGGGTGGCGTTCTTGGTCTCCGGCGTCTTCACGGGGCTCGCGGGCGCCCTGTGGGTGCCGCTGAACGGGCTCACGACGCCCGACATCATGCACTGGACGTTCTCGGGGGAGATCGTCTTCATGACCGTGCTCGGCGGGTTCCGCTCGTTCGCCGGCCCGATCATCGGGGCCGTCGTGTTCAACTACCTCAAGACGTACGCGGTGGGCTACACGGTGTACTGGCAGCTGCTGCTGGGCGCCGTGCTGGTGGCGCTCGTCCTTTCGCTGCCCACCGGGATCGTCGGCACCGCGAGCCGGCTCGTGGCGCGCTTCCAGGGGAGGAGCTGAGGTGGAGGGGCCGAGATGAGCCTGCTCGTCACGAAGGACCTCGTGAAGTGGTTTGGCGACACGCACGCCGTCGACCACGTGAACTTCACGGTCAAGGAGAACGAGGTCCTGGCGCTGATCGGCTCGAACGGCGCCGGCAAGACCACGCTCGTCAACCTGATCTCCGGGCTCTTCCGGCCCGACGGGGGCCAGATCCTCTTCCGCGACGCGGACGTCACGCACCAGTCCGTGCACGGGCGCATCAAGGCCGGGATCGCGCGGAGCTTCCAGCTCGTCAACCTCTTCGACCAGCTCACCGCGCTCGACAACGTCGCGCTGACGATCTTCTCGCGCGAGGGCAAGATCGCCAATCTCGCGGCGCTGGCCGCGAGCGACTCCGCCGTGTGGGACGAGGCGCACGACGTCCTGCGTCGGTTCGGCCTCGACGCGAAGGCGCGAACCCTGGCCGGCGGGGTGTCGCAGGGGGAGCGCAAGCTGCTCGACGTCGCGGTCGCCTTCGCGCTGCGCCCGAAGCTGCTCTTCCTCGACGAGCCGACCAGCGGCGTCAGCACACGGGAGAAAGCGCCGATCATGGACACGGTGACCTCGATCGTGCGCTCCACCGGCATCTCGGCGACGATCATCGAGCACGATATGGACGTGGTCTTCAGCTACTCGGATCGGATCGTGGCGATGCACCAGGGGACGATCCTCGCCGACGGCACCCCGGACGAGATCCGCCGCAACGAGACGGTCACGACGACGCTCATCGGCACGAGGGAGACGCGCTGATGCCGGCCGCCACGCTCGAGCTCGATCGGATCAACACCTTCCGGGGCCCGGCCCAGATCCTTCGCGAGGTCTCGCTGCGGGTGGCGGACGGCGAGGCGATCTGCCTGGTCGGTCGCAACGGTGCGGGCAAGACGACGACGATCGACAGCATCATGGGGCTCCTGCCGGTGCGCTCGGGCCGGGTCGCGTTCCGCGACCGGGACATCACGCGCTTGCCGACTCACGAGCGCGCGCTGCTCGGCATCGGCTACGCGCCCGAGGATTGCGGCATCTTCCCGGATCTCTCGGTCGAGGAGAACTTCCAGATCACCTCGTGGCTCGCCTCTGCGCGGGCGACGGCGCGCCGCGGGCTCGACGAACGCGTCTTCTCGGTCTTCCCGGAGGTCAAGGACTTCATGACGCGCCGGGGACTCCACCTCTCCGGCGGCCAGAAGAAGATGGTCGCCATCACCCGGGCCATGTCCCTGGTGCCGTCGATCCTGCTGCTCGACGAGCCGTTCGAGGGGCTGGCGCCGGTCGTGGTCACGCGGTTCATCGAGGCGGTGCGCGCGATCAAGGCGATGGGGATCTCCGTGCTGATCGCCGAGTCCCATCTGGCCAACGCGACGCGCGTGGCCGATCGTCTGTACGCCATCGATCGGGGGGAGATCATCTTCCAGGGCCATCCGCGCGACGTCTTCGCGAACGAGGACGTGATGCGAACGATCCGTGGGTAGGAGCGCCGCGAGGCCGTCGCGATGAGAGCCTTCCTCGTGAGCCTCGTCGTGCTGATGTCGGTCGCGAGCGTTGCCCCGGCGGTCGCCTCGCCCGAAGGCCAGATGAGCTTCGCCCTTCAGGTGTCGCTCGCGCCGGTCTGGTTCGATCCCGCGGACACCACGTCGACCTCCGTACCGTTCATCGTGCTCTACGCGGTGCACGACGCGCTGGTGAAGGCGATGCCGGGCCAGCCCATGGCTCCGAGCCTCGCCGAATCGTGGACCGTATCGCGTGACGGCCTCGTGTACGAGTTCGTGCTGCGCAGAGGCGTCAAGTTCCACAACGGCGAGCCGCTGACCGCCGAGGATGTGAAGTTCTCGTTCGAGCGCTACCGCGGGACGGCGGCGTCCGCCTTCAAGGCCCGCATCACCGCGGTCGAGGTGGTCGACGCTCAGCGGGTACGCTTCCGGTTCAAGCAAGCGTGGCCGGACTTCATGACGTACTACGGCACGCCGGCGACGGGCGCGGGATGGATCGTGCCGAAGAAATATCTGGAGAAGGTGGGCGACGACGGGTTCAAGCGCGCGCCGGTCGGGGCGGGGCCCTACAAGTTCGCCGCCTTCAACCCGGGTGTCGCGTGATCCTGATCGGCAGCGGCGCCCTTGGCAACGCGGCGACGCGGCTCGAAGCCTGGGTGGCGCCGGGCGGCACGTACGTCTACGGGAGCTATCCCGACATCGAGGGGCTCTGGCACGAGCTGGCGGCCGCTCCCGACCAGAAGAGCCGGGGCCAGCTCCTCGAGCGTATCCAGCGGCTCGTCCACGACAAGGCCATGTTCGACCCGATCTGGGAGTTCCCGTCGATCTGTGCGTACGGACCCCGTGTCGCCGAGTCGGGTCTGGGCCTGATCGCCAATTTCCCGTTCTCCGCGCCGTACGAGGATCTCAGGCTCAAAGGGAAGTGACCATTGCTGATATGATCGTCGGATCGTGATCGTCCTGGGGATCAGCGAGACTCACTGCGCGACCGCGGCCCTGCTCCGTGATGGCGAGATCATCGGCTGCGCCTCCGAGGAGCGCTTCTCGCGGCTGAAGAACGACGCGGGCTATCCGCGCCGGGCGGTCGATGCGCTCCTGCGCGATCGCGGTCTGCGCGCGAGCGACATCGATCGGGTCGTGCTCGCCGGCGCGCGCATCCCGTCCTACGACTGGATGACCCGCGTGATGCGCGACGAGGCCTACATGCGCCGCTACTACGGTGTGGGGCTGGAGGCGCCGCGGCGGGGCTTGAGCGGGCGCGCGCGGAAGCTCGGCGCCAAGCTCGGCTTGCTCGATCCCGCGCCGGGCAAGGCGCCGATCACCGACGGCGAGCGGCGCGGCCACGTGACGGGCCATCTGCGCCTGGCCGACGACCGCGTTCGGTTCGTCGACCATCACACCTGCCATGCGGCGGCCGCCTACTACGGGTCGCCGTTCGGCGGGCGCCCCGCGCTCGTCCTCACCAACGACAACTCGGGCGACGGGCTCTGCGGCACCGTGTCGAGCGCCAGCGGCGTCGCCCTCACCCGTCACGAGGCGACGCCGAGCGGACCGGGCTCGCTCGGGTCGTTCTACGCGCTCGTGACCCTGCTGCTCGGCATGAAGCCGGGCGAGCACGAATACAAGGTGATGGGGCTCGCGCCGTACGCGCCGGCGCGGGAGACCGAGCGCGCCGTCGCCGCGCTCGGTCGCGTGTTCGCGATGGCGGAGGGCACGCCGAGCCGCTTCGAGTGGCGCCGTCGCGGGCCTCTCTATCGCGCGCTGCTCGAGGCCACCCTGGGCCTGCGCTTCGACGGCATCGCCGGCGGCGCCCAGCAGATCCTCGAAGAGGCGCTGGTGCGCTGGGCGCGCCTGGCGCGTCAGCGCTACGGCGGCGAGCGGCTCGCGCTCGGCGGCGGCGTCTTCATGAACGTGAAGGCGAACATGCTGATCGCGGAGGAGAGCTGGCTCGGCGATCTGTTCGTCTTCCCCTCGTGCGGCGACGAGTCGAACGCGGTCGGCGCGGCCTACCTCGGTTATCTCGAGCTGTGCGCCGCCACGGGCGTGAAGCCGGCGCCGAGGCCGTTCGGCGCCGCCTATCTCGGGCCCGACGTGCGTGACGCGGAGATCGAGGCGGTGATCAAAGCGCGCAACCTGGCGAGCCGCTACAAGGTGAGCGAGCACGCGGCCATCGAGGAGAAGATCGCCGAGCTGCTCGTCTCCGACGGCGTCGTCGCGCGCTGCGCGGGCCGCATGGAGTTCGGGGCGCGCGCGCTCGGCAACCGCTCGATCCTGGCCAACCCGTCGGACCATCGGGTGGTGGACGTGATCAACCGGATGATCAAGAGCCGGGACTTCTGGATGCCGTTCGCCCCGACGGTGCTGCGCGAGCGTGAGAGCGACTATCTCCTGAACCCCAAGAGCCTGGCCTCGCCGTACATGATGCTCGCCTTCCCGACCAACGCGAAGCGGCGCGACGAGATCGTCGCGGCGATCCATCCACAAGACGGGACCGCCCGCGCCCACATCCTCGACGAGGCGTGGAACCCGGGCTACTACCGCGTCATCCGGGAGTTCGAGCGACGGACGGGGATCGGCGCCGTGCTCAATACCTCGTTCAACCTGCACGGCGAGCCGCTCGTCTGCTCGGCCGAGGACGCGGTAGACACGTTCGAGCGCTCGGGTTTGCCGCACCTCGCGCTTGGGCACTGGCTGATCTCGAAGAAGTAGCGAGGGAGACGACCATGGCGTCCACCGACCTCGCGTTCACCCCGGCGACCGAGTTGGTCGCGCTGATCCGCGCGAAGAAGCTCTCGCCGGTCGAGCTGACCCATGCGGCGCTCGACCGCATCGAGCGCCTCAACCCGGTGGTCAACGCGTTCTGCACGCTCACGGCCGACCAGGCCCTGGCGGCGGCGCGCGAGGCCGAGCAGGCGCTCATGAGGGGCCAGGCGCGCGGGGCGCTCCACGGCATCCCGTTCTCGATCAAGGACCTGCACTACACGAAGGACGTCCGGACCATGTCCGGGTCGTTCATCTTCGAGCATCGCGTGCCCGACGTGGATCCCCCGGCCGTGCGGCGCCTCAAGCAGGCCGGCGGTGTCATGCTCGGCAAGACGACTACGCCGGAGTTCGGCTGGAAGGGGCTCGGCGACAGCCCGCTCACCGGCATCACGCGCAACCCCTGGAACACGGGCATGACGACCGGCGGCTCCAGCGCGGGCGCCGGCGCGGCGGCCGCCGCCGGGCTCGGGCCGCTCCACCAGGGCTCGGACGGCGCCGGGTCGATCCGCATCCCCAGCGGATTCTGCGGGATCTTCGGACTGAAGCCGTCATTCGGCCGCGTTCCGATGTGGCCCATCTCCAACAACGACTACGCCTCGCACATGGGGCCGATGACGCGCACGGTCGCCGACGCGGCGCTGATGCTCGCGGTCATGGCGGGACCTGACGAGTGGGATCGCACGTCGCTCGAGGCCGCCCCCGAGGACTACATCGGCAAGCTCGACCACGGCATCACGGGACTGCGCGTCGGGTTCAGCCCGGACCTGGGCGGATTTCCCGTCGACGCCGAGGTCGCGACCGTCGTGGCGCAGGCGGTCCGGGCGTTCGCGGATCTGGGCTGTGTCGTCGAGGAGATCAAGCCCGGCTTCGCCGACTCGCACGATCTGATCCGCTGCCTCTGGAGCGCTCACGAGGCCGGGAACTACGCGCAGCACCTCCCGCGCTGGCGAGACCGCATGGACCCGGGGCTCATCGCGTGCATCGAGAACGGCCTGCAGTACAGCATGGTCGACTACGTCGAGGCACGCGCGCAGAAGCTCGCCTACTGGGACACGGTCCGCCCGCTCTTCGAGAAGTACGATCTGCTGCTGACGCCGACGCTCTCGGTGGCCGCGTTCCCGGTCGGGCGCCTGAATCCCGAGCACTGGCCGCAGCACGTGTGGGACTGGATCCGCTGGGCCTCGTTCAGCTATCCGTTCAACTTCACCGGCCAGCCCGCCGCGTCGGTACCCGCCGGCTTCACGCCGGGCGGATTGCCAGTCGGGCTCCAGATCGTCGGCCGCCGCTTCGCGGACCTGACGGTGCTCCAGGCCTCGGCGGCGTTCGAAGAGGCGCGTCCGTGGGCTCAGCGCCGTCCGCCGATTGACTGACCGCGGTGATCGGGTCACGCGTAGAAATGCTCTGGGCGCCGCGGCGGCGAGCACCGTGATGGCGCTCGGCGGCGCCGCATTCGCCCAGCCGCCTGACCCGGCGCGGCCCGGGCCTCGGGTCAAAGGTCCGCGCGTATGGCTCGATCTCGATCAGGCCGAGCTCGACGCGGCGTACGACCAGACGGTCTGGGCGCCGAACCGCGAGCAAGTCATCCGACGCTTTGCGACCCACAGCGACGCCGCCCGCGCGCGACTCGGCGCGCCGCGGCGCTTCGCGTACGGCACGACGCCGGTCGAGGGCCTCGACCTCTACGCCACCCCGCGCGCCGACGCGCCGATCAACGTCTTCGTCCACGGCGGCGCCTGGCGCGCCGGTCTCGCCAAGAACTACGCGTTTGCCGCCGAGCTGTTCGTGCGCGCCGGTGCGCATTTCATCGTGCCGGACTTCGCGGCGGTCCAGGACGTCGGTGGGAGCCTCATGCCCATGGCCGACCAGGTCCGTCGCGCGGTCGCCTGGGTCTATCGGAACGCGCGCAGCTTCGGCGGCGATCCGGATCGCCTGTACGTCTCCGGCCATTCCTCGGGCGCGCACCTGGCCGGCGTCGTGCTCACGACCGACTGGGCTCGCGATTTCAACCTGCCCGCGAACATCGTGAAGGGCGGGCTCTGCTCGAGCGGCATGTACGACCTGAAGCCTGTGCGACTGTCGGCGCGCAGCAACTACGTCAAGTTCACCGACGAGATGGAGCAGGCGCTCAGCGCGCAGCGCCACCTCGACCGGCTCACCGCGCCGGTCGTCGTGAGCCACGGGACGCTCGAATCGCCGGAGTTCCAGCATCAGGCGCGCGACTTCGCCGCCGCGGTGACGGCGGCGGGCAAGCCGGTGAAGCTCCTGGTCGGCGAGGACTACAACCACTTCGAGATCATCGAGACGCTCGGCACGCCCTACGGCCTGCTGGGCCGCGCGGTGCTCGAGCAGATGACGCTCTCCCAAGGAGGCGGGTGATGAAAGCCGCGATCCTCTACAAAGCCAACACGCCGCTCGAGGTCGTCGACGTGCAGCAGCAGGGCGCCCAGAGCGGCGAGGCGCGCGTCCGGGTGAAAGCCGCGGGCGTCTGCCACAGCGACTGGCACATCATGAACGGCGACTGGACCCTGCCGTTGCCGATGGTGCTCGGGCACGAAGCGGCCGGCATCGTCGAGGACGTCGGCGCCGGCGTCACCAATGTCAAGCCCGGCGATCACGTGATCTTCTCCTTCCGCCCGCAGTGCGGCCGCTGCCTCTACTGCTCGATCGGACGGTCGATCCTCTGCGACGGCCACCAGACCGCGCGCTGGATGATGCTCGACGGCACCTGCCGCCTCAAGCGCGACGGCCAGGACATCTTCCAGATGGCGCGCATCGGCACCTTCGCCGAATCGGTCGTCTGCCCGGCGGAGATGCTGGTGCCGATCCGCAAGGAGATGCCCTGGCCGCAGGCGGCGCTGATGGGCTGCTGCGTGCCGACGGGCGTGGGCGCCGTGACCCGGTGCGCGCAGGTGGAAGCCGGCGCGTCGGTCGTCGTGATCGGCTGCGGCGGGGTGGGCCTCAACGTCGTCCAGGGCGCGCGGCTGGCGGGCGCCCGACTGATCGTCGCCTGCGATCTCCTCGACAACAAGCTCGAGTACGCGCGCGAGTTCGGCGCCACGCACACGATCAACGCCAGCCGCCAGAACGTGGTCGACACCGTCCGCGGCTTGACCGGCGGCCGAGGCGCCGACTACGCCTTCGACGCGATCGGCGGCGAGGCGACGACCTTGCAGATCCTCGACTCGATCCGGCCGGGCGGCACCGCGGTCATCGTCGGCATGGCGGCGATGAACGTGCGGGCGCCGATCACGCCTTACATGATGGCCCTCCAGGAAAAGACGATCCGCGGCACGATGTACGGCTCGGTGCGCCCGAACATCGACTTCCCGCGGCTGGTCGATCTGTACCTGGACGGCCGGCTGAAGATCGATCAGCTGGTGAGCCGCAC
>Ga0066710_100007917_pt1 | contig 10234 bp, 9 predicted proteins | sample GraSoiAngelo_159_FD_79666 | JGI IMG/M metagenome (GOLD analysis project Ga0066710, IMG submission 79666) | Grasslands soil microbial communities from the Angelo Coastal Reserve, California, USA - 14_1009_16_40cm | ecosystem: Environmental > Terrestrial > Soil > Grasslands | place: USA...
ACATTCGTGAGCGAGTGGAAGGGCTGCCCGGACGCAGCGCTGCGCAAACTTGGCGTCAGCTACGAAGGGACGGAATGAGCAAGCGGCTCGGCATTGGGATCGTGGGGAGCGGCTTCAACGCGAAGTTTCACATGCTCGGGTTCGTGGGCGTCCGCGACGCGGACATCCTGGGTGTGTGGAGCCCGAATCAAAAGAACGCCGCCGCGACCGCCGGCTATGCGAAAAAGCTCGGCGTCGGCGACGCCAAGCCGTACCCCTCCATTGCCGCGATGGTCGAAGATCCCGCGATCGGCGCGATCTGGCTCTGCGGTCCCAACCAGGCACGCATCGACAACGTCGAGGAGATGGTCAGCGCCATGGACCGTGGCAAAGGCTCGCTGCTCGGCGTCGCCTGCGAGAAACCGCTCGCCCGGAATGTCAGTGAAGCAAAGCGGGTGCTGGACTTGGTCAATCGAGTTGGGCTGCCTCACGGTTACCTCGAGAACCAGGTCTTTGCGCCGCAGGTCGAAGTCGGACGCACACTGCTGTGGGCGCGCGGCGCCAAACTCACCGGCCGTCCCTACCTCGCGCGCGCCGCGGAAGAGCACAGTGGCCCTCACGCGCCGTGGTTCTGGCAAGGGAAGCTGCAGGGCGGCGGCGTGCTCAACGACATGATGTGCCACTCGTCGCTGCTGGTGCAGCACCTGCTCACCGATCCGACGAAGCCGCGTTCCCTCAAACCGAAGCGCGTCACCGGTCACATCGCGAGTCTGAAATGGAGCCGGCCGGCATACGTGAAGAAGCTGTCGGGGATGATGGGCAGCGAGGTGAATTACGACAAGACGCCGTCGGAAGACTTCGCGAGCGTGCTGATCGAATTCGAGTCCGAAGACGGCCACAAGGTCATCGGCGAAGCGACCACGTCGTGGAGCTTCGTCGGCGCGGGACTGCGGTTGTCGGCCGAGCTGCTCGGGCCCGAGTATTCGTTGCAGTGGAACTCGCTCGACTCAGGGCTGAAGCTGTTCTTTAGCCGCGAGGTTCAGGGCAAGGCGGGCGAAGATCTCGTTGAAAAACAGAACGCCGAAGTGGGGCTCATGCCGGTCGTCGCGAACGAGGCGGTGGCGTACGGGTATGAGGCCGAGGATCGCCATTTCGTGCAGTGCTTCCTGAACAAAGAGAAGCCGTCGCTCACGTTCGACGATGGCTTCCAGGTCGTCCAAGTCCTGATGACCGCGTACATGAGCGCCGAGCAGGGCAAGACGCTCGAATTTCCGCCGGCGGGGATCGATTCGTTCCTGCCGGCCGTCGCCAAGGGGACGTGGAAGCCATGATTAGCACACTAGCTTTGCTGCTTATGACTCAACAACAATGGCCACAGCACTCGATGGACCGGCCCCGGCCGCCGGTCGTGAATCCCGGACCCGAGCGCCCGTCCGCACCGCCGCCGAGCGATGCGATCGTGTTGTTCGACGGCTCGAACCTGTCGCAGTGGCGCGCGAACGACAGCAGCGCGGCGAAGTGGACGGTGAGGGATGGCTACGTCGAAGTGAAGCCCGGGACCGGCACGATGGTCTCGGCGCGCGGGTTCGGCGACGTGCAGCTCCACATCGAATGGCGGACGCCGACGCCGCCCCAGGGTGAAGGCCAGGAGCGCGGCAACAGCGGCATCTTTCTGATGGGGATCTACGAGCTGCAGGTGCTGGATTCCTACCAGAATGACACCTATCCCGACGGCCAGGCGGGGGCGATCTACGGCGAGAACCCGCCGCTCGTCAATGCCACGCGGCCACCCGGCGCGTGGCAGGCGTACGACATGGTGTTTCACCGGCCCCACTTCAAGGCCGACGGGTCGCTCGAGCGCCCGGCGCGCATGACCGTGTTTTTGAACGGGGTACTGATTCAGGATAACTTCGAGCTGGTGGGGCCCACGGCGAACCAGGCTCGACCGCCTTATCGCGCGCATCCTGACAAGCTGCCGCTGAAGTTACAGGATCACGGCAATCCGGTGCGCTACAGAGACATCTGGATCAGGGAGCTGGAGTAGCTCGCTCAGCTTTAAAGGACAACGCGAAGAAGACCAACACGGCTGCCGCAAACCCCGCCGGCAACCACCAAAAGTGGGCCCACTGATCGAGCGTTAGCGCCGTGGCCTCCGGACCGCTCAGGAAACGGTTGTAGACCCGGCCCGCGATCTGTGCGCCGATCAGCATGCCGACGCCGTACGTGACGAGCACGAGGAAGCCCTGCGCCTGGCCGCGCACTGCGGGCGTCGACTTCTTGTCGACGTAGATCTGACCCGTGACGAAGAAAAAGTCGTAGCAGGGACCGTGCAGCAGAATGCCCAATGCGATGAGCCAGAAGATCGCGCCCGGTGCGGCGAGCGCGAACAGCGCGTAGCGAAGCACCCAGGCGGCCATCCCCAGCATCAGCATTTTCTTCACCCCGAGTCGCAGGAACATCAGCGGCATCAGCAGCATGAAAATGGTCTCGGACATCTGCCCGAGCGTCTGCGTGGCGGCGATCTTCGCCACGCCGGCGGCGCCGAGGAAGAGCTGGGTGAAGTTGTAGTAGACGGCGAGCGGGATGCACAACAGCAATGAGGCGGTGATGAAGACGTAGAACGGCCGGTCGCCGATCTGCGCGAACGCGTCAAGGCCGGCAATGCTGCGCAGCGAGACCCGCTGCCCTCTCCCCGGAGGCGGCGTGTGCGGCAGCGTGAAGGCGAACACCCCCAGCAAGACGCTCGCGATACCCGAGGTGTACAGCGGCCAGGCCGTTCTTTCCGCGACGGATCCGATGAGCGGCCCGAGCACGAGGCTGATGAACAATCCGGCCACGATCCAGCCGATCGTCCCGAACACGCGGATGAGCGGGAATTGCTGCTCTTGCGACTGGATGTGATGGAACGCCAGGCTGTTCGCGAGGCCAAGCGTCGGCATGTAACACAGGTTGTAGGCGAGGAGGAGCAGGATGAAGGTCGTCGGCGATGCGGTGAAGCGCGGGACGGCACAGAGGATAAAGCCGCCCAGCACGTGCAGGAGGCCGAGCACTTTCTCGGTGGCAAAGTAGCGGTCGGCAACGAGCCCCAAGAAAAATGGAGCGACGATGGCCGCTATCGGGTTCACCGTGTAGGGCCAGTAGGTCAGTCGCTCCATCCCGTGATTCGTCATGTACACGGCAATCGTCGTGTACCATGCCCCCCAGATGAAAAACTGGAGGAACATCATCACGGACAGCTTGGTGCGGATCACCGCGTCAAGATGCCGCTACCGCGAGTTCCTTCGTCAGTCGGATAATGATGTGCGCCCCCGCCGGCAAAATGATGTCCGAGTCCTTGGTCGCGTTCGCGGCGGCGGCGCCCGCGGCGCCGCCCACGATGCCGCCGATGATCGTGCCCTTGCGGTTACCGCCGAGCACTCGGCCCAGCACCGCGCCCGCGACTGCGCCCGCTCCCACCTTGGCCGCGTCACCGGAGGTCACACCGCGGCCCTGGTGCACCGTCTCGAGCGAGTCCACCGTGGCATCGATCGGGTATGTGTGGCCCCCTACGGTGACGCTCGCAACGCTCAGCGTCAAGGTCCCCGGAGTGCGCGGATTCGGCGCCGGTTTTACGTCGGTAATCTTCCCGTTGACTACCGCGCCGGCGGGGACGACCACCTGGCCGGCCGCGTTCTTCACGTCTTCGACGACGCGGGCCGTGAACGCCTCACCGGGCTTGGCCGTACGCGACGAAATCGTATCGGTCGCCGCAATGTCGAACGTGGCGCCGGCGCTGAGCCTCCGTAGCGCCGGAGCGACCGGCGGCGCCGGCGGCGTCGTACGGTGCGTCGGCGTGCGCTGCGCGGGTGCACGCGTGGCCGGCGGGTTGGTCTGATGCTCGGGCATGTCACGCAGCGTCGCCGTGGAGTCGGCGGGTGCGAGCGTCAGGTTGCGGGCGGTCGAGTCGCTGGCCTGGGCCTGGTCCTGTCCTTTTTGGCAGGCGCTCAAGCCGAACACCGCGATGCTCGCCAGAATGGCAAACCGGTTCATAAAGTCCTCTCAGTTACGACGGTAGTACATCGCTATTTCAAGAATTCTTGAAATAGCCGCGGCCGGGGACCGCGCCACAAGCGTACCCGGGCTGCAACTTCCGGTTTCTACAGCCGTTCCCGCAAGAACGCCGGCGTCAAGCCCCGCAGATAGCCCGCTAGTAGCGTAAAACTATCTGTGACAAGGAGAAAGCCCAACAGGACCAGGAGCGCGCCGGCGACGCGATCCACCCAGACAACGTAAGGCCGAAAACGCTGGAACCACACTAAAAACCTGTCCAACGCGATCGCGGTTACAAGGAACGGGATAGCCAGTCCCAATGCGTAGACGGCAAGCAGCAAAACGCCGCGTCCCAGGCCGGCCTGCGTGGCGGCGAGCGTGAGGATGCCGCCGAGGATCGGCCCGATGCAGGGCGTCCACGCCGCGCCAAACGTGAACCCGACCACCCCCGAGCCGAAATAGCCGATCGGTTTGCGCGCCAGCTGGATGCGCCATTCGCGCATCAGGAACGCGGGCCGCAGGATGCCGAGCAAATACACGCCGAACAGGATCAGCAGCACGCCGCCGATCCGCCCCAGCCACACCTGATAGTCGCGCAGCAAGTTGCCCACCGCGGACGCGGCCGCGCCGAGCAAGATGAAGACGAGTGAGAACCCCGCGACGAACCAGAGACCGTGCAGCAACGCCGTCCAGCGCCGCCGCTCTACTTCCTCCACCGTCATGCCGGTGAGGAATCCGACGTAGCTCGGAATCAGCGGCAGCACGCACGGGGACAGGAAACTCAGCAGTCCGGCCGCGAACGCGACAGCCACGCTAACCGCAGAACGCGACCGCGGACACCACGGTGGTCCAGCGGGCGTCGGGACCGCACTCGGCGGTCGACGTCACGTTCATCGTGCGCACGATCTCGCCGGAGAGCAGCCACTGCTCGCGCCGCTCGTCCCAGGCCTTCTCGGGATCGAAGGGGACGCCGAGCACCGTCCCCAACATCGAGGCGGCGAGGTCCTCGGCGTACTCCCCCGCGGTAACCTCGTTCTGGCCGTAGCTGTGGTGTTCGGAGATGTATCCGTGATGGGAGGGATCGGCGGGGAGCGCGAGCCCGATCGACGCCGCGATGAGACGGCTCGGCTCGTTGGTGGACGACTCCGCGACGACCGTGAATAGCACCTGCCCGGGCCGCAGCATGCTCAGCCCCTCTTCGCGATCGACAAGCTCGCAATGAGGGGGAAAAATTGAGCTCACCCGGACGAGGTTGAAGTTCGCAAGATGCGCATCGCGCAACGCCATCTCGAAGCTGGTGAGCTTTTCCTTGTGCCGACCGACGCCTTTGGTGAGAAAGGCCTTGGTCGGGATGAACATTCGGGCGTCAATCAACTCGGGACTACCTCCCTTCGTACCAGACCGCGGGACCCAACTCGACCGGCAGCTCCGTATCGCCACCCCGGTCCACCATCGCCTGCAACACCTGCGCCAGCACCTCCGCGGTGCTGAGCGCCACCTCAACGACTTCCACTTTTGCCTGCCCGCGTTCCTTACCACGCACCACGAGCATGTATTTCGCGGTGTAGACGCGCAACCGGCCATCGGCGGAGGCACTCTTGCGCGTCACCACCGCCGTCCCCCACTCGCGTCCCTGCCGTTTGATCGGCCGGAACACGTAGATCGTCTCGATCTCCGCGGGCGGCACCTGCGCCGCGACGGCCTCGGCGAGCTTGGCCCAGCCCGCGCCCTGCCCTGCAGCTAACGGTGTAAGACCGCCGGCGCCGAGGCTTGCCATCGCTCCACATAGGACCGCAGGACGTGCATGAAATCCTGCGCATTGGTGACGACGCCGTATGCCTGATGCGTGCCGCGGTCGCGTAACTTGGTCACCACGAATTCGGTCTGATCGACGCAGATCGTGGTCAGCGGCCGAATATCTTCAGTCACGTCTGTCTCGACAAAAGCGGGAAGCATATTCCCCACGGCGATCGCATGCAGCGCCGTAGCCACGAAGATCGCGAACGTCGCGGTCGATGTATGCGCGCGCATCGCGTCCTGCGCCGCGAGCGTGTCGGGGATGACGTCGGGCAAGGGACCGTCATCGCGAATCGAGCCTGCGAGCACGTAAGGAATGCGATTGGACACGAGCGTGTGCATGATGCCGCTCTTGACGATCCCCTGGGTCACGGCCTTCTCGATCGAACCCGCGCGCCGTATCGCGTTGATGGCGCGCATGTGCAGTCCGTGCCCGCCCTCCACACTTTCCCCGGAGCTGGACATTCCGAGCGTCGTGCCGAAGATCGCGGCCTCGAGATCGTGTACGGCCACGGCATTGCCACCCAGCAGCGTATGGCAGTAGCCGTTTTCGATGAACCAGATCATGTCTTCGCGCGCGCGGGCGTGGACCAGCGCGGGGCCGATGACCCAGACGATCTTGCCGCCGCGGACCTTCTCCAAGCCCAGCAGCTCCGCGAGGACGCCGTAGTCCACGGGCCGTTCGCGCGACACTTCCGTCGCCATGAAACGGAATTCGTTGGGACTGTGCGTACCGCCGAGAAAACCCTCGGCGTGGACGAAGATGCCTTCGCTGCCGTCTTCCGATGCGGCGATCGCCACCCGGTCCCCGCGGCGCACGCGTCGCGGCTCCGTGACGACGAGATCGTCGGTCGTCGCCTGGACGATGACGCAGTCCATGCGCGGCAGCCGCGGCCGCCGCCACTCGGCCGGCAGCTTTACATAGGTCGGGAGGTTCGTAGTCGAAAAAAAACCGTCGGGCAGAACCCCGTCGGCTGGTGCGGGCGTGAATCGCGCGTCGGGCGCGCCCGACAGCGGAGGCGCGGCAAAGTTGGGTGGTCGGTACTGAAAACGGGGGCGACTCACAGGCCGGTGAAAATACCCGAAGGGAAACGGCTTTCACAAGAGTGAAACGGGATCGCGATCGACCATCACCGCGCCTCCCCGATGCGGCTGCGCGCGCCACGCGCGCACGACGCGGCCGAGCACGCGCGGCTCCGCCGCCTTCACGAGCACGTGCCAGCGCCAGCGTCCCTTGATGCGCATCAGGGGACATGGCGCGGGGCCCAGCACCGTCAGCAGCCCTTCCAGCCGCTCGCGGGAGGCGCGTCGCAGCCACGTGGCGACCTTTTCCGCCAGCTCCGCCGTCCTGGCGTGATCGGTGGTCGCGATGACGAAGCGAACCAACCCGGTTCGTGGAGGATAGGGAGGGTTCGGAGGTGCTCGAAGCGGCAGCTCGGCCGCCGCAAACTGCGAGACGGAGTGCGCCGCCGCCGCGCGGATCGCGTGGTGATCGGGCGAGCGCGTCTGCACGAACACGTGGCCACCGCGCGGCCCCCGTCCCGCTCGGCCGGCGACCTGGGCCACAAGCTGGAACGTGCGCTCCCCGGCGCGAAAATCGGGGAAATGCAGGCCGGTATCGGCGTCCACCACGCCGACGACCGTAACGTTGGGAAAATCGAGCCCTTTGGCGATCATCTGGGTGCCGAGCAGGATGTCGACCTCGCCGCGCCCGACGCGCTCCAGGATGTGATGGTGCGCCCATTTGCTCGTGGTGGTGTCGAGATCCATGCGCGCGATGCGCGCCGCGGGATAGCGCAGACCGAGGAAGTGCTCGAGTTGCTGCGTGCCAAGCCCGCGCAGGCGCTGGGTCGGATTGCCACACACCGCGCAGATCTCGGGAATCGCCTCCTCGTGCCCGCAGTAATGGCACCGCAACGCCGGCGGCGTGTGGTGGACCGTGAGCGCGATGGCGCACTGCGGGCATCCCGGCACGTTGCCGCAGGCCGGACACTGGACGAACGTGGCGAAGCCGCGCCGGTTGAGCAGCAGAATGATCTGCTCGCGACGCTCCAGCGCTCCGGCAATCGCGGTATCGAGCGCCTCACTCCAGGGGATCACACCGGCTTCCGACGGCGCGATCCGCGGCGCGCTGCGCAAGTCCACCACCTCGACGGGTGGCAGCGGCCGCGCGCCCACGCGGTCGGGCAGCTCGAACAACGCCACCCGGCCCTGGTCGACCTGGTCCAGCGTCTCGAGCGACGGCGTCGCGCTGCCCAGGATCAGCCGCGCCCCCTCCAGTTGCGCGCGCATCGCGGCCGCGTCGCGCGCGTGATAGCGCGGCAGCGAGCCCTGCTTGTAACTCGGCTCGTGCTCCTCGTCCACGACGATCGCGCCGAGCCGCTGTACGGGCGCGAACACGGCGGAGCGCGGGCCGACCGCGACCACACGCTCGCCCCGGCGCAAGGCGCGCCATGCATCGGCACGCTCGCCGTCGGACAATCCTGAGTGGAGCACGGCGACCTTGTCGCCGAAGACGCCGCGGACGCGGGCGACGGTCTGCGGAGTCAGGGCGATTTCGGGGACGAGGAGTATCGCGCCCTTGCCCGATGCGACGACGCTACGAAGGACGTCGAGATAAACGAGCGTTTTTCCCGAGCCAGTGACGCCGTGGAGTAAGACAGGTTTATCGATGGGTGTACCGGCAATCCCCTCTACGGCACGGCGCTGGTCGTCGGTGAGTGTAGGGGGTGGAGGTGACGAGAGGCTCGCGAACGGATCGCGCATTTCCGGCAGCCGCTCGATGCGCGCGAGGCCCTGCCGTACCAGCCCATCAAGGGCATTCCTGGACAAACGCAGCTGACCCACCAAGTGCGACACCGGCGCACGCCCCCCCAGAGCTTCGACGGTTTCGTAGACCGCCCGTCGCTTGGGCGCCCGTTTGAAACGCCGCTCCCGCTCGAGCAGGGACTCCAGTCCATTCCCAACGAGCACAAGGAGACGTTCTGCGGCCGGTGCCGGTCCGGCGGGCCGCGCGACACTCCAGAGAGGCCCGGGGAGGATCGCGCGCAACGACAATCCGAGGGGGGCACCGTAGTAGTCGGAGATCCATCGGCCCAAGGCGAGCAGCGCGGGTGAGAGCGCGGGCTCATCGTCCGGAGCCGCGATAATCGGCTTGATCTCGATGCCTGGTGACGGCAGCCGGCTGATGGCTTCGGTTACCACACCCACAACCCGGCGCCCCCCGCCCCGCAGCGGCACCACCACGCGGGCGCCCGGAGCCACGCGATCCGCCAGGGTGTCGGGGACTTGGTAGATGTAGGAGCGGTGAACCGGAACGGGCAGCACCACCGCGACATAGCGCGGCACGCTCATTTGCGCCGGACGCCGAGCCCGGGCTCCGTGGGAAGACGGATCTGACCGTTGTCGATCGTCGCACCGGCAAATGGATCGTCCACCGTCAACGCCGCGCCGTCCAGGTCGGCGGCGTCCACGAGCGGCGTGAAGTGCGCGGCGGCGGTGATGCCGAGCGACGTCTCGATCATGCAGCCGACCATAACGAGCATGCCGTGCGCGCGCGCCGTCGCGATCATGCGCAGCGCTTCACGCAGCGAGCCGCATTTGGCGAGCTTGATGTTGATCCCGTCCGCCCGTCCGGCCAGGCGGGGAATGTCCGTCGCGACGAGGCAACTCTCGTCCACGACCACGGGCAGGTTGTGTTTCGCCGCCGCTCGTCGCACGTCGCTCAAACCCTCGAAGTCGTCGGGGAGAAGCGGTTGCTCGAGGAATTCGACGCCGTACTCCTTCAAGACCGGGATCATCTGCTTGGCCCGGGCAACCGTCCAACCGGCGTTGGCGTCCACGCGCAGCGGCTTGCGCGTCGCCTCACGCACCGTACGGAGGATCTCCTCATCGCGGTCGGTGCCGAGCTTCACCTTCAGAATGGGATAGTCATCGGCCTCGCGGACTTTGGCGCGCATCTTGTCCGGCGCGTCGAGCCCGATCGTGAAGGACGAGAGCGGCGCCCGCTTGGGATCGAGCCCCCACAGCCGCCACAGCGGCTGGCCCAGCTTTTTCCCGACGAGGTCATGCAGCGCGGCGGAGAGCGCGGCGCGGGCCGCCCAGTTCTTCGGCAGCGCGTGCTCCCAGCGATCCTCCGCGGCTTCGACGTCGAACGGATCGCGTGGCAGGTGTGACGCGAGCCTTGCGAATGCCGCGAGCACGGTCTCGAGGGTCTCGCCGTAGAACGACGAGGGATCCGCTTCCCCCCACCCTTCCAGTCCGTCGTCGTCCACCAGGCGGACCCAGGCGCGCTTGTACCCGTTCGTCGAGCCGCGGGCGATGGCAAACGGATGACGGGTGGTGATGGAGCTCTGCTCGACGACGAGCTTCAGAGCCATCGATTCTTCTTGAGCCACCACATGATGACGCCGGAGGTCACCGCCATCAC
>Ga0066710_100007918_pt1 | contig 10234 bp, 9 predicted proteins | sample GraSoiAngelo_159_FD_79666 | JGI IMG/M metagenome (GOLD analysis project Ga0066710, IMG submission 79666) | Grasslands soil microbial communities from the Angelo Coastal Reserve, California, USA - 14_1009_16_40cm | ecosystem: Environmental > Terrestrial > Soil > Grasslands | place: USA...
AATGATCTTGTCATCCATCGCCCCCTGGTCGATCATTTGCATGTTGCTGATTACTGTTGCTTCTACCAGGCAAAGCGGCTGGATGGACTGGGAACAGAGTACAAGGATGTCAAGCGGATCGTTATCCTGCCCGAGTGTTTGTGGAATGAATCCATAATTAATGGGATAGTGGAAAGAGGAATAAATAACCCTGTCGAGTTTTAGCAAACCAGTTGTTTTATCCACTTCATATTTTGATCTTGACCCTTCAGGAATTTCTATTATAGCATTGACTACTCGTGGCGCTCCGTCCCCATATGAGACTCCATGCCAGGGATGATGAACGGTGAGCATGTTATTGGTTGATTGGTTTATTTATTAGTGTTTTTATATCTTACGACCCACGACTCGAAACTACTTCTTTGGTTTATAATACAACACCTCTACTTTTTCTACTGTGATCAATCCGCCACGGCCACATTTTTCAAACAACTCGTTTACCACGGGAATAAATGAATCGATCTTTTCTTCCTCGTCAACGATCTCAACCACGATAGGGAGGTCTTCGGACAGCTCGATCAATCTTGCTACATGAATGCGACTGCTGGCTCCGTAAGACATGATCCCTTTCAAGACAGTACCTCCTGCCAATCCTCTTTCCCTTGCTGCTAACAAAATGGCTTCATACAAGAGTCGATGTCCTATTTTATCAACTTCTCCAACAAAAATGCGCAATAGTTTGGATCGCCCCTGCAATTCCATATTATAAAAGTTTCATGATCGCTATACCCCCAAATACCGCTGCAATGCCTAATACAACACTTGCAATAGTATAAATTAAAAAATAAATCGTGTCATTGCCGCGCAGGAGGTTCATGTTTTCAAAGGCAAAGGTGGAGAAAGTAGTGAAGCCACCGCAAAAACCTGTTACCAATAACAATCTTATCTGCGGCGTTATGAATGTTACTTTTTCTGCAGCCGCATAAATAACACCTATCAAAAAACAACCTGCCAGGTTTACAATAAAGGTCGCCCACGGAAATGGATGCGGGTGATCTTCGCTCAACCATTTTTGACAAAGATAACGGGCCATGCTGCCGGCCCCACCGCCAAATGCTACCAATAACAGATTTTTGATCATTTATGAATGGTATCAATGACTGGTTTGTTTAAGCTGGTATCCAGGTCGTGCTCGAAAAGATATTTCAGGTCGACAAGCCACTGTCCATCTTGTTTTACAATTTTCAATGTGTCCTTGTCATTTTTGTAGGAATTAGAAAACACAGTGATGGTGGTGGAGTCATTTTGCAAAAGAGGATCGTAGAAACGAAGAGACGCGTTTCTCAGATTTCTTTTTTCATCCACATCCATGCGATTATATCTTCTCTCGGTCACGTCCAGGTAGCCTATATTCGTCGAGTCTTGAACCATGTACCTGGCGGCAAGCTTATAGTCGCCTTTCAATGCTGCCTCCAGAAAATTTCTGGCGGCATCCAGGTCGTTATCTGATTTATTTTCCTTCGCGTCTTTGTCTGGGTTGTTGCAGCTGGTTAGCAGAAGAAGAAAAAAAACTACTGGCCTTATTTTTTTCATTGGCGCAAAATAATGAAAGTTTGGCAGAGAGAACCTTGCCTCGCCCCTTGCTGAGGCCTCACCTGAACTGTATCGCCTTCACGGGCCTGACCCGTCTAACGATGAATGAAGGGATCATTAACACGAGGAAAGAGATCAAAAGAGTTCCGCTGCAAACGAGTGCAACCTGCCACCACACAATTTTCACTGCCGCCTCGCTCATATAGTATGCTTCTTCCTTTAACTTAATAAAGCCGGTAGATTGCTGTAACCAGCAAATGCCGATGCCGAACGCGGTCCCGAGAATGATGCCGACACACGTGATAATGGTGGAATGCTGCAGAAATATTCTTTGTACGGTCCAGTTTCGTGCACCCAGGGCCTTCAGAACGCCGACCATGCGGATGCGCTCAAGGACCAATATGATAAGGCATGTAATGAGATTGATGATAGCTACGACGATCATAAAGCCGATCAATACATCCCTGGTCACGTCCTGCATGCTGAGCCAGTCAAAAATATTTGGATAAAGATCTTTAATGGTTCTTGTGTCCCACGTCGATGGAAAGTTTTCAATATTGTAATAGAGATCATCGGAAATCTTCTGCATATCGTGATAATCCTTTATAAAAATCTCGTAACCGCCAATTTGATTGGGCTTCCAGCCGTTCAAACGCTGTATCAGTTTCAGATCGCCGATGGCAAAGGTTTTGTCATAATCTTCAATGCCCGTTTTGTAAATGCCGACTATGGCCAGTTTATCGGGTCGTAATGACCCATCGGGTTTTATAAAATAAATTACGACTTTGTCGTTGAGCTTTAGTTTTAATTCTCCGGCGGTATAACTTGAAATGATGATCTCCCGGCTATAAGTTGTATCACTAAATCGAAGCCACCGTCCCTGCTTCATGAATTGCTTCAGGTGATCAAAGTTGTAGCTACTGTCAAGACCTTTCATCAATACACCTTCCATTTCCTCCTTCGTTCTCAAAATGGCATACTTCGTCGCAAAAGGGTGAATGCTGACCACGGCCGCGTTTTGCCTGATGGCTTGTGTGATCGTATCATTTTTTTCTATTTGTTCTTCCTCCGCAATGCTTGATTTCATTGGTTGCTTGTATTGCACCCGGATATGCCCCCAGAAACTAAAAACTTTTTGGCTCACTGTTTCCTGGAAGCCATTCGTGAAGGCAAGCGTAACAATCATGACAGCCACGCTGATCACGGTGGCCACAATGGACAGGCGAATAATAAATCTTGAAAAAGATCTTTGCCGGTTAAATGCGATACGATTTGCTATGAAGCTTGCAACCTTCAAGGTTCTTAATTTGTCTTTTAGAAGTTCTCCAAACAAAAATAAGAGTAATATATTTTCCTCTTCCCTTTCCCTCTCCTCGTGTCGCAAGCGATGACACCCCTCTCTTCGCGAGAGGGGTGGGACGAGGGAAGGACTTAAAAAATTAAATCTTAATTTCACGTTCATCCATATGAAGCATTTTTTCTTCTCTTTCCTTTGTTTTTCTTCTATTGTGTCGACGGCACAGATCCCGGATCACATTTACAAACCCAATATTCATTCTATTACTCTTACCAAGGCTGGTGATATTTACAGTTATCCCGTAATGAGTTTGAACAGCGGTGAACAATTTGAGCTTCACTTCGATGACCTGGACGCTGATGTCAAGTCCTACTATTACACTTACTTGTTATGCAATGCCGATTGGAGCCCATCGACTCTTTTTACCTTTGATTATATAAAGGGGTTCCAAAACGTTCGGATCAGCAATTACCGGACTTCGTCCATTGCCTTTACCCGCTACACACATTACCAGGCTGTGCTGCCAGATCGCAATTGCATTCCTACGCGGTCCGGAAATTATTTGTTAAAAGTTTTTATTGATGGTGATACGTCTAAGCTTGTTTTTACCAAGCGCTTCCTCGTGGTCGAAAACAAAGCGTCCATTGCTGCGCAAATTCAGCAACCTTTTAATGCACGTTGGTTCCAGACCTATCAGAAAGTGAATGTCGGGGTCACTCTAAATAGTAATATAAATGTTTTCAACCAGCAAGACGCCAAGGTGGTGATATTGCAGAATTATGCCTGGCCAAATGCTATATATCTCAACCGACCTAATATTTTTCGTGGAAATTATTTTGAATACAATGATGAAGCAGCCACTTCATTCCCGGCAGGTAAGGAATGGCGCTGGATTGACCTGCGTAGTCTCCGATTGATGAGTGACCGCATGCAGCGGCTCGACAAGAATGGGAACATGACTGACGTATTTGTAAAGCCCGATGGTGAGCGCCAGCAGCAGCCTTACATTTATTATCGGGATCTCGATGGCATTTTTACTATTGAAACGTTAGATAATGTGAATCCTTACTGGCAGGGTGATTATGCACGTGTTCATTTTAGCTATTTCCCTCCCGGTAATCGTCCTTACGAGGGCAAGGGCGTTTACCTCTATGGTGAATTGACCAATTATACTCCCGATGATTCCTCGAAAATGATCTTTAACACGGACCGAGGCGCTTATGAAAAAACCCTTTTTCTCAAGCAGGGCTATTATAATTATTCATACGTAACTGTACCGGATAAACCGACCGGTGAATATTTTTCTTTTGAAAACACGGAAGGAAATTATTGGGGAACCGAAAACGCTTACATGGTGCTGGGTTATTATCGTGCCTTTGGCAGCCGCGCTGACGAGTTGATCGCCTTCACTACACTTAATTCTATTTTTCAACGATCAGGCTTTTAGTTTTTTTTATTCTGCAGTAGCATCGTTGAACACTTTTGCGGCCTGCATCAGCATTTCAGGGCATATCGTTTGCTTGCTTATAAAAATTAAATTTACCGGCTCATAATTCATCCCGATCCCGATCCCGATAGCTATCGGAACTTTGAACTCTTAACTCAAGAACATGCCTCTGATAGAATTTAGCGATAAAGGCCTTTATTGCCGTGCCGGCGGTTTTTATATTGATCCATGGAAACCGGTTGACAAGGCCATCATCACCCATGCCCATAGCGACCATGCGCGGTGGGGATCAAAGTACTATTTGTGTCATGCGCAATGCAAGCCTCTTTTGCAAATGCGACTGGGTGAGAATAATTATCAAGCGGTAGAATGGGAAGAAAAAATATTCGTGAATGGCGTCCAGGTTTCTTTGCATCCGGCAGGTCATATGATCGGTTCTTCACAAATACGTATTGAAGTCAATGGGGAGGTTTGGGTTGTTAGCGGCGATTACAAAATTGAAGACGATGGATTGAGTGGAAAGTTTGAACCGGTAAAATGCAACACGTTTATTACTGAATCAACTTTCGGATTGCCTATTTACAATTGGAAACCACAGATCGAGATTTTTCAAAACATCAGGGACTGGGTTTGCAGGAACAAAGAACTTGGAAAAACGTCGGTATTTATTGCCTATAGTTTGGGAAAGGCGCAAAGATTATTGCAATGTTTGCCAGAGATCGGTTTACCCATTTATGTGCATGGCGCTATCTGGAATGCACATCAGGCCATTGTAAGCAGCGGGTTTCAATTGCCGGATGTAAAACGAATAACTTATGAAACACCGAAAGGATCATACCTGGAAAATATCGTTATTGCACCTCCCGGTGCCGAAGGCTCAGCCTGGATGAAACGTTTTTATCCGTATGCAGTGGGTATTTGCAGTGGCTGGATGCAGGTAAGAGGAACTGTACGCAGAAAAAATGCGGATGCAGGATTTGCTCTTAGCGATCATGCCGATTGGAAAGGATTATTACAGACAGTAACGGAAACGACGGCAGAAAAGGTTTATGTAACTCATGGCTACCAGGCTGTGTTCAGCCGGTATTTGAATGAGATTGGGATTGCTGCCGCCGAAGTAAAAACAGAATTTGGGAACGAGGAAGAGGAAAATAGTGCTGCAGTTGCTGAAGCCCAGGAAACAATAGACAATAAGCAATAGGCAATGAGATGGTGGCGCAGATTATTATTATTAATTATTAAAGCATGAAGAATACAACCAGTGGTTGGTAATTAATACTTAGGAACAATGCGACAATTTGCTGAACTAGTGCAAACATTGGGTACATCAACAAAGACTAATGAGAAGCTCGACGCTTTGTCCGAATATTTTTCTACTGCGAACGATAAAGATAAAGTGTGGGTGATCGCTATTTTCAGCGGGAGGAGACCAAAACGTGCTGTCAACTCCACTCAATTATGGACGTGGTGTAATGAACTTGCTCAATTGCCTGGCTGGTTGTTCGAAGAATGTTACCATGCTGTGGGCGACCTGGCTGAGACGATCGCTTTGCTATTGCCCGAAGCAATTCCCTCGGACGCCTCCTATCCTTTGCATTATTATTTGGAAACACTGATCAGCATAGAAAAGCAAGATGAGGCCATACGAAAAGCATTTATTTTAAGATCGTGGCAAACGATGACCCAGCCTGAACGATTTGTTTTTAATAAATTAATTACAGGCAACTTCCGAATCGGTGTATCTCAAAACTCAATGGTGAATGCCTTAGCAAAAACTGTGAAGCTTGATCCGTCGGTAATTGCTCATCGAATAAGCGGAAACTGGGATCCAATGGCGACAAGTTTTGCAGACTTGCTGAGCGAGAATACCCTGACAAAAGATTATTCAAAGCCTTACCCATTTTACCTGGCTTACGCGATAGAAGATGATGTCAATTCTCTTGGCGAGCCAGTTGAGTGGCAGGCTGAGTGGAAATGGGATGGGATCCGCGGCCAGATGATCAAAAGAAACGGGGAGCTGTTTGTGTGGAGCAGGGGCGAAGACCTAATGACAGATAAATTTCCCGAGTATCATGCTTTGCGAAATCATTTGCCAAACGGTGTTGTGTTGGATGGTGAAATTTTGGTAGCGCAGAACTCCTCTTCCTCACAGCGCGGCGATGAGGTTTTCCCCCTTCCGTTTGCTCTCCTGCAAACAAGGATTGGCAGAAAAAATGTCACAAAGAAACAATTGACTGAGGCGCCCGTTAGTTTTTGTGCTTACGATCTTTTAGAATACGAAGGGAATGACATGCGAGAAACTTTTTTAATTGAAAGGAGGGTGCTGCTGGAAAAGATTGTAAAAAGCATTAACCATTCAGCCTTGTTGTTGTCACCCCTAATTCCATTCTCGACCTGGGAAGAATTAGCGAATCTGCGATCGCAATCCCGAAATATGGGAAGCGAGGGAATCATGTTGAAGAGGAAGGATTCAATTTACCAGGTTGGAAGAAAGCGGGGCGACTGGTGGAAGTGGAAGATCGATCCGCTGGTAATTGATGCAGTGATGATCTATGCGCAGAAAGGTCATGGCCGGCGAAGCAGTTTATACACGGATTACACGTTTGCCGTAAAAGATGGAGATAAATTGGTGGGCTTTACAAAAGCCTATTCCGGATTGACAGATAAAGAATTTGCCCAGGTAGATCAATTTGTGAAAAGAAATTCTCTCGAAAAGTTCGGCCCGGTGAGAACAGTGAAGCCGGAGCTTGTTTTTGAAATTGCTTTTGAAGGCATTGCTGCTTCGAACCGGCATAAGTCGGGGGTTGCTTTACGGTTTCCCCGCATTAACCGGTGGAGAAAAGACAAAACCGTTAATGAGATCAATACCATAGATGATCTCAAAAAAATGCTGGAGCTTTACGGAAAATAATCGCCCGCTGCTCTCCGTGCGTTTACGCGCGTTGCCAGTGAGGCGGAAAAATAAATCGCAGCTATGAAAAAATTAATTGTCTGTGGTGTCTTTTTGATTGGATGTATTTCATTCATTACCGTTACGTCAAATGACGATCCTGTGCCCATTCCGCGGAGTCAGCAGCGCTTTGGCAACGCAGATTCCGGATATCAGTACATCATCAGCGGGGATTATGTAAAAAGCGGGCTTCCACTTAATTTGTATCAGTTCATTTTTAAGAAAGAAAAAAATAACTTACTGGATCGCGTCGGCGATAATTCGCAGGTCCGCTATGATTTTAATGTTGTGAAGGCAGTTAATGGGGAGAGCATTGTGGTGCCAAACTGTTTTCAATGTCACGCCCAGCTTTTTGATGGCAAATTAATCATCGGTCTTGGAAATTCGACTGGTGATTTTACAAGAGAACAAAAGTTAAAACCGTTTCAGAAAATGTTGCTGTCATATTTGAAGCTAAAGCCAAAAAAATATGAGGCAGCAAAAGATTTTCTAACAGTCAGCCTGGACATTGGTGACGAACTTTTTACTGACATTGTGGGGGCAAATCCTGCGGATAGACTGACTGCATTGCTTGTGTCTCACCGGGATCCAGTAACTCTTGAGTGGAATCGGAAACCCAGCGTTATCTTACCCGAACAAGTTATTCCTTCTGATGTGCCTGCATGGTGGTTATTGAAAAAAAAGAATGCGATGTTTTACAATGGTTTTGGCCGTGGCGATTTTGGAAGATTTTTGATGGGATCGAGTTTGCTGACCACAAAAGATACTGTTCATGCAAAAGAAGTAGACACGCACATGCCCGATGTGCTTTCGTATTTATATACTATTGAAGCTCCCAAATATCCAAAGGGAATTGATGAGCAACTAGCAGGAGAAGGAAAAACCATTTTCGAAAATAACTGCAGCCGTTGTCATGGAACTTACGGCGCGAACGGACAATATCCGAATCTTCTGATTCCCGAATCCATAATAGGCACGGATTCGTTGCTCAACAAAAGCAACTATCAATATTCTGACCTGATCGACTGGTATAATAAGAGTTGGTTTAGTAAAGGCGATCATCCTGCAACACTTGCTCCCTTCAATGGTTACATTGCGCCACCATTGGATGGAGTGTGGATCACGGCACCCTATTTTCATAACGGTTCTGTGCCAACCATCGAAGCAGTTCTGAACAGCAAACTTCGACCAAGGTACTGGGCCAGGGACTTCGTGCAGGGGACTTCCTCCGGAGACTCTTCAAAGTATGATTATGAAAAACTAGGCTGGCAGTATCAATCTCTCCCAGCTCCAGGTAATAAATATGTTTACAATACAATGCTGCCGGGTTACGGAAATTATGGCCACAGTTTTGGCGATCATTTGACAGATGCAGAGAGAAAAGCTGTGATTGAATATTTGAAAACTTTGTGACGGTCTAAAAAAAATCTCTGTTTAACCGGAAATGGTACAAAATAGTTCTCCTCTTTCAGGGGATAGGGGTCTATCCTTCCAGGTGAATACAAAAAATAATCATTCTCGAAGAAATGCGATCAAGTACGTTGGAGTACTTTAAATTCTCGTCGCGGCTGTGAATATTTTTCAGACCATTGCTGATCTTTATTTCAGGCGACAAAATAAAACTGGGGAAGTAAAAATTACAGCCGAGACCGGCTTCAAATCCATAATCATATTTCTGGATCTTTACAAGCTCCTCCGCTCGTTTTGCACGCGCATTGCTGGCCAGATCAATATCAGCCTTCACACCACCCAGCATGTACACGCGAAAATTGCCAATGCGATCGGAGAAAAACTTTAGCTGCAGTGGAAAAGTCGTAATTACCGATTCGACTTTTTTTGTTACAGAATCAGTTTCTTCAAAGGGATCAGCATACTTGAGCTTGTAAAATAAATTTCGCTCCGTGAATAGCAATTGTGGATTGAACCGAAGTTCAAAGCGATTCGTCAACCTTGCTGTTGCCAGCAGTCCCAGTTGAAATCCTCCGGATGTCAACGGCTTTGCGACATACACGCTGTCATATTGCAAAAAGCGAGGATGCGGCTCGGCGTGAAAACTCGCAATATTAAATCCGAGTGTGATCCCAAAGTAGTATGGCTTCGCATCGTGCTCGGTTTGATAATAGTCTCGTTCCTGAGAATATATTTTTGAAGTGACCAATAAAGACAGAATCACCAAAACATAAATAAAATTCATCTTAGGGGCTTTTTTCCCAGATATATGCAACATATTCCTGCGCTTAATGATTTAAATGAGGTATCGGAATAACCAACTCTGTTTAAAATATCAATAAAATCGTGGCGGTCTGGAAATAATTTGGCCGACTGGTTCAGATATTGGTAAGCCTTCTTATTTTGGGAAAACCAACGGGCTACTTCCGGGGCAACGATGCCCATGTACAAATTATACAGGCTACGGAAAATTTTTATGCGGGGTCGTGAAAACTCAAGTACTACCAGTTTACCCCCAGGCTTTAATACACGAAGCATTTCCCTCAAACCGTTCTCAAGATGCTCAAAATTTCTTACCCCAAATGCCACCATTACCGCATCAAACGAATCATTGGTAAAATTTATTGTTTCGCTATCCCCAGCTTGTAACTGGATAAAGTTGGCAAGTCCTTCTTTTTCAACCTTTTTTATTCCTAGTTCCAGCATTTGCTCCGAAATATCAATTCCAATTATTTTCTCAGGGTTTAACAGATGGTAGGCAATGATCGCCATCTCGCCTGTGCCTGTAGCGACATCTAAAATTTGTTTCGGTACATCTTTCTTCAGCTGGCTGACAGCTTTTTTCCTCCACTTTATGTCAATGCCGCATGAAAGCATGCGGTTCATCAGATCATACCGGTCAGCGAGGTCATCAAACATTTCCGCAACCTGTTCCTTTTTTGTTTTTTTTGAATCGCTGAATGGCCTAACACTTTCGTGAGGTAAGCGTTTTTCCATGAGGCTGCGAAGGTAAGAATTG
>Ga0066710_100007919_pt1 | contig 10232 bp, 8 predicted proteins | sample GraSoiAngelo_159_FD_79666 | JGI IMG/M metagenome (GOLD analysis project Ga0066710, IMG submission 79666) | Grasslands soil microbial communities from the Angelo Coastal Reserve, California, USA - 14_1009_16_40cm | ecosystem: Environmental > Terrestrial > Soil > Grasslands | place: USA...
ACACCGCCGAGAGCAGACGCTCCAGGAGCTGACGGGCCTTTTTATGCGAGGCGCGCCAGCTTGCGCACGGCCTTGCGCCACTCGGAGCGATCCGCGCCCGCAGCCTCGCGCACTTCGACCACATACAGGTTGCCGCGGCTGTCGACGGCGATTCCATGTGGAGCGGCGAACTGGATTCCGGCAGAATCGTCACCCCATCGCGTGCGCAGTCTGGCTTCGAGATTCAGCACCGAAACACCTGCTGGCCGGTCCTTGCGGTACGGACGGGGCATAAACGGAAACAGCGCCGCCCGCTCGCCGAGCTCAGCCACATACACATTCCCGGCGTCGTCGACGCACACGTCGTCCGGACGCGCGAGATCGGGCCACTCGGTCAGGTACCGTCCGTCCAGGTCGAAGACCTGGATCCGATTGTTCTCTCGATCGCACACCAGGATGCGCTCGTCCGGCAGCACCAGCACAGAATGAGGGATGTTGAAGGCGCCGGGCCTGTCGCCTGGTTCGCCCCAGGACGCGCGCAGCTCGCCCATCGGCGTGAAATGGTGGACGCGCGCGTTGCCGTATCCGTCTGAGGCAAACAGGTCGCCGTTCGCGGCCGAGACCATCTTGGTCGGCTGGTTAAAGGGTCCGGCGCCGCGCAGAATGGTGCGGAAGTCGGTCGTGTAGCCAGTGTCCGACGGGCTCACCGACCCGGCAATCGTCCGCACCAGCTCACCCCGCGGAGTGAAGACACGCACGCGGTGACCGCTTACGTCGACACAGTACAGGAGCCCGTCGACACCCACCGCGATGGCGTGCGCAAACATGATGAGTCCCTCGCCAAAGGAGCGCACGAATGTTCCGTCGGGCTCGAAGACAATGATCGGATGGTCCTCGCTGCGCGGGCAATTGCCGCGAGTGAGCACATACACGCGGTCGTCGGGCCCGACGCTGACGCCCGGCACGTCGCAGAAGCTCCAGCCGTCGGGCACCTGCGCCCAGTTGTCCACCTCACGGAACGTCCGCCCGCCAGGGCCGCTCAGCGCCGCGCCCAGGCCCTGATCACTTACGCCTGCCATGAATATGCTGCTATGTCTATCACATCCCGCGCGACTGAGGATCAGTGACCCGGCGAAGGGGCGCTAGACTGGCACGCATACTCGTGAAGCGCAGCGCGGATCGCATTCTCACCACCCACGTCGGCAGTCTGGCGCGGCCCCGCGCGCTGCTGGAGTTGATGAAGCTGAAGGTCGGCGGCCAGCCGTACGACGAGGAAGCCTTTGCCGATCTGGCCCGAAGCGCCGTCGAAGACGTCATCCGCAGACAGGCCGAATGCGGCATCGACATCGTTTCAGACGGCGAGCAGAGTAAAGCCGGCTTCTACGGCTACATCTCCGATCGCCTCAGCGGACTTGAGGTGGATCCGGTCGGGGTCCCGGAGCGCTCCGTCTGGAAGGCGGAGTTGGAGCAGTTCCCGGAGTACTACCGCGAGTATCTCGGCGGCAAGGCCCAGACGGTCGTGCGTAATCTGCCGCTGGTGTGCACCGGACCCATCACGTACACGGGCCAGGCCGTGCTTCAGACCGACATTGCCAACCTGAAATCCGCTCTGGCGAAGGTGGCCGTCGAGGAAGCCTTCATGCCCGCACTCGCACCGCGGCTGGTTGGCCGCAACGAGTACTATCGATCCGCCCAGGAGTTCCTCGAGGCGGTTGCGCGTGCCATGCACGAGGAGTACGCGGCCATCGTCGCCGCGGGGTTTGTCGTCCAGATTGACGACCCGTGGTTGACCGGGCTGCATCACGACGACCCGTACGGCCTCGGCCCGGATGCGTACATCGACGTGATCAATCTTGCGCTCGAAGGCGTCCCGCCCGAAAGCGTCCGCTACCACACCTGTTACGGCATCAACGAGGGCCCGCGCATCCACGACGTTCCGCTGGAAACACTCGTGCCCCTGTTGTTGCGCATCCGCGCCGGCGCCTACTCGTTCGAGGCCGCCAATCCGCGCCACCAGCACGAGTGGCACGTCTGGGAGACGGTCACACTGCCGGAGGACAAGGTGCTGATCCCCGGCATGATTTCGCACGCGTACAACATCGTCGAGCACCCCGCGCTGATTGCCGACCTGCTGGTCAACTACGCGACGCTGGTCGGGCGTGAGCGCGTGATCGCCGGCGCAGACTGCGGTTTTTCCTCCACGGCGACCTTCTCGCCCGAGGTCAACCCCAAGGTCGTGTGGGCCAAGTTTCAGGCGTTGGCCGAAGGCGCACGATTGGCCAGCCAGCGGCTACAGCGAGCGAGCGGACATAAGATGGCGTAGCAGTCTTTCGAGCGTGGGGAGGCGCACAGCACTATGGCTACCGTCATTGATGAGCCGCAGACGGGCCGCTTTCGGAGCCCCTTTGAGATCGAGACGCCGCCTGGTGCGGAAGGCTGGCGTGAGATGTACCCGCCCTATCTGCTGTTCTCGGAGGAAAATCGCGCCTTCGAGGACAGCGTCTTCTGGATCTGGGACAGCATGCATCTGCCCGAGGTCGAGCTGCCGTTTGACACCCACACGCACGAGAACTGGATGCCGGCGTTCTCGGTGTCCAACTCGCGCGTGTTTGCGCTGCCGCCCTCGAACGGGGGCACGCAGCGCATGCTCAATGGCTATGAGTACGTCACGCTCACGCCGGTAACCGATCCGCGTGAGCTGGAGGCGCGCTCCACAGTGTTCGCCGCGCGGGCCGGCTACTACTACCAGAACTGGAACGAGCTGTTCGAGCGGTGGAAAGTCAAAGCCGAAAAGCTGATCGGGGACATGGCCGCGCTGGAAGTCGCCGAGCGGTTACCTGACCTCGAAAGCGACGAATTCTTTCGAGCGCATCCGGCGGCGAACAGCGGCCAATTCCTGCTGCGTGCCTACGACACGCTGATGCAGATGGACATCACCGCGTGGACGTACCACTTCGAGATGCTGAACATCGGCTATGCCGCGTATCTCAACCTGTTCATGTTCTGTCGCCAGGCGTTCCCGGGCATTACTGATCAGACGCTGGCGCACATGCTGAGCGGCACCGAGACGATGTACATGCGGCCGGATGCCGAGCTGCGCAAGCTGGCCAGACTGGCCATCGATCTCGGCATTGGCCAACGCGTCGCGTCGTCCGCTGATCCGCAGCAGGTCATCGCCGCGCTGCGATCGGACCCAGCTGGACAGCAGTGGCTCCAGGCGCTCGAGTCGATCAAGCAGCCCTGGTTCAACCTGTCGACGGGTAATGGGCTGTACCACCACCACGTGTCGTGGAATGAAGACCTGCGGGTTCCATTCAAAGCCATGACGGGCTATATCCAGACGCTCCAGCGAGGTGGGAGCATCGACCGGCCGGTGAACGAAATCAACGAACGCAAGCAGCGGCTAACCGCCGAGTACCGTGGTCTGCTCCAAACCGAGGAAGACCGCCAGGTGTTCGACCAGAACCTGGGACTGGCCAGAACAGTGGCCACCTTCATCGAAGACCACGCCTTCATCATTCACGATTGGTACCACAGCGTGGAATGGAACAAGGTTCGCGAATTCGGCCGATTCCTGGCCAACAACCGATTCATCGACCAGGTGGACGACCTGTTCTATCTCAATCGATGGGAGGTACCGCAAGCGTTGTTCGAAGCGGTGAGCGCCTGGTCCAGCGTGACGCCGTGTCGCGGAGCCAATGGCTACTGGAAGGGCCACGTGCAGAAGCGCAAGGGCATTATCGAGGCTTTGCGCAAGTGGACGCCGCCACCGGCGCTGGGCCCGGTTCCAACGGAGAGCGACGATCCCGTCATGTTGATGCTATACGGGCTGAACACCGAGCGCATCCAGAGCTGGCTCGGCGTTGGTGACGGGAGCGCCAACGTCTTGCGCGGTGTGGCGGCCTCTTCCGGCCAGGCGACCGGCACCGCGCGCGTGGTGCGCTCCGTAAACGAGCTCTCGCAGGTCCATGAAGGTGAGATCCTGGTGTGTCCGCTCACTGAGCCAGCCTGGTCACCGATCTTCTCGACCATCAAGGCCGCCGTCTCAGACATCGGCGGCATCATGAGTCACTCGGCGATCATCAGTCGCGAGTACGGGCTGCCGGCGGTGGTCGGCACCGGCAACGGCACGACGCGCATCAAGACGGGGGACACGATCACCGTAGACGGGACTGCCGGAGTGGTCACCATTCATGCGGGCTGAGCCGTACGTCATCTGGCTGGCAGACTGCACGCGCGACTGCTTGCCCGTGGTAGGCGGTAAAGCTATTGGCCTGGGAGCCCTCGTTCGTGAGGGTTTCCAGGTTCCGGCTGGCTTTGCCATTTCGACCAGCGCGTACCGCGAACACATCGACCACAACGGACTGGCCGGCCCGCTCCAGGCGCTGGTCACGGAGTGCACGTCGCTCGAGGCGCAGAAGCGCGCATCGGAGGAGATCCGACAGCTCTTTGAGGCCAGCCGCCCGTCACCACGTATCGAAGATGAGGTTCTGGCGGCGTACGCGCGCTTGTATGGTGACGCCAGCGCACCGGTGGCAGTGAGGTCCAGCGCCACCGCCGAGGACCTGGCCGATGCCTCGTTCGCTGGACAGCAGGAGACGTATCTGTGGATCCTCGGTGGCGCCGAAGTGTTAGAGCACATCGTGCGCTGCTGGGCAAGTCTGTTCACGCCCCAGGCGATCGCCTACCGCGCGCGCCCACGTTCCGCTTCGCTCCACGGGGTAAATGCCAGGACTCGCGTCGCCGATCTGGCGATGGGCGTAGTGGTGCAGCGGATGGTTCCGGCGGAGGCCGCCGGCGTGATGTTCACGATCGACCCGGTCACTGGTGATCCGTCGGGCATCGTGGTAGAGGCCGCCTACGGACTCGGCGCGGCGGTGGTCAACGGCGAAGTCACACCCGACCGAGTGTGCGTCGACAAGGTTCTGCTGGAGATCCGCTCACGAACGATCGGCACGAAGGCGCTGGCGCACCGCTTCGATCCGGCGGTGCAAGGTACGCGTCTGGAGGAAGTCCCACCACTGCTGCAGACGCAGCTGTGTCTCACGGACGACGAAGTCATCCATCTCGCCGCGCTGGGCAAGAAGATGGAGCTCGCGATGGGTAGGGCTCAGGACATGGAGTGGGCCATTGGTGCGGGCCGCTCGGGGCCGCGTGAAGTGTTCCTGCTGCAGGCACGCCCCGAAACGGTCTGGAGCCAGAAACCGCGGCGACCGTTGGTTCAGCCAGAATCGACCGTCATGGATCGAATCCTTCAGGCCATGCGGGTTCCCCGCCCCAGCGCGAGCGAGGCTGATCTGCGGGCAAGTCAAACAGGGGCACCAGGCTCGGATCGGCAAATGCCGTGATCTCGACGAGCGTCGGATCCCGCCAGGTGGCCAGGTAGCAATCCACCCCATGGCGGGGGCGTTCGGCGGCCGCGGGCTTCATGCTAGGCGTGCAGGAGTGACAGTGTCCGCATGACGTTGACCGAAAACGTGTCTCAGCCCGACGCGCGGAGTGGAGCGGCGGCAGGCATCGTGCTGATCTGCATCGGCGCGCTGTATCTCGCCGCCCAGTGGTTTGGCTTCGACGTGGGCCACCTGGGCTGGCCATTTCTGATCATCCTGCCGGGTCTCGCCCTGGTGGGTGCCGCGGCGTTCGGCGATCGCTCCTTCGCTGGCCAGGCGGTGCCCGGCAGCATGGCGACCATGACGGGGCTCATCCTGCTGGTGCAGAACGCGTTCAACTTGTGGGATACCTGGGCGTATGCCTGGAGTCTGCTGATCATTGCCAGCGGAGTCGGCATGCTGTTGCGGGGCCATCGCACCGATCAACCGCGCATGCGCGCCAGCGGTCGGCGGACTATCGAGGGCGGTGCGATCACCTTCGTCGTATTCGCCGCGTTCTTCGAGCTGGTGCTCAATCTCAGCCACTTCGACAACACCGACCTGAGCCGCTTCGGCCTGCCGGTGCTGCTGATCGGGCTCGGAGCGATCTACCTGATCCGGCCATGGCGACGGCCAGCCTGACGACGCTGGCCGTCGCCGGTGGCGCCGCCCAAGGCGTAAGCTGGCAGCGTGCCCGAGTTGAACCTGCAAACCGCGGACACGCTCACGGCCGCGGCATTCGACTACGCCCGCCAGCACAATCTGGCGATCTCTGTCGCCGTTCTCGACGCCGGCGGTAACGCGGTCCGCATCAGCCGCATGGACGGCTGCAACTTCCTCTCACCCGACATCGCGCGCGGCAAGGCGTTCGGCGCGGTGGCCTGGAAGCTCCCGTCCGCCGAGCTGAACAAACGCTTCACGTCGCCGGGCGCCGCGTCAGGGATGGTCGGCATCAGCGGCCAGCGTCTGGTGCCGGTCCAGGGCGCGCTGCCCATCTGGTCGGAAGGGCGCTGCGTCGGCTCGATCGGCGTGAGCGGCGCGCGTTCGGACGAAGACGAGGACGTCGCGCGCGCCGCCATCCGTGCCGCCGGCTTCGCGGAAAGCGCCGAATAACACGGGAAGCAACAAGGCGGCGGGTGATCAGCCTGTAGACTTCTTGAAGAAGACTGCGTTCGCGCCACGAGACAGGCATGACCGAGCCCACAACACGCAAGAATGGCTCCGGACGCGCGCCAGACGTAGTTGCGTCAACTACAACTATGCCCGGGGACGACGTCGATAGCGATCTGCGGAACCCCGGGCTGTACCTCAATCGCGAGCTGACCTGGCTCGCATTCAATCGGCGCGTGCTGGCCGAAGCCGAGGACGATCGGAATCCGCTTCTCGAACGCGTCAAGTTCCTGGCGATCGTCGGTTCGAACCTGGACGAGTTCTTCATGAAGCGCATCGGTGGCTTGAAGCTACAGACCGCCGCCGGTGTGCCGGAGGTGACCGTCGACGGCCGCACACCGCAGCAACAGATCGCGGAATGTACGGCCTGGGTGCGCGAATTCGCGCAGCATCGGCTGGGCGTCGAACGCCGCCTGCTGGCGCTGCTGGCGGAGCACGACATCCGCATTCTGAGCTGGACTGACCTGAGCACCGCCGAGCGAGCCGAGCTGCGTGAGCGCTACTTGCGCAACGTCTTCCCGTTGATCACTCCGCTGGCTCTGGACCCTGCCCATCCGTTTCCGTTCCTGTCAAACCTGTCGCTCAATCTGCTGGTGGCCGGCCAGCCTGCAGACCGTCCCGAACCGGTGATCGCACGGGTGAAGGTACCCATCGGGCAAGGCATTCCACGTCTGCTGCGACTGCGCGCAAAACGCCACTTCGTTCTTCTCGAAGACGTGATGGCGCAGAACCTGGACGTGCTGTTTCCCGGACTGGCGATCACGTCCATCGAGCTGTTCAGAGTCACACGCAACGCGAACACCGAACGCGATGAGGAAGAAGCAGACGACCTGCTGGAGCTGATCGAGTCTGAAGTCCTGGAGCGGCGGTTCGCCCCGATCGTGCGACTCGAAGTACGGCCAGACATGGATCCGCTGCATCGGTCCATTCTTGTCAGCGAATTGGGGCTCGATGAGGCGGAGGACGTCTTCGAGATCGGCGGAATACTGGCGCCGCGCGACCTGATGGAGCTCGTGGCGATCGACGATGGCAGCCTGCACGATGCACCCCTGCATCCAATCGAGCCACCGCGCGTACCGACGACACGGAACATCTTTCACAGCATCCGTGACGCGGGCTCCCTGCTGGTGCTCCACCCATACGAGTCGTTCGCCAGCACTGTCGAGCGATTCCTGCGCGAGGCAAGTCAGGATCCCAAGGTGCGCGCGATCAAAATGACGCTCTACCGCACGTCAAAGGATGCGCGGATCGTCAAGTACCTCGAGGAGGCTGTCCGCAACGGCAAGCAGGTGGCGGTGGTGGTGGAGCTGAAGGCGCGCTTCGATGAGGCCGCCAACATCGCCTTCGCTGAGCAGCTCGAGCGCATGGGGATCCACGTCAGTTACGGAGTACTCGGATTGAAGACGCACTGCAAGGTGTTGCTCGTGGTGCGCCAGGATTACGATGGGCTGCGTCGCTATGTGCACGCCGGCACCGGCAACTATCATCCCGATACAGCCCGCATCTATGCCGACGTTGGTTTGTTTACGTCCGATCCGGTTATCGCCCAGGACGTGAACGAGCTGTTCAATTATCTCACCACCGGCTATGGCACCGGGCGGGTGTACCGCAAGCTCTTGCCTGGCCCAGCGCGTCTCAAGTGAGCCGTCCTGGAGCGAATCGAACGCGAGCGCGCCTTTGGACCGGCTGGCCTGATCCAATTCAAGATGAATGCCCTGGAAGACGCGGATTGCACCCGGGCGCTGTACCGTGCCGCCCAGGCGGGGGTGCGCATCGACCTGATCGTGCGCGACACGTGTCGCTTGCGGCCTGGCCTGGCGGCGATCTCGGAGTGCGTCAGTGTGACGAGCGTCGTCGGGCGCTTCCTCGAGCACACGCGGATCTACTACTTCCGCAACGGCGGCGCCGAGGAGTATTTCATCGGCTCCGCCGATTGCATGAAGCGCAATCTCGAGAGTCGCGTCGAGGTGCTGGTGCCGATCGACGATACGGCTGCTCGCCAACGCTTGCGGGCGATGCTGGACCTGCAGCTCGCCCCGAATCGCAACGCGTGGACCATGCGTGCGGACGGCGGCTATGCGAAGTCGCGCGCGGATGAGCGGGATCGGGGTTGCCAGTCGGCGCTCATGGATTGGCTCGTGGTGCAACACCCCAGCCCAGCCCCGCGCCGCAAACGGCGCGTGCCCGCGCGCTACGCCCGTCGCTCCCCGGCCCCAGCCGTAGCCTGAGATAAAGCGCGTCGCGGCCCCCAGCGGCCTACTCGCGGGCGAACCGGTCGAGCGCGCTGAGCATCCGCTCGCGCTTCGAGTCGCTGGCCTGGTGTCCGGAATCGTCGAGGACGATGAGCTCCGCGTCTGGCCAGGCGCGGGCCAGCTCCCATGCGGTGTCGACCGGTGCGCTCAGGTCAAGTCGACCGTGGATCAGCACCCCCGGGATGCCAGCCAGGCGCCCGGCATCGCGCAGCAACGCACCCTCCTCCAGCCACGCGGCATGCGCGAAGTAGCGCGTGCAGATCCGCACGAACGCCAGCTGGTCGGCCGGTGGCCGATCACTGTACAAGTTTGGTTTCCCATTCGGCTCCAGCGAGACGACCGCGTCCTCCCAGGCGCACCATGCGTTGGCGGCTCGAGTGCGCATCTGTAAGTCAGGTCTATCCATCAGGTGCGCGTAGGCGGCGACGAGACCGCCGTCACGGTCCGCCTCTGGGACCGCGGCGCGGAACCGCTCCCACGCCTCGGGGAAGAACCGCGCGACGCCGCGGTACAACCAGTCGATCTCGCAGCGCCGTGTGGCAGTCACGCTGGCGATCACGATCTCCGACACCCGTTGCGGGTGACGCTCCGCGTACGCGAGAGCCAGCGTCGATCCCCAGCAGCCACCGTGCAGTAGCCAGCGGTCGATACCGAGATGCTCGCGCAGGCGCTCCATGTCGGCCAGCAGATGCTCGGTGGTGTTGCAGCGCATGTCCGTGGCGGGATCACTCGCGTGTGGGATACTGCGTCCGCAGCCGCGTTGATCGAACAGCACCGCTCGATAGCGGTCCGGATCGAAGGCCTGGCGCATTCTCGTCGAGCACCCCGATCCCGGCCCGCCGTGGACCGCCAGGGCCGGCTTGCCATCCGGGTTTCCGCAGGTCTCCCAGTACACGCGATTGCCGTCACCAACTTCCAGCATCCCCTGGTCATACGGCTCGATGGGCGGGTACAGCTCGACCACGCGCTGATCCTACGCGTCACTCGAGCCGATGTCGATCAGCGCTGAGGCCGTTTGTATAAGACGTGAACAACAGACCACAGCCTCAAAGGAGGGCGACACTACCAGACGTGGCCGCGCTTGCAGCCCCGCAGATCGAGCGCGTTTTCCGCGAGGAGTATGGTCGCGCCGTGGCCGTCCTGGTGCGCGTCTTCGGCGATATCGACGTCGCCGAGGAGGCCGTCCAGGACGCGTTCGCGACGGCCGTGCAGCGGTGGCCGGCGACAGGACTGCCCCCGAGTCCCGCCGGCTGGATCATCACCACAGCGCGCAACCGGGCGATCAACAAGCTCCGCCGCGAGGCGTCGCGCCAGGACCGGTACGCGCAAGCGGCCCTCCTGCAGGCCCGCGGCGAACCGCCCGAGGAGGGACCCGTGCACGACGACCGGCGAGGTCGTATCGATTGCTCCACTTGCCCGCGCGCGGGCCGTTGCTATCGCGCGACTCGTGCGGATGGCGCAC
>Ga0066710_100007922_pt1 | contig 10231 bp, 7 predicted proteins | sample GraSoiAngelo_159_FD_79666 | JGI IMG/M metagenome (GOLD analysis project Ga0066710, IMG submission 79666) | Grasslands soil microbial communities from the Angelo Coastal Reserve, California, USA - 14_1009_16_40cm | ecosystem: Environmental > Terrestrial > Soil > Grasslands | place: USA...
CGCCGAGCTCGATCGCCTGCGCGAGCTCGGCCGCGGTCTTCCCGACGCCGGTGAACACGATCTGCGGCGGGATGAACCCCGCGCGCAGCGCGACGTCGATTTCGCCGCCGGAATTGGCGTCCGCGCCGCTGCCGAGCGATCGCAGCAGTCGTGCAATCGCGAGCGTCGAGTTCGCCTTGAGCGCGTAGTGAATGGTATGCGGGTACGCGGCGAACGCCTCGTCGATCTCGCGGTAGCGCGAGACGATCGTCGCGGCGCTGTAGACGTAGAGCGGCGTGCCGTGCGCGTCTGCGAGATCGGCGAGCGGCACGCCGTCGCAGACGAGCGTCTGTCCCTGCCGGAAGAATCCGATCACGAAGGTCCTATGCTATCATCACGCTGTTTCCCGCCGCCTTCATGACGCATGTCTCTTGATTCCGCGGCCGCGCAACCGGCGACGCCCGACAGCCTCATCGAGCAGTGTCTGAGCGGCGACCAGAACGCCTGGGAAGAGATCGTCCGGACCAACTGGCGCAAGGTCTTCAACGTCGCGTACAAGTTCGTCGGCAAACACGACGAAGCGGAAGATTTGACGCAGGACATCTTCCTGAAGATCTTCAAGGCGTTGAACACGTTCGATCGCCGCGCGAATTTTCAGACGTGGATCATCAGCATCAGCCGCAACCTGTGCATCGATCACTATCGCAGCGTCAGGAAGGAACGGCAGACGATCGCGCGCGACGTCGATCCCGTCGATTTGCAGCCGGCGACGCTCGAGCGCGGACCGTACGCCGTCGTCGAACACCTGGACCTGCGCGCGATGCTGCGCCAGGCGCTCGAAACGCTGCCGGTGACGCTGAGGACCGCCGTCGTGCTGCGCGATCTGCAGGAGCTCTCCTACCAGGAGATCGCGGATCGGCTGCAGCTCCCCGAAGGCACCGTCAAGTCCCGGATCAATCGCGGCCGGATCGAGCTGGCGCGCCAGCTCAAACGGCTGCAGGACAAGCAGCCGGCCAAAGCGCGCCGGCGCGGCGCACCCGCGCGGCCGCGCGGCCGGCGCAGCGGAGTCATTGAATGAATCTCACCACCGAACACGCCAACGGCGTCGCCATCGTCCGCATCGGCGAGTCCCGCCTGATGTACCCGCTGCTCTCTGAGTTTTCGGCGGCGGTGCAAAAACTCATCGCCGCGGGCGAAAAGCGCGTCATCGTCGATCTCTCCTCCGTCGGGTACGTCGACAGCGCGACGATCGGCTGTCTGATGGACCTCTACCGCCAGGCCAACGCCGCCGGCGGCGCGCTCAAGCTCGCGGGCGTGCAGAAGCGCGTCGAGACGATGCTGACGATGACCGGCGCGCAGAACTTCATCGAGGTCCACCCGGACGAGCCGAGCGCCGTCAAAAGCTTCGGAGCGTGAGCGATGCGCACGATCAAATTGACGACCGGCGCCGACCTGCCGCTCGACGGCGACTTGATGACCGTGCTCGAGTCGCTCTACCGAGAGGTGACGCTGAAGCGGGATCTCGCGCGGACGTTCGAGGACATGGTGCGCGAGATCCAGCACGTCATCGAACAGATGACCGACGAGGAGCGCCGGCAGTACCTGTCCGAGAGTCTGTTCCTCAATGCGGTCTCGTACGAAAACGAACGGCTCGGCGCCTACGTGAAGAAGCTGACGAAGCGATAGACCAGGTTCGCCTTTCCGTGTGATGGACGGTTCGGCCGACGACGCGACGCCGCGCCGCACGATGCTGAAGCGGGCCGCATTCCTTCTGTCCGTCGTCCTGGCGCTCCTCGCGCTCCTGACCTTCGCGCGCGAGACGCCACCCATCACGACCGATTCCGATCTGGCGGTCGGCGAGATCTACACGCAGCTCGCGGGAGAGACACGCCTGCTGCTGGGGCCGTATTCGCGATTCGGGTGGCATCATCCCGGCCCGCTGTATTTCTACGTGCAGGCGCCGCTCTACGTGCTCAGCGGTCGCCGAGCCGCGGCGCTGTATGCCGGCGCCCTCGCGATCAACCTGCTGGCGCTCGTCACCATCGCGTTGGTCGTCCGCCGCGAGAACCAGGGCGCTCTTCCTGTCGTCGTGGTCGCGGCGTGCCTCCTGTTCTGTCTGCGGGCGCCACGATTCCTGGCGAGTCCGTGGACCGCCCACGTGACGGTGCTGCCGCTGCTGGCCTGCGTCGCGCTCGGCGCCGCGATCCTGACTGGCCGGCGTCTGCTGCCGCTTCTTGTCATCTTCGGCAGCTTCGTCGTGCAGACACATGTCGGTCTGGTGCCGCCGGTCGCGGCGCTGTTCGCCATCATGCTCGCGGTTGTTCTCGTCGAGCGACGGCGTCCGCCTGTACGCATGCGGTCAATGCTTCTGACGTGCGGGTGGATCGGCCTGCTGCTATGGCTGCCGACGCTCATCGACGCCGCGTCGCACCGGGGCGGCAATCTCGCGGCGCTCGTCCGATTCTTCGCTCGAGGGGGACAGCAAGACCATTCGTTGACGGAGGCACTCATCGACTGGAGCTACGGACTGACGGGCCTCCTGCGGTGGGATTTCGGCCTTCCGTGGGGAGCCCATTTCGTGGTCACCAATCTTTGGTGGGTGATGCCATGCGCGATCGGGGAGTTGTTGGGGGTGGCCGTCATCGCGCGGCGCGAATTGCATGCGGGCCGACGATTCGAAGGGTACCTTGCAATGCTGATGGTCGCAGCGTCCGTCGCGGGACTGTGGTCGCTTACGCGCGTGCGCGACGACATCCTCGACCACGAAATCTTCTGGCTGGCCGCGTTAGGATCGATGAACCTTGCCGTCATCGTAGCTGCTGCCGGCCGCGCGATCCGCGCGGCAACCGCTCAGGGCCCGCCCTCGCATCAGCGCGCCGCCACAATCGGTCTGCCGCTCGTGTTGCTTCTCGGGGCTGCGCTCGGTGCGGATCATTTGCAGGACTTCACCTCGTTCGAGCTGAGGCGCGTCGAACGGAGACAAATCGTGGACGCGTACGAGGCCATCCGCGAATACATGCGAAACCAGCACGTCCGAAGGCCATTGATCAGGATAGACGCCGCTGTCTGGAGTCAGGCGGCCGGCGTTCTGCTCCGGCTTCGCCGCGATCGTTCGGAGGTGGCGGTTGCGGACGAGTGGGTGCCGATGTTCACCGACGCCTTCGCCGCCAACGGGCGCGAAGATGCCATCGTCATCGTCGGCAGAGGGCGGGCGGGCCGCGCCGCGACGGATCTGCCGGGCGTGCCGGGCGTCCTATTGTTCGAATCAGCCGCGATTCACGTCGAGGTGACGCTGACACCGAAGATCGAAGGGGGTCGATAGCAACGCCCAAAAAGACGAAAGGCAGCGCGACTGGGAGGATCGGACCGCGTCTGCCTTCTGCCCTTGCGTTGTTGAACGGTCAGTTCGCGAGCCGGGCGGCGCCTTTTACCGGGGAGGAAACGGTGACGGGCGCGACGGCCGAATCGATGGTCGTCTCGACGAGCCGCCACGCATCTGCCTCTTCCAGAATCCGCGCGGCAAACGCCGTGTGCAGCGCGTGGCCGCCGCGGTGCGCCACCAGGTGGCCGACCACGGGATACCCGACCAGCGAGAGATCGCCGATCACGTCGAGGATCTTGTGGCGGACGAACTCGTCCTCGAACCGCAGCGCGTTGTTCAGCACGCCCGTCTCGCCCAGCACGATCGCATTGTCCAGCGACCCGCCGAGCGCCACCCCGCGCTGCCGCAGCATCTCGACTTCCTTCAGGAACCCGAACCTCCGCGCGGGCGCGATCTCCTCGACGAACGTCTCCTCGGAGATGCGCATCGTGCGCGACTGGTGCCGGATCAGTGGGTGATCGAAACTGATGCTGTACGTGACCTTGAAATGATCCGAGGGATACAACGCGATGCGCTTGTCGCCCTGGCTGAGCGAGATCGGCCGCAGCACTTTCAGGTAGCGGCGCGGCGCGGGCAATCGCTTGACCCCCGCCTCGTTCACAATCAGGTAGACGAACGGCGCCGCGCTGCCATCCATAATCGGCACTTCCGGCGTGTTCAGCTCGACGATCGCGTTGTCGATGCCGAGCGCCGTGAGCGCCGCCAGCAGATGCTCGACGGTCTCGACGGAGACTGCCTCGCGCGTCAGGCCCGTGGCGTACTGAATCCCCCCCAGATGCGTGACGGTGGCCGGGATTTCGAGGCCCCCCAAATCCGAACGCTGAAACCGGATCCCGTAATCCGCGGGGGCGGGCTTGAGTGAGAGCGTGACCTTGTTGCCGGAATGAAGACCGATCCCGGTACAGGACACAGGTCGGCGAAGGGTACGCTGCGCGTTCATGACCTCTCTGACAGCTGGGTAAGCCAGTTCCAGCTGAGCAAAGGCCCTGCCACTACCAATGTGATGGGGAGGTCACGTGTAAACGATTGTAACTGCTTATGTTGGCAGCCTGAAGCCACGTGTGAAGAGGCACCGGAAGCAGCAGGTTGTGGCCGGTCAGCCACAGCCTTGAGCCCCGTCAGTGTGGCCATGATACCACAGCGTCTGATAACGAAATCGTCAGATTCCGCGATCAGCGGGAGGCGGCGGCGGCTGGCGGGGCGCGAACAAGCCCGCGAGGAACCGTCCCGTGAACGATTCGCCGCTCCCGGCCACCTCCTCGGGCGTCCCTTCCGCGACGATGCGACCGCCCGCGGCGCCCCCTTCCGGACCGAGATCGATCACGTAGTCGGCGGATTTGATGACGTCCAGATTGTGCTCGATGATGACGACCGTGTTCCCCTGGTCCACGAGCTTGTTCAGCACGTCGAGGAGCTTGTGGGTGTCGGCGAAATGCAGTCCGGTCGTCGGCTCGTCCAGGATGTACAGGGTGCGGCCGGTGCCGCGCCGCGACAACTCCTTCGCCAGCTTCACCCGCTGGGCCTCGCCGCCGCTCAGCGTCGTGGCGGACTGTCCCAGCTCGATGTAGCCCAGGCCGACGTCCTGCAGGGTCCGCAGTTTGTTCGCGATCGGGGGGAAGTTCTCGAGGAGCGGCACGGCCTGATCGACCGTCAGGTCGAGCACGTCGGCGATGGACTTGCCGCGATACTTGATCTCGAGCGTCTCGCGATTGTACCGGCGTCCCTTGCACTGCTCGCACGTCACGTAAACGTTCGGGAGGAAGTGCATTTCAATCGCGATCACGCCGTCGCCCTGACAGCTTTCGCAGCGGCCCCCCTTGACGTTGAAGGAGAACCGCCCCGGCCTGAACCCCCGCGCGCGCGCCTCCGGCAGCATCGCGAACAGCTCGCGAATGAACGTGAAGAGTCCCGTATAAGTCGCCGGATTCGAACGCGGCGTGCGGCCGATCGGCGATTGATCGATTTGGATCACCTTGTCGATCAGGTTGATGCCGTCGATCGTCGCGTGGGCGCCGGGCTCGTCCGCCGCTCGATACAGCATTCGCGCGAGCGCGCGGTACAGGATCTCGTTGACGAGCGTCGATTTGCCCGAGCCGCTGACGCCGGTGACGGTCGTCAGGACGCCGATCGGGATCGTGACGTCGATGTCCTTCAGGTTGTTCTCGCGCGCCCCTTTGATCACGATCTCGCCCCGGTTACGCGCGCGGCGCGACTTCGGCGTCTCGATCGTGCGCTCACCGCGCAGATACGCGCCGGTGAGCGACCCATGGCCGTCCTGCAGCAACTGGGACGGCGGCCCCTGGAAGATCACGTGGCCCCCATGCTCTCCCGCGCCGAGGCCGAGGTCGATGACGTAGTCTGCGGTTCGGATCGTCTCTTCGTCGTGCTCGACGACGACCACGGTGTTTCCCAGATCGCGGAGCCGCGCGAGCGTTTGCAGGAGCGCGCGGTTGTCGCGCTGGTGCAGCCCGATCGACGGCTCGTCGAGGACGTAGAGCACGCCGGTCAGGTTCGAGCCGATCTGCGTCGCGAGCCGGATGCGCTGCCCCTCGCCACCCGACAGCGTCGCGGCGCTTCGGCCCAACGTGAGATAACCAACGCCGACGTCGTCGAGAAACCGCAGACGGTCGCGGATTTCGCGGAGGATCCGGCTGGCGATGAGCGCCTCGCGATCCGACAGCTCCAGTTGCTGGAACACGCGCAGCGCTTCGGAGATCGGCAGCTCCACGTACTCCGGCATCGTCCGTCCCTTGACGCGGACGGCGCGGCTCTGCGGCTTCAACCGGGCACCCTGACACGCCGGGCATGGACGCAGAGCGCGATACGGCTCGAGGTTTTCCTGCTCGAGCCAGGTCCCTTCCTCGTAGCGCCGCCGCAGATTCGGCACGAGGCCTTCGAATCCGGCGCCGAACGGATCCTTCTCGACGCGCTTCCGATCGGCGCCGTTCTCGGCGCGCCGACCGGCTGCGGTCGCGCCGTAAAACAGGACGTCGCGCAGCTTCTTCGGCAGGCGGCGAAACGGCGTCGCGAGATCGATGCCGAAGTACTTACCGAGTGAAGTCAGCGCCTCGCGGACCAGCTTCTTGTCTCCCCTGGCCCACGGAGCGATCGCGCCATCCTGCAGCGACAGCGATTCGTCGGGCACGAGGCGCGCCGGGTCGAAGTCGTAGACGGCGCCGAGGCCCTGGCACTCGGGGCACGCGCCGTGCGGAGAATTGAACGAGAACGCGCGCGGCGTCATCTCGGGCATGCTGACGCCGCAATACGTGCACGCGAGCCGCCGCGAAAACAGCCGATCGCCGCCGTCGAGCGTATTGACGACGACGATGTCGTCCGCGAGGTTCAGCGCGACCTCGATCGATTCGGCAAGCCGCCGTTCGATGCCCGGCTTGAGGATCAGCCGGTCGACGACGACGTCGATGCTGTGGTTCCGCCGGCGATCGAGCTTGATGTCCTCGTCGAGGGATCGCAGCTGGCCGTCAACCCGGACTTTCGTGAACCCGCGCGCCCGCAGCGCCTGCAGCTCCTTCTTGAACTCCCCTTTGCGTCCCCGCACGACGGGCGCGAGTACGTTGACACGCTCGTCATTGGGCGACAGCATGACGATGTCGACGATCCGATCGAGCGACTGCGACGCAATCTCACGCCCGCACAGGTGGCAGTGCGGGACGCCGATGTTTGCGAACAGGAGCCTGAGGTAGTCGTAGATTTCGGTGACGGTCCCGACGGTCGACCGGGGGTTCGATCCCGTCGTCTTCTGCTCGATGGCGATGGCGGGAGACAGGCCGTCGATCAGATCGACGTCCGGCTTCTCCATCTGCTCGAGGAACTGGCGCGCGTAAGACGAGAGCGACTCGACGTAGCGGCGCTGCCCTTCGGCATAGATCGTGTCGAAGGCGAGCGACGACTTGCCCGAGCCGGACAGGCCGGTGATCACGACGAGCTGATCGCGAGGCAGATCGACGTCGATGTTCTTCAGGTTGTGGACGCGCGCGCCGCGCACCGCAATCCAGTCGTGCGCCATGAGCCTACTGCCAGGAATTTTCGGGACGTTTCAAAACGACGATTTTATCATAGGCGCGTGATTCGAACCTCTGCCGCGCGGCTTGCCCTCATCGCGTACGCCGCGTTGACGGTCGTCTTTACGCTGCCGCTGGCCCTTCACCTGGGCGATCGTCTGCCGCACGACGCCGGGGATCCCCTGTTTCTGACGTGGGGTTTGTGGTGGAACGCCCGTACGGTCCCGCTCACGACCGCGTGGTGGAACCCGCCGGCGTTCTTTCCGATGACGGGCGCCCTCGCGCTCTCCGATCACCTGCTCGGTCTCGTGCCGATGACCTCGTCCGTTCAGTGGTTGGGCGGTTCGCCCGTCCTCGCTTACAACGTCGCGTTCCTGCTGTCGTTCCTGTTGGCAGGTTTCTGCACGTTCCTTCTGTGCCGCGAGCTGACCGGCCGCGCCGACGTGGCATTCGTGGCGGGGCTGCTGTTCGCGTTCAATCCGTACCGCTGGTCGATGGTGTCGCACCTTCAGCTGCTCGTCGCCTTCTGGATGCCGCTCGCGCTGTTTGCCGCGCACCGGTTTGTGGCAACGGGGGCGACACGATGGGCGCTGCTCTTCGCCGGCGCCTGGCTCCTGCAGGGCTTGTCGAACGGGTACATGCTCGTGTTCTTTTCGTTCGTCGTGATCGCGTGGGTGTTGTGGTTTGCGTCTTGGCGCCGTGAGCCCAGACGCGGCCTCGTGCTCCTCGGATCCCTCGTCGTCGCCGCCGGCCTCCTCGCACCGATCCTGGCCGGCTACTCAACAATCCAGACACGCGAAGGCCTCTCAAGATCGATCGACGAGATTGATTTCTACGGGGCCGACGTCGCGGGCCTCATCACGCCCTCGTCGATAACGACCGTGTATCCCAACTGGCATCCTTGGCCGACGTCCGAGGAGAACCTCTTTCCCGGCGTGGTCTTGCTCGGGCTGTCGGCGGTCCTCGTCTGGGGGGCGATACGCCAGCCAGTTGAACGCGACCGATGGCGACCCGCGACTGTCGGCTTGAGCGTGATCGGTCTCACGTTCGTCGCCATCGCCGTCAGCGTGTGGATACTCGGACCGTGGTCTGTCCGCGCGGGACCTCTCCGCGTGGGCGCGGCCCAGACGCACAAACCCTTGATGATCGCGTTCATCGCCTGGTGTCTGGCTGCCCTGACGAGCCGCCGAATGCGTGATGCCTGGCACCATCGCTCGCCGCTCGTGTTTTATGCCCTCGGCGCGCTGGCTTGCTACATCCTCAGTTGGGGACTGCGGCCGCGTCTGTTCGGCGCGCCGTGGCTGTACTTCGGCCCGTACTCACTGCTGATGCATTTTCCGGGACTGCGCGAGTTACGCGTGCCGGCGCGTGTGTGGCTGCCAGGCGTTTTGCTCCTGACGGTTGCGGCGGCGCTCGCGCTCGCCAGGATCCTGCCGGACGATCGCAGGAAACGACGCGCTGCGATAGCCGCGTTAATCGTCGCCGCGCTGGTCGACGGCGCGTCGATTCCGTTGCCGCTCGCATCTCTGCCAGCGCTTTCTCCATTGGATGGCGTTCCGATGCAGGCTGCCGTCCTCGAACTTCCACTCGGCGAACTCAGTCGCGACCTTTCAGCGATGTATCGCGGCACGCGGCACGACCGGCCGGTCGTCAATGGCTACAGCGGGTACATGCCGCGCCATTACGAGGTGCTGCGTGACGCGCTCGCCGACGGCGATTTCGACGTCGTCCTCGAGCTGGCGCGTCACCGGCCCGTCACCCTCGCCGTCGCGAAGGATTATGCGTCGGAGGATCTCCTCGCGTGGATCACGACACATCCAGACGTGCGGCCGCTGGAACACGCTTCGCACGGCACAAGGATGTTCGTCGTCCCGCTCCAACCGACGCCTCCGCCCGTTGACGCCCGGGCGATTCGCCCCGTGAACGTGACGGCTTCAGTCATGGTTGACGCCGCGCGGCGCATCGCCGATGGAGATTTGACGACGCGATGGGATACGCACCGCGCGCAGCACGCGGGGGATACCGTCATCCTCGATGCGGGACGCACGATCGCCGTTCGAGGGGTCGCGCTGGCACTCGGCGAGTTCGCGACCGATTACCCGCGCAATCTGGAAGTCAGTCTCTCGACGGACGGAACAACCTGGACGCAGGCATGGGGTGGACGCATCGCGGCACTTGCGCTGCGCGGCGCGCTCGAGCGCCCGACGGACTCCCAGATCCGGATCGCGTTCGCGCCACAGATCGCACGCTTTGTTCGACTGCGCACACTGACGGACCACTCGATCTATTACTGGTCGATCGCAGAAGCGTGGCTGCTCGAGTGAGCGGCCAACGCTCGAGCGAGACGCTCAGGCCTGGCCCTGCGGGCCGCGGATGCGGCTGTGATGGAACCCGTACGCGAAGTACAGGATCAATCCCAGGGCGAGCCAGTAGCCGAACCGACGCCACGCGACGTCGGGCAGCCCTTTCATGATGAAGAGGCAGCCCGCCGCGGAGAGGACGGCGACCGGCCACACGAACGGCACACGGAACGGACGCGGCCGGTCAGGCTCCTTGTAACGCAGCACGAGCACGCCGACGCTGACGAGCATGAACGCGAACAGCGTCCCGATGTTCGTCAGGTCGTAGGTCTCCCCCGCGTCGCCGATGAGCGACCACAACGCGACGAACACGCCCGTCACGACGGTCGTGACGTAGGGGACATGCGTCTTCGGCGACACCCGCGCGGCCCACTGCGGCAGCAGCCCGTCGCGCGCCATCGCGAAGAAGATTCGCGGCTGCCCGTACTGAAAGACGAGCAGCACCGCCGCCATCGACACCGTCGCGCCGAGCGCCACCAACCCGCCCACCC
>Ga0066710_100007923_pt1 | contig 10231 bp, 11 predicted proteins | sample GraSoiAngelo_159_FD_79666 | JGI IMG/M metagenome (GOLD analysis project Ga0066710, IMG submission 79666) | Grasslands soil microbial communities from the Angelo Coastal Reserve, California, USA - 14_1009_16_40cm | ecosystem: Environmental > Terrestrial > Soil > Grasslands | place: USA...
CATCGCCGACGACGACCCGGTGCGCCGCGACCCGACAGTTGTTGCGCTCGTTCGCCTCGCGAATCCGCGCACGCGCGTCGGCACACGCGCGCAACCGCCACGAGCCGGGCGGGACGGAGCTCGGGATCGTCAGCGTCTTCGCGCCCCGCGACACGGTTCCCGGCGCGAGACGGCTCACGGACCGCCCGCCGATCTTCTGCTGCGCCACGTAATACGCGGTCGTCGACGCAGCCGCGCTCGTTCCGCCAACGTTGCGCACCGCGTCCTTGACCTGTAGCGACGTTCCGTCCTGCGAGAAGGAGACCGCCGAAACGACCAGGTCGACGCGGGACCTCGCGCCGCCGAAGGCGCTGCCGACGATCAGTCCGACGACCAGCGCGCACGCCGTGCAGCTGCGGGACACGCCGTCAGGATAGACCCGAGCGGACGAACACGGCGAGATTCCGATCCGCGTACAGCCGCCGCAGATGCTTTGTGAAAGGAGCCGTCGAGTTCGCGTCGCGGCGGTCGAGCACGATCAGGTCGCTGCCCGCGATCGCCGCCTGCCATTGCGGACCGCTGCGCGTCGCCCAGTTGAAGAGCTCGTCCAAACGCTGCTCGTGGAGTAACTCGAGCCGGGCGTCGTAGACGACCCGCCCTGCGAGCTGCGGTTCTTTCCAGAGCAACCAGTCTGCGTACGAGATGTCGGCGAAGATGCGTGCGGACGGTTGCGTCCTCGCGGCGTTCGCGACAGCGTCGGCCGCCGCGTCCGGGTACGTGCGTCCCTCGTACCACCCGTTGCTGCGGACAGCGGCGATCGTCGTCAACGCAGTGACTGCGGCGACGCTCGCGACCGCGACGGCACGCAGCACGTTCGATCGGCTGCGCGCAACATCCGGGCTGAGCGAGTGCCGCAGAGGCGTGGGGAGGACGATCAGCGCGAGATAGCTGAACCAGACCGTGTTGCGAACGGTGAGGATCCCCGCGACGAGCGTCGCGAGCAGCGCCAACGTCTCGTAACTCGTGATCGCGTGCCGTTGACGTGCGACGAGCCAGAGCGCGGTGACACCGAGAATGTAGAACCACACGGTCAGCAGTGACGGCGTACTCCAGTGCCACTCCGTGACGAGACGGCTGAACGATGCGTTGAAGGCGGTGTTGCGGTAGTAGCCGAGCAGCGCAAGGCCGTACGGCGATGCAAACAGGCAGGCCACAGGAGCGAGCGTCAACACCACACCGCGAAGACGCGGGCCTTTGAAGAGCAGCAGCGTTCCGCGCAGACTGACGATTGCGCAGGCAAGGAGGACGGAACCATGCAGGTTCGCCCACAAGATCAGCAGCGGGAAGACGAGGTAGACGCGACGTGAAGGGATGCGCGCGTCCGCGATCAGCAGCCAGGCGACGCAGACGAAGAGTGCATACGCGAAGCTCTGCGTCCTGAACTGCGCCCAAAGGAAGATCGTCAGGAGTGCCGGTGTCGCGACGAGTGTGACGCTGCGAGGCGATCCGCCGCGCCAGCGGGCTGCGACGACGGCCAAGCCGAGCGCCAGCGCGAGCAGCGCGACGTGCGTGAGCATCACGAGCCTCAGGCCGCCGAGCTCGAAGACCCGGAAGAGGATCAACTGCGCGAGCCACTGTTGGTCGACCCAGTGCACGCCGGCCGTCCAGGCAGTGAGGGAGTCGGTGCTCGGCAGGCCGGCGTGCGCGACGAACCGGCCGCCGACGAGCGCAAGCCAGCCGTCCTGCCGAAGCTGGTCGCTGGGCAGTCGCGCGACGACGCCGCACGTATAGAGCGCGACGAGGGCGATCAGCAGGCTCTCGCGCTCGCTTCCCGCGAGGACGGCAGCGAGTCGCTGGTCGAAGCGTCTTCTCATGGCGGCGCGGCGGTGCCGTTGTCTTATCGGCCGGACGCCGCTCGGGCGTAAATCGATGTCTTCAGCGGCGGCGCGTCAATTCGAGCGACTCGATGGAACGCGCCGAGTCCGACATCGTGGCGAAACGATGAGTCGAAGCTGACGACGTTCGAGTCGACGCTGACGACAGGCACGCGACCGCTCCGCGCCATCGCCTTCGCCACACGCCAGTCGCACGAGGGTCCAGTACGGCAAAGGGCGCGGAGGATGAACCAGTCGGCGGCTGCGGCCGGCTCCCGGCGTTGCGCGACGAGCGCGACCAGTGGATTGACGAGGACCGGCTGGCTCGGCCTGCTGTGTGCATCGACGACGCGCGCGAGCCGATCGACGGCCGCTTCGTTATCCGTGTTCACGATCGCCGCGCCCAACGGGATCGGCAGCGCTCTCGTCAGAGAAGCCGTGCTGACGCTCGCCACATGAATCGCGACACCGAGGCTGCAGATGACGACCAGCGGACGACCCCACCGCCGGCGCCTGTGCCAGAGGGCACGTGCGCCCGCCGTCCCGAGCATCGCCAGGAACGGCTCCAGCGGATCGAGGACGTTGAAGAACGTCCCCTGCTTCACCATGTACAGCGCCGACACTGCACCCGCCGCGAGCACGTAGCGGGCCGCAGGCGTCGCCCGTGGCAGGCCCATCGGCACGAGCACGAGGAAGGGCCACCAGAGGACGATCGTCGCCAGGATCAGCCCTGGCAAAAGCCCGAGCTGCAAGCCGCTGTGACCCTCGGCGAACAGCAGCTCTGCGGCAAGGCCGTGTGCCGACCAGCCGAAGCTCCGCGCCGCAATCCCATAGCCGAGCGCAGCGGCGGCGAGGATACAGAGCGCCGCGAACACAGCCTTACGCCTTCCGAGCCGCGGCACGAGAGCAAGCACACCGGCGAGGAAGAACGGAGCCCATGTCAGCTTGAAGAAAAAGCCGACGACGAGGACGACGAGCGAGGCGAGCAGCCGTCGGCGCTCGAGCGTCAGTGCGAGCACGAGCGCAAGCGGTGTGATCACGGTCTCGCCTTCGAGCCCGACGAACTGAGCGTGGACCGGTGCGGTGAGTGCGAGGACTGATGCGAGCCCCGCCCACCAGGCGCTCAGGCCAAAGAGGGTGCGCGCGGCTCGATACGTCAGGAGGGCGGTGACGACGCCCAGCAACGCAAGCGCGAGCCGGAGCGACTCGATGTGCGGCGACAGGCGCCAGACGAGGGCCGCGCCGAGCGGCACTCCCGGCGGCAGCGACAGCGCGATCGTCCGATAGAGCGTGTGGAAACCGTGGGCCGCCGTCTGCGAGGCGGCGTACATATAAGCGCCGTCGCTGAACGAGATGAACCGATGGTCGATCCCGCGGATGAGCAACCAGCCCGCGGCGGCGAGAAGCAGCGCCACGGGCGCGCCGGCGGTCCGGGCTAGGTGCTTCGCTGCGGCGACGACACGGCCCGGCTCGGCGACGAGCCCCGGCGCGAGGCCAGGCTCGGTTTGCGGCTGCACGCAGTCGATTTCGGCAGCCGGTGGCCGCCGCTGAAGGCTTTAGTCCCCCGTACCGATAGACACGCCATGGAGGCCGCCGCCGCCCGCAGCACTCGCCTGACGTGGCTCGCGCTCGCGTTCGGCACGACCTTGGCCGTTCCGCTCGCGAGGGTCGGCGCAGATGCGCGCTGGCTGGCCGCAATGGGCCGCGAGATCGTGCGCACCGGCTCGATTCCAGCGCGAATCCCGTACGCGGCGGCGCCGTCCGCGCACTGGGCGAACGTTCCCGTCCTCGCGGAGCTCGTCTTTCACGCGCTCGAATCGACTCTCGGCGACCGCGGCCTCGTGCTTGCGCAGCTCGTGGCGGTCGTCACAGCGTTGGTGTTCCTTGCCCTGGACATGCGCGCCGCCCGCATTCCGGACGCAGCACGCGCGGTCGTTCTCGTCGCCGTGCTGGTCGCGGCGGTGCCGGCTTTCACCGTGGCGCGGTCACAGCTCTTCTCACTGGCTCTCTTCCCGCTGCTCCTGTTGCTGCTACGCGCGGATGCGCGCGCGCCGTCGCGGCGGATCTGGCTGCTCGTGCCGCTGATTGCGCTCTGGTCGAACCTGCACGGAGCCGTGCTCGTCGGGCTCGTCGTCGCCGGCGTCTACCTCGTCGTGGAGCGATTCCCACGTCAGCGCGCGCTCACGGCGGGTGTCCTCGCGGCCTCCGTCGGAGCGCTGTTCCTCACGCCCGCGCTGCTGCGGTCAGGCAGCTACTACGCCGGCGTCCTCGGCGGCGAAGCCGCCAAGACCGGCGACGGGATGTGGGCGCCGCTCTCGCCGCACTCGTTCTTCGACGTCACGTTCGTCGTCGTCGCCCTACCGCTCGTCTTGCTCGCGCTCCGCTCGCGGCCGGCGCTGTGGGAGCTCGTCTGCTTGGTCGTGCTCGCGGCCGCCGCCGTTCACGTCAGCCGCAACACGGTCTGGTTCGCGCTGTTCGCCGCCGCGCCGGCCGCGCAGCGGCTCGGAAGCTTCCGCTTCAGCCGCTTCGTGCCGAGACGCCGGATGACCGCGCTTTGCTACTTCGCGCCGCTGCTCCTCGCCGTCGTCGGCCTGGCACAGCCGCCGGTCGCGACGAGCGCGGGTGGGCCGCTGCTTCGCAAGACGATCGCGCTCGCGGGCGGCAGGCCGATTCTCGCCGACGACCTCGATGCCGAACGACTCGCGCTCGACGGCCAGCAGGTCTGGATCGCGAATCCGCTCGACGCGTTCAGCCGGAATGACCAGCGCAGCTACCTCGAGTGGCTGAGCGGTGCCCCGGCCGGCGACCGGCTGCTCGACCGCGTCGCCGCTCCACTGCTCGTTCAGCGCGGCAGTCCGGCGGACAAACGACTGGCCCGGGATCCCGCATTCCGCGCCGTTGCGCACGATCGAGTTGCAGTGCTCTACGCGGGCAAGCAGTCTGGCTAGCGCGGCGCCGCGCGAAAGAGCAGAAGCATCTGGAAGAGCTTGACCGCGCGCGTGAGCCGTCGTGCGCTACGCCGCATAGCCCGTCAGGCGTTGGCCGATCTCGATCTCACGACGGGAAGCTTCCCCCGCCGGCAGCTCGACAACCGCCTTCGCGCGGCGCGCTGCCGCCATTCGCCAAGGTCTGAGATCGTGCGCGATCTTGAGCACCCGGCCGTCCCCGTCGAGGAAGACGGCGTCGATCGCGAACCGCATGAACGCCATGTGGATCGAGGAAGCGGGACGAAGCAGCAGCCCTTCTCCCGACGGAAGCGCGCGCCGGCCGAGCAGCCCACGCATGCGGGCGAGCGCCGTGTCCGCGAGGACACAGCGCTCGCACACCGTGTGACCGTTCTCCAACCGGAGCGCTACTTCCATCTAGAAGCCGATGTGGATGTGGTTGTAGTGATCCGCGAGCGGGAACGACGGTCCGCCGAGCCCGAGCAGCGAGATCACCTGCCTCGGCATCACCTCGGACGGCAGGTGCAGGATGTCCTTCACCGCCGCCTCCGTGACGCCGCCGGGCTGCTGATGGCCGAGGATCGACGTGCCGCCGAGCGCGGCGATGTCGACCGCGCGTCCGTAGATGTGCGCGGAGACCACGCCGGGCCGTGCGTACAGACGATGCCCGGAGATCAGGCACGACACCGTCACCTCGCCGAACGCCTCGTGCAGGTACGAGATCACCGCGAGCACGCGGACGTCGACCTTTCCGTTGGCGATGTCGTCACGGCCGCCGGGGTAGATCGAGATCGAGGGATCGTCGAGCAGTCGCTGCCCGAGCGACTTCTTCGCGCTCTCGAGCCCGGACACGAGCGCGCCGAGGCCGACCGCGCGGTCGTAGCGTGCAAGCGCCTGCACCTTGTCCGCGAAGTCGGGGCTGCCGTCGTACGCGAGCGCGGTCGCCCAGTCGCCTTCGACCGAGCCGGTGATCGTCGCGAGGCGCTTGGAGAGCGCAACCAGTGTGGCCTTGTCGGCGGGGTTGTGGCCCGTCAGTCCCTTGGCGCGCAGGATCGCGAGCTCGAGCGCCCAGTTCACGCCGGCATCGGCCGTCGCGGTCTGGAGATGGCGCGCGAACCTCGACGACAACCGGAGTGCCGGCGGCGTCGGGTCCGGAAGCGGGCGGTTCAGCCAGACGGTCGCGCTGTCCGCCGGACCTTCGATCTCCGGCGGCGGGGCGGGGCGAGTCGTCGGCAGCAACACGACGCGCATCGGCTTGCGCAGCCGACCGTTCTTCAGCGGCTTGGCCGCTGCCTTGAGCTCCCTCGCAGCGCTGCGCGGCGCTGACGAAGCCGGTGCCGCCGCGGCGGCGGCAGGGGATCCAGCCGAGCTCGGCCTCGGCGCCACGGCGTCCTGCTCCGCAGCGGTGCTTGCGTCCGAGGACGGTGCAGCGGTGGCAGCGTCTGCAGCGGCTGCATCAGGCGCTGCCGACGCCGTGTCGGAGCTCGCGGAACCTGCGCTCGCCGGGTCGCTGCTGCCGGCGGCGTCCGGTGCCGGTGCGGCGTCCGCTGCCGTGGCATCGCCCGCCGTCGTATCGGTCGTTGCCTGCGCCTCGGCCGCTGCATCGCTCGCGGCGGACTGGCTCGACGTGACCTGCGCCAGCTGATCACCTGCGAACGCGGCGAACGCCGCGCCGGCGAAGAACATCGCCGCGAACAGGAGGGTCGTGGCCGTGCGGCGCTTCTTCGGCGCCTCGAGCGGCTGCTCGTGGGCGCGCGTTTCGAAGCCGTACTCCCAACTGTCGGTCTTCTTGAAGAGTCTCCGGTGTGGCATTGCCTGGTAGCTCCTTGATTCGAGCGCCGTGGCCGCCACACAGGCGCGGATTCCTCGATGACATCCGCAGCCGCTTACGGTGCGAGTGGTATCGCCGTCATCACCGCGGGACTGCTCCCTCTTTTTGGTGAACGGGCCCGGGGATCACTGGTCTGAGGGATTCGCGACGGCCGCGCGCCGAACGATGACTCCATCACAGCTAACGGGGACGTTTGCGGCGCGCCTCCCAAGAAGGAAGGACGCCATGAGGTCGCGAACGCTCGCGTTTTTTGCAGACGAAGCTCAGACGATGGCCGAATACGCGGTGACGCTTGGTGTCATCACGCTCGGGATCGTGACTGCGCTCGGCGTGCTCGCCCTCGGCATCGAGGGACGCCTGGGCACCGTCATTGGGTTCCTCTAGCAGCGCGCGACCGAATCACCGGGTCGAGGGATTACCCAAAGGACGCTTCAGAACGATCTGATGCTCGAATCGGAACACAAGGCGAGCGGCACGCCTTCGAGGAAGGAAATTGCACGGCGTGTCCACCAGCTCTCCAAACAGTTCCATCGCACCTCTTAGCCGCACCGACGATTTCAAAGTTTGTTCCGCGCATCACCGGATGCGCTCTGAGATCGGGAAGGAGGTGAATTCCATGACGTTCTCGTTCTCCGACTGGGTCGCGTATCTGAACGCGCGGTTCAACAGGGAGGAAGGTCAGACGATGGCCGAGTACGGGGTCGTCCTCGCCGTGATCACGCTGGGCGTGGTCATCGCGCTGGGCACCCTTGCCCTGGGCATCACGGGCAAGATCGGCTCGGTCGTTGGCTACCTCTAGACCGAAGAAAACGCACAGAAACAAGAGCAGAAAGTGAGGTGAGAGACGGATGAATTTCAAGAAGCTGATCATCGAGCTGAAAGACCGCCTGAAGCTCGAACACGCTCAGACGACTGACGAGTACGCAGTCACGCTGTGCGCGATCAGCGGGATGTCCGTCTTTCTCGTCAACCCTGGCCTGTCGGGCCAGTTGGGAAACGCTCTGATCAACGTGGCGAGGCTGCTGCCGTAAGTAGCTTGGCCATAGCCCCGGGAGCCCTCCTCGAGCGGCGAGGGCTCCCGGGAAAGCAATGGGAGCCGACGTGAAGAAGAGATTCGACATCACAAACGAGCAGGGTCAGACGATGACGGAGTTCGCGCTCGTCCTGCCGATCCTGGTCGTCTTCCTGTTCGGCATCATCCAATTCGGGATCGCGTTCAACAACTACGTGACGATCACCGACGCCGCGCGTGCAGGTGCTCGCAAGGCGGCGGTGTCACGGGAGAGCGGCGATCCCGTCGGGGATTGTCAGGCCGCAGTCCAAGCCGCCACCGACAACCTGGACATGACTCAACCAGGTGCCGGCATCGCATGCACGTACGACCCGTCGATGACGCCCGGCACCCAGGTGCAGGTCACAGTCAACTACCCCTACAGCATCAACCTCTTCGGCATCCCGATCACCAGCGGGACGCTGACGAGCGTGATGAAGGAGAAACTCGAATGACCAGCCCGAGAAACGAACGCGGGCAGGTGTTCGTCTTGACCGTCATCGGATTGACGGTGCTGCTCGGAATGACGGCCCTTGTCCTCGACGTGGGATCGTGGTTCCGCCAAAAGCGCCAGCTGCAGGCTACCGCCGACGCAGCGGCGCTCGCAGGCGCACAAGCCCTTCCGGACTCACCGGGAACCGCGAACTCGTATGCCCTCGACTACGCCGGCAAGAACGGAGGCGGCGTCGCGGGCGCGGATATCGCGATCACCAGCACGAACCAGGGCGACGACACGATCGCTGTCGAAGCACACAAGACGCAGCCTGGATTCTTCAGCAGCGTCTTCGGCATCGACGTAGTCGACATCCACGCGCGGGCGAAGGCAATAGTCGGTCCACCGGCGCAAGCCATGTACGTGGCACCGATGGTGGTCGATTGCGACCACGACCTGATCAAGGACTGCGCCGGCAAACACACGCCGATCTTCGGTGAGGAAACGACGCTTCCCTACGACAAGTTCGGTGCCCCCGGTGCTTTCGGGATGCTCAATCTCGACGGAGGCAACGGCACGCCCGGATCGTCGTCGGAAGCGGCGTGGATCCTGCGCGGGTTCGGGAAGTACCTCCCGCTCGGGGATTACAGATCCGACCCAGGCGCGAAATTCTCGTCGAACGAGATCCAGTCCGCGTTGGACGCGCGAGTCGGCACGGTGCTGCTGTTCCCGGTGTTCGTAACCCTCAAAGACCAGGGCCAGAACGCCACTTACAGCATCATCGGCTGGATCGGCTTCCACTTGGACAGCTTCGAAGTCCACGGTTACAACGCCAAGCTGAACGGCTACTTCACCGAGTTCATCGCGCACGGTATTCGTGCCGAGCCGGGTGACTCGGGAGCGCCGGCGACGTTCGGCGTCAAAACCGTCCAACTCATCCAATAAAGGCCCAACAGGTAAGGAAGCGATAACTGATGACCTACCGTGTCAAGAACATCGGGATCGCGGTCGTTTTGGCCGCGTTCGCGGGCCTGCTGACGATCTTCTACGTGACGCAGTACAAGCGTCACGTGCAGCACGGGGAGAACAAAGTCAGCGTGCTCGTGGCCGCTCGCGATATTCCTGCCGGAACTTCCGGTGCGGAGGTCGTCGGGCAGCATTACCTCTCCACGGAGACCGTTCCACGGCGCACGGTCGTGCCCGGCGCCGTTTCGGGCTCCGATCAGCTGAACAACCTCGTCGTCACCCAGCAGATCTTCAAGGGTGAGCAGGTGACGACCCGCGCGTTCGGGACCGCCACCGAACTCGGCATCCGCGCGCAGCTGCGCGGAAACGAGCGCGCATTCCAACTCGCCGGCGACGCGAACCAGCTTCTGGCGGGGACGCTCAAGGTCGGCGATCACATCGACGTCGTCGGCGCGTGGAAGGTCGGCGTAGCAGGCACACGCGTGAGCCGAGTCATTCTCCGCAACCTGCGCGTCCTCGGCGCCCCGGTGGAGCCCAAGGGCGGCGGTTTCGGATCGGCTCCTGGTCAAGGAGCCCTCTCCGTGCAGCTGCGCGTCACGGACGCTCAGTCACAGAAGCTGAAGTGGATCAACGAGTTCGGCGAGGGAGCCAAGTTCCATCTCGAGCTGCGTCCGCCGGCGAACTCCGCCGACAGTTCCAACACCTACCAGACCGACGGCTCGCTGCTGAACGACCGCTCCGGAGTAAGGGGGCCCAGATGAGCACCACAATGACAACTGAACGCCAACGCGTGCGGGTGTACGCGACGGGCGCCTGCGAGGGCTTCGAGAAGCTCCGCGAATCGCTCGCCGGTCACCCCGAGATCGAGTTCGTCGGCGCGAGCGCACACGTCGCCGACGGCGCTGCGGCCTTGGGGGGCGGCCACCTGGACGCCGTCCTCCACGGGACCCGGAGCGCGAGTCTGCCCGCGGACGAGCTCGCAGCCATTCGCGAGCACACTCGCGCTCCAGTCCTCATCGTCGCGTCCAGCGGTTCCTCGCGAATGCTCGAGGACGCGTTGGACGCCGACGTGGCTGACGTCCTGCTGCTGCCGCAGCTCGTCGAGAACGTCGTCTTCGCGATCCGCAAGGCGACGCACACGACGCGTCACGC
>Ga0066710_100007924_pt1 | contig 10231 bp, 9 predicted proteins | sample GraSoiAngelo_159_FD_79666 | JGI IMG/M metagenome (GOLD analysis project Ga0066710, IMG submission 79666) | Grasslands soil microbial communities from the Angelo Coastal Reserve, California, USA - 14_1009_16_40cm | ecosystem: Environmental > Terrestrial > Soil > Grasslands | place: USA...
CCGTCCTCGACGAGGAAGTGCGAGTAGCCGGAGAACTCGCACGGCTCCCCCGTCTCGCGATCGACGGCGCTCTGCAGCCACTCCGCGTGGACCCATCCCCACCCGGTCTGAATGCCGCCGATCGTGCGGACGTGATAGTGGGCTCCGCCGTCGAATCCTCCGCGGTAGCGGCGCAGATACTCGCGCAGCTGATCCAGGGTTGCGTCGCGCCCCATCGCGATTTCCGGGGCGCCGGCTTCGAACAACAAGCGCTCGCTGATTACCGCCGGATCGTAGCCGCGGGCGAGCGCGGCGAAGTCCTCAGCGTTGATGTGCCGGTAGAACGCCCCGACGAGGGCGAAATGATCCTTCACCTTCCGCGGAACCTATCTGTGTCCATCTGTGCGTATCTGTGGCTTTACTCGCCCATGACCTTTACGACGACGCGCTTGCGGCGCTGGCCGTCGAACTCGGCGTAGAAGACCTGCTCCCACGGTCCGAGGTCGAGGGTGCCGCCGGTAATCGGCAGCATCACCTGATGGCCCACGATCGTACGCTTCAGGTGCGCGTCCGCGTTGTCTTCTCCCGTCTGGTGATGTTTGTACGGCAGGCCCGCCGGCGCGAGCTTTTCGAGCCACGCCTGGAAGTCCTCAATCAGCCCCTCCTCCCAGTCGTTCACGTACACGCCCGCAGTAATGTGCATCGCCGAGACGAGCACCATGCCGTCCTTGACGCCGCTCTTCTTGACGATGGCGGCGACCTCGTCCGTGATCCGGACGACCTCGCGGCGCTTCCTGGTGTTGAACCAGAGGTAGTCGGTGAGGACGATCATCGCTGTACTGACGCTGATGCTGACAGTGGCTAATGCTAAATGCCAGTTGTCTCCGTCAGAGCGTCAGCGAAGCCTCCGCATTCAGCGTCCAGTCTGCCGTCACTCCCGCGCGCAACCGGCGCAGGCCGGCGGCGCCGATCATCGCGGCGTTGTCGGTCGAGAGCGACAGCGGCGGCACGAAGACGGGGATGCCGTACCGCGCGCCGCGCGCCCCCGCGTCGGCGCGCAGGCGGCTGTTCGCCGACACGCCGCCCGCAATCCCGATGCTCCGCGCGCCGAGCCATCGCGCGGCTTCGAACGTGGGATCGAGCAGCGCCTCGACCACCACGCGCTGGAAGCTCGCGCAGATGTCGGCGACGTCCGCGTCGGACAGCCGGGCGCCGGTCTTCCCTCTCACGAGTCTCAGGACCGCCGTTTTCAATCCGCTGAAGCTGAAGTCGGTGCGGTGCTCGAGCGCGGGCGGCAGCAGGCCGGCGGGCGCGGTCCCCTCCGGCGCGTTCCGATCCGCGTGCGTCATGCGCGGCATCGGCAGATCGTACGCGTCGTCGCGCCCGGTCTTCGCGAGACGATCGATCACGGGTCCGCCCGGGTACCCGAGCCCGAGCAGCTTCGCGACCTTGTCGTACGCTTCCCCCGCCGCGTCGTCGCGCGTGCGGCCGATGAGCTGATACGTTGCCGGCTCGCGCACGAGATAGAGGCTCGTGTGCCCTCCGGAGACGACGAGGACGACGGCGGGCAGCGGCAGCTCGCCGTGGTGCAGCACGAGCGACTCGATATGGCCCGCGAGGTGGTGTACCGGCACGAGCGGGACGCCGAGCGACCACGCCAGCGATTTGGCGAACGCGACGCCGACGAGCAGCGAGCCGACGAGACCCGGACCCTGCGTCACCGCGACCGCGCCGACGTCCGAAAAGCCGATGCCCGCATCGTCCAACGCGCGCTCCACGACACCGCAGACGTCACGCACGTGCTGGCGCGACGCCAGTTCGGGGACGACCCCGCCCCATTCGCGATGGATCGCGGCCTGCGAGGCGACGACGTTCGATCGCAACGCCCACGGCCGCGCGGCGTCGCCCGTTTCGGCGACGACGGCGGCTGCCGTTTCGTCGCAGGAGGTCTCAATCGCGAGGAGTTGAACGAGATCGGGCTTTGGGCTTTGGGCTTTGGGCTTTCGGGACGTCATCCAAAGCCTATGTTTTCAGCGCCGCGCTTTCGAACGCCTGGCGCAGCGACTCGCTGTAGGGTGGACGGAAGATGCCCCGCTCCGTGATCACGCCGGCGATGTACCGGTAGGGCGTGATGTCGAACGCGGGGTTGCGGATCTTCGCGCCTTCGGGGGTCAGCCGCGACGCGCCGAGGTGCGTGACCTCGCGTTGATCGCGCTCCTCGATCGGGATGTGGTCGCCGTCCGGCGTCGAGAGATCGATCGTCGAGAGCGGCGCCGCGACGTAAAACGGAATGCTGTGCTCGCGCGCCAGAACGGCCACGGTGTACGTTCCGATCTTGTTGGCGGTGTCGCCGTTGGCCGCAATGCGATCGGCGCCGACGACGACGAGATCTATCTCGCCGCCGCGCATCAGCGGACCGGCCATGCTCTCCGTGATGACGGTGGTGCTGATGCCCTCGCGGACGAGCTCCCACGCGGTCAGGCGCGCACCCTGCAGGAACGGGCGCGTCTCGTCGGCGAAGACCGCGATGTGCTTTCCCTGCTCCACCGCCGCGCGGATTACGCCGAGCGCCGACCCGTAGCCGGCGGTGGCCAGCGCGCCGGCGTTGCAGTGCGTCAGGACGCGCGCGCCGTCCGCCAGGAGCGCGGCGCCGTGGCCGCCCATCGCGCGGCAGCTCGCGACGTCCTCGTCGTGGATGCTGCGGGACTCGCGCTCGAGCCGCGCCGCCAGCTCCTCGGGGGATTCGCCGGCCTGCGCTCCCCGCGCGAACGCCTGCTTCATCCGGTCGATGGCCCAGAAGAGATTGACCGCCGTCGGCCGCGTCGCGGCCATCAGGTCGCATATCTTCTGGAATTCGACCGCGAACTGGCGCGTGCCCTTGGCGGTGCTGCGCCGCATCCCGAGCGCGATGCCGAGCGCCGCCGCGACGCCGATGGCCGGCGCGCCGCGGATCACCATCGTCCGGATCGCCTTCGCCACCTCAGGCGCGGTGCGGCACCGCACGTAGATCTCCTGGCCGGGCAGCTTGCGCTGATCGACCATGACGATCACGTCATCCTGCCATTCGATGGTCGGGAGCATATCGGTATTGTATCGGATGGGGGATGACGGATGACGGATGACGGATGCTGAAAACGTCGGATCCATACGACGCGTGCGCGCCCAGCGCGCACGTGTCCTTAGTCGTCCAACAGACGTGAATCGAACGGCAGCGGGAGCAGCGCCGACAGTCTGAACCGGCCCCTTACTCCGGACAAATTGGCGAGCACGATTTCGATGTCGCCGCAGAATTCCCAGAGGAGCTGGCGGCAGGAGCCGCACGGCGGCGTCGGCTCGGCCGTATCGGCGACGACGGCGATGCGGGTGAAGAGTTCGTTGCCGTCCGAGAGCGCTTTGTAGAGCGCGACGCGTTCGGCGCACATGGTCAGGCCGTAGGTCGCGTTCTCGACGTTACAGCCGGTGATGACGTCGCCGTCGAACGTCTCGAGGGCGGCGCCGACCTGAAAGTGCGAGTAGGTCGCGCGCGCGCGCGAGCGGGCATCGATCGCGGCGGCGATGAGCGCGCCTTCGTCTCTTGCACGCTTCGACGCCGGATCGATCGCGACCGTCTGCCAGCCCGCTTCGTCCCGGCGGTCCTTGCCGGAGCGCCGTTCCCCGACGCGACGCTCCGCGGGGCCACCCGTGCGCGGATCCTTCCTCGAACGCCGATCGCCCCCGGATCGCCGCTCCGCACGGCGGCGCTCGCCGCTCCAGCCTTTCTTCTCAGAGTCGCTCAAGGATGCCCCCCAGCAGCGACGCGAACGTGCCGCGCACGCGCCGCGCGACCTCCATCACCTCTTTGTGATCGAGCGGCTGCGGCAGCACGCCCGCCGCCGCGTTGCTGATGCAGGAGATGCCGAGCACGTCGACGCCCATCTGGCGGGCGACGATCGCCTCCGGCACCGTCGACATGCCGACGGCGTCGGCGCCGATCGTCCGCAGGTACCGAATCTCGGCGGGAGTCTCGTAGCTCGGTCCGTGGAGCGCGACGTACACGCCGTGGCCGATCGCGATCCCGAGCGCCTGCGCCGCGCTTGCGGCCAACCCGCGAAGGCGCCTCGAATACACCTCGGTCATGTCCGGAAACCGCGGGCCGAAGCGGTCGTCGTTCGGCCCCACGAGCGGGTTGCTGCCGAGCAGGTTGATGTGATCGTCGATGAGCATCAACGTGCCGGGCGTCAGGCTGACGGTGATGCCGCCCGCGGCATTGGTGAGGATCACCACCTTCACGCCGAGCCGTCCCATCACGCGCGTCGCGAAGGTGACGGTGCGAAGGTCATGGCCTTCGTAGTAATGCGCGCGCCCGGACAGCGCGGCCACGCGCTGACCCGCCATCAGGCCGATGGCGAGCCGTCCTTCGTGTCCGACGACGCGCGACGCGGGCCAATGCGGGAGGTCGGCGTACGGAAACGACACCGCGTCGGTGAGCGTGTTCGCGAAGTCGCCGAGGCCCGAGCCGAGGACGATCGCCACGTCGGGCGTGCCCGCGCGTTGACGGATGAACCCAGCGGCTTCCTCGACTTGATCGAAGTAATCCATCGCACACCCGACCTGAAGGTCGGGCCTACTCACAACAAAAACCCTGCAATCGTCGCGGTGACGAAGTTCGCGAGCGTGCCGGCGAGCATCGCGCGCAGGCCGAGGCGCGCCAGGTCATGACGCCGCGTGGGGGCCAGCGCGCCGATGCCGCCGATCTGGATGCCGATCGAGCTGAAGTTCGCGAACCCGCACAGCGCGAACGTGGCGATCGTGAACGATTTCGGATCCAGCGTCGCCTTCAGCGGCCCGAGCTGCGAATAGGCGACGAACTCGTTGAGCGCCATGCGGGTGCCGAGCAGGTTGCCGATCGTGGGCGCGTCGCGCCACGGGACGCCCATGCTCCAGGCGATGGGCGAGAACACCCAGCCGAAGATCTGCTGCAGGCTCAGGCCCGCGAGACCGAGCAGGGCGTTGACCAGCGCCACGAGCGCGAGAAACGAAATCAGCATCGCGCCGACGTTCAGCGCAAGCTGAAGCCCCTCGCCGGTGCCGCGTCCCGCGGCGTCGATCACGTTGACGTCCGTCTTCTCGATCTCCAGCCGCACCGTGCCGAGCGTCTCGGGCACCTCGGTCTCCGGCACGAACATCTTCGCCATCATCAGCGTGCCCGGCGCCGTCATGATGACGGCCGTCAGCAGGTGCTTCGCTTCGATGCCGAACAGGATGTAGGCGGCCATGATCCCGCCGGAGATGTGCGCCATCCCCGACGTCATCACGGTCATCAGCTCCGATTCCGTCATGCGCGGCAGGTACGGACGGATCGTCAGGGGGGCTTCGGTCTGACCCATGAAGATGCTCGCGGCGACGTTGAGCGACTCGGCGCCGCTCGCTTTCATCATGCGGCGCATCACGATCGCGAACAGCCGGACGACGATCTGCATGACGCCGAAGTAATAGAGGATGGCGAACAGCGCCGCGATGAAGATGATCGTGGGCAGCACCTGGAACGCGAAGATGACGCCGTACCTCGCCCCTTCCGGCCCGAGGATCTTCGTCATGATCTGCGGCCACACGACCTTGTCGCCGAGCGGGCCGAAGACGAAGCTCGATCCGACGAACGCGAAAGCGAGAAGGCGGTTGATGCCGGCGCCGAGCGTCTGAAAGACGCGCTGGCCCGCCGCCGTCTTCAGGACGAGCAGGGCGAAGACGATCTGCAGCGTCAGGCCCCACGCGACGGTCCGTCGATCGATCGCGCGCCGGTTCGTGGAGAGCGCGTACGCGATCGTCATGATGGTGATGAGGCCCGTGAGCGGCTGCAACCGCGCCAGCCCGGGCAACCGCGCGGCCCCGGCGCACAGCGCCGCGGCGACGATCGCGGCCGCGACGACGAGCAGGTCGCGCCGGTCGTAGGGGACGCGGCCCGGGGCCGGCCGCGCGGCCTCGGCCGCGGGCGCGTGGGTCACCATCAAGCGCTCCTTTTCTGAATGCGATCCAGGATCAGCGGCCGTCGTTCGCGCGGCGCGTCGCCGACTTCGATCGCGGCGTCCAGCAGCCGCCGCGCGTCGGCGAGCCCGGATCCCCCCCGGTGGTGCACTTCGAGCAGCGGGTCACCCTGTTTCACGGTCGTGCCGACCGGCGTCAGCACGATCAACCCCACGCCCGGATCGATCGTCGCGTCGATCCGATCGCGTCCGGCGCCGAGGAGCACGGCCGCGCGCCCGATCGCTTCCGCCTTCAGCGCGGTCACGACGCCGGCGCGCGCGGCACGCACGTACTCGCAATCGGGCGCCGCCGGCAGCCGCGTATAGTCGTCCACGACGGCGGGGTCTCCTCCCTGGTTCTCGATGATCTCGCGCAGCTTCTCGAGCCCGGCGCCCGACGCGAGCGCCTTCCGCACGCGCGCGGTGGCTTTGGCGCCGTCCGGCTCGACGCCCGAGACGGCGAGCATGCGCGCGGCGAACTCCACCGACAACGATTCGATGTCCGCCGGACCGCGTCCCTTCAGCGTCTCGAGGCACTCGATGATCTCGACGGCGTTGCCGACCGCGCCGCCGAGCGGCGCGTCCATGTTCGTCAGCAGCGCCTCGGTGCGGACGCCCGCCGCTTCGCCGATCGAGACGAGCGATTCGGCCAGCCGCCGCGCATCCTCGTCGGTCTTCATGAACGCGCCGTCGCCGTACTTCACGTCGAGCACGAGACCGCCGATCCCTTCCGCGATCTTCTTGCTCATGATCGACGCGGAGATGAGCGGGATGCTCTCGACGGTCGCGGTCACGTCGCGCAGCGCGTACAGCTTGCGGTCGGCGGGCGCGATCTCGGAGGTCTGCCCGATGAGCGCGCACCGGATCGATTGCACCGCGCGGCGCAGTTCCTCGAGCGACAGCGCCGTCCGAAAACCGGGGATCGACTCGAGCTTGTCGAGCGTGCCGCCGGTGTGCCCGAGCCCGCGGCCCGACATCATCGGGACGTACGCGCCGCACGCGGCGGCGAGCGGGGCGAGCACGATCGACAGCTTGTCGCCGACGCCGCCGGTGCTGTGCTTGTCGACGGGCACGCCGTCGAGTCCGGGATAGTCCACGCGGACGCCGGAGCGCACCATCGCGTCGGTGAGCGCGGCCGTCTCCTCGGCGGTCATGCCTTTCAGGACGATCGCCATCAGCAGCGCGGACGCCTGGTAATCCGGGAGCGTGCCGTCGGTCACGCCGGCCACGAAGAAGTCGAGGGAGGCGCGGTCGAGGCGTCCGCCATCCCGCTTGGTGCGAATGAGATCGACCGCGCGCATGAAAGGCCCAGAGAGTATAATTCGGGCCGCTCCCTCGTTCCAGACAATGGCCGACGTCCCGACCCTGCCGCCGGAGTTGTGCCGGAGCGTCGTATCCGTCGCACGCACGCTCGTCGCCGCGGCCCGGAGCTGGACGTTGTATCCGTCCGAGCATCCCGCCGTGCGCGGCTCGCTCGATCGTCTCGCGAGCGCGATCGCCGGCGCGGCGGCCGGCGGCGTCTTCTCGTTCGGCGTCACGCCCGACGATCTGCTCGTCGAAGGCATTCCGGTCAAACGCGAACGCGTGACCGCGGAGGCGGCGGCGTGGCTGCACGCGCGCGACATCCTCCAGATCACGGTCGCGGGCGACGTCGCGCCGCGCGCGCTGCAGCCATTCCTCGCGCTGCTCGCAGAAGACCCGGCGTCGGTGCGCCGCCGCGGCGGCCCCGCGGCGGTCTGGGCGGAACAGCGCGACCGATCGATTCTGATCGAGCAGATCGATTTCAGCCGCGTCCTCGAGGAGCGCGACGTCGAGCACCCGGCGCGGCGGAAAGACGACCTGTGGCGCGCGATCGTGCGCGCCGTCCTCGAGAAGCGCCGCGCGCTCGACGAAGCCGCGCACGCGCGCCTGCTCGACATCGCGGGCGACGTCGTCGCGATCGCCCAGCTCGCCGGCGATGTCATGGCGCCGCATTACGCCGCCGACGGATCGCCGATGCTCACGTCGCAGGCCGCGGCGGTCGTCGCCGCCTATCGTCATCTGACCGGCATCATCGAGGTCCTCGCGCCCGACCGGCGCCAGGAAGTCATGCAGAACCTCGCGGCGGCCACCGCGAGCCTCGATCCGCATGTCGTCATGCAGATCCTGCACACGGCGGAAGACCCGCGCCGTGAGACGGCGAGCGTCGGCGGCGCCGCGCCGATGCTCGGCGGGCTCGTCGCGGCGTTCGACGACCTGAAGGTCGCGCAACTGCTCGCGACGACCCTCGCGATCGACGGGCAGGCGTCGGAGCGGCTCGCGAGCGTGTTCGACACGATCGCGCCCGACGCGCAGCGCAAGCACCGCGTCCTCACGCTGACGAAGTCGTTGCTCGGCGAGATGGATTTCGGCCGCCGCGATCACTTCCAGACGCTGTGGTCGTCGATGGAAGAACTCCTTCTCACCTACAACGAACGGCCGTTCGTGTCCGCGTCGTATCGCACCGGCCTGGACGGCGTCGCCGCGCGCGCCGAGGCGATGGCGGGCGGCGACCTGCCCGAGGACCTCGTCGCGCTGATCGACACGCTCGGCCAGGAAAACGTCCGCCGTCTGTCGGTCACGCTGCTGATCGATCTGCTCCGCATGGAGCAGGACGCGACGCTGGCCGGCGGCGTCGCGCGCGATCTCGCCGCGTTCGCGGAGGATCTGCTGATGGCGGGCGACTACGACGCGGCGCTCACGGTCGTGACCGCGCTCGGCGGGCACGCGGGCGATCCCGCCTCCATCGCCGGCGAGGCGTGCCGCGTCGCGCTCGACGGCATCGTGGCGACGGCGGCGTTTCACGACGCGGCGGAACTGCTCGGCGAGATGAGCGACGCGGAAGCCGAACGGTTCTCCAGGGTGTGCGAGCGCATCGGACCGGCCGCCGCCGACGCGCTGCGGGATCTGCTCGAGGCCGAGGAGCTGACGCCGGGACGCGGACGCGCGAGCGCGATCATCGCGCGCTACAAGGAACGCGCCGTCAGCCGCCTCGCCCCGCTGACGTCGTCGCCGCGCTGGGCGGCGCAGCGCAACGCGGCCGATCTGCTCGGCGAGATTGGCGCGCCGGACGCGGTGCCGCTGCTCCATCCGCTGCTCCGCGGGAGCGACGCCCGGGTCATCCGCGCCGCCGTCCGCGCGCTCGCGACGATCAAGAGTCCCGTGGCCGCGCGCGCGATTCATACGGCGCTGCGGGCGGCGACCGGCGAGCAGCGACGCGCCGTCGTCGAGGCGCTCGTCGCCGAACGCGACGCCCGCGTCGTCCCCGTGCTCGTGCGGATCGTCGAGGAGAGCAACCCGTTCGGCGCGGATCACGCGATCGTGCTCGACGCGCTCGCCGCGCTCGCGACCGTCGGCGACGATCAGGCGATCCCGGTGCTGACCGCGACGATGCGGCGGAAGAAGCTGTGGGGCGGGCGCAAGCTCAAGACCGTCAAGCAGGCGGCGGTCAAGGCGCTGCACGCGATCGGATCGCCCGCGGCGGCGGACGCGCTGCAGGACGCGGCGCAGAACGGCGACCGGCTGCTCCGGCGACTCGTGCAGTGAAATTGGTGAATTCGTGAATTGGCGAATTGGTGAATTGGAGGGATGACATTGAATTCAGGCACGAGGAGAATTCACCAACCCACCAATTCTGCAATTCACCAATTGCCTGGGACGACCGTGCATGGCTGACGTCGCGACGCTCGACGATCTCGTCCGTCGCATGGCCGCGGCCACCCGCGGCGCGACGCTCTATTCGCCGTCGCATCCGCTCGTGCAGCGCGGCGTCGACGCGCTCGCCGCCCTGTGCCAGACGCTGCTGGAGCAGACCGACAGCCTGGTCATCGGCTTCCTCGGCGACGACGTCGTCGTCAACGCGCAGCGGCTCCCGCGATCGGCATCGGCGCTGGCCGGGTTCGCGCGCGATCTGCGGGAGCGCGAGATCGAGAAAATCAGCGTCGCGCGCGGCGTCATGAAAGAGGAGCTGAGCACGTTCGTCTTGGAGCTGGCGGATCGGCGGTCGCCGCTCGCGTTGTCGGCGCGGCTGGACCAGAAAGGCGTCAGGAACATCACGATCTGCCGCATCAACGTCGAGCAGGATCCGCCGGCATCGCCCGGAATGGCGGCGGTGAAGCAGGTCTTCGACACAGCGGTTGCCACGGCGGAGGAGCTGTGGGACACCGGGGAGGCGGGAGACAAGTCGGATTAGAGCGACGAGGAGTATAGCATCAAGATGCAGTGCGGGTATGGCG
>Ga0066710_100007925_pt1 | contig 10231 bp, 8 predicted proteins | sample GraSoiAngelo_159_FD_79666 | JGI IMG/M metagenome (GOLD analysis project Ga0066710, IMG submission 79666) | Grasslands soil microbial communities from the Angelo Coastal Reserve, California, USA - 14_1009_16_40cm | ecosystem: Environmental > Terrestrial > Soil > Grasslands | place: USA...
ACCTTGCCGCCGAAGCCGCCGCCGATGTCGGGCGAGATGATGCGGATCTTGTGCTCGGCGAGGCCGACGTGGCCGGCCACCAGCGCGAACACCGTGCGGATCGCGTGGGGCGCCTGCGTCGTCATCCACACGGTGAGCTTGCCGTCGATCTTGTCGAAGTGCGCGATGCAGCCGCACGTCTCGATCGACGCCACGTGGATGCGTGGCAGGTAGATGTTCTCCTTCACCGTGACCGCCGCCTCGGTGAAGGCGCGGTCGGTGGCGGCCTTCTCGCCCCACTCCCAGTGCCAGATGTGGTTGTCCTTCTTGTCCTTCTTGTCGGTGCGCAGCACGGGAGCGCCGGGCTCCAGCGCCTTGCGCGGATCGACGACCACGGGCAGCGGGTCGTACTCGACCTCGACGACGGCGGCGCCGTCGGCGGCGGCGTAGCGGCTGGTGGCGAGCACGGCCGCCACTTCCTGCGCCTGGTACATGACCTTCTCGACCGGCAGCACCATCTGGGTGTCCGACATGAGCGTCGGCATCCAGTGCAGGTTGTACTTGGCCAGATCGGCCCCGGTGATCACGGCCAGCACGCCGGGCACGGCGAGCGCCTTGGCCGAGTCGATCTTCACGATCTTCGCGTGGGCGTGCGTGCTGCGGACGATGTCGAGATAGAGCATGCCGGGCAGCTGGACGTCGTCCACGTACGTGCCCCTGCCGCGAATGAAGCGCGGGTCTTCCTTGCGCTTGAGCGAGTGGCCCATTCCTCCGACGTCGGCCGTCGTGCGGGGCTCCATCACGCGCCTCCTTGCAGCGCGGCCGCTGCGTGCTGGACGGCCTTGACGATGTTCACGTACCCCGTGCAGCGGCAGAGGTTGCCGGAGATCGCCCGGCGGATGTCGTCCTCGCTCGGCTTCGGGTGCTTTTCCAGGAAGGCGACGCTCGTCATCAGCATGCCCGGCGTACAGTAGCCGCACTGCAGGCCGTGCTCGGCCATGAACCCTTCCTGCAGCGGATGGAGCTTGCCGTCCTGCTCCAGACCTTCCACGGTCATGAGCTGCTTGCCGCTGGCCTGGACCGCGAAGAGCGTGCACGACTTTACCGCCCGCCCTTCCAGCAGGACGGTGCAGGCGCCGCAGTGGGTCGTGTCGCAGCCGATGTGGGTGCCGGTCAGCCGCAGGACGTCACGGATCAGGTGCACGAGCAGCAGGCGCGGCTCGACGTCCGCCTCGTGCTTCTCGCCGTTGATGGTGAGCTGGACCTGCATCGTCGTCACCTCCGTGCCGTCGCGCGCTCGAGCGCACGGCGCAGGGCGCGCGTGGTCAGCACGCGCACCAGGTCCTTCTTGTACTCGGCCGGTCCCCGCAGATCGTCGGTGGGCTGCGCCGCCTCCGCCGCAAGTCTGGCCGCCTCCGCGATCGCCGCCTCGTCCGGCCTCTTTCCCTTCAACGCCGCTTCCGCGCGCGAGGCCTGGATGGGCGTGAGCCCCACGTTGGTGAGGCCGATCCCGGCGGATTCACAGACGCCGGAGGCCGCCAGCGTGACCTGCGCGGCGACCGCCGCCGTCGCGAAGTCGCCGACCTTGCGCTCCATCTTCACGTAGGCGCCGCCGCTCCCGGCCGGCGGGACCGGCACGCGGATCTCCGTCAGGATCTCGTCGGGCTCGAGCGCCGTCTCGAACGGTCCCGTGAAGAAGCTCGCGATGGGAATCCGGCGCTCGCCCTTGCCGCCGACGGCCACGACCTGGGCCCCCAGCGCCAGCATGGCGGCCGGATGGTCGTTGGCCGGGTCGCCGTGCGCGAGATTGCCGCCCACCGTGGCCATGTTGCGCACGAGCGGATCGGCGATGACCTTGCACGTGTCGTGTAGCAGGGGGTATCGCGTGCGGATCAGCTCCGACTCGTCCAGGTCCGACTCCCGGGTGAGCGCGCCGATGCGCAGGAAGCCGTCGGCCTCCTTCAGGTACGCCAGCCCCTGAATCCCGTTGATGTCCACCACGTGCGGCGGGCTGGTCAGCCGCAGCTTCATCAGGGGGATCAGGCTCTGGCCGCCCGACAGGACCTTGGCGCCGTCACCCAGCTTGGCAAGGAGCGCCGTCGCCTCGGTCAGCGATTTCGGCGCATGGTAGGCGAACGCGGCTGGAATCATGTGGTCGTCCCTCCCACGTCAGCCGCGCGCCAGTGACTTTTCCGGGACGTCGTCATAGTCGGCGCGGACTGTGATCGTGCACGCTAAGCGCGCGCGCTGCTGATGTCAAGGGGCCACCAGGTAGATCACCAGCGTGACGGCTCCGTTGTACGACGCGTGTAGCGCCATCGCGGGCAACAGCGAGCGGGTGGACGTCCGGGCCAGGAGCATCGCGAGACCCGCCAGAGCGATGCCGGCGATCGCCGCCCAGTAGCCGCCGGTCTCGGGCAGGTGCATCGTCACGAAGAGCAGCGTCGAGACGACCCCGGCCGGCACTGCGCCCCAGGACCGTGCCAGCCCGGCGAAGAGGACGCCGCGAAACATGAACTCCTCGACGGGCGGTGCGACGAGGATTGCCATGAGAGCGAACACGTGGCGCGGCCAGCCTCCCGCGGTCACCACGCGCACCATCGGTCCCCAGCGACGGCCAGGCGCGTCGGGAAAGGCTGGAAGCAGGACGAACAGCAGGATGAACGCGAGCACCACGCCGGTGAGACACGCCAGCAGCACGCTGCGCTGCGTGGCGGCCGCCCATCCCAGTGACCGGAGCCCGTCCTCACGGCTGGGGCCTCGCAACGTCTTCCAGGTCAGGCGCCACGCCCAGAGGCCGCCGGCCGCCAGGCCAAGGATGCCGGCCAGCGCCAGGTGGAGATGCTCGCCGCCCGGTACCGACGTGGTCGTCCCGGGCCCCGTCGTGACGACACCGACGAGGAGGCCCGTGAGCACCTGCGCAGCGAAGAAGGCGAGCAGGATGAGCAGCGCTCTCCCGGCTCTCAGAGCAGGCGGCGGCGCCGCGGGGGCGAGCGCGAGGACCTCTTCGTCCGTGGGCCCGCTCGCTACGGCCGCACCGGCGGATAGCTCCGGTCGTATGCCGGCGTCTTCAGGAACTCCTCGGGCTTGTAGGTCCAGAACTGCGACACCATCGGGTAGGTGTGGATGACGGTCGTCTGCAGGCGGCCGCCGACCTTCTCGACCTTCGTGATGTAGACGTTCTCCGTCGGGTTGTTGTAGTCGTCCAGCTTGATGGGGCCGCGCGGGTCCTCGGTGGTCTCGATGGCCTTGCGGATGGCAGCCAGGAACTTCGCGCGATCCTCGACCTTGCCGTCCACGGCCTTGGCGGCGTCGGTGATCCAGCGGCCGGCGCTGTACATGACGGCGTGGAAGTAGGCGGGCGTGCGCTTGAGCCGGGCTTCCGCGAGCTTCATGAAGGCCTGGTTGGCCGGGTTGGTCAGCGTGGGCGACCAGATGCTGGTGCCGATGATGCCGATCGCCTCGTCGCCCATCGAGCGCAGCGCGGACTCGTCGGTGAACACGCCGGTGCCGACGAGCGGGAGCTTGTCCTTCAATCCACTGTCGGCGTACTGCTTGGCGAAGCGCACGGCCTGGCCGGCGACGAAGACCTGCACGACGGCGTCCACGTCCTTCGGGACCTGCGTGAGATACGGCGCGAAGTCCATCGCGTTGAGCGGCACCCACGTCTTCTGCACCACGCGGCCGCCGGCGTCCTCGAACACGCGCTGGAAGCCGCCGATGCCCTCGTGGCCGAACGGGTTGTCCATCGCGATGGCGGCGACCTTCTTGTACTTGAGCGTCTTCGCCGCGTAGTCACCGAGCGCGTGCATCGGCTGGCTCGCCGCAAAGTTGGAGCGGAGGATCCACCGGGGCGGCCGGCGCTTGGTGAGATCGTCGGGCGTGGTGAGGAACAGCGCGGGCAGCTCGTCGCGCTCGATCGGGGGCACCAGCGCGTAGCCGATGTTGGCGAGCAGGACGCCGGCCAGCACGTGGATCTTGTCCTGCTGGACGAGCTTGCGGTACTTCGTCTGCGCCGTCGCCGGGTTGCCCTCGTTGTCCTCGTCGACCAGCTCGAGCTTGCGCCCGGCCACCTGGCCGCCCGCGCCCTCCAGTCCCATCTTGAGCCCCTCCAGCATGTCCTTGCCGGCCTGCGCGAAGATGCCGGTGAGAGGACCGAGGTAGCCGATGCGAATCGGATCGGCGGCGAGCGCGGTGGACGTGGTGAGCAGCAGCGCAGCCAGCAGACACGACGCGATGCGCTGGATCATGCGCCGCATCTTACGGCATCCGATGGTAGAGTCGAGGGCCGATGGACTGGCAAAAGGAGATGGACGAGCTGCGACGGCGCGAGCAGCTCGCCGAGGAGCTGGGCGGCGCCGAGCGCGTCAAGCGCCAGCACGACGGGGGCCGGCTCACCATCCGCGAGCGCGTCGCGCGCCTGGCCGATCCCGCCAGCTTCCACGAGATGGGCAAGATCGCCGGCCGCGCGACGTACAACGCCAGCAACGACCTCGAGACCTTCACGCCCTCCAACTTCATCTTCGGCCGCGCGAAGATCGACGGCCGCCCGGTGGTGATCGGCGGCGACGACTTCACCGTGCGCGGCGGCTCCGCCGACGCCACGATCAAGGGCAAGCACAACATGTGCGAGCGGATGGCCCACGATCTCCGCCTGCCGTTGATCCGTCTCGTGGAAGGCTCCGGCGGCGGCGGCTCGGTGAAGACGATCGAGACCACCGGGCGCGCCAACGTCCCGGCCGTGGACGGCTGGGAGTGGGTGGTGACCAACATCGCCACCATTCCGCGCGTCGCCCTCGGGCTCGGCTCGGTGGCCGGCCTCGGCGCCGCCCATCTCGCCGCCGCGCACTACTCGGTGATGATCAAGGACAAGTCCGCGCTGTTCGTGGCCGGCCCGCCCGTCGTCGAGCGCCTGGGGCAGAAGCTGACCAAGAACGAGCTCGGTGGCTGGCAGATCCAGCTCAAGGCCGGCGCCGTCGATCACGCGGTGGACACGGAAGACGAGGCGTTCGCATGCGCGCGGCGCTTCCTCTCCTACCTGCCGTCGTCGGTGGACGACGTGCCGCCGCGCGGACCGATCACCGACGATCCCGAGCGCCGCGAGCCGTGGCTGTTCGAGGCGATCCCGCACGACGTGCGCAAGCCGTACAAGATGCGGCCGATCGTCGAGGCCGTCGTCGATCGCGGCTCCTTCTTCGAGATGTCGGCGCTCTACGGCCGCGCCGTCGTCACCGGCTTCGCGCGGCTCGACGGCTGGCCGGTGGCGCTGATGGCGAGCGATCCGTACTTCTACGGCGGCGCGTGGACGGCCGACACCTGCCAGAAGGTGGAGCGCTTCGTCGATCTCGCCCAGACCTTCCACCTGCCGATCGTGTACCTCGTCGATTGCCCCGGCTTCCTCATCGGCAAGGACGCGGAGGAGACGGGGACGATCAAGCAGGGGGTGCGCGCGATGTCGGCCATCTGGCAGTCCTCGGTGCCGTGGTGCGCGGTGATCATCCGCAACGTCTTCGGCGTGGCCGGCGCCGCCCACCGCAACGGCAGCCAGTACTGCGTGCGCTACGCGTGGCCGTCGGGGCGCTGGGGCTCGCTGCCGCTGGAAGGCGGCATCGAGGCCGCCTACCGCGCCGATCTCGACGCTGCCGACGATCCGAAGGCGAAGATGGCGGAGATCGAGGATCGGCTGACCAAGCTGCGCTCGCCGTTCCGCTCGGCCGAGACGTTCTGGATCGAGGAGATCGTGGATCCGCGCGAGACGCGTCCGCTGCTGTGTGAGTTCGCCCACCTGGCCGCTCCGCTCCGCCGTCCGGGCCCGTCCGCTCACCCGATGCGGCCGTAGGGCCCATGCCTCGTCGCGGCGCGCTGATGGCGACGCTGTTCGTCGCGCAGGTGCTGGGCAGCACCGGCCACTCGATCGGCATGGCGGTGGGCGGCATCATGGCGGCGGCCATCACGGGGACCAACACGTGGGTCGGCTTGCCGGTCGCCGTCGGCGCGCTCGGCACGGCGCTGGCGAGCTGGCCGCTCTCGCGCCTCATGGCGCGCGTCGGCCGCCGTCCCGGTCTCACGCTGGGCTACGGCCTCGCCGTGCTCGGCGCCGGGCTCGGCATGGGCGGCGTGCTGGCCGGCAGCTTCGCGCTGCTGCTCGTCGGCATGGCGCTGTTCGGCATCGCCCAGACGTCCAACCAGCTCGCACGCTACGCCGCCGCCGACGTCAGCCCGGTGGCCGAGCGCGGGCGCGCGATGGGCCTCATCGTGTGGGGCTCGACGATCGGCGCGATCCTCGGGCCCAACCTCATGCCCGGCGCCGTCCGCGCCGGCGCGCTGCTGGGGCTCTCGCCGGTGGGCAGCGCGTTCCTGATCAGCGTGGCCGGCTACGGCCTGGCCGCGGTGCTCGTGGAAGCCTTGCTGCGTCCCGATCCGCTGGCGATCGCGCGGCGCATGGAGCAGGACGCGGCCGGCAGCCGTCCGGCCATGCCGCCGCGCGCGCTCCGCGAGATCGTCGTCGAGCCGCGCGCGCGCATCGCCGTCAGCACGCTCATGCTGAGCCAGATCGTGATGATCGGCACCACGTCCACCTCGCCGGTCTATCTCCACGATCACGGCCATTCCGTGAGCACGATCGGTCTCGCCGTCTCGATGCATCTCGGCGGCATGTACGTGGCCTCGCCGCTCTCGGGCTGGTTGTGCGATCGCTTCGGCCGCGTGCCGATGATCGGCGCCGGCGGCCTCGGCCTCCTGCTGGCGGTGGCGGTGGCCGGCCTCGCACCGGGCAGCGACAGCGGCCTGGTCATGCTGGGACTGTTCCTCAACGGGGTGGGCTGGAACCTCGCCTTCGTGGCGGCGAGCGCGCTCCTGACCGACGCGCTCTCCGCGAGCGAGCGCACGTCGATCCAGGGCCTCGCCGATCTCGTGATGGGCTTGATGGGCGCGCTCGGCAGCGCCGCCGGCGGCATGATCCTGGGCGCGTGGGGCTTCGGCCCCCTCAACGCGCTCGGCGCCGCCGTCGTCGTCGTGGGCCTGGTGGCGATGTGGCTGCAGCGACCGGGACCGCAAGGCATTGGCCTTCGACTGAGAGAGGAGCCGGAGTGATGAGACGGACGCTGACGACGCTGATCGCACTGCTGTGCGTGCTGACCGCCTTCGCCGCCCACGCCCAGACGCTGCGGACGGCCAAGCCGGAGGACGTGGGACTCTCGACCGAGCGTCTCGGCCGCATCACCGCGCGGCTGCGCGCCGACGCGGAGAAGGGGATCATCCCCGGCACCGTCCTGCTCGTCGCGCGCCAGGGCAAGATCGCGATGTTCGAGGCCAGCGGCGTGCGCGATCCGCAGACGAAGGCGCCGATGACCCGCGACGCGATCTTCCGCATCTACTCCATGAGCAAGCCGCTCACGTCGGTGGGCCTGATGCTGCTCTTCGAAGAGGGCAAGCTCACGCTCGACCAGCCCGTGTCGAAGTACATCCCCGCGCTCGGCAACCTCAAGGTCGGCGTCGAGAAGGTCGACGGCGCCGGCGTCAGGACGCTCGAGCTGGTGCCGTCGCGGCGCGACATGTCGATCCAGGACCTGCTGCGCCACACCTCCGGGCTCACGTACGGGTTCTTCGGAGACAGCCTCGTCAAGAAGGAGTACGTCGCCGCGAATCCGACCGGCGACTCTCCGACGAATGCCGAGATGGTCGAGCGGCTCGGCAAGCTGCCGCTCGCATACCAGCCGGGCACGACGTGGGACTACAGCTACTCGACCGACGTCCTCGGCCGCCTGATCGAGGTGATCTCCGGCACGTCGCTCTACCAGTTCCAGAGGGAGCGCCTGCTCGATCCGCTCGGCATGAAGGACACGATGTTCTACGTGACCGACAGGGCCCGGCAGGAGCGGCTGGCCGAGCCGTTCGCCGACGATCGCTCCATCGGCGTCAACGCCGCGTTCAACGACCCGCGCGTGCCGCAAAGGTGGGAGTCGGGCGGCGGCGGCATGGTCGGCACCGCGATGGACTACGCGCGCTTCCTGCAGATGCTGCTCAACGGCGGCACGCTCGAGGGCAAGCGGTTCCTCAGCCCGCGCACGGTGGCGTACATGACGGCCGACCACATGGGCAGCGTCGTCACGCCGGGCCCGCTCTACCTGCCGGGGCCGGGCTTCGGCTTCGGGCTCGGCTTCGCCGTGCGCAAGGAGGCCGGGGTGTCGCCGTACGCGGGCTCGGTCGGCGAGTACAACTGGGGCGGCGCCGGCGGCACGTACTTCTGGGTCGATCCCAAGGAGAACATGTTCGTGGTGTTCATGATGCAGTCGCCCAAGCAGCGCGTGCTGTATCGCGGGCTGCTGAAGGACATGATCTACGCGGCCGTCGTGAAGTAGGCCTGGCAACGGCTGCAACCTGTAAAGGGGCGTGATAGACTCCCGGCCACATTCCGGCCGAGAGCTCAACCATCGGATCGCGGAGGTGATCATGCCGTCAACCCGCCCGCTCCGCCCGTTCCTCTTCACCTCGCTGCTGCTCGCCCTCGTCGTCGCCGTGGCGCCGGTCACGGCGCAGGCGCCGAAGACCGGTGGCGTGCTCGTGACCTCGCCGCTCAGCGCGACTCCGAGCCTGTCGCCGCACGAAGAATCGACGATTGCCACCGTGCAGCAGGCGAGCCCGTGCTTCAACAACCTTGTCTACTACGACCCGGCCAGGAAGCAGGAGAGCGTCGACACGATCATTCCCGAGCTGGCCGAAAAGTGGTCGTGGCAGGACAACTACCGCAACCTCGTCTTCTTCCTCCGCAAGGACGTGAAGTGGCACGACGGCAAGCCCTTCACCTCCCAGGACGTCAAGTACACGTTCGACATGGTGCGCGGCGCCCCCGACGCCAAGGCGCGGCTGAAGGTGAATCCGCGCAAGCTCTGGTACGAGGCGGTGGAAGCCATCGAGGCGCCCGATCCGTACACAGTGGTGTTCCGGCTCAAGCACCCGCAACCCTCGCTGCTGCTGATGCTGGCCTCGGGCTACTCGCCGGTCTACCCGGCGCACGTGCCGGTGGCGGAGTTCAAGAACAAGTGCGTCGGCACCGGGCCGTTCAAGCTGAAGGACAACAAGCCGGGTGAGCTCGTGGAGTACGTCCGCAATCCCGACTACTTCGTGAAGGGCCGGCCCTACCTCGACGGGATCAAATTCGTGATCATCCGCGACCGCTCGACGCAGATCGCCGCGCTCCAGTCCGGCCAGCTCGACGTGGCCGGCAGCGGCTGGAACAAGACGAACGCCGAGAACGCCAGGAGCGGCGCGCCGAAGCTGATCATCGGCGAGGCCGACTCCAACGTGAACGACAACGTGCTCATCAACTTCAAGAAGGCGCCGTTCAACGACGTGCGCATCCGGCGCGCCATCAACCTGGCGCTCGACCGCAAGGCCTACCTGATCGGCCCGCGCCAGGGCGCCGCCACCTTCGGCGGCGCGCTGCTGCCCCGGCCGGCCGGCGTGTGGGGCCTCACGGCGCCCGAGGTCGCCAAGCTGCCGGGCATGGGCGATGCCAAGAAACAGAAGGCGGAGGCGAAGAAGCTCCTCGCCGAGGCCGGCTTCACCGCGTCCAATCCGCTCAAGATCGTCGTCGCCACGCGCGCGCTCGCCATCTACGTGGACACCGCGTCGTGGATGGTGGACCAGCTCGAGCAGGTCGGCGTGCAGGCCACGCTCGAGCAGATCGAGACGGGCGTGTGGCATCCGAAGATGACGCGCCTGGAATACCAGGTGGCCCTCAACCTCACCGGCGTCGGCGTGGACGATCCCGACGCGCAGCTCTTCGAGAACTACCACTGCGGCTCGCAGCGTAACTTCTCGGGCTACTGCTCGGAGGAGATCGACCGGCTGATGGCCCAGCAGTCGCAGACGCTCGACCGGGCCAAGCGGCTGGCGCTGGTCAACGAGATCGACCGCAAGCTGCAGGCCGACGGCGCCCGGCCGATTCTCGGCTGGGGCAAGCAGTACGAGGTGCACTGGCCGCACGTGAAGGGCTGGGCGGTGCACGAGAACTCGATCTACAACGTGGGCCGCCGCCAGGACGTCTGGCTCGACAAGTAGGGCGCCGTGCGGACCTACGTCGCCAAGCGTCTGGTCATCGCCGGCGTCACGCTGCTGGGGATGTCGCTGCTGCTGTTCGTCCTCATGCGGCTGGCGCCGGGCAACATCACCGACATCATCTTCGAGTCGGCCGGCTACGTGGACGAGGCCGACCGCCACCGCCTGGAGGCCGAGCTCGGCATCGACAAGC
>Ga0066710_100007929_pt1 | contig 10229 bp, 8 predicted proteins | sample GraSoiAngelo_159_FD_79666 | JGI IMG/M metagenome (GOLD analysis project Ga0066710, IMG submission 79666) | Grasslands soil microbial communities from the Angelo Coastal Reserve, California, USA - 14_1009_16_40cm | ecosystem: Environmental > Terrestrial > Soil > Grasslands | place: USA...
AAAATGCTAACTCCTTTAGATTCAGATTCTTGCGCACCCTGTTGCGCTGTCTAATTTATCAAGCCCTTTAGAATCAACGCGTTGCGCACTCTTTGACGAAAACACTCGGGGATGGGGTACCTCTCCCTGGGGTTTCCTGACTTCAACCTTGAACTATTCTCCGTCAACTCGCCTTCCCCAGTAGATCCCGTGCGATGATCATCCTCTGCACCTCGCTAGTCCCCTCATAAATCGTGATCACCCGCGCATCCCGGTACATCCGCTCCACATCCGTCTCCCGCGAATACCCCACGCTCCCATGCACCTGCACCGCCTTATACACCACTCGGTTCACCATCTCGCTGGCATAAAGCTTGGCCTTGGAAGCACTTGCGCCCAGCTTCGTGGGATGCGCATCCTTTGACCAAGCCGCGTAGTGCACCAGCGCCCGCGCTGCCTCAATCTCCGTCTGCATATCCGCAATCATCCACTGAATCGCCTGAAACTCCCCAATCTTCTTCCCAAACGCCGCCCGCTGCTTCGCGTACTTAACGGTCTCTTCGAGCGCCCCTTGCGCCAACCCGACCGCCTGCGCAGCAATCCCGATCCGCCCGCCATCCAGTGCACTCAGCGCAATTTTCAATCCCTGCCCTTCTTCTCCCAACCGGTTCTCCACCGGCACTGCGCAATCGTTCAGCAGAATCTCCACCGACGGCGACGACCTCTGCCCCATCTTGTCCTCATGTCGCCCTACGCGAAACCCAGAAAATCCCGGCTCGACCAAAAATGCAGAAATCCCCTTCCCGCCTGCCGCGGGATCAGTCTTCGCAAACACAATCAGTACGCCCGCCGCGCTCCCGTTCGTTACCCAGGTCTTCGTGCCGTTCAGCTTGTAAGCATTTCCGTCGCGAACCGCCCGCGCCTGAATCCCCGCCGCGTCTGACCCTGCGGCCGGCTCCGTCAGGCAAAACGCGCCAAGCGTTTCCCCTGTCGCCATGCGCCGTAAATATTTCTTCTTCTGCGCTTCCGTGCCAAACAGCATCAGCGGCGCCTGCACTGCCGAATTCGTCACGCTGATCGCTGTGGACATCGCCGTAAAAACGCGCGCCACTTCCTCCAGCATCAACGCATACGAAACCGTATCGAGCCCCGGCCCGCCCCATTCCTCCGGCACCAGCATCCCGCAGCAACCCATCTCACCGAGTTTCTTGATCGCCTCCTCCGGGAATTTTTCCGCCTTCTCCCACTCCTTGACGAACGGGCGCACCTCCGCCTCCATGAATTGGCGGACCGTATCCCGTATCAGTTTATGGTGGTCGTTAAGCGAAAAATCCATCGTGTCCGTCGACCGCTATGCAGTCGCACTGAAAAAAGTACGCGGGCGTACAAGAAATGCTAACACACGGCACGCCTTCCGCGTAGGCAGTCCACTCGAGTCAAGCGGCTGAAAGACATACGAACCCAACTGTGTGCGGAACCGGGTAAGTCTCTCCGAGCGCTGCTAGAAGTGCACCTCCGAAGATGTGTCGGAATCAGATATGCCGATCTGAACACAGGGTCACGAGCCGCAACAAAGATGATGCAAAAATAGAGAAAGCCCAGTCTTGGCTATCTTCTTCGAGACGGCGCACAAAATGGCATTCCTCAGCAATCATCGTCAATCGACCTTGGGCCGAAGGCTCTTTGTTGTAGTTTCTCTCTTCGTCTGCATCGTCCTATTTGTTTTTCTCCTCGGCGCCTTCCGTTCCATGATTCTGTCTTCGGTGCGTGCCTACATTCAGGGTGAAGATTATTGGTCTAAAGGACAAAAAGAAGCAGTTATAAGTCTGATGCAGTACGCCAGCTCGAGTTCCCAAGCAGACTTCCAAGCGTACCTCAATGCCATCCGGGCCCCCCTTGGAGATAAGTTCGCCCGTATCGAACTCGAAAAACCCACTCCAGATATGACGATCGTGTATCAAGGATTTACAAGGGGCCAGTTCAATCCTGATGATATCCCCGGCATGGTCCGCTTGTTTCGCTGGTTTCACGACTTCAGCTTCATGCGGGTCGCAATCGCTGATTGGACCGCTGCGGATCAAGAGATCGACAAACTCACGGAGCTCGCGGATCAGCTCCATGCGGAGACATTTTCAGACCACCCAAATCCATTAACTGTGCGGCGCGTCCTTGAGGAAATCGAAGCGTGCGACTCGCGTCTCACTCTTACTGAAAATCACTTCTCTTCGACGCTTGCAGAGGGTGACCGCTGGATCCGTGATTTGCTCAACTTGCTCACCGTGGGAACCAGCGCCCTTCTCCTGGTTTTGGGCCTGGGGACTTCCCGGCACCTCCTTAGCAACGTCCGCCGCTCCGAGGAGAAATATCGCCGCCTTTTCGATTCCGCAAGCGACGCCATCCTGATTGTAGATTACGAGACAGGTATCGTCCTGGAAACGAATGCGCGGGGCGCCGATCTCTTCGGAATTCCGCCAGAGCGCCTGGCATTCGTCCCGGAATCCTCTCTATTTCCGGATGGTGAAGGTCAGCACTACGCCAGAATCTTTCGGGCAGGGCTTTCGGGCAGTGGGTCGCACAGCGTTCAACTCAAAATCCGGAGGGCCGACGGGCGTTCCGTTGAAGTTGACGTCAGCGTTCGACTCATCGAGCTCGATAGTCCGCGCCGGCTTGTCATTCTCGCCATCTTTCGCGATACCAGTGAACTCAAGCGCCTTAACCGTGCGCTCCTCGCACTCAGCCGCTGCAACCAAGAGCTCGTCCGCGCAGCGAACGAACCGGAACTCCTCGAACGCGTTTGCCAGATCATCGTCAATACGGGCGGCTACCGCATGACCTGGGTTGGATTCCCCGAGCAGGACCAGGCCAAATCTGTTCGCGTTGCCACGCAGTTCGGTGATACCGGTGGCTATCTTGCTTCCGTGCACGGGTCTTGGGCTGACACACCGGAAGGCCGCGGCCCCGTCGGGGTCGCTATCAGGACCGGCGAGATTTGCATCATTCACAACACTTTGAAGGAGTCGCGCTTCGCATCCTGGGCTGGACGAGCCGCGGAGGAGAAGTTTTTGTCCGTAATTGCTCTTCCTCTTTCGGGAGAACAGGGCGTGATCGGCTGCTTGGCAATTTATTCAGAAGAAGAAGAAGTCTTCGACGCGGAAGAAGTGACTCTACTCCGGGAACTCGCCACCAATCTTGCTTACGGCATTTCGACTTTGCGCATCCGTTCCGAACACGAACGCTCCGAAGCGGAAGTCTACTCGCTTGCAGAGCAGCTCCGTCAGGCGCAAAAAATGGAGTCGCTCGGCCGGCTTGCCGGTGGTGTTGCGCACGATTTCAACAATCTTTTGACGGTCATCCGCGGCTATGCGGAGTTGGCCCTACCAAGCAAGCCCGGCGATGACGATCTCCGCCGCAAAATAACGGAAATAATGAAAGGCTCGGACCGCGCGCAAGCCCTTGTTAGCCAATTGCTGGCTTTTAGCCGGAAGCAGATGCTCAAGCCTTCGGTCCTCGACCTAAACCGGGTCGTTGTAGAGATATCTGATCTTCTCCCCCGCCTCATCGGTGAGGACATTCATATTGACGTTCGGCCTGGGCAAAATCTCCGCAGGATCATGGCGGACCCCAATCAAATGCAACAGATTTTGCTGAATCTGGCGGTGAATGCGCGCGACGCGATGCCCGGGGGAGGAACACTGCGCTTCCAGACGGAAAATGCAACTCTGCCGGCTACGTCGAAATTTGAAACAATCACCGAAGGGGTTCTGTTGACTGTTAGCGATACGGGAAGCGGCATCCCTGCGGAACTCCTTGCGCGGATTTTTGAGCCTTTCTTCACAACCAAGGAACGTGGCAAAGGAACCGGGCTTGGACTCGCCATGGTTTATGGAACGGTTTCACAGAGCGGCGGACGAATCGAAGTCGATTCAGCGCCGGGCAAGGGCACGACATTCAAGATTTACTTTCCGGGGACAAATGAACTCGTGTCTGCTTCTCCGATAGAGAACCGGGTTCTGCCCCTAAAGCCGGCGTACGGCACCATTCTATTGGTCGAAGACGAGCCCAGCCTGAGGGAACTCATCTCCGATTATCTCCGCATCGCAGGCTTTCTCATCATTACTGCCGCGAATGGCGCAGAGGGCCTGGCGAAAGCCAAATCTCATAAAGGCCTGATTCATCTCGTGATTAGCGATGTCATTATGCCGGTTATGGGTGGCCGAGAGATGGCCGATCAACTAAAACTCTCCCACCCCGCTACTCCGATTCTATTCATGTCCGGTTACATGGACGATGCCGCCGTTCGCCGCGGCGTTTCCGAACATCGCGACCACTACCTCGAAAAGCCATTTGAACTGAACTCCCTGGCCCGTAAAGTCAGCGAGGTTCTTAACTCCGACTCGTAAAATCGCTTCGGATTTGGCCCGGCAGCTCCTCCGCAGAACAACCAAGAAGAGAAGCAAATAAGGAAGGTACCAGGCAGACTCATGAGACGATTTCCGTCTTACAGTTTAAACAATTCGCGCATGCGTCTAATCTGCGAGCGGCTGACGGGAATTTCTGTTTGCCTTTTATCGTTCATTTTCAGCATGTAGGTGGAGTTGAACCACGGCACGACTTCCTTGATGTGATGGATATTCACCAGGTACGAGCGGTGCGGCCTCCAGAAAGATTCCGAGTCCAGCGCCGCGTTCAACTCTTCGAGCGTCCGGTAGTTCGAGGTTCCCTCGGCGTCCCGCGAGATCACCGAGATGATCCCATCCTGAATCGTTGCAAACACCAAATCTTCCCCGTCCACTAGCAACAGTCTCTGCTGCGACTTCACCAGCACTTTGACCGGCGGTGATGAACTCTGTCTTGCCGAGCCAAGCTGGCTGACGAGCTGCTCCAGCCGCTCCGTGGCCGAAGTCTGGGTCTCCAGCATTTTCCGCGCCCGCGCAATGGCTTTGGAGATGCGCGCCTTGTCGAACGGTTTCAGTATGTAGTCCACGGCGTTCACATCGAACGCCTGCACCGCGTACTGGTCAAACGCCGTGGCGAACACCACGTGCGGCATTTTCATTTTCCGCTCGACGATCTTTTTCAGCACGCCGAACCCATCCAACCCGGGCATCTTCACGTCCAGAAACACCAGGTCCGGAGAGTGCTCCTTGATCAGCGAAACGGCTTCCACGCCGTTCTTGCCCTGGCCGATCACATTGATCTCAGGGAACCCCTTCAGCAGGAATGCCAGCTCGTCCCGCGCGGGCTTCTCGTCATCCACAATGATCGTGTTTATGGACATCCGGTAGCGCAGGCTTCAGCCAGTGCCCCCTTCCAACCTGATCCCAAACGCCGAGTATAGGCGCACCCCGTCTCCGCAAGCAAACAGGACCAGTGTCCGGCTCGACGTGGCGAAATTCCCATTTCCCGGTATCATGTGGCACGAGAAAGAGAGCAAGGGAAAGAAAAATGAAACAATCTTCAGGTCCGCCACGCGCAAAGAAGGCAAGAGTGCTCAGCAGCACCACAATTTATGAAGGCCCGGTCTTTGGGATCCGCCGCGACGAGGTCATCGAGCCGAGCGGCGTCCGAGCGACCCGCGAAGTCATCACCCATCCGGGCTCCGTCGTGGTTCTTCCCGTTCTCCCCGACGGACGAATCCTGCTCATCCAGCAGTACCGGCACGCTACACGGCAGTATTTATGGGAGTTAGTCGCAGGCCGCATGGATCCCGGCGAAACTCCAAAAGTAGCCGCGGCTCGCGAACTGATTGAGGAAACGGGTTATCGCGCAAAGCGTTTTCAGGTCTTCCTGGACGTTTTTCCAACCCCCGGTTTCCTGGAAGAACGCATGTTTATCCTCGTTGCGGAAGGCTTGACCGCGGGCGAGGCAGAACCCGAAGAGGATGAGAAAATAATTTCCCGAGCCTATAATCGCAAGCAACTGGAAGAGATGATCCGGGGCGGGAAACTTCGTGACGCCAAAACCATCGCCGCAATTCTCTACTATTTTCGGTTCTTATCCCCGCAGTAACAAAAATCCGGCTGGGGTCATTGAATCGTTTTTGTGCGAAGATAAACGAATATTTATCTTTGCTATAAAAGAAGAATGTTCTATTGACTCGAACTTTGATTCTGCTACACTCCGCGCAATTTGTACTCGTAACGGCGTCGCGACTGTCCGCTCGATTCCGTTCAGGAAGACTCATGAGTGCCTGTCAGGAGGCAATCGAAGTGCAAGGAACTGTGAAATGGTTTAATAATTCCAAAGGATACGGCTTCATCGGGCGCGACGATGGCCCAGACGTCTTCGTACATTATTCCGCCATCGTCGGTGATGGTTATCGCACCTTACAAGAAGGAGACCCGGTCGAATTCGAAATTGTTCAGGGACCGAAGGGTCCCCAAGCGGCCAACGTCTCAAAGGCCGGTGGCTGAAACAGTAGGCTATTATTCGGCCGGCAGGGAGCGCCCCCCTGCCGGCCTTTTTTAATTGGAGGTACAGGAAGTGGGAGAGGTAGATCAGGTAAAGGAAAAACCATCTGGCGCACTTACCCGAGGCTTTGGAAGAGCTGCGACGCAAAGGATTTCTGCTCCTTTACCTCCGCCACTTCCTTTACCTCATTAACTTCCTCGGACTGGGTTTATAATTCTTGCCACCATGGACAACAAACAGATCGCGCGAATTCTGCGCGAAACCGCGCAACTTCTAGAAATCGACGGCGCCATCATCGGCCGATACCGCAGCTACGAGAAAGCCGCCGAACTGATCGACGCCCTGCCCGAATCCATCGAACAACTGGTCAAGGAACCGGATAAACTCAAAGAACTTCCAGGAATCGGCGACCGCATGGCCGAGCATCTGCAGGAAATCGTTAAGACCGGCGACTACGCGCTGCGAAAGAAGCTACTTAAGAAATATCCGGCTTCCATCCTCGATCTGCTGCAACTCCAGTCTCTCGGACCGAAGAAAGCCGCCTTCCTGTGGTCCAATTTCAAGGCCGGCACGGTGGCCGACCTCGAGAAATTGGCGAAAGAAGGCAAGCTGCGCGATCTTCCAGGCTTTGGCGAGAAGAGCGAACAAAACATTCTGAAGGCCGTGGAGGTATTCAAGAAATCCTCGGGCCGCTTTCATTTGGACAAAGCCGCGGCGGCTGCTCTCTCGATCGCAGCGCACATTAAAGCAGCGGGCAAAGCCGTGGATTCCGTGACGCCCGCGGGCTCGTTGCGCCGGGGCAAAGAGACGGTCGGCGACCTCGACCTCCTTGTCACGCTCGCCGATGGCCACACGTCGCAAAAGCACGTGGACGTGCTCGCCAAGCACATCCTTGCGTTTCCCGGCATCGATCAAACGTTGGCGCACGGAGAAAATAAGGTCAGCTTCACGCTGGAGAACGGATTGCAAGTCGACGTGCGGCTGCTCGAAAAAGAAAACTTCGGCGCTGCCCTGCTTTATTTTACCGGGTCGAAAGAGCACAACGTGGCGCTCCGCGGCCGCGCCAACGACATGGGACTCACGCTCAATGAATATGCCTTGGCCACCCTGAAGGGTGAAAAGCGCGTCGCCGGTCGCACCGAAGAAGAGATCTATTCGAAACTGAAGCTGGATTACATCCCGCCCGAGTTGCGAGAGAACACCGGCGAAATCGCGGCCGCCGAAAACCACAAGCTGCCGCATCTGCTCACCCTGAAAGACATAAAGGGCGACCTGCAGATGCACTCCACGGCCAGCGACGGCAAGAACTCGATTGAAGAAATGGCGGGAGCGGCCCGCGAACTCGGCCACCACTACATCGCCATCACCGACCACTCAAAGGCCGTGACCGTGGCCAATGGCCTAGACGAAAAGCGCATGGCCGCACACATCAAGAAAATCCACGACGCCAACGACAAAGACCTAGGCATCCGCGTTCTGGCGGGGGCGGAGGTGGATATCCTGAAGGATGGCTCGCTCGACTACTCCGATGAAATCCTTGCGCAGGTCGACGTGGTGGTCTGCTCGATCCACTCTTATTTCAACGTCGACCGCGCCGCCATGACGGAGCGCATGCTCGCGGCAATCGAAAATCCCTACACGCAGATCATCGCGCATCCCACCGGCCGCCTGCTGCTCAGGCGCGATCCCATCGATTACGACATGGAAAAAGTCCTGGGGGCCTGCGCCAAACACGGCGTGGCCATGGAGTGCAACTCCTATCCCGACCGCCTCGACCTGAAAGATGTCTATCTCCGTATGTGCAAGGAGCGCGGCGTCAAAGTTGTGATCTCGACCGACTCCCACAACACTGCCAACCTTGTTTTCATCCGCTATGGCGTGACCATGGCCCGCCGAGGCTGGCTCGAGAAGAAGGATGTCATCAATACCCTGCCCATCGCGGAGTTCTTGGCCGCCCTCCGACCAAAGCCCGGGACTGCCCGGCCGGGAGGCCAGAAGAAGCGGGCGGCCCAGGGAACGTGAAGTTGTGCTGTGGCTTGGGGGACGCTTTCCCGCGAGGAACCTTTTGTCCCTTGGCATCGTATCTATGGACAGAACGTCATCTTGCGGAGGACATTTGACATGAACCCGCTTCCCCACCGCTCGGCTGCTATCCGGATGGGAATTGCCTGCGCGGCGCTATTGGCTGCTTTCACGGTCGCGGCTCGCGCCGAAGACCTCACCAAGTCTTTTGCTGTGTCTGGACGCGCCAACGTGCGCGTGGAAACCAATGACGGCAGCGTACGGGTCACCTCCGGTGATTCGAAACAGGTGGAATTTCGCGTCGAATACCGGGGCTACGAATTGGGAAAGAACCTTCGCGTCGACGCTCATCAGGACGGGGACAAGGTCGAGTTGACAGCACGCGTCACCGGGCATTGGGGCTTCTCTTTTGGCAATAATTCGCGGCACCTTCACATTGAAGTCCGCATGCCTCGCGAGGCTGATCTCCAGGTGGAAACCGGCGACGGGTCCGTCCAGGCTGAATCCATCAATGGGACCGTAAACGTGCATACCGGCGATGGGTCGGTGAAAGCCAACTCGCTAAGTGGCACCATCGATCTTCACACCAACGACGGCAGCATTACCGTTGAGAACCTCAAAGGGGATATGCGCCTGCGCACGGGAGATGGCTCCATAGAGGCCCGCGAGCTGGATGGCAAGGTGGAAGCCGACTCGGGCGATGGCCATATCCGAATCGCCGGCCGTTTCGATGCGCTCAACGTTAAGACGGGCGACGGCAGTGTGGACACGCGTGTTCTGCCAGGTTCCAAGATGGTTTCGAGCTGGACAATTCGAACCGGTGACGGCAGCGTTGATCTCGTGCTCCCGTCCGATTTCCAGACGAGTATTGATGCCAGTACTGGGGACGGCCACATCAGCTTGGGCATCCCCGTCACTGTGGAGGGGACCTTCAGCAACTCTCAGATTCACGGCAAGATGAATGGCGGCGGCCAGGCTCTGACCATCCACACGGGTGATGGCTCGATCCGGCTCAGCAAGAGTTGAGGCGAGTCGCCTCGCGAAGGGGAAACGAGAACCAGTTAGCCTACCTTAGTCCCAGTACTTGATCGCTGTGAACTGCGGAAGATAGGCTAACACCCACGCCTGTCCGCTTTTGGCGACTTCTCTTCACACCTACATTGCAACTCCTTGAAAATACAGGACGTATTTTTGGCGTCCCGCTTGCCTTAGTCTTCTCTAAGTCCCTCAGGAGACCGCAGTGATCGTCTTCGTTCTTCTTGCCGCCCTAATCATTCTGGTAGCCGTAACGTTTATCAGTTCGATCGATTTCTCGAAGGGCCGCCGCCACTAATTCTTGCTCATACCGAGAGTTAATGCTTCCTATTGACCGTCACCCCGCAGGAACTCTTCCCGCGGGTGCCCTTCATAATGCATAATCGCTGCCTTGATATGCTCGGCGCAGCCAGCAATTAAGAAACAACGTCCTGATCTAGTGTTCCTCGATGGGTAGATGCCGGGGCTGGACGGCTTTGGAGTGATTCAATCACTCAGCGCCGCAAAGATTCCCTTGCCGCGCGTTGTCTTCTTCACGGCGCACGATCGCTTTGCACTTCGCGCCTTCGAGGTACACGCTTTCGACTATTTGCTCAAGCCGGTCAGCCAAGAGCGATTTGCGATGCTGGAACAGCTACAGCGCGAAAAATCTCTCCCCGATCGCCTGCTCATACAGGAGAATTCGCGAGCTATCTTTGTTCCAGTTAAAGAAATCTCTTGGGTCGAGGCGGATCGAAATTAAGTGCTGCTGCGTTGTGGGAAGAAAACACATACGCTGCGGA
>Ga0066710_100007930_pt1 | contig 10228 bp, 3 predicted proteins | sample GraSoiAngelo_159_FD_79666 | JGI IMG/M metagenome (GOLD analysis project Ga0066710, IMG submission 79666) | Grasslands soil microbial communities from the Angelo Coastal Reserve, California, USA - 14_1009_16_40cm | ecosystem: Environmental > Terrestrial > Soil > Grasslands | place: USA...
CGAAAGACCTGGAAGTTGTTGGTGTGCAGCCATTCGCCGCCGGTCTTGATTGTGTGCTTGCCGGCCACGATCGAAACGTTGTCCTTCACCTGGAACCGCTTGACCAGCTCGTCGATGTTCGGAGCGAGAAAAAACGGATTGCCGAACCGGAACGTCGTCGCGAAGCCCATCGCCGTGTCCGCTGGAACCGACGAAGGTATAGCGGATCGTGGGCGGTCCTCGCGCGAGTAGGTGAGGTGGAATTCGTTGACCTTGTTCGCGGTCACAGTGCTGAACAGATTCACGTTCAGTACGTTGATCTTTGACGGCCCCTCGATACCATTGGCTGAATTGCCGTACGTCGCGACGTCGAAGGTCTGGTTCGTGTTCTTCGAGTAATCGAAGTTGTACGAGCTGGACAGGTTGTTCCCCGGCGTGAGGCTCCAATCGAGCTTCGCGAGCATCGCGTTGTTGTTGATGTCGTGCTGGACCGGCTGACCTTCTTCCTGACCGCGTCTCGCGCGGAAGAACGCCAGCAGGGCAACGCGCTGGCAGTCGGCGCTGGAGCCGAGCAAGGCTTCATTGGCGGCGAGCGTCGGAGCGGTCACCGGGCACGGCGTCCCGATGGTCTCGGACAGGTTCGGCCGCTGAAGCTTCTCGCGGACGCCTTCGAGCGCGAGAAAGTAGAAGGCCTTGTCCTTGATCACCGGCCCGCCGACGGTTCCGCCGGATTGCTCGCGGCGAAAGTCCTGGAGCGGTTTGTCGTCCGATGTGTTCGATGTGAGGCTCTCGACGCGCTGGTAGTGAAACAGCGATCCCTTCACCTGATTCGTTCCGGACTTGGTGATGACGTTGACGACGCCGCCAGCGGTGTGGCCGAACTCGGCGCTGGCGCCGGTCGCGATCACCTGGAACTCCCTCACCGCCTCGAGCGTGATGTCGATGGCCGCACGCTGGCCGCCCACCTGCTCGCCGAAGAAGCCGTTGGTGTAATCACCACCGTCGAGGCTGATGTTGTTGAATACGCCGCGCTGTCCGGAAAACGTGATCTCGTCGCCGTCGGGTCCCTGCACGACGCTCACGCCCGGAGTGAGCGTCAGGAGATCCTCGAACTTGCGGCCGAGGATCGGCGTGGATCTAATCGTCGTCTCGTCGAGCGTGGTTGCAGCGGCGGTGCGCGTCGTGTCCACAGCCGGCGACTCCGCCGTCACGGTCACCGTCTCGGCGACGCCGGACGGCTTCATCGTCGGAGTGAGTCGCACCGCCTCGCCAACGGTGACGAGAACGTTTTCCTGTACCAGCGTGGCGAATCCGGCCAGTTTGAGCGTTACTGTGTAGCGACCAGGCGGCAGTTGGAGCGCGACGAACCGTCCGGCACGATCGGTCGTCAACGCGCGTGTGAGGTTTGTGTCGACGTTGCGGATCTCGACATCCACACCGGGGAGCACTCCGCCGCTCGAATCGAGGATCGTGCCGTCGATGACGCCGGTCGTGATCTGCGACTGGGCCGAGGCTGTGGCCGCCATTGCCAGACAAAGGATCGCAGCCGCGAACAGATGTTGAGGCCGCATCATTGGTCTCCTTTGGCGAGTATCATCCGTCATTGGGCGACCGAGCAGCAAGACGTCGCTCGCGATTGCGTCCCTTTCTGAGGCAGGAGCGCTGCACGTGCGACAGATTCCGTAATCCGCGGCGACGATAGGGCTTCAGTCGCGCGTCTTGGTCGACGCCTCCGGGATGTTTGTCGCGGCTTTGCGCGCGTTGTCGGTGATCGCTTCGGCGTCCGCCGGGAGGAGATAGCCGTCGCGCACGAGCGCCTGGGCGGCGGCGGCGATCTTCTGTATGAACTCGGCGCGAGACGCATACCGCTCCTCGAGCGACCGCCGCGGATCGCCCGTCATCATGCGCTGAAAGCGCGTCCTCGCAAACGGATACGCGAACCCTGCCATGTCGCCGCAGTTGTTCTCGAGCGGGGCGTTCCAGGCGCCCCACGTCTGCAGCGGCACGGCGACGAGGGGCAGGCGGATGCCGCCCTGGGAGTTCCCGTCGGCATCGCGTCTCGGCACCATCAGCGTCGCGTTCGGATAATCCTTTGCCGGCGCCGGAAGCAGGTATGCCACCGGTTCGGCTGGACCGAGCGGAATCAGCTCGGTCGGCGGCGGCGCCTCGTTCGACACGATCCAGTTCGTCAGCCGCACGAGAGCCGCGCGCAGAATCGGATGCCAGTCGAGATTGCTGCGAGGCATGTCGCAGTCCTGCGCCGGAATGATGGCGTGGCTGCCGCCGGCCACGTCCCACAGGCGCACGGAGGCTGGAATCGGCTGTTCGGTGAGCCCGTCCGCGCCGGTGCGAACGAGCGACAGGCGCCGGCGGAAGTAATCGGCCTCGACGTTCGTCGCGATGATCTTCGGCGCCGCTTCGCCGCGCGCGGCAAGCGGCGCGAGCACCTCCGCGTACGTGAACGGGAAGACCGAGCTGTCGCCGGTGAGGGTGAGGTCGATCGTATCCTGGCTCACGCCGGCGGGCGGAATGAACGGCATCGAACCGCTCTGGCCGATGTGGACGTGCACTCCGTCGAACACCATGCGGGTTCCGGCACGATTGAATCCATGGTGGACGAACGACTTCAGGAACCGCCCGGTCTGCGACGACCCGGCGGCGATGGCATGATCGATCGCGCCCGCCAGCGGATTGGCCGTTCCCGCCCGGTCGTGCGCGTCAAAGCGCAGGAACGCTGCGAAATCGCGGATCGCTGCGAATCCTACCGCCGTGAGAGGAACCGGTTTTCCGTCCGGACCCTGATATTCCGGGAGCCGGATGCCCCGCCCATTCTGCCAGTCGGCGACAGCGACGCTGTACCCGTTGTCCTCGATGAAGCCGTTCCCGAAATCGAGCTGCGCGTTGGTGCCTTCGTTCGGCGTGTTGTAGAGCCCGTGCGTAACGGGCCGCCCGTTGTTCTCCACGTCGAACAGCAACACGCGGTTGCCGGCGGCGGCCGATTCGGGGGTGAGGATGATGAATCCGGTCTCGTACTCGACGCGTCCGTCTGTCCGCCGCAGCGCGCGCGTCAGGTTGGGAATCGGCTCTGCGGGATCGAGGCTGCCCACGAACGTGCCGGTGATCTTGACGTACGGACCGACGCGCGAGGCGTGATACGGCTCGCGGGATTTGATTTGGATCTTCTCGACCGCGCCGAACGTTGCGCCGGTGCCCGCCAAGAGCGCCAGACCCGTCGCGAGCGCCGTGCGTACGAAGTTCAACGTCATCGTCCGGTTCCCTGCGCGCGCGAGATCGTCACGACTCCCACCTTCTCCAGCACGCGGAAGTATTCCTCGAGCACCGACGGGTCCATCGGTCCGTACTCAGCGCTCACGAGGTCGCGAATCTCCAGCATGGTGCGCTTGCCGTCGGCGAAATTGAGCGCTTCGAACCCGGTAAAGCGCCCCTGCTGGGCCATTCGAAGTTTCATTGCGAAGTTCTCGTCGTTCAGCTTCTGAGCCAGCCAGATCGCCCCGTACTCCGGACGGAACAGATTGACCGGCCCGCGTATGGACTCGTTCCGCCTCACGATCAACCTGGCGAGCTGTTGCTCTGCCGCCGACGCTTCCGGCTCCTTCAGGCTCACGTTGCGCTCGGCGGCGGCTTGACGCGCCGTCTCGCGAAGCGCCACCACGTTGGCGGCATGAAGCGCTTCGAGCTGTTTGCGTGCGCGCTCGACTGCGCCGGTCGCCGGCGGCGATTGACCGAGCTCGCGCAGCGATTCGAGCGCGGCCGCTTCGCGCGCCATCGACTGCTCGAGCACGTTGAGCGCCTCTCGATACGCGACCTGCAGATCCGCGGCGCCGAGCATGTCAGCGGCGCGCCGGGCCTCGCGCGCCATGCGCCCCTGCGCGTAGGCGGCCATCGTGCTCGCGGCGCTCGGCACTGCGGCGGCGTTCGCGCTGGCCAGGTAATACCCCGTCGCGCCGACGATCGTCACCGCGCGCCGCATCTGCGTCGGGTCGACCGACGTCACGTTGTCGTCCTCGGGAGCGGCGAAGCGCGTCGGGTGCCCGTATTCGACAGCCGGCACGCCGATGAGCGAATCAACCATGTCCTCGTGGTCGCTCGGGCCCCAGAATTCCTCGACCGTGTAGCGCATTTCGTCGCGCGAACCGTTCGGCGCGAAGATCGGCTCCTTTCCGGGGCTCCCAATCGGGCTGCGATTGGAGTTGATGTTGGAGTCCCCGACCGCCCGGAAGAAGTCCTCGCAAATGTCGCTCAGGAAATGCGGCAGCGAATACGGCAGCCGCGTCAGCCGCGGCGCCGCTCTCGTTTTCGGCTGACTGAAACCCACCATGTCGACGCTGAAGAACGACAACACCTTCCCGCGCCAGTCCGGATGGGTGTGAAAGGTCATGATGTCGGCGAAATGCTCCGCGCTCCACAGGAAGCGAATCGTGCGAAGCGGCCGCGGCAAGACCCCGCGGGCGACGAGCGTGTTCAGGGTGCGCGCCGTCTCGATGACGGCGCCGACGCCGGTCAGATTGTTGCCACCGCCGCCGTTTCGGTAATTGTCGTGGCCCTTGATCCACACTTCCTTCGCCGTCGGATCGGTGCCGCGGATCGTCGCTGTCACCTGCTTGTACTCCCCGGGCCCGAGTGTTGCCTTCACGTACGCGTGCAGGCTCACACGCTCGCCGCGACGAAGCATCTGCCGCAGCATCGTGCCGGTGTCGCTCGGGACGGCGAATGAAAAGCCGGGAGGTTCACCGTGCGGCCCACTCCACGGAATGACGGCCGGACCGCCCGTGCGATTGCCGAGCGTCGGGTTGAAAGCAAGCCCGCCGCCTTCCAGGCCCGCCGGCCGGAACACGACGATGCCCGCCGCGCCGTGACCCCAGACCGCCTGTCGATGCGCCAGCTCTGCCTGCCCGTTGACGAGGACGATCTTCCCTTTGACATCCTTTCCCTCGTAGTCGGCCACGTTGACGCCGTCGCCGACGTCGACGAGGTCGGCCGTGACGTCGGCGCTCGTGCTGTAGCGGCCAAGCTGCGCGCGCTCGAACGCGAAATCCGTCAACCGAGCCGGGCGCGGTGAGACCATCGTCAACGTGCCGGCTTCGGCCTCCCACGACGGCTCGCCGAGAAACGCCCAGTAGAACCGTTTGCCGTCCGCAGGAAAGCCTTCGACGTTCACATCGCTCAGCCCGTATTCCCGAACGCGTCCCGCGATGTACTCGGCAATTTGATCGCCTCCTCTCGAAGGCGCAAAGCCCGTGTAGCGGTTGACGATGTTGCGAAAGTCGACGAGCGGCAGCTCACCGGATGCTTCATCCCGAATGGAATCGAAGTATTTGGCTGACAGGAGCGACACCGATCCGGCCGCAGACCCCACAACGACCGACGCCGCAACGGCTCCCACTGACAGAATCAATGCTCGTTTCAAAACCTACCTCCCCGCCGACGCAGCGGAAACCGGAAGCGCCACGACGCCGGCGCCGGCCAGAAAACGGAAATACTGCTCGAGCTCCGCGGGATCGATCGCGCCATACTCTGCGCTCAGCGCGTCGCGGATGTCGAGCAGCGAGCGCTTGGCGTCGACGAAATTCAGCGCCTCGTACGGCACGTATTGCCCTCGCGCGGCCAGCGGTATGGTGGCCACGAAGTCGCGATTGCCCGTTTTCTGCGCCAGCCACATGGCGCCGTATTCCGGGCGGAACACATTCACCGGACCACGTATGGAGGGATCGCGCCGCGGCACGACAGACGACAGCCGCTGCGCCGCCGCGCTGCGCGGCGCGTCATGCGGCGCCGGCGCGCGGCGGAGTGCCGCGACCGACTCGCGCCAGGCGGCGTCCGCGGATCCGTAGGCCGCGTCGATCCGCTTCCCGCCGCGCGCGAGCGCGTCGCGCGCCGCCGCGTCGTCACCGAGCTGGCGGAGCGAATCCATCATCTCGTGCTCGCGTTTCTGCCATTGGATGAGAAGATTCCGCGCTTCGAAGTACTGCGCCTGCACCGTGTCGGCGCCGGCGCACAGAAAGTACGCGCGGCTCTGTTCGCGCGCGAGGCGCGCCAGCGCCCCGGCGATCACGACCTCGGCGAGCGCCGGCACGCCGTCCGGGCCGACGCTGGCGAGGTAGTATCCCGTCGACGCGACGGTGAGCACGGCGCGCCGCATCTGCGTGGGGTCGACCTTGTCGAGGTCGTCGAGCTGCGTGCCGAGATACACGTCGGGCCAATCGTTGTACAGGACCGCCGGCAGCGCGATGCTGCCGTCGAGCACGTCCTCATGATCGCTCGGACCCCAGAACGGCTCGATCGCATAGTGCAGCTGGTCGCGGCTGCCGGTCGGGGCAAAAATGGCGTCGGAGAAACCAGGAGACTCCATCCCGCGATTCCGAAGCGAGATGCTGTTCGCCTCGCCGACGCTGCGCATGAACGTTTCGGTCACGTCGCTGAGGAAGTGCGGCCGCGAGTACGGCAGCGTGTACAGCCGGAACACGGCCTTGGCGCGTTCCTGGTGATACCCCACCATGTCGACGTTGAGCAGCGCCAGCGCGCGGCCGAGCCGCTCCGGATGTTTGAAGAACTGATAGATGCTGCCGTAGTGTTCGGCGCTCCAAAGGAAACGAATAGTGCGGCGGGGACGCGGTATGACGCCGTCGGCGATCAGCTTGTGCAGCACGCGCGCAATCTCGATCGTCGCGCCGACGCCCGTCAGATTATTGCCGCCGCCGGTGTTCCGATAGTTGTCGTGTGCCTTGACCCACACTTCCGGTGCGGACGGATCGGTTCCCGGTATGACGGCCGTGACTTGTTTGTACTCGCCAGTGCCGGTGGTCGCCTTCACGGTGGCGCGCAACCTGACACGCTCGCCGCGCGCGATCATCTCCCTCAGCTCGGTTCCTGCAGCGTGCGATACACCGAACGCGAACCCCGGCGGCTCGCCGCGCGGTCCCCGCCACGGCACGATCGATGGATTGCTGACGAGCATCGGCCGCTCGATCGCATCGGCTTCGTGGATCCACACGACGCCTGCAGCGCCGCGGCGCCATACGGCTTCTTCGTGCGCGCGCCCGGCGGGACCGCTCGCCAGCACCAGTTTCGCCCTGACGTCCTTACCGTCGTAGTCGCCCGCGGCAACGCCGGCGCCGACGTCAACGAGCTCCGCCGTCACGTCCGCAGTCGAACTGAACCGGCCGAGCACGACGCGATCGACCGCGAAGTCGGCCAGCCGCTCGGGCCGCGGCTCGACGAGTCGCAGCACACCTGACTCGGCCTCCCACGCCGGCTCGGTCATGAAGGCCCAGAAGAACGACTGCCCGTCAGCCGGAAACCCTTCGATCGCGACCTGGTCCAAGCCGAACGCGCGCATCCGGCCCGCGACGTAGTCCGCGATCTCATCACCGCCTTTCGACGGTGCGAAGCCCGAGAAGTGCGTGACGATGTGGCGGAACTCGGCGGCCGGCAGCTCGCCGGTGCTCTCGCCGCGGATCGCCTGAAACCATGACGCGGGAAAGAGTGGGCTGACCTGCGCCCTGGGCGCGGCAGTGAATGCAATCCCGATGGCGACCGACGCGAGGATCGCACGTGTCCTCCATCGGGAGTACGGGCTCCAGCGGAGATTGTGCGCCATCGGTTGATCCGAGCCGAAGCCGTTTCGCCGCGGCCCTGCCGCTAACATCCGCACGTCACACTCGGTCGGCGCAGCCTACCAGGTCAGCCGCGCGCCCAATCGGGCGATCCGTGGATTGACGATCACCTGCGGACGCCCCAGGTTGACGCCCGTGCTGGTCCCGACGGCCGTGATCGTCGACGCGTTCAGCAGGTTGAACGCATCGACCGATACCGCGATGCGCGTAGCGCGAGCCACGGTGAATCGCTTTTCGAGCCGCACATCGACCGTGTGATTGTGGGGCAGCTCGCTCGATCCCAGTGGTTCGGCGAACACAGTCGTAGTGCCCTGCGGCAATCCGCGCACGACGAGCTGGCGCGTGTATACGACTCCCTGGCTGTATCGGTAGTACCCGCTGACGAGCAAGCCCCACCGGGCGTTGTACGTGCCCTGCAGCTTGAGCAGCACCGGCTCGACGGCGGGATCGCGGCCGCGCGCGTTCACCTGATCGTTGGGGTTGAAGAACAGGCCTGACGTGTAGAAATCGCTCACCGGCGTCAGCGAGTCCATCTTCTGCGCGATCAGCGACGCCACGAACTGGATGTCGTGCGAGAGGCGCTTGTTCGCGACGAGCTCGACCCCGTTGTAATTTCGATCGTTCGCCTTCGCGTACTTGCTCGGGTTGGTCTCCAGATACAATTCGCGGCCGAACGTCGACGGATTCTGTGCGTACACGGTGAGCGGACGATCGTCGCCGTTGCCGGCCACGCCGTCGGGACCAGGATCGTTGACCGTCACCGCGGTGTACGACGAGTCCGGAATGCCGACCTGCATCGTGTGAATCAGATCGGTGTCGCGGCGGTGGATGTAGTTCGCGCTGACGGAGAAGTCGGCGACGAGCTCGCGGCTGAAGCCGAGGACGAACTCGTCGGTGTAGGGATGCCTGATCGAGCTGTCGAACGTCACGAGATCAGGCCCGCCCGCAACCGACAGGAGCGTCCCTTCCTCGCCCGGCTGGTAATCGCGGTCGACGTTGCGGTCGTTCCACTGAAAAATCATCGTGGTGACCACGTTCTCGTCGGCGCCCGGGATCATTCCGGTGTTGACGAAGTGGTAATAGCGCGAGAAGCTGCCGCGGAACACCGTCTTCGGATCGATGGAATACGAGGCTGCGAGCCGCGGCGCCACGCTGTTCCACGTCCACTGCGGATCCACGGCACCGACCGAGTGGGGCGCGAGCACCGGATATTGGGCGGCAAGCGGCGTCCCGGCCCATGTCCCGCCGCCTGCGGCGGTCGCCTGACGCGAGGGCACGAAGCGGTCGTAGCGCATGCCCACGTTGAGCGTCAGCTTGTTCTGGATCGTCCACGCGTCCTGGGCGAACAGCGACGTCGTCGCGATCCGGGCGTCGCCCGAGATCGGCGTCGAGAGCAGCACGACCTGCGCCGGAACGAGGTTGTTGACCCGCAACTGATAGTCTTTGCCGCCCGCCGACATCGCGTTGATCACCTTGCTCTCGGTGTGCTCGGCGCCGACTTTGAAATCGTGCCGGCCGGCGAGCTCGCCGGCAAACCACGACACCGACCCGCTGATGTTCTGGTTCCACGACGGCGCCTCCTTCGACAGAACGTCGGGACGGTTGTAGCGGATGCCGGTGACCAGATCCCTGATGCCGGCGCCGACGTTCGCATCCGGCCACACTGCGTTCAGCGTCTGCTTGCCGAACGCGTACCCGACGGTCGCCAGGATCGTGTTCGTCAGCGTGCCGTTCCACCGGATGCTGCCCAACTTGCCGGTGGGCTGCCGGACGAAGTACACGTTGCGGTCGCCTGCGAGCGATGGCGCCATCCCGCGAAAGAACGGTGTCACCTGTTCGCGCCAGTCCTGATAGGAGCCAGTGAACCGGTTGGCGGCGTTGCGCTGGTATGTCGCCTTCCCGAAAAACGCCTTGATCGACGACACCTGCGGGTCGGGATACCCGAGCAGCTGCAGATTCTCCTTCTGGTACCGACCGGAACCGAACCACCAGAGCTGATCGCGGACGATGCGGCCGCCGCCGCTCAGCGATTCGTCCTGCCCGCTCACCACGCGGTTCGACGTGGCGCCGACACCGAGGGTCGTGAGCTCGGGTGTGACGTTGTTCGACTGCAGGGCATCGTCGCGCCAGTAGCCGCTCGCGTCGCCGTGCAGATCGTTGCCACCCGACTTCGTGATGATCTGGAACGATCCGCCCTGCGCGAAGCCGATCTCCGCCGGCTTCGCCGCTTTGACGACGTTGACCTCTTCGACGATGTCGTACGAAAACTTTGCCGTCTGATCGCTCGAAATTCCGGGATCGAGAACGTTGGCGCCGTCGAAGGTGTACGCGTTCGCCATCGAGCCGGCCCCAAGAACGACGAGCCGCGGGAAGTTGCCTGCCACACCTGTGTTCCCCGCTTGTCCTTCGACGCCGGGAATCGTGGCCATCAGCGAGCTGAAATCGCGCCGCGTCGGCACGTTCTCCACGAGATCGCGCGACGTGGTGAAGCCAAGCTTCGCGCTCGTCGTGTCGACGGTGGGCGATTCCCCTCTGACGGTGACCGATTCCTGCACGCCTGCGACGGACATCGTGATGTTGGCGGCCGTGGTCTGGCCGGCCGACACGATCAGGCG
>Ga0066710_100007931_pt1 | contig 10227 bp, 7 predicted proteins | sample GraSoiAngelo_159_FD_79666 | JGI IMG/M metagenome (GOLD analysis project Ga0066710, IMG submission 79666) | Grasslands soil microbial communities from the Angelo Coastal Reserve, California, USA - 14_1009_16_40cm | ecosystem: Environmental > Terrestrial > Soil > Grasslands | place: USA...
GCTCGGGTTGGTCACCAGGAGTGTACGAACCGCGGGGCGCAGCTGTCCACACAGCGCGTTGAGGTACTCGGGCTTGGGCAGGTCGTGCGGCGCCGCGATTCGCGTGGCGAACACCTCGACGCCGGACGGCGCCAGCATCCGGAACTCGGGCTCCACGGTGATGTCGGAATCGATCACGACCACGCCGATGCGTCCGCGGTGGCTGTACATGCCGGCTCTCCTCTCGCCCCGCCGCCTGGATCTCGCCGATGCGTGGAGTCTAGGCGCGCCCGCCGGCGAAGTCAACGCGACGGCGCCAGTCCAACACTGCGCTAACGCGACCTGGCGGCAGGGTGAGCGCGCGCCGGAATCCCTTCCTCGCGGGCCGAGGGTCCGCCAGTCACCCGACGCGGTCCAGGACATAGTTGTGAAAGCGATAGACGAACTCTTCCATCGGGGCGTAGCGACCGCTCTGATAGAACCGGGACCGCAAGCCCTTCTGAGAGGACTCGCACACTCCGAGGTCCTCCTTCATGACGATGTCCCATCGCGTGTAGTACTGCTGGGCCACCTCCTCGAAGTCGGGCCGCTCGAGGGTGCTTCTCGGAAAACAAATCCCGGTCATCACCCGGCACCGCTCCGGCCCCTGAGGGAGAACGTAGAGGTAGCTCGCGCCATCGATCGATACCGGGATCTGGAAGGTGGGGTAGACAATGGCGTAGGGAGACTCACCGAGCTCACTCTCGGTGAGCCCCCCGATCAAGGGGAAAGGGGACTCGCCCGTCAGGGTGCGGCGGGCGAGCTTTCCGAGGTTGCGGAATACGAGGACCTCGTAGGAGCCGTGGGGCTCTTCGGTGTAGCAGGCGTCCTTCGGCAGCGACGCAGTGATGGTGCTGCTATGGCCGGTGCTCAGGTGATACCCCTCCTGGCCATCCATGAAGACCTTCCAGTTGCAGTCCACGTGGTAGTCGACGCGCGAGGTACAGACCATGTCTCCGAGCCTGTAGCGGGCCAAGCGTCGCGACAGTCCCTGGAGAGCGGGCGCGAGGGGTTCGCATCCCGGATCGAAGTTGATGAAGATGAATCCCTCCCAGATCTCCACGGGAAGGGACGGCAGACAGTGGGCTCTCCTGTCGAAGCCCTCCGCTTCCCGCATTCCCGGAGCGCCGATGAGGTCCCCGGTGAGCGAGTAGGTCCAGCCGTGGTAGGGACATTGGAAGTTGCGCACGTGACCCGCGCCGGAGGCGATCACCTGCGCCCGGTGTCGGCACACACCGGACAGCGCGCGCACCTCGCCGTCGCCGTCGCGGACGATGAGGACGGGTTCTCCGACGATCTCGGTGGTGAAGTAGTCGCCAGGTCGCTCGACTTGCTCGACTCTCCCCACGCACTGCCACTCCTTGAGGAAGATGCGGTCAACCTCGCGGTCATACCACTCCCGCGCGGTGTAGTAATGGGGAGAAAGGTTCGACGCCTGTAGCATCGGCAGCCGCGTCCTGGAGTCTCTCTCGCCCACGGCGATTCGACCTGTCGTCATTCCGGCCTCCTCTCGCTTCCCGCGCAGACTCTGGAGCCAAGGGTGCCTGGCCGCTTCGTTTCGATCACCACGCGGCTACGCGAGCAGCGGCACGACCTTCTCGGCGAAGACGTCCATCTGCTCGAGCGTGGTGCGGAAGTCCTCGAGCCCGTGACGCTGGAAGCGGCCGGTTGACCGAATAGAAGCCGAGCTCTTCGGCGCGACACGCGATCGCCCAGGATGTCGTCGAGTTGCGGAGGTGTCCGGCCCCAGGGGAAGCTGACCACGCTGAAGTCGCTCGGGATGCTCATCGTCGCACCCTCCGATGACGGGGTTCAGACCGAGAGCCAGCCGCTCGATCGTGGTGGTAGCCGGACTCTAGGCTCATCCTGACAGCGCGTCAAGCCCGCTTCCTACGCGCTTCCTGCGCGACGATGGAAGGAATCCTCGGTACAGGACCGTATGAGGAGGAAATCTGGCCTTGACAGGCCTGGACGTCCTGGCGGACGCTAAGGCCTCGCATCTGGGGCCGTCCTTGAACCCTGAGCATGCCTCAACGTTCGCCCGTCGCCAGCCGGGCCCGGCGCTTGCCGACACCCTCGCCCAGATCGACATGGCGAGGCTCCGCGGCCACCGGCTCGGGCGGCTCCGGGCGCAGCTGAAAGAGCACGACTACGGCGCCTGCGTGCTCAGCGACGGTATCAACGTGCGCTACGCGACGGGCAGCCGGAACATGCAGATCTGGACCATCCGTAACGCCGCCCGCTATGTGTTCGTCCCCGCTGAAGGCCCAGTCGTGCTGTTCGACTTCGGAGGCTGCGAGCATCTGTCCAAAGGCCTCGAGACCATCGATGAGATCCGTCCCGCGACCACCTACTTCTTCTTCACCTCCGGTCCCCATGTCGAGGAGCGGGCGAAGCGGTGGGCGGCCGAGATCGCGGATCTCGTTCGGCTCCATTGCGGCGGCAACCGCCGGCTCGCCCTCGATCGGGTGAATCCGGTAGGCGCCGCGGCTCTCGCCGCCCACGGCCTCGAACTCTTCGACGCCAATCCCGCGGTCGAGCATGCGCGTGCGATCAAGTCGGCCGATGAGATCGCCTGCATGTACGCCGCGATCTCGGTGTGTGAGACCGGGTTCAGCAGAATGCGGGACGCGCTGGAGCCGGGGCTCACCGAGAACGAGCTCTGGAGCATCCTGCACCAGACCAACATCGCGATGGGCGGCGAATATATCGAGACTCGGCTTCTGTCTTCCGGGTCGCGAACGAATCCGTGGTTCCAGGAAAGCAGCCAGCGGGTGATCCGCGCGGGCGATCTGGTTGCCGTCGATTCCGACATGTACGGCCTGTTCGGGTATTTTGCCGACATCTCGCGCACGTTCTTCTGCCCTCCCGGTCGACCGAGCGCCGAGCAGGGAACACTCTACGCCCTGGCGCACGAGCAGGTTCACCGCAACATGGAATTGCTCCGTCCCGGCGTCAGTTTCCGTGAGTTTTCGGAGAAGAGCTGGAAGATGCCAGAGGCATACGTCCCGAACCGCTACATGACCCTGGTGCACGGCGCCGGGCTCAGCGGCGAATACCCCTACATCGCCTATCCTCAGGACTTCGCGGCCAAGGGTTACGACGGATTGGTCGAAGAGAACATGACCCTCTGCGTCGAGAGCTACATCGGTGGAGTGGGAGGCGCCGAGGGCGTCAAGCTCGAGCAACAGGTCCTCGTCACGCAAGGGGGCCCCGAGCCCCTTTCCACCTTCCCGTTCGAAGCGGAGCTGACGGGTTGAACCGCGTGGGCGCCGGCTCGCGCTTGACGGGGAAAGGAAGGGACGGGATATGACACCACCATCCAACATGGACTCTTCTCGTGGACCCTCGCGTCGGCAGATCCTCACGGGGGGTCTGGCGGCCGCGTCCCTGGCAGCGACAGCCGCCCCGGGGCCGGTCTTCGCTCAAGCGCCGAAGCGGGGCGGCATCCTGCGCATGGCGTTCGTCGGCTCGCCGGTGAAGCTCGATCCGCACACGTTGACCGGGGCGGAGGAGGCGGTCATCTGCCGCAACGTGTATGACAGCCTCGTCTTCACCGACCATATGCTCACGCCGCGCCCGGAGCTCGCCACCCACTGGGAGACGACGCCCGATTCGAAGGTGTGGACCTTCCATCTGCGCAAGGGCGTCAGGTTCCACCACGGGCGGGAGATGGACGCCGACGACGTCGTGTGGAGCTACAAGCGGATCCTCGATCCCGCGACGGCGTCGCCTGCGCGGGCGCCGTTCTCGGTGGTCCAGACCGTCGAGAAGCTCGACAAGCACGTGGTCCGCTTCACGCTTTCGGGTCCCTTCGCCGAGTTTGCGCATCTCGTCGGGGGAAACTTCCAGGGTCGAGTGGCGCCGCGCGATGTGTCGGACCTGAACAAGACTCCGACCGGCACGGGGCCGTTCAAGGTGACGGAGTTCGTGCCGGGTGACCACATCAACCTCGCGCGCAACGACGCCTACTGGAAGGCGGGGCAACCCTATCTCGAGAAGCTGCGCTTCGTGTACCTGCCGGAGGAGGCCTCGCACGTGGCCGGGATGGTCGCCGGGAGTATCGACATGACGTGGTGGCCGCTCCCGGAGATCCTGCCGATCTACGAGGCGAACAAGGACATTCAGGTGCACTTCGCCGAGACCTACGGATACCAGCCGATCGTGATGACGGTGGACCAGGCGCCTTTCGACAAGGTCGAGGTGCGCAAGGCGTTTCGTCTGATCTGCGATCGCGAGGCGCTGACCCGCGTCGTGCTGGGTAACGTCAAGGTGCCGGTCAGCAACGATCACCCGATCCCGCCGTTCAGCCCGGTGTACATGCCGCAGACGCCGACCAAGCAGAACATCGAGGAGGCCAAGAAACTCCTGGCGGAGGCCGGGTACAAGGATGGCATGGACATCGAGATGATGGCGTGGACGGGCCGCGCGGGCCTGGTGCAAGCGGCGCTCGCCTTCCAGGACATGGCGAAGAAGGCGAACGTGCGGATCAGCGTGAAGACGGTGCCGGCCGACATCTTCCTGAGCAAGTTCTGGCTCAAGCACAACTTCTACGTCACCAACTGGAACGGGCGGACGACGCTCTACGAGATGCTGTCGATCGCGTACCAGTCGGATGCCAAATGGAACGAGACGCACTGGAAGACGAAGAAGATGGACGAGCTGATCCAGGGCATCCGCTCCGAGCAGGACGAGACGAAGCGCAAGGCGCTGTTCGCCGAGGTCCAGAAGACGTTCCTGGAGGAATCGCCGGTCATCATCCCGTACCACCGGCCGCGGATCACTGCCGTCCGCAAACACGTGAAGGGCTTCCAGGCCCATCCCACGGCGCTCGAGGACCTGCGGGCAGTCTGGCTCGCCTGAGACCCGACCTCGGGGTCGCCGTACGAGAACGGGAAGGCGCCAACGATTCAGCGCGAGCCGCCCGGCGCTTGAGCGGATGAAGGGCGCGGCCGCGCCCTGGTGCGGTCTTGACGCCGGTTGACGATGCCCGCGTCGCTCCTCGCGTTCGTGCTCCGACGCCTCGCCTTTCTCGTGGCGACGTTGTTCGCCGTTTCGGTGCTGATCTTCGCGCTCACCCAGGTGCTGCCGGGCGATGTCGCGACCATGATCCTCGGCATGAGCGCCACGCCCGAGGACCTGGCCACGCTCCGGCGCCAGATGGGCCTGGAGCGGCCGGCGGTAATCCAGTATCTCGACTGGCTCGCGTCCGTGCTCAAGGGCGACCTCGGCGTCTCGACGCGCTTCAAGCAGCCGGTGACGGCCCTCCTCGGCGAACGGCTGATGAACTCCGCCAAGCTCGCCGGTGTGGGACTCGTGTTCGCGATTCCGGGCGGAATCCTCTTGGGGATACTGGCGGGTTTGATGCACGGGCGGCTCGCCGATCACGTACTGTCGGCGGTCACCCTGTTCGGGGCCGCCATGCCGGAATTCGTGACCGGGGCCCTGATGATCGTGGTCTTCTCCACCTGGCTGGGAGTGTTTCCGCCGTTCAGCGACATCGACGCCGAGATGGGGCTCCTCCAGCAGACGCATCGCCTCGTGCTGCCCGCGATCGCCCTCAACCTCGTCATCCTCGCTTACCTGCTGCGGATGACGCGGGCGAGCATGATCGAGGTCATGGCGAGCCCGTATGTTCTCGCGGCCGTGCTCAGGGGGTTGCCCCAGCGGATCGTGGTTCTCCGCCACGCGCTCCCGACCGCGCTCGGTCCCACGCTCACCGTGATGGCCCTGTCGGTCGGCTGGATGGCCGGTGGTCTCGTGATTGTGGAGAGCATGTTCGGCTATCCTGGGCTCGGGCGACTGCTCGTGTTCGCGATCCAGAACCGGGACGTGCCGCTCGTTCAGGCGATCAGTATCGTGGTGGCGACCATCTATGCGCTCGCCAACTTGCTCGCCGACGTGCTGCAGCGCCTTCTCGATCCGAGAACTAGCGATGCCTGAGGCCGGGACCCACCCAGCGGAGGGCGCGGTCGGCGCGGCGGTGGGGGGAGGGGCGCGCGCGCGGTTCGGGACGACGGCGCGCTGGGTCCGAGCTCGCACCCCGGCGACGCGCATCGCCCTCGCAATCCTCGCGGGCTATGCGCTCGTGGGCCTCTTCGGGAACTGGCTCGTACCCTATTCGCCGACCGCGTTCGACATGACGACGCTGTCGAAGCCTCCCTCGTGGCAACACCCATTCGGCACCGATGGGTTCGGGCGCGACGTGCTGAGCCGCGTGCTCGCGGGCACGAGGACGATGCTGGTGCTCTCGTTGAGCGCGACCACGCTGGGAGTCTGCCTCGGCGCCGCGATCGGGCTCGCCTCGGGCTACAAGGCCGGACGAACGGACGAGTGCGTCATGCGCGTGATGGACGTGCTCATGGCGCTTCCGACCCTCCTCCTTGCGCTCCTGATTCTGACCTCGCTCGGTTCCTCGAAGCTGAACCTCGTCTTCGGCATCGGCGTCGTCTTCGTACCGAAGTCGGCCCGGGTCGCGCGGAGCGCCGTGCTTGCCCTTCGGAACCTGAGCTACATCGAGGCCGCCCGACTCCGGGGCGAGCATCCCGCCCGCATCCTGTGGATCGAGGTCCTGCCCAACGTGCGCGACGTGGTCGGCGTCGAATTCTGCCTCCGGTTCGCCTACAGCTTCCTTCTGATCTCCTCGCTGGGGTTTCTCGGGCTCGGCGTGCAGCCGCCCGAACCCGACTGGGGCCAGATGATCAGCGAGGGCCGGAACTTCATCACGGTGGCCTGGTGGATCGTGCTGTTCCCGGCTGTTGCGATCGGCATGCTGGTTGTGGCCGTCAATGTCCTGGCCGACGGCTTGTGGCAGGATCGCACCCGGCTAGCGAGCGCGCGCCTGATGTGAAGGCACGAGGCCGATGATCCTGTCGGTCGAGAATCTCTCGATCACCTACGATACCCCGGCGGGACCCGCGCCGGCCGTCCGCGACGTCTCGTTCACGCTCGAGACCGAAGAGACGCTCGGGATCGTCGGGGAATCGGGTTCGGGCAAGAGCACGCTCGCCCACGCGCTGATCGGCTATCTCGCGCCGCTCGCCCGGCGCGAGGGCGGCCGCGTTCGATTTCGCGGCGAAGACGTGCTGGCGATGCCTTCCACGCGGCTCGCGGCGCTGCGCGGCAGATCTATCGCCATGGTGCACCAGAACCCGCAGGGGGCGCTCAACCCAGCGCTTCGCGTCGGCACGCAGATTGCCGAGGTCTTGCACCACCACGTCGGGCTTTCCTGGCGGGCGGCCCGCAACCGCGCGGTCGAGCACCTGGCCCGGGTCCATATGCCGGCCCCGGAAGCCGCCGCCCGCCGCTACCCCCACGAACTCAGCGGCGGCCAGCGGCAGCGAGTCGCCATTGCCATCGCACTCTCCCTCGATCCCGACCTTCTGATTCTGGACGAGCCGACGACTGCCCTCGATGTGACGACCGAGGCGGTGATCCTCGACCTCTTGCGCGACATCAAGCGCAGGGTCGGCGCCGGCATCATCCACATCAGCCACGATGTCGGCGTGATCGCCCAGGTGGCGGATCGGGTCGCCGTGATGTATGCGGGCGAGATCGTGGAGCAGGCGCGGGCCGAGGCCCTCTTCCGCCGCCCCGCTCACCCCTACACGCGGTCGCTCCTCGCGTGTCGCATCCGCCCCGGGATGACGAAGCGGACGGGCGTCCTGACGGCCATACCCGGCCCGCCTCCCCGACTCACCAACCTCCCCCCCGGCTGCCTCTTCGGGCCTCGCTGCGTCCATGCGCGGCCGGAATGCGGTGTCCATCCCGTGCTGGAGACGGTTGCGGCTGAGCACCTGGGCCGGTGCATTCGGTGGTCGAGCCTGCCCGCCGCGACCGGGTCTGCCGGGGCCACGGCGCCCGCGCCGACTCCGGCGGCCGCGGCGGAGTCACCGATCGTCGAAGCCCGCGGCGTGCGCAAGACCTTTTCCGACGCGAGCCGGATCATCGCCCGGCACCGCGAGCGGCGTGTACAGGCGGTCGCCGGCGTCGATCTCGATCTTGCCCGCAACCGCGTGCTCGGCCTCGTGGGTGAGAGCGGCTCGGGCAAGACGACGCTGCTCCGCTGCGTGGCTGGACTCGAGGCCGCCGATGGTGGACGCCTCGTGTTCGAAGGCGAGGAGATTGCCTGGCCACTCCGGCGGCGCTCCGCCGCGGTGCTGAGACGTCTCAGGGTTGTCTTTCAGGATCCCGAATCGACGCTGAATCCCAAACACACTCTCGCCAGGAGTCTGACCCGCGATCTCCGCTGCCTCGAGCCTCATGCTCCGCGGGATCTCTCTCCGATCCTGAGGGAGGCGATGGCGCGGGTGCGGCTGGATCCCGATTACCTGCACCGCTACCCGTCCGAGCTCAGCGGTGGCGAAAAGCAGCGGGTGGCGATCGCACGAGCTTTCCTGGGGGCTCCGGCCGTTGTGCTCTGCGACGAGCCGCTGTCCGCCCTCGATGTGTCAATGCAGGCCTCCATTCTCCAGCTTCTCGTGGATCTCCAGGGACACGCGAAGGTGGCGTACCTGCTGATTTCCCACGACCTCGCGGTGGTGCGCTACGTCGCCGACACGATCGCGGTCATGTACCTGGGCCGGCTCGTTGAGGTCGGTCCGGCGGACACCTTCGACACACTTCCGATCCACCCCTATACCGAGGCGCTCCTGTCGGCCGTGAGCCTGGCCGAGCTGGACGGCGCGTCGAAACGGATCCGGCTCGAAGGAGCGGTGCCGAGCCCCGCCGACCCGCCGAGCGGCTGCGTCTTCCATACACGCTGCCCGCGGAAGGTCGGGGCGCTCTGTGAGACCGCGGATCCGCCCTGGCGGGACGTGTCGAACGGACGCCGCTACCGCTGCCACATCGAAGCGGCGGAGCTTGCGAGGCTACAGGCGGTCCCGGAGTCAGAGGCTGATTCCCCGAGGGCGGCGCCGCGCGTGGAAGACCGGATGTTGAAGTAGGGACCGTCGGCCGACACGCCTCGCTCCAGCCCTGCGGCGCGGCAGGCCACCCGCGGAGGTTCCAGAGGGGGCCGTCGAGGCCCCCTCCGGCGTTTCTCAACGCTTCCGCGGCGCGGGGATGTGGCTCGGCAGCTTTTCCCGGAGCGGCCGGATGTACTCGACGCCGATGCCGCAGCAGCCGCCGATGATCTGGACCCCTTGCTCGACCCATTTCTGCGCGAGCGCCAGGAAGCCCTCGGGCGAGATGTTGCTCTGAACGTTCGGGTCGCGGTAGGTTTCGACGTAGTCCGTTCGGGCCGCCTCCGGGTAGATCCCGACCGGCCCCCGCCACTTCTCGAGCACGATCGGGAGCGCCGCGGCGGTGTCGTCCACGTTCGTGTGGAAGACGTTGACGACGGAGCCCCCCAGGGGGATCACCTCGTCCAGCGCACGGCTCAGCGGAACGTCCGAGGAGTACCCCACCTTGACCGTCGGGTCGTTCTTGTCGACGTGGCATTTGAAGCCGACCCACTTGGGCAGGCCCGGGACCGAGCACGCCTGCGAGACCCACTTCCGGTGCTCCAGGCTCCCCGTCGACTCCGCCAGCAAGAAATCGACTCCGGCCTCGGCCAGGATCTCCGCCTGCTCGCGCAGGTTCGCCTGTGCCTGCTCGGCCGTGATGGCGCTCCGGTTGAGCAGGGTCTTGATGCGGCGCGGCTCGCCGCCGGTAATCAGCCCGAAGTTCGAGATCGACCCCGCGATGTAGACGGGGCGGTCGCGGCCGGCTCGCTCCCGCGCTTCCTGCGCCAGCACGACCGCCCGGATGTTGAGCTCGACGGTCTGATCGCCGAGGCCCAGGGGCTCGAGGTTGTGGCGCGCCGAGGCGTAGGTGTTGGTCGTGATGATGTCGGCGCCGGCCTTGATGTAGGCCTCGTGCATGTGACGCACCGTGTACGGGTGCGTGTGGAGCGCCGCGGCGGCCCAGTCCGTTACGTTCATGGGGACACCCATCGCCTGGAGCTGCGTGCCGACCGCGCCGTCGAGGATGATGACTTCACCGCGGTCGATCCGATCCTGCAGGGCTTGGAACTTCACCATTGTCGTCCTCCCTGGCGGGTTACGGGGCGAAGCGTCTCGGACCATCGACGATCGGTGTGACCGAGCAGGAGGCGACGGATGTGACGCCGACCCGTGACGATCTCCACCGCTGCGTCTCCCACTCGAGGCATGCCCCCTGTGCTGGCCACGACGGCACGGGTCGCGAGATCGGCCCGTGATGCCGAGA
>Ga0066710_100007933_pt1 | contig 10227 bp, 5 predicted proteins | sample GraSoiAngelo_159_FD_79666 | JGI IMG/M metagenome (GOLD analysis project Ga0066710, IMG submission 79666) | Grasslands soil microbial communities from the Angelo Coastal Reserve, California, USA - 14_1009_16_40cm | ecosystem: Environmental > Terrestrial > Soil > Grasslands | place: USA...
ATCTTCCTGCTCTACCGCACGCTCGGCGACGGCATCCGGCTGCACGCGGCCGCCCTCGTGCTCGCCGTCGCCTCCGGCGGCCCGCGGTGGGAGTGGGTGTGGATCCTCGTCCTCGGCGTGGCCATGATCCTCTACACCGAGGAGGGCGGGGTCACGGCGACGATCTGGACCGACGCGATCCAGATGTTCGTGTACCTGGCGGGGGCGATCGTGTGCCTGGTGGCGGTCGTGCGGCTGCTGCCCGAGGGGGTCGGCGGCGCGCTCGCCGCGGCCGCGGCCGCGGGCAAGCTGCGCGTGATCGAGCCCTCCTTCAGCCTGCGCCAGCCGTTCACGCTGTGGGCGGGTGTCGTCGGCGGCCTCTTCCTCACGCTGGCCACCCACGGCACCGACCATTACCTCGTCCAGCGGCTGCTGGTGGCGCGGAGCCGGCGCGACGCCTCGGTCGGCATCGTGCTCTCCGGATTCCTCGTTCTCGCCCAGTTCACTCTGTTCCTCTTCCTGGGCACGCTCTTCTGGGCCCACTACCACGGCCGGGCGTTCGCGCGCGGGGACGAGGTGCTGCCGACGTTCGTCTCGACCGAGCTGCCCGGCGGCTGGACCGGCTTCATCCTCGCGGCGATCGTGGCCGCGGCGCTGTCGCCCTCGCTGAACTCGATGGCCTCGGCCACGCTGCGCGATTTCTACCTTCCGTACTTCCGGCCGAACGCCGCGGAGGCCGAGCAGGTGAGGATGGGCCGCATCTTCACCGTGTTCTGGGGCGTGGCGCAGATCGCCGTCGCCTTCGTGGCGCAGGGCATCGATTCGGCGCTGCAGTCCGGGCTCGCCGTGCTCGGCTACGCCTCGGGGCCGACCGTGGGCGCCTTCCTCCTCGGCGTGCTCACGCGGACCGCAAACTCGGTGGGCACGATGGCGGGAATGGTGGCCGGGCTCGTCGTGAGCCTGGGCGCGGGCGAGCTGGCCCCGTACGTGCTGGGCGTCCCCGGCATCGCCTGGACCTGGAACGTCGCCGTCGGCACCGTCGTCACGTTCGCGGTGGGCCTGCTGGTGAGCCGTCTCGTTGGCCCCGCCCGAGTTGCGGTCGCCAACGCGTAGGAACCTCCGTCAATACATCAGCGACTCTTTACGCTCCTTGCGGAAGGCGTCGATGGCGGACGTGTCCGCGTCGACGATCGCCTCGACCGAGTCCCCCTTCTCGAGCGCGGCCCGCAGCTTGCGCGTGCCCACCAGCCGGTCGAGCGCGTCCTCCGAGCGCCACGCGAAGTCCTTGCTCTTGCGCAGCGTCGCCAGCAGGGCGACGCCGAGCGTGTACGGCCTGGCCGCGCGCGCGTCCGTGACCTTGATCCGTACGCCGTTGCACTCCTGGTCCTTGAACTTGGGATCGGGAGCCGCTTCCGCGGCATGGGGGGTGAACTTGGCCGCCTCGAACGAGAAGCCGGGAACCACGAGCGCGGCGAGGGCGGCGCTGTCGGCCCACGGAGCGCCGATGAGAAGGAACGGGGCCTCCGTCCCCCGGCCCTCGGACGCGGCCGTGGCCTCGACGAGCGCAGTGCCCGGGTAGGCGATCGCGGCCTCCGGGGTGCGCAGGTTCGGCGAGGGCGGCACCCAGCTGCGGCCCGTGTCGGCCCACACCATGTTCCGCTTCCAGCCCTTCATCGGGATGATGGTCAGCCGGACCTCTTTCTCGCGATGCGCGTTGGCATAGCGGGCCATCTCGCCCGCGGTGAGGCCGTGAACGAGCGGGCCGGGCGCCATGTTGAGGAGGCTCGCGGGCACCGCGTCACGAGGATCGCTGACCGGCCCTTCGACGCGCTCGCCGCCGAGCGGGTTCGGCCGGTCGAGGACGACGAACTCGATGCCCGCCTCGCCGGCCGCGTCCAGGCAGTTCAGCAGCGTGCTGACGTACGTGTAGAAGCGCACCCCTCCGTCCTGCAGGTCGTAGACGAGCGCGTCGAGGTCCTTGAGGTCCTCCCCCGACGGCTTCGACTTCTCGCCGTAGAGGCTCACGATCGGCACACCGTACTTGGAGTCCTTGGCGCTCTCGACCTTCTGGCCCGCCGCCGCCCGGCCCTGGAAGCCGTGCTCGGGGCTGAAGAGGCGGATCACCTGCACGCCGTGCTTCTTGAGGACGTCGATCGAGTGCCGGCCCTCGGAGTCGACCGACGCGGCGTGGGCCACGAGGCCGACCTTCTTGCCCTTGAGGGCGGCGGCCTTATCCGCGTCGAGCACCTCGAGGCCGACGCGCACGCCCCCGGGCGCGCCCGTGGGCGGGCGGGCGCTCGCGCCGGGGCCGCCCTGGCGCTGGGCCTGCGCGGCGGGGTCGCTTCCGGTGAGCGCGTTGTCGCCGCAGGCGACGGTCACGAGCACGGCCGCGAGCGGCCAGAGACGGAGCGGGCGCGTCACGGCTGCACCAGCCCGCTCACGACCGCGTCGGCCACGTGGCGGCGGACCTGGCGGATGGCGTCGTTGTCGCGCGTGGGATGCACGCGGTTGGTGAGGAGGATCACGAAGAGGTTGCGCTCGGGGTCTATCCACATCGAGGTACCCGTGAAGCCGGTGTGGCCGAAAGCGCGCGGCGACAGCATGTCGCCGGCGGAAGAGGCCGGGTGGGGCGTGTCCCATCCGTAGGCGCGGGCGGAGTCGGGGACCCCGGCCGGCCGCGTGAAGCGCTCGACCGTCGCCCGCGAGACGATCCGCCGATTGTCGTACACGCCGCCGTTGAGCAGCATCTGCGCGAAGCGGGCGAGGTCGCCGGCGGTCGAGAAGAGTCCGGCGTGGGGCGCCACCCCGCCGAGGGCCCAGGCGTTCTCGTCGTGGACCTCGCCCCGCACGACCCGGCCGCGCCACCCGTCGCGCTCGGTGGGCGGGATGCACGCGATGAGGTCGCGCCCGGGGCAGAACATCGTGCTCTTCATCCCGAGCGGCTCGAAGACGCGCCGGGTCACGAACGCGTCGAGCGGCTCCCCCGCCACCCGCTCCAGCACCTCGCCGAGCAGGAAGAAGCCCAGGTCGCTGTAGACGGCCTTCGTGCCCGGCGGATAGGCGAGGTCCATCGCCACGACCTTCTGCAGGAACTCGTCCTTGCCGCGGGCCTCCTTGTAGAGCGGGGCCCATGCCTCCAGCCCCGACGAGTGGGTCAGGAGGTTCTCGACCGTGACCTTGTCCTTCGCGCCCCCGCGGAAGGAGGCGATGAACGAGGAGACCGGCTTGCGCACGTCCAGCTTGCCTTCGTCGACGAGGATCATCGCCATCGTCGTGGTGGCCACGACCTTCGTGAGGCTGGCGACGTCGTAGATCGTGTCCGCCTTCACCTCCGGCGCGCCGTCGTCGTAGGAGAAGCGGCCGAACGGCCGCAGGTGGACCAGGGCCGAGTCCTTCCCCACCGCGAGCACGCCGCCGGGAAACGCCTTCGCCGCCAGGCCGTCGTCGGCGACGCGGTCCACTTGCGCCATCGCGTCGGGACGGAAGCCCACGTCCTCGGGACGAGCCGCGCGCAGTGTCATCTCACGCCTCGGGAGGTCAAGGCCATGGCCGTAAGGATAGAGGCCGGGAAGGGTCACCGGAAGCCGGCCGCCCACGGCGTACTCGCCGAAGAGGGCCGCGATCGCCGCCCGCTGGCTGGATTCCGCCCAGCCGTAGCTGCACACGTACACGGGCACGTCCGGGAACTGCCGCAGCAGGTACGGGCTGCCGTAGGACACGACGACGAGCGGCCGGCCCGCCGAGCGCAGCCGTTGCAGCAGCCGCGCCTGCGGCTCCGGCATGTCGGCCGTGCCGCGGAAGGCCCCGACCCGGGCGAAGCTGGAGGCGAGCACGTGGGTGAACTCCGCGCTGGCCGCGAGGACGCGCGCGGAGGTCTCCTCCGAGACGTCGGGACCGAGCCAGATCGTCTGCGTCGGGATGTCGCGCTTGGCCAGCTCGTCCTCGGGAAAGCCCTGGATGACGTTGGAGTCGCTCCTCAGGTCGCTCGACAGCACGAGATGGAGGATGCGCAGCGACTCCTCCGCGTGCAGGGGCAGCACGCCCCCGTCGTTCTTCACCACCGTGACCGCCTGGCGCGCGATCTCGAACGCCCGCTCCACGTCCTGCGGCCGACCCACGTCGCGGTCCGTGGCCGCCAGATCCACCGTCCGCGTACGCTCGAGCCCCAGCCGCTCCTTCGCCTGGAGGATCCGGAGGACGGAGGCGTCGATGCGTGAGCTCGCGAGCTGGCCCTCTCGTACCGCGCGCACCAGCGCGCGGATGGCCACGTCCGCCTGCGGCGGCAGCAGGATCATGTCCGCGCCGGCCTGGACGGCACGGATGGCCGCTTCGCCCGTCCAGGCCGCCTTGACGCCCGCCATCTCCATCGCGTCGGTGACGATGAGCCCGTGGAAGTGGAGCTGTTGCCGGAGAAGGTCGGTCGCCATCGGCGCCGAGAGCGTGGCCGGGGTGCCGGTGGGGTCCACCGCGGGCACCGCGATGTGGCCGAGCATGACGGAATCGACCCCCGCGTCCACCGCCCGCCGGAACGGCCGCAGCTCCACCGATTCGAGCCGCGCGCGGTCGGCGGCGACGGTCGCGAGCTGCAGGTGGCTGTCGACCGCGGTGTCGCCGTGGCCCGGGAAGTGCTTGGCGGTCGTGAGCAGGCCGCCTTCGCGCGCCCCGCGCACGAAGGCCGCGTCCAGCCGCGCCACCAGCTCCGGGTCCTCGCCGTAGGAGCGGATGTTGATCACGGGGTTGCCCGGGTTGTTGTTGACGTCGGCGACGGGAGCGAGGGCCCAGTGGATCCCGAGGGCACGGCCCTCGCGCGCGGTCACCTCGCCGGTGAAGCGCGCGGCCTCCTCGGAGCGCGTGGCGCCGATCGCCATCGCATAGGGGAGCGGCACGACGCCGCGGCGGATCCGGAACGACATCCCGCGCTCCATGTCGGCGGACACGAGCAGCGGCACCTTGGCGAGGGACTGCAGGCCGTTCAGGAGACGCGGGAGCGAGTCGACCTCCGACTCGAAGACCACGACCGAGCCGACGCCGAGGTCGCGCACCTCGCGGCGCAGGCGGCGCCCCTCCTCGGAGGCCGGATGGTAGTGGAGGCCGAAGGCGCGCACGCCGATCATCTGCGCGACCTTCTCCTCGAGGGTCAGGCGCGCGAGCGTCTGGCGCGCCCACCGGTAGGACGGCGCCGGCGGCGTGGGCGCCTTGGCCGGGCTCGGCGGCGGGCGCCACGCCAGTACTGCAACAAGAGCCATGGCCGCGCGCGGAGCGCAATTCATTTGCGCGAAGCGCGGGGGGTTTCAAGGGGGTGCGCCGCTAGCACCCCCTTGCTCAATGACGACCCGTGCCTCACCGCGGGCGGTCTCCTCCCAGCGTGGCCGGCACCTCCGGGCGGCTCGTCGAGGGCGCCGGCGGGAACGCGCCCTGCCGGAGCCGGTCGAGATCCGCCGGCCGGAGCGACTCGTGGGAGAAGATGACGACGCCGGCGGCGCCCGCGGACCGCGCCAGCCGGACCTTTTCGATCACGCCGCGCACGTCCAGACGGTAGGCCCCGACGCCCGCCCAGACGGGACGGCTCGACCCGGCGCGCTCGCGCGCGTCGCGGATCTGGACGCTGAAGATGCGGCTGTCGGCGCTGTACGCCATCGGGCATACCGCGTCGATGCTGCCGCGGGAGATCCACTCGGGCCAGCTCTGGAACCTGAGGGCGAGGGCCTGCGTTTCATCCGCGGTGACCGCCGCCGAGACGAGCAGGCGCGGCCGCTCGCTGCGGGCGGCGCGCGAGAGGCGGTCGACGAGGGCGGTGAGGACCTCGCGCCGGTAGCTCGCCCACTCCCCGGGCGCCCGCTCGGTCAGCTCGAGCCGATCGCCGCGGGGGCCGAAGCGGGCCGCGAAGCCGTCGAGGGCGGCCCGCGAGTAGTCGTACTCGGACCCGGGATAGCGGATGAAGTCGAGGTGCAGGCCGTCGACCGGATAGGACCTCAGCAGCTCGCGGACCACGGCCTCGAGATGGTTCCCCACCTCGAGCGCCGACGGAGAGAGATAGAGTCCCTCTGCGTCGGGCGTGGAATTGCGGGCCACGAGCGCGATCAGCTCCTGCCCGTTGGCGGCGAGCCCGGCGCGCGCCGCCGAACGCGGGACCATGATCCACTCGGGATGCAACCCCGCGACGTGGCCGGCGGGCAGGATCCGGCCGAAGCCCGCGCAGAGCAGCATGTTCATCCACGCGTGGACCTGGAGCCCGCGGGCCCGTGCGCGATCGATGAGCCGGGCGAGCGGATCGAAGCGGGCCGGCTGGTCGGCGAGCAGGTCGGAGCGGGGCACCAGGTCGGAGCGATAGAACGCGTCGCCGCGGCCGCGCACCTGCACGAAGAGCGCGTTGAATCCCGCCCGCTGCGCGTCGTCCACCACCTGGTCGATCGAGGCCGGCGAGACGAGCGCGGTCCGCACCACCCACAGGCCGCGCATCTCGGCGGGAGCGGGAACCTGGGCCTGGATGTCGGGAGCGGCGAGGAGGAGCAGCGGGAGCAACTGGATCATGAACTGAGGGATGTTAACACGCCGGCTTTGCTTTTAAACCCAGAGGCCGCAGAGAACACGCGGAGACCGCGGAGAACGAAGAAGCACGGGGGGCGGACAACTACGAAAGCGTACCGGGCTTCCTTCGGCTGCTCGCGAGGGTGATGCGGTGATGCTCCGCGGCGCTCCGTCCTGATGGGCCGCGCCCTCTCCCGAGGTCGCGGCCCATATCGGGTCCATCAACGAGTCGCGCGCTCCGCATACCCTCGCGCCTGGCCGGCTGACCTCTGTCCGCTGTCCTAATTCTCTGCGGCCTCTGCGCGTTCCTCTGCGGCCTCTGCGTTGAGAACCTATTCCGCCTTCGGCAGCGCAAACAGCCGCAGCTCGGCCACACCCCACGGCCGCACTCGGCGCCCCACCTGCTCGATGCGCAACGCCTTCGCCCGTCGCGGTGTGAAGATCAGGATCTGGGCGGGGCCTTCCGGCGACGGAAGCTGCGCGGCCACCGGTGGCCGTCCCTGGAGCACGTCTACGCGCGCCCACTCCTGGCCGTCCTCGCTCGCGAAGACGTGCAGGTTCTTCGCGTACGTGCGGCCGCGGCCGCGCAGCAGTAGCTGGAGGCCGCCGATCGTGCGGGCCTCGGGCAGATCGATGCGGATCCAGCCGCCCGGAGATTGCGAGGCCGACGTCATCCACGCGGTCTGGCGGTCGCCGTCCACGAGCGCCGGAAGGCGCTCGGGCGCCTCGGAGGCGCTCAGCCACTGCGGCGCCGGCCGCAGCACCTCGTAGGCCGGCCGGTCCGCCGGGGGCGGCGCGCTCACCACCAGCCGCGGACCGGCGTGGGGATTGGGCGGGTCCGCCGCGTAGAGCGTGGCGAGCTGCCGGACGATCAGCTCGCTGTCGCCCGGCCCGCTGACGACGGCGTCGGCGTGCAGCGCGAGCGGCCGGGTGCGCTCGTCGAGCCGGGGCACGTCCACGACCTCGTAACGCCGGCGGTCGAGACCCAGCTCGCTCACGCTGCTGACGACGCGCGCGCCCGCCGGGATGTTCCGGTCGATCCAGTCCACCACCGCGTCCCGGGTGCCCGGCACGGAGATCCCGCGCACGTAATCGACCGTCGCCGCCAGCGGCAGCGCGGCGGCGGCGATCGCGGCGGTCACGGCCGCGAGCGGCGAGCGCTTCGCGATCGAGGCGACCGCGCGGCCGGCCATCACCGACAGCACCCCGAGCATCGGCACCAGGTGGCGGTCGAAGTGGATCTCCGCGGTGGAGAGGACACCGATGACGACGACCGGGTAGAGGAGCAACCCGAGCCATCGCCGCCACTCGCGCGCCGCGAGCACCGCGCCGGCGGCGACGAGCAGGAGGCCGATCGGACCGAAGGACTTCAGGAGGCCGAGCCCGTAGGTCCAGGCCATGTCGAGATAGCTTTCCGGCCCCTGCTCCCGGATGAAGTAGTGGTGCGAGACCTGGGTCTGCGCGCCGTGCGCGGCCTGGCCGAAGTGGAGGAACGTGTACGGCGAGCACACGGCGAACGCGACGAGCGAGGCGCCGGCGGCGAGGGCCAGCCGCGAGAGGCGGAAGCCGGGAGCGGTCAGCCGGTGCGCGAGATACGAGGGAACGAGGAGAACGCCGGTGTACTTCACCGCCGTGGCCGCGCCCAGCGCGAGGCCCGCGAGGACGTCGCGGCGGGAGTCCGGTCCCAGCCGAACGAAGGCCAGGAAGGCCAGCAGCACGAACGCCTCGAGGGCGACGTCGGGACGGACCATGTGCGCGGTGAACACCTCCACCGGCGAGACCGCGACGAGCAGCGCGGCGGCCAGGCCCGCGCCCCGGTCCGCGAGGCGCGCCCCCAGCACGTACGTGAGACCCACGCTCGCGACGCCGAACAGCGCCACCACCGCCCGCGCGGCCAGATACGCGCTCGGGCCGAAGTCGGGCGGGTGGAGGAACGCGAGGACCGGCGCGAGGAGATAGAAGAAGAGACCCGGGTACTCGTAGAAGCGGTGGTCGAGGTCGCGCGCCGAGAGCATGCGGGCCACGTCCTCGACGAACCAGCGCTCGTCCAGGTCGGGACGGTGGCGCAGGCCCCAGCCCAGGCCCGTGAAGCGGAGCGCGGCCGCCAGCACGAGGATCAAGACGAGGAGGACCCGCGCGCGGGTGCCGTTCATCGCGGAGGTGCTATCATACCTTCGGCGATGAAACTCTTGACGGTAGTGGCCTTAGCGGGCGTCATCGGAGGCCACGCCGCTCCCTCCTCCGCGGCCACGCCGGCCCAGGATCTGGTCCGCCGCCTGGAGCAGCGCCAGCGCTCGGTCGGGGACCTCACCGCCCGATTCGTGCAGACCTACCGCTCCGGCCTCATCGGACGCGAGATCGTCGAGCGCGGGGTGGTTTCGATCAAGCAGCCCGGCCGCATGCGCTGGGAGTACCGGGAGCCGGAGAAGAAGACCTTCGTCTCCGACGGCCGCACCTTCTACTTCTACGTCCCCGCGGACCGGCAGGTGATCGTGCGCGACCAGGCCGGCGACCGCAGCGTGCCCGCGCTGCTCCTCTCGGGCCAGGGCCATTTGCTCGAGCAGTTCGAGGCGGGCATGGAGATCGGTCCTCCCGGCCTGACCCGGCTGCGCCTCGTGCCCCGCAAGCCCGACCCGGAGATCCAGAAGGTCTTCGTGGACGTGGACGACGAGACGCGCATCCGCGCCATCCACGTCTTCGACGCGCAGGGGAACCTGAGCCGGTTCGACTTCGCCGACATGCGCGAGAACGTGGGCCTCAAGGATCGCCTCTTCCGTTTCGAGATTCCCCGCGGCGTCGAGGTCGTCACCGGATGAGGCCGGCCGCCGCCGTGCTGGTCCTGGTGGGCCTCGCCGGCTGCGCCACCTCGAGCGCGTTCCGCGCCGGCGAGAAGGCGGAAGGCCGCCAGGACTACGACCGGGCGGTGCTCGAGTACTCCAAGGCGGTGCAGCAGGACCCGAACAACGTCCACTACCGCAAGGGCCTGGAGCGGGCCCGGCTGAGGGCGGCCGAGGCCCACGCCCTCAACGCGCGGCGCCTCGCCTCGCGCGGCATGTACAGGGAGGCGCTCGACGAGTTCCGGCTGGCCCTGGACCTCAACCCGTCCTCCACCAGCCTCGTGAGCGAGATGCAGGAGATGGAGTCGCGGCGGCAGGGCGGACCGCTGGGCCTCACCGTCGAGGAGATGAAGGACCGCGCACGGGAGAGGGCGCTGCCCGGACTCGTCCTCGGCCCCGGCGCGCAGGAGCCGCTCGGGCTGAGCTTCCGGAGCGCCAGCCTGCGCGAGGCGTACCAGGCGCTCGGCAAGACCGTCGGCGTGAACTTCGTGTTCGACCCCGAGTTCCGCGACCAGACGATCAACGTGGACCTGAAGGACGTGCCGTTCGACCAGGCGTTGAACGCGCTCTCCACCGTCGGCAAGACGTTCTACCGGGTCGTGGACTCGCGCATCGTGCAGGTGGTCCCCGATACGCCGGCCAAGCGGCGCGAGATGGAGCAGCAGGTCGTGAAGACGTTCTTCCTCTCCAACGCCGACCTGAAGGAGACGATCGACCTGCTGCGCATCGTCCTCGGCGCGCGGCGCATCGCACCGCTCGCCGGCGCCAACGCGCTCACGATCAACGACACCCCGGACAAGGTCGCGGCGGCGGAGCGCACCGTGGACATCGTGGACAAGCAGCGCGCCGAGGTGATGGTCGAGGTGGAGATCCTCGAGGTGAA
>Ga0066710_100007934_pt1 | contig 10227 bp, 9 predicted proteins | sample GraSoiAngelo_159_FD_79666 | JGI IMG/M metagenome (GOLD analysis project Ga0066710, IMG submission 79666) | Grasslands soil microbial communities from the Angelo Coastal Reserve, California, USA - 14_1009_16_40cm | ecosystem: Environmental > Terrestrial > Soil > Grasslands | place: USA...
GTCAGAAGTGAGTTCTCACAGTGAGAAGTCACGGAAGGCCAAAACAATGAAAGGAAATAACACTTATGAAAACAAAATTAGTTAAGAACATAATGGCTGCCTTAGTGGTTGCCTGTGCGTTGGTCAGCATGGTTGCCCCAACGGTGACCGGGCAAGGCACGCAAGGCGGAAGACTTCAAGTGACTTGGGAGATGCAGATAATTCTCACCGATTGCTCCGGTCATATGATAAGGAGCTTTCCAACACTGGTAGTATTCATGGCGGGGGGCACCTTGACCGAGGCGAGCGGCGGTAACAGCCCGGCTCTCGCAACAGGGGGGAAAGGTGTTTGGAGCCATACCACTGACCATAACTATGCGTTTCGCTTCAGATTCTTCACCTTCAACACGTCCAACGTCTTTACGGGCTGGACGATCATTGCCGGCGAAACAACCGTGGACAAGACAGGAAACGCCAATTCGGGGACCGCAACCGTGCAGGTCTATGATCCAAACGGCAACTTGCTTGCAACTCTCTGTGCTGACGCTGCTGGCACGAGATTCGGGCTCTGAACGATTCCGGCTGAACGAGATTCGACCTCTAAGCAATTACTGGGTTTGGCGTGTCACATCCGCGCCAAACCCCAGCCTAGGTCAGGAGTACAAATCCGGTCGGCGATGAGCGAAAGAGTCTACCCGGCTACGAACTGAGAGTACAAGCTCTTCGGATAAATCGGCCTGAATAAGTTCTTCGCGGTCTGCGGATGCGGCTGCAACCACAACTCCGCGGGGATCGATGATCGCGGAGCTGCCACAAAACCACAGATCATCGTCTTTGCCGACGCGATTCGATGCAATCATATAACTCTGGTTTTCGATTGCGCGCGCCAGGGCAAGTGTCCGAAAATGCTCGACCCGCGGGAAGGGCCAGGCAGAAGAGACGATAAAAACGCCGACATTCTGTTCGGTAACCGGTTTTCGGTACATCTCCGGGAACCGAAGGTCGTAACAAATGCTTAAACCAAAGCGCAGACCGCCATGGGCAACGCTCGCAAACGTCTCGCCCGGAGCAAAGCACTTCTGTTCTTCAACAGGCGCGACTGCGTACAGATGAGTCTTTCGATATTTCGCAATGATGTTGCCCTGTTGGTCGACAAAAACCTGAGAATTGTAAATCAACGCGCCATCCCGTTCTGATACGCCGCTGACGATTGCAATCGAAAGCTGTCTGGCGATCTCTTGAAGTCCAGGAACGAATCCGCCACTCCAGGAAGCGGCGTGGGCTTGGATCGCCGGCATTGAATAGCCGGTGTCAATCATCTCTGGAAAGACAATCAGGTTAGCATCGGTCTCCCTGGCGCGCGCGCAAAAGTCGCGAACCTTGAGAAGATTTGCGTCAGAATCACCGAGCGAACAGGAAATTTGAGCAACCGCAACCTTCATGTCGATTCACGAAACGCCGATGGCCCGACTGTTACGCTGCAATCGGTCTGCGGTAACCAAAAAATTCACGTTCTTTAATGATCCTCACCACCTCCGGCGGAACCATTCGCTCCCAGCTGCTGTCTCCAGACTGCAATTTAGCCAGCGCGTCCGGCGAATGAATTCGCAAGTATTCGGGATGATAATTAGTGATCTCCTCAATGTATTGATTGTCGATCAAATATCGGAACAGCGAACGGAGATTCGGCGCGACTTTGATTTTTGTTGCGGTAACGATCTTCCCGGACGTCTCGTCGATCATGGGGTAAACATAGAGCTTTAGTCCTCCCTTAAACATCCTTCCAACCGCTTCCAAAATTCCACCCTCGAGATTCAGATAATATTTTTCGTTAAAGATCTCGATCAAGCTGGGTACGCCCATGACAAGACCAATCTTTTTGTTTGTATACCGAAACAGGTAACCGGCGAGGCGGTAATATTCAGCGAATTTCGAGATTAAGACTATCCGTCCAAGCGCTCCGAGAATATCCACGCGAGCGAGGAAGTCAGCGTGATTGAGCTGGCCTTCAGCAAACAAATTCTCGAGCGTCATTTCCATCAGGACGACGAGATCTTCTTCCGAACAACCTGATTGCGCGAGAAACACACGGCGCGCGCCATCCAGCATGTCATTCGTAGCATAAGTCACAGGCCGGAAACTCCCTCGTTCAACCAAGATCGCCCTTCCGTAAAAAACTTCTGCAGGCTGTACGGTCTCACCGTCTGCCCTGAACATCACTGCGTTCGTTAGTCCCTGACTGACCAACTGCAAACTCATCAACCGGTTATCGACTCTTTGAAAGGCGGGCCCGGTGAATTTGATCATGTCCACTTCGATTCGCTCCGGAGCGAGATGTTCCTGAAGTGATGAAATCAATTTCTCTGGCTGCTGATGATAAAACGCGCCATAAAGAAGGTTCACGCCGATGACACCGAGCGCTTCCTGTTGCTCGACGTTCGCTTCGTCAAGCATCCGCACGTGGATGATAATCTGGTTTGGTTCACCGCGTGGCTCGGATTGAAATCGCACACCAAGCCAGCCGTGCGATTCATTGTGCTGTTTAAAACTGCGCGTCGCCACAGTATCGGCAAAAACAAAAAATGCCTTCTCAGCTCCGAGTTTTGCGTCGAGCCGCTCCATCAGAAGATCGTATTCATGATCGAGCATCGTCTGGAGACGGACACGGCTGACGTAACGGTCGGTCGGTCCATAAATCGCATCGCTGAAGGTCATGTCGTACGCGGACATCGTTTTGGCGATGGTGTTTGCCGCACCGCCCACACGGAAAAATCGACGCGCTACTTCCTGGCCGGCGCCAATCTCGGCGAATGTTCCGTACTTACTGACGTCCAAGTTGATTTGGAGAGCCTTCTTGTCGGTGCCAACCTCCATCTCCGGATTCATACAATTGCTGTAGCGGCGGTCTCCGATCGTCGCAAATCTAGCAACCGGTCTGCGGCCGGTCTACGCTTCCTACAGTGAAACGGCTACAGCCGCACTTGCTCGGCGCTCTTCGCCGGAATCCAGCCCCGGAGACTGTTTGGGAGTGCCGCGTACACCCAGTCGCCTCGGGTGCTTAGGATTTTGACTTCGCTGCCGGGAGGCAACGCCAGAACGCTGTTCGCAGTATCCGCCGTCGCAAGTCGCGCCTGCACCTCTTTGTCCGTCACAATCGCCAGACCGCGGCCTTTGCTGCCGTGGTCGAGTTCGTAAATCGCCAAAGTCCCGACGGCGAAGACGAAGACCAAAAAGACCGATAAGAGGATCGTGGCGGTCGATCGGCGTCGAGCAAGAAGCAGCCGCACGATACAAAAAACCCCCAACCAAAAAGCGACCGCTGCCGCGATGCTGTATTGATTGACGCTCGCAAATCGCAAATAGCGTTCCGGCGCGCTTTGTTGCATTTCCAGCGCGCGCGCCTCATCGCGCGCGATCTGCAAATTAGCCGTGGCTTCAGGATGATGTCGCTCCAGCGCGAGAGCGCGCTCGTAATTGAGGATCGCGTGTCCAAAGTCGCCCGTTCGAAAGTAAGCGTTGCCAAGATCGTAAAACAGGTTTGCGCTCCATTGTCCTGCGCGGACGAGCGCTTCGTAACCAGAGATCGCTTCCTTGAAATGCCCCTGCGCGTACTCCTGGTTCGCTTTTGCAAATTCGGCATCTGATTGCGCGAACGCCGCCGAAGCAAAAAGCGCGCAGCAAAGAACGATGATGTAACTTGCGCTGCTATTTTTTCCCAGATTCATGCGCGCAAATTCTCGATCAATTCCAGCACATCGCGGCGGTTTTCCGGAGAGATCTTTCCGGAGCCGTTATGCGCTCCGCTGTATTGCAATTCGTCGCTTTGTTCGAATAACCGTCGCAGCCGCTCGCGCGAATCGCCGTTGAGTCGAAACGTGTCCGCTGCGGTATCTACGTCCACCATGTTTGGATCGATCCGGCGGCCGCCGGCCGCCAGCGCAGCTTTTACGCGAACGACTCTGGAGGCTTCAGCAAAATATTCGCGGGGCGATGCGTCGCTGCGATGCAATTTGCGCATTAATTCGGCAGCTTCATGCTGCAGCGCAGCGATGCGTCGCGCCTCGCGATTGTCAATCCTGGCCTGCCGAATTTTCCATCCGATAAATCCAATCAACGCGAGCAACGGAATCAGCTGCGCCGTCCAGAAAGCTTGGCGCGCGTAAAGTGGTGCGAACGATTGTGCCGCTTTGGGCCGTTCGGTCAGCTGATACAAAATGTCTTGCGGCTTTGTTGTCGCCGGCGCGGCCGCTGTAGCCGGGGCCGGTGACCCCGGTCGCTCTGCTACAGGTGCACTTGGAGTCGTTGCCGCGCCCCCTTGCACAGTGATAGCAATTGGTTCGCTGCGTAGCGTTACATATTGCTCCTTCACAGGATCGAAATACGAAAATGCCATCACAGGCACGTTTTGCTTTTTTTCGTTCGGTGAAATCACCATTTCGAAAGTCTTCGTGCCGCTTATGCCGACGTCATCGTCCTGCTTGAACTTGGAAGACGGCGGGTATTTATGCCAGCCCTGCTCGTCCTCAAGCACCGGCGCGTTGACTCGATCGAAATTGCCACGCCCGGTAATCGTCGCTGTGACAGTAATTGGATCGCCTACCTGCACACTGTTGGGCTTCGCTTCAGTCGCCATCGTGAAATTGCCGATCGCACCTGAAAAACTGGGCGGTGCTTTTTGCGGCAACGGTTTTACCTCGAAAGCTACAGGTTCGCTGTTGATTTCTACCTCGCGCCGCTCAGCAAGTTGTCCAAATGGATTGGAAAAGAACGGATCGGAGAACGGGTCGTCCTGATTGAACAAGTCGAATGGCGAACGGGACCGCGATCGCGGCGAACTTGGTCTCCGTGGCATTAGCACCTGCGCCTTTGCTTTGACCGGTCCGACCTCAAATTTTCCCGCGCGCGCCGCAGCGATCGCGGTCTTGAATGTCACCACCTCGTAAGTTCTGGCACTAATCGTTTCCGAATTCTCCCCGGATTCCTGCAACTTCTGGGATGTAAATCCTTGTCCGGTGATTTCCGGAGGCTCGATCAGCCTTGGACGGGCGCGTGGATCAAATCCTAGCCGAATTTGGACAGGGACGATTTCGCCGACATAGGCAGACTTCTTGGGCACAACTAATTCAGCGAAAATCAGCTTGCCCGTGCCAACCGATTGTGCGTTCTGACCCGCGCCAGAAGAAGACGACCCAGCAGCCGAATCTGCGACGTTTAATCTTAACTCCGGTGTCCGCAGCAATTGGCTGCCCACGCGGATTGTTTGGGGCGGGATCGTGAATCGGCCGGCTTTGAGCGGCAGGATTGTGTAATTGTAAGTCACGCTTGATGTAGTCGTGAAATTGCGCATTTCGAATTGGCGTGATGTTCCGGTCGCGTGAATCTCAAGGCCATCGACTGAGATGTTCTCCGGCGGTCTCGCATCCCTGGCGCCGCTTAGCTTGATTTGCAACTGGACCGTTTCGCCGATAGCGGCTTCCGAGTTACTCAACACCGCGGTCACGCTCGGCGAATCAGCAAACGCAGCGTCGCTTCCCGCAAACGCGATTAGCGCAGCAAGCAAAACTATTGCGGAGAGTCGCACGCGGTACATTGACATGTTCAATCAAATATCAAACTACCGTTACCAGTCGTTATAGACATGGTGCGTCGCCTTGCGTTCATCAAGTCGAACGCGAGCCTCTTCATCTTTCATCGATTCAAGGAGTGCCAGGGCTTGGCGCTCGCTCATCTGACCTTCTTTTTCCGCTTCGGCCTCGGCAGCCTGTACACTTTTGTCTGGTGATTTTTGGGATTTATCCTCAGTAGCCCCCTTGACCTCACCCGCGAGTTTTTTCTGCGGCGATTCCTCCGGAGTAGCGGACGGTGTCGCATTTTCACCTTCACCTTGACCCGGTGACGGCGAAGGCGTTTGGTTTTCTCCTTCGCCCGGGCTGGGTGATTGCTCACCCTTCTGTTCGCCCGGCGATGGTGAAGGCTGATTGCCCTGCTGCTTCTCAGCGCCCGGCGAAGGAGAGGGGCTCTCGCCAGGCTGTTGTTGCGGACTTTTTTGCGGCTCGTTCTTTGCCTGGGATTGATCGTTCTTCTCTTCCTTTTGATCTTTGCCATTCCCAGATTGGTCTTGTGACTGCCGATCTTTCGATTGCTGTTGCTGTTGGTCTTTTTGTTGTTGCTGGCCCTGACCCTGCTGCTGGTTTTGCTTTTGTTGTTGCTGGTTTTGCTGCTGCTGCGGTTGTTGATTCTGCTTGTCTTGCTTGTTCTTCTGCGGCGGTGACGGGGAAGGGGAGGGTTGTTGCTCTGCTTGTTTTTTGTTTTTTAGTTCCTCGATCTTCTTCTTTACGTAATCGTAGTTTTCTTTTGCTTCTTTGTTTTGCGGTTCCAGCTTGAGTGTCTGCTCGTAATGATCGAGCGCGTTTGTCCATTCGCTGAGCTTCTTGTCGTCGCTTTTCTGTGCTTCACCGCGCTGGTAAAGTGTGTTGCCGAGATTGTAATGACCCTTGCTCTGCAACCCTGTATCGGGCGAGAGCAACGCCTGACTAAAGGACTCCAGCGCCTTGCTGTAATCTTTTAATTTGTAGGCTGCCGCGCCCGAATCGAACTGGAGTTTGTCTTCAGCGCGCGATTCCGGATGCGATTTTAATGTTTCCTGAAACTGGCTGTAGGCATCCTCGAATTTACCGTTGCTATAAGCGTCCAGACCCGCGGCCGCACCGAAGGCGAACTGGCAGAGAAAGATCACCAGCGCAGCCGTCGCAGCTGTTACTTTCGCGGGCGCGGGAACGTGAATTCGCTCGCGCACGCGTTTGCGTTCGCCAATCAAGATCGACAATCCAAGAGCAGCCAGCGCGGCGCCTAGCGGCCACTCATATCGTTCAATCGGGCGCCGCGACAAACGCACATCGATCTCAGCAGCTTGCATCTTTGCCAGTCCTTCATTGTAAATCTGCTGCATTGTGCGCGGTCCGTTTTCCAGATGGACATAAAATCCGCCCGTAGCCTGGGCGATTTCGCGCAAACGTTTGTCGTCCAGCTTTGATTTCACGACTTGACCGGCTGAATCTTTAACGAAAGCCGTCTCGCCATTTTCGCTGGTTATCGGAATGAGCGAACCTTGCGGCGTACCTACGCCAACCGTGAAAATGCGCACGCCCGCGTCGGTCGCGGTTTTCGCCACGTTCACGGCATCGCCGCTTAATTCTTCGCCATCGGTAAAGATGATGAGCGCGCGATTTCCCACCGCACTTTTCCCGAAGCTCTGCATGGCGAGAGCAATGGCGCTCGAGATGTTGGTGCCGCCTTCAGGAATTGTCGTGGTGTCGAGATCGTTAACTGACTCCATCACCGCTTCGTAATCAATCGTGAGCGGCGCCTGTAAAAAGGCGCGGCCGGCAAAAGCGATCAGGCCAACGCGATCGCCCTGTAGCTCGTGGATTAAATCCTGGGCAGCAAGCTTGACGCGCTCAAGCCGGTCAGGCTGCACATCATTGGAAAGCATGCTGCGTGATGTATCGACTGCTATCAGAAGGTCTAGACCTTTCCGCTTCACATCCTCAAACGTATAACCCCAGCGCGGCTGTGCCAGACTCAACAGGGCGAGAGAAAGGCCGAGCAACAGCAGCGCAAATCTGAACACGCGCCGCGGCCGATTGACCGTTCCGGCAAGCTGTGGCAACAACCGCGCCGAAACAAACTCCTGCAAACGCCCGAGGCCGCGATGCTCCGCGCGGATAAACAACGCGATCAGGATCGGGATCAGAAGCAGTCCCCACAGCCATTGCGGTGCGCCAAAACTCATGGAATTTGTTAAATCGTTAGAGCGTTAAATCGTTGCAGCGGGTCCCTCATGGCAGTTTTTTCCAGATCGTTTGCGACAACAAAATCTGCGCGAGCAGCAACCCACAGCCGCTCATGAGGCACAGCGGAAATAAATCGCGGTATTGCTGATATTTTTTCACGCTCACGGTGGATTTTTCCAGCTGATCAATGTCTTGATAAATTTGTTCGAGCGATTTGGTATCCGTAGCGCGAAAAAACTTACCGTCCGCAATTTTCGCGACCTCTCTTAGACCCGCTTCATTAAATTCCACACGTTGATTTTCATAGAGCAAGTTGCCCAGGACATCGGTTAATGGACCTCTTGAAGTGAATATCGGCGCCGGGGCGATTCCATTGATTCCGGCGCCGATGGCGTAGAAGTGAATTTTTAATGCTTTCACTGCTTCCGCGGCGGTGTTCGGCGGAATTTTTCCTGCATTATTTTCTCCGTCGGTTAAAAGCACGAGCACCCGGCTCTTTGCGCGCTTATCATTCAATCGATTGGCCGCCGCCGCCATGGCCGACCCAATTGCGGTGCCGTCTTCGACGAGACCGATGCGCACTCTCTCCAGATTTTGCAAAAGCCAATCGTGGTCCAGCGTCATCGGACTTACAACGTAGGGGCGGGCCGCAAACGCAATGATCCCGATGCGATCGTTCGGCCGGCTTTCGATGAACTTGCGTGTCACCTCGCGGATCGCGTCCACGCGCGTCGCTTCCTGACCGCCGATCGTAAAATCTTTTGTAAGCATCGATCCGGAAACATCGAGCACCAGTATGATGTCGATCCCACTGGCCTCAATCTGAGTAAGACTTTTGCCAAGCTGCGGACGCGCGAGCGCAACAACGAAAACTGCGATCGACGCCAGCAGCAACGTCCGCAGAATTTTTCCCGCGCGCGCCGCACTTTGTTTTCCGATTTCCCTAAGGCTCGCTGTGGATGAATAGGTCAACGCGGCAGCCGGTCCGCGTTTCCCGCGCAACCAGGCAAGCAAGGGGATCGCCGGCAGAAGCAAGAGCAGCCACGGATGCGCGAACGTCAATGCGCTATTTGCTGACCACCAATCAGACAGTTGCAAGTTGTCCTCCTTTTACAAAACGGGTTGCTTCTTCCAGTAACAGCTGGCTGTCGGACGAAGTCGCCTCATAGCGCGCGAATTTGATCAGGTCGCATCGATTCAAAAAATCTTCGAGCAGCGACTTCTCATCACTCGAAAACTGCGACGTCTCGGTCAGCGCGTTTAGAAATTCCACCGATGTCTGCCGCGTCACCGGGAAACCATGTTGCTCGGTCACGTAGCGACGAAGAATATCTGATACGCGGATGCTAAATTGATAAGGGTTAAGCCTGTCGATTTGATCTCGCATTCGCTCAAGCGCTTCGAGGGCGCGGTCGCGTGGTAACTGAGGCGGTTGCGGTCGCTTCCGTCTTTTCGCAATCAACCAAACGATCAATCCAACAATTATTAGGGTGAGAAACGTCCCGGCAAAAACCACCCATGGCGGTATCAGCGAATAATCGACTGGTGGCGCAATATCGTGAAATTCTTCCGCCGCCAGGATTGAAAGGCATCCTATTGGTTCGATAATTGCCCAGCGTTTTAACGCTTGGTCAGGGATCGAAATACCATTCAAGTCTCCGGAGGGACGAAATAATTCTGCTTCTGTTCTAGAACCAATAGTATCTCGCCGTGCTTCTGCTGTCCCTCGCGGGACTCGGTTCCTGAACGCCACGGTTAACCCCGCGTTGAAACGCTGGGCTATTTTCAAAAATCGTAAACAGGGTCTGATGAATTCCATCACCTCACCGAATAGAGAGCCGGCGCTCGCGCTGTTTGAAGAAAGAGCGCAGCGGCGGCAAATAATCCTTCCCGGTTTGGAGTGCGATTCCGTCAATATTGTTTCGCCGTAGCGTCCGCGAAAGTTCCGTTTCATGTTCGTTGACCAAATCCGAGAAACGCGCCCGTGTGGTGCGATCAGCCGTGTTAATCTCGATTTGGTCGCCGGTTTCAGCATCTTCCAGAGTGATGATACCGATGTTCGGCAAAACCTTTTCACGTTCGTCATGAATGTGAATGGCCACGAAATCGTGCCTCCGCCCGCTCACTGCCAGCGCCCGCGAGAAATCTGGTGCTTGAAAGTCCGAAATGAAAAAAACGACTGCGCGGCGCGTGACGATTTTGTTCAGATAATCGAGCGCCAGCGCCGGTTCTGTCCCGCGTCCTCGCGGTTCAAAAAACAAAATCTCGCGGATGAGCCGCAGGGTGTGCGAGCGGCCTTTCTTTGGCGGAATAAAAAGTTCAACCCGATCGGTGAAGAGGATGAGACCGACTTTGTCGTTATTGCGGATCGCGCTGAATGCAAGCAAACACGCGACTTCCGCAGCCAGCTCGCGCCTGGATTAAGAAACACATCCGAAGTTCCAGGATGCGATGA
>Ga0066710_100007935_pt1 | contig 10226 bp, 8 predicted proteins | sample GraSoiAngelo_159_FD_79666 | JGI IMG/M metagenome (GOLD analysis project Ga0066710, IMG submission 79666) | Grasslands soil microbial communities from the Angelo Coastal Reserve, California, USA - 14_1009_16_40cm | ecosystem: Environmental > Terrestrial > Soil > Grasslands | place: USA...
ACGAAATTATTTCGAGAGCGTAGGGTAGGGAAGTTGAAAGATCAGTCTGATTGATGAATCCGCGTGATCAGCGAAATCTGCGGCTAGAAAAAGCCGCGGATTGCGCAGGTTGCATGGATATCGGGGGAACTCATGGCGAAAGAGAAATACGAGAGAGTAAAGCCACACGTGAACGTGGGGACGATCGGACACATCGACCACGGGAAGACGACGCTGACGGCGTGCATCACGAAGGTACTGGCGAAGAACAACCCGAAGGTGAAGTATCGGTCGTTCGACTCGATCGATAACGCGCCGGAAGAGAAAGCGCGGGGGATCACGATCGCGACGGCGCACGTGGAGTACGAGACGAAGAAGCGGCATTACGCGCACGTGGATTGTCCGGGACACGCCGACTACATCAAGAACATGATCACGGGGGCGGCGCAGATGGATGGGGCGATCCTGGTGGTGGCGGCGACGGATGGGCCGATGCCGCAGACGCGGGAGCACATTTTGCTGGCGCGGCAGGTGGGAGTGCCCTACGTGGTGGTGTTTTTGAATAAGTGCGACGCGGTGGACGATCCGGAGTTGCTGGATCTGGTGGAGTTGGAAGTGCGGGACCTGCTGAAGAGCTATCAATTTCCGGGAGACGAGATACCGGTGATCCGGGGATCGGCCCTGAAGGCGATGGACGACGATCCGGTATGGGTGAAGAAGATCAATGAACTGATGGAAGCGGTCGATAACTACATACCGATACCGAAGCGGGTGATCGATAAGCCATTTTTGATGCCGATCGAAGACATTTTTTCGATCTCGGGACGCGGGACGGTGGTGACGGGACGAATCGAGCGCGGGGTGGTGAAGGTGGGCGAAGAGATGGAGATCGTGGGATTCCGGCCGACGTTCAAGACGGTGATCACGGGCGTGGAGATGTTCAAGAAGTTGCTGGACGAAGGGCAGGCGGGAGACAACGTGGGACTGTTGTTGAGAGGAACCAAGAAGGAAGAAGTGGAACGGGGCCAGGTGGTGGCCAAGGCGGGATCGATCACGCCGCATACGAAATTTAAGGCCGAGGTGTACGTGCTGACGAAGGAGGAAGGGGGACGGCACACGCCGTTTTTCAAAGGCTACCGGCCGCAGTTCTACTTCCGGACGACGGACGTGACCGGATCGGCGGAACTGCCCGAAGGGGTGGAGATGGTGATGCCAGGCGATAACGTGAGCTTGGCGATTGAGTTGATCACGCCGGTGGCGCTGGAAAAAGGCCTGCGATTCGCCATCCGGGAAGGCGGAAGAACCGTTGGCGCCGGCACGGTGACGGACATTATCCAGTAAATTCGAAATTATGAGAGACATCATCACAATGCAGTGTGCGGACTGCAAAGAACGAAATTACTCCACGACGAAGAACAAAAAGAAGAATACAGAACGTATGGAGATGAAGAAATTTTGTCGGCGATGCCGCCATCACACGGTTCATCGCGAGACGAAGTAGAGGCCCTGGCTTCGAATCTGTTACAATCTGTGGAAAAGGCTTCTAATTCAATGCAGGCCAGTAGCTCTAACTGGCAGAGCGCCGGTCTCCAAAACCGGATGTTGGGGGTTCGAATCCCCCCTGGCCTGCCAGCACTTATTTCATGAATCCGGCAGAGAAAATTAAAGACTGGATAGAAAGAGCAAGGCAGTTCTACTCCGATGTCCGGAGCGAGATGAAGAAGGTCTCTTGGCCTGCGAAGCAGGAAGTGATCGGGACGACCATCGTCGTCGTGATTGCGGTCTTCTTCTTCGGTTTATATTTGGGCCTCGTCGATTATCTCCTGGCAATGGGATTGGACCGGGTCATACGCTATTTCAGTGGCACCGGAGGCGCGTAGTTGCCCAAACTCTGGTACATCATTCACACGTACTCCGGATTTGAGCGCAAAGTGGCAGACAGTCTCCGAAGCCGGGTCAAGGCGTTCAATCTTGAAGAAGAGATCTATAACGTTCTGATTCCGACCGAGGAAGTCGTTGAAATGCGCGGCGGCAAGCGAGTCGTCTCGCAGAAAATGTTCTATCCCGGCTATGTGCTGGTGGAAATGGAGACCACCGAGAAGGGCGGTCCTAGCGATCGCGCCTGGCACTTGGTGAAGAACACTCCCAGGGTAACGGGTTTCGTGGGCTCTGGGCAGAGTCCGACGCCTCTCAGTGAGGAAGAAGTCCAACAGATCGTGTATCGGGTTTCGACAGCGGCCGACCGACCGAAACCGAAACTGACGTTTGAAAAAGGCGAAACCGTCAAAATCATCGACGGTCCATTCGCCAGCTTCACGGGTGTGGTCGATGAAGTCAACACCGACAAAAACACCCTCAAGGTCATGGTGACGATCTTCGGCCGCTCGACACCGGTTGAATTGGATTTTTTGCAGGTAGAGAAGACGTAAGTTATGGCGAAAAAAGTAATCGGTCAGGTGAAATTGCAGATTCCCGCCGGTAAAGCCACACCAGCGCCTCCGGTCGGCCCGGCGCTCGGCCAACACGGCGTGAACATCATGGATTTCTGCAAGGCGTTCAATGCGAAGACGTCTGCCAAGGATCAGGAGGGGCTAATCATTCCCGTCGTCGTCACGATCTATGGGGATCGCTCCTACAGCTTTATTACGAAGACTCCGCCCGCCTCCATCCTGCTCAAACGCGCGGCCAATATCGCCAAAGGTTCGGGTGAACCGAATAAGAGCAAGGTCGGCACGGTGACGCAGAAGCAGGTTGAAGATATCGCGCGCTTGAAGTTGCCGGACCTGAATGCCGCAAACCTCGAAGCCGCGGTTCAAACCGTGAAAGGCACAGCGCGCAGCATGGGCATTGAAATCGTATAGGCCGGCGCCGAGCCCATTCGAATTTCGAAATTCTGGGAGCGTTATGTCGAGAGCAGGGAAAAAATACGAAGCCGCGAAAAAGCAGGTTGAACCCCGGCCATACACCGTTGAGGACGCCATGGGGCTTCTCAAAAGGGTCCACTACGCGAAGTTTAACGAGACCATCGAAGTACACATGCGCTTGGGTGTCGACCCGAAACACGCCGATCAGATGGTGCGCGGAACCGTCGTGCTGCCTCACGGCCTCGGAAAATCAAAGAGAGTCTGTGTCATCGCTTCGGGCGATAAGATTAAAGAAGCCGAACAAGCGGGCGCCGAGATCGTCGGGGGGGATGATATCGTCGAGAAGATCGCTGGTGGCTGGATTGATTTCGATGCCTGCATCGCCACGCCGGACATGATGAGGGGCGTCGGCCGGCTCGGCAAAGTACTGGGACCACGCGGGCTGATGCCGAATCCGAAAACCGGAACGGTGACCATGGACGTCGCCAAGGCGGTCCGAGAAGTGAAAGCCGGTAAGGTGGAATTCCGCGTCGATAAGACCGGGATCATCCATGTGCCGGTGGGAAAAATCGAATTCACTAAAGACCAGCTCAGCGAAAACACACAAACGTTGATTGACTCCGTACTGAAGGCACGTCCGGCGGCCCTGAAAGGACGATACGTGAAACGCATCACCGTCGCATCGACCATGAGTCCGGGGATTGATCTGGATTTGGTAGCGCTGGATGCGAAGTAACAGACGAGGGGATCATGAAATCGAAGGGGAAGAAGAAAGAGGAACTCGAGAATCTGAAAAAGGATCTGAGCGAAGCCAAGAACATGTTCGTGGCTCAGTTTCAGGGCATGACTGTCGCTCAGGATGCCGAACTTCGGCAGAAGATCCGCGCCTCCAACAGCAAATACCGGGTTGTGAAGAACACGCTGGCGCGCAAGGCGGCTGAAGGTACGCCGGCCGAAGGCGTGGCCCAGTCCTTCGACGGCTCCACCAGCATTGCGTTTAACAGTACGGATCCTGTCGCTTTGGCGAAAGCGCTGACCGCTTACGCGAAAACGAATCCGCTTTTCGTCTTTAAGGCAGGCATGGTTGAAGGCCGCGTGGTCAACGTGGCCGACATATCCAACATCGCGGCCCTGCCGTCAAAGGAAGGGCTGATTGCCAAGCTGCTGTTCCTGCTCAACTCGCCGGCGCAGCGAATCGCTATCGCTATCAATGGCGTTGCTCGAAATCTGACTGTTGTTCTAAACCAAGCTGTCGAACAGAAAAAGTTTCACGAGTAAGGGATTGGCCCTCGGCCCGATCCCGACCGGAAAGTTTGTTCATTAGGAGATAGCAATGTCTAAGGTACAAAGCATTATTGAAGAAATTAAAGGCTTGTCGCTGATGGAAGCTTCCGAGCTGGTGAAAGGTCTGGAAGAGACTTTCGGTGTCAGCGCGGCCGCGGCTACTGTTGCCGCTGCCGGCCCTGCCGCAGGCGCCGCTGCGGCGGCGCCTGCGGAAGAGAAGACGGAGTTCAACGTCGTCCTCACCGTGGTTGGGGGCAACAAGATTGGTGTTATTAAGGTTGTTCGCGAAATAACGAGCCTCGGACTGAAAGAAGCCAAAGATCTCGTGGAAGCCGCTCCGAAGCCCGTCAAGGAAGGCGTATCGAAAGACGAAGCAGAGACCATTAAGAAAAAGTTCACCGACGCCGGCGCAACAGTCGAAATCAAGTAAAACAACGAATTGCGAAATTCGTCACGCTGGCTCCCAGGGTAAGGCCTGCCCATGGGGCCGGCTTATTGCGTTTTAGGAGCAATCAATAAAATGGCGGAAACCAAGACAACGACGACCTCACGGGAAAGAACGAATTTTTCAAAGATCCGGACGGCGATCCAGATCCCTAATCTCATCGAGGTACAAAAGAATTCCTACGAGCGTTTTCTCCAGATGAACATGCTGCCGGAGGAACGCGACGATACCGGGCTCCAGGCGGTTTTCAACTCCGTGTTCCCGATTTCGGACTTCCGCGGCGTTTCCACGCTCGAGTTCATCAGCTACTCCATCGGAAACTGGGAATGCAAATGCGGTAACCTGAAGGGCCTCCATCACCTCCGCAGCACTTGCAAGTCCTGCGGCGGAACGATAGCGACGAACCCATTTTCGTCGGAGCCCACGGTCTTGTGCCCAAAATGCGGCACGACGAATAAGAACCAGGTCACCTTCTGTAATAAATGCGGCGATCCGGTTCAGCTCAATTTGAAGTATGACGTTTCCGAATGCCAGGAACGCGGGATGACCTACGCGGCTCCGCTGAAGGTCATCATCCGGCTGACCATCTTCGATAAGGATCCAGACACCGGGGCAAAGACCATCCGCGACATCAAGGAACAGGAAGTGTACTTCGGGGAAATCCCATTGATGACCGAGAACGGTACCTTCATCATCAACGGCACCGAACGCGTCATTGTAAGCCAGCTGCACCGCAGTCCTGGCGCGTTCTTCGAATCGACGCCGAGCAAGAGTTACTACCTGGGCAAAATCATCCCGTATCGCGGCTCCTGGGTGGAGTTCGAATACGAAACGGCAAAGAATATCCTTTATGTCCGAATCGATCGGAAGCGGAAGTTTCTGGCGACGATTTTTCTCCGCGCTCTTGGCCTGAAGAGCGATGAAGAGATCACCCGCACGTTTTACAGGACCGATCGCCTGACGGTCGAAGGGAAAAAGATTTTCTGGAATGTGTCGGACAACATTGTCGGGTTGAAGGTTTCCAAAGACATTATCCATCCCAAGACGAAGGAAGTTCTCGTCCACGCGGGCAAAAAGATCACGACATCTCTTTACAAGCACATCGAGCAAGCCAAAGTCGCGCGGTTCGAAGTAACGCCGGAAGATCTTGAAGGCTCCTTCTCGGTTGGTGACGTCGTGGATACCACGACGGGCGAAGTCATCGTTGAGACCAATAACGAGCTCAACCAAAACGTCATTCGCCAGATCATCGATTCCGGTGTGCCGGAGTTCCCGGTTTTCTTCCCCGAACGCGACGACATCGGCGTCGTTCTGAGCCTGACGCTGCGAAAGGACACGATCAAAACTACGCAGGAAGCCTTGATCGAAATCTACCGAAAGTTGCGCCCGGGCGATCCCCCGACATTAGAAACGGCCACCGCTCTATTCGAAGGAATGTTCTTCGACTCGCGCAAGTACGATTTTTCGCGGGTCGGCCGGCTGAAGTTCAACATCAAGCTGGATCTGTCGACGCCTCTGGAGAAGCGCATCCTGGAACCCGCAGATTTTTATGCCGTCATTACGTATCTGCTGAAGCTGCGTAAAAACATCGGTCAAGTGGATGACATCGATCATCTCGGAAACCGCCGGGTTCGTGCGGTTGGTGAACTGCTTGAGAACCAATTCCGGATCGGGCTGGTCCGTATGGAGCGGGCGATCAAAGAGAAGATGTCGGTGTACCAGGAGATGGTCACCGCCATGCCTCACGACTTGATCAATGCCAAACCCGTGATTGCTGCCGTGCGCGAGTTCTTCGGATCATCGCAACTGTCGCAATTCATGGATCAGACGAATCCTCTTTCGGAAATTACCCATAAGCGCCGTCTGTCGGCCCTTGGACCCGGCGGTCTTTCTCGCGAGCGCGCTGGATTCGAAGTCCGCGACGTGCATCCCACGCACTACGGCCGCATTTGCCCCATCGAAACGCCGGAAGGTCCAAACATCGGATTGATTTCCTCGCTGAGCTGCTATGCCCGCATCAACGAGTTTGGGTTTATCGAGAGCCCTTATCGTAAGGTGAAGAACGGGCGCGTTGTGGATTACGTCACCGTCATCAGCGCCGGTGATTCGAAGTTCAAAGTTGGCGATCATGTCGAGCGCGAAGCGGTTGAGGAGGAGAACGAATCGCTCAAGAATAAGAAAAAGAAACGCGCGGAGTTCGTACCCTACTCGTTCTACCTGTCCGCCTGGGAAGAGGACAAATACCTGATCGCGCAGGCGAACGTGGAAATGGATAAAAACGGCCATCTCACGCATGAACTGGTGAACGTCCGGCAGGCCGGCAACTTCGTGTTGAAGCATCGAAACGAAGTGGACTACGTCGACGTATCTCCGAAGCAACTGGTTTCGGTGGCGGCATCGCTCATCCCATTCCTCGAAAACGACGACGCCAACCGGGCCCTCATGGGGTCGAACATGCAACGCCAGGCCGTGCCGCTGCTCCGCACGGCAGCACCGCTGGTCGGAACCGGCATGGAAGAGATCACGGCTCGCGATTCCGGCGCCGTGGTGATCTGCCGCCGCAATGGAGTCGTGGACTCGATCGATTCCGAGCGCATCATTGTTCGTGTGGAGGCAGCCGAAGATGGCCACTTCTCGCGTGAAGTCGGAGCGGACATCTATTCGCTTACCAAGTTCAAGCGATCCAATCAGAACACCTGCATCAACCAGAAGCCGATCATCCGGCAGGGTGACCGGGTCAGCAAGGGCCAAGTCCTTGCCGACGGCCCCTGCACCGAAAGGGGTGAACTGGCCCTCGGCCGCAACGTGCTTGTCGCCTTCATGCCGTGGCGCGGTTACAACTTTGAAGACGCGATTCTGGTTTCCGAACGTCTGGTCAAGGAGGACTACTACACTTCGATTCACATCGAGGAATTCGAGATCGAAGCGCGGGACACGAAACTGGGCCCGGAAGAAATTACGCGGGATATCCCCAACGTCAGCGAGTCGTTCCTCAAGGATCTGGATGAAGCCGGCATCATCCGTATCGGCGCCTATGTCAAGCCGGGCGATGTGTTGGTCGGCAAAGTCACACCGAAGGGCGAAACCCAACTGACCCCGGAAGAAAAACTGCTCCGGGCCATTTTTGGTGAAAAGGCCGGAGACGTCCGGGATGCATCGCTGATCTGCCCGCCGGGGATTGAAGGCATCGTCGTCGACGTGAAGATCTTCTCGCGCAAGGGCGCTGAAAAGGACGAGCGCGCAAAGATGATCGAGAGCATGGAAATCTCGCGGCTTGAAAAGAACCTGCGCGATGAAATCCGCATTCTCACCGATGAGCGGAACAAGCGGCTGCTCGCGCTGCTGGAAGGCAAAGCCACCTCCAACGAACTGGTGCACGAGCGTACCGGGCGTAAGATCGTGGCGAAAGGTACGGAGATGACAGCCCAAGTCATCGAGAACCTCTCGCTGCGCGAACTCCTGAAGCTCAAATTCAAAGATGGCTCCAACCCCCACGACCAGATTCAGGAAGTCGAAGAGATGACCACGCGCCAGATCGATGTCCTCCGCAAGATCCACGAAGAACGGATTTCCAAGCTCCGGCGCGGTGACGAACTGCCGCCGGGCGTGATCAAGCTCGTGAAGGTGTACGTTGCCATGAAACGCAAGCTGTCTGTGGGAGACAAGATGGCCGGCCGCCACGGCAACAAAGGCGTCATTGCCCGTATTCTTCCTGAAGAAGACATGCCGTATCTGCCTGACGGAACGCCTGTGGAAGTCGTTCTGAACCCGCTCGGCGTGCCGTCGCGAATGAATGTCGGCCAGATTCTGGAGACCCACCTGGGCTGGGCCGCGCATGCGCTCGGGATGTATTTCGCCACACCGGTCTTTGACGGAGCGACGGAAAGCGAAATCAAAAACATGCTGACCAAGGCCGGCTTGCCGAAAACCGGAAAGACACGGCTCTATGACGGTATGACCGGTCAACCTTTCGAGCAGGAAGTGACCGTCGGCTACATCTACATGTTGAAGCTGTCGCATCTGGTGGATGACAAGATCCATGCCCGGTCCATCGGCCCGTACTCGCTCATCACCCAGCAGCCGCTCGGTGGTAAGGCGCAGTTCGGAGGACAGCGATTCGGGGAAATGGAGGTGTGGGCGCTTGAAGCTTACGGCGCCGCACACATCCTGCAGGAACTGCTGACAGCCAAGTCCGACGACGTGTACGGGCGAACGAAGATTTATGAGGCTATCGTGAAAGGTGAAGCTGCCATGGAGCCGGGCGTTCCAGAATCCTTCAACGTGCTCATCCGGGAATTGCAGAGCCTCTGTCTTGATGTGGAACTAATGAAGCGGAAACCAACCGCGTAGGGATTTCGGATTTCGGATAATTCGGGGACGGAGACCGAATTTCTTGTATTTCAGAAATTCGGTCTCCGTCCCCGAATTATCCGAAATCCGAAATCGAATTTGTCTCCCTTCCGAGGAGGGTATTACATTGATTAGATCGAATCCTTACGACCGGGCGGCGTCGATCGCCGATTTTGACAGCATCCGGATCAGTCTGGCTTCCCCAGAAAAGATTCGTTCATGGTCTCACGGCGAAGTCACAAAGCCTGAAACCATCAACTACCGAACGTTCAAACCGGAGAAAGATGGCCTGTTTTGCGCCCGAATCTTCGGACCCGTGACGGACTGGGAGTGCCTCTGCGGCAAGTACAAGCGCATGAAGCACCGCGGTGTCATCTGCGACAAGTGCGGCGTTGAAGTCACGCTTTCTAAAGTTCGCCGTGAACGCCTCGGCCATATCGAGCTCGCCAGCCCGTGCTCGCATGTGTGGTTCTTCAAGGGGCTGCCGAGCCGTATCGGGCACCTGCTCGATATGTCGCTTCGGGAACTGGAGCGCGTTCTGTATTTCGAAGCCTACGTCACCATCGATGCGGGCGAAGCTCCTTTGAAAGAGCGCGAGCTGCTGACGGAAGAAAAATTCCGGCAGCTCCAGCAAGAATTTCCGGGAAAATTCGTTGCGATGATGGGCGCCGAGGCCATTAAAGAACTTCTGAAGCGTGTGGACATCGATGAGTTGTCCAAAGAACTCCGCATAAAGATGAAGAGCGAAAATTCGCAGCAGAAGAAGATCAAATTCGCCAAGCGGTTGAAGGTGGTTGAAGCTTTCGTCAAATCCGGCAACAAACCGGAATGGATGATTCTGGACGTGATCCCCGTGATCCCACCCGAGCTGCGGCCTCTGGTTCCTTTGGATGGCGGCCGCTTTGCGACCTCGGATTTGAACGATCTCTATCGGCGTGTGATCAACCGGAACAATCGTTTGAAAAAGCTTATCGAGCTGCATGCTCCAGACGTGATCGTTCGCAATGAAAAACGCATGTTGCAGGAAGCCGTCGATGCGCTTTTCGATAACGGGCGGCGTGGACGCATCCTGCGCGGAGCGAATAATCGTCCGTTGAAATCCCTATCCGATACGCTAAAAGGCAAGCAGGGCCGGTTCCGCCAGAACCTGCTTGGGAAGCGCGTCGACTACTCCGGCCGTTCGGTGATCGTCGTCGGTCCCGAACTGCACCTGCACCAATGCGGTTTGCCGAAGAAGATGGCGCTCGAACTGTTCAAGCCGTTCATCTACAACCGCCTTGAGCAAGGTGGACATTGCACTACTG